>Ga0335395_10001253_pt1 | contig 16110 bp, 12 predicted proteins | sample MAT02_FD_205744 | JGI IMG/M metagenome (GOLD analysis project Ga0335395, IMG submission 205744) | Freshwater microbial communities from Lake Fryxell liftoff mats and glacier meltwater in Antarctica - MAT-02 (spades assembly) (version 2) ...
TGGGCTTCCGTGGATCGCCCTCGAGCACGGCGTAGCCGGTGTTCCTCACCGCTGGATCGATCGCAAGAATACGCATTACTTCAGCTTCGCGAAACCTTATCCAGCGAATGCTGATTGACGAGAATGATTTGGATCATAGTGAAATTCCGATGATTGATCCCAGCAATTTACTATTGTGAGTTTTTCTCAATCTCATGCATCAAGGTTGCGGCTTCTCCCTGTTTTATGGCGATTGACTTTTCGATTGCCTTTACCCTCGGGCTGATGCCTTTGCTTGAATTTGCCAGAAGTGTGGGAAGTTCCTGCTGAAGCTGTACGATTTCCTTGTTAACTCTGATGAGGTCTCTTTTCCGATTGGTGATATATAAACTATCTTGGACGGCTGCGACAGCGTTTGGTGGACCCTCCTTCATTGGAAGGTTTTTCATAATCGCTTGATCTGCCTCCGCGAGCTGGCTAATCTCCCATTCAAAAAACTTTGAATCGCTGAGTCTGATGAAACTGATTTTCTCCGAACTGCGGCCAACGATTTTCACGTCGAGGGAGCGTCCTTGTTTGTCAGTGATTTTAATATTATCTGGCAGTTCTTTTGGTTCTTTAGGCACTTCAGCAACCTCGACGGGTGCTGGAGGCTCTTCGATAACCACAGGTTTTTTCTGACAAGCAGCTAGAAGAACAATTGCCGTGAATACTGCGGTAAATTTAATGGATTTCATGGGACGAGGATTAATTTAAACAGAAAATGGCCTTCTCAGTGGCGGGTGTAAAGTAGAAATCTGCTCAATAAGATTACTAGGATCTTTCTCGCGCAGTCCGGCGAAAGAGGCTAAGGTCCGGCTATGGACGCTTTAATTCACCACCTTGAAGAGAAACAAGACCTGTCGCCGCGCGAGATCGAAGTCGCTGCGGCTCTCTTGCTAGACCCGACTGCAAAAGATGAGAAGAAGGCCCGCCTGCTTGAGGCATTGGCCAAAAAGGGTGAGACTCCTTCCGAGATCGCTGGCTTCGTGGAAGCATTTCTTGAGCATGCCGTGAGTCCTCATCTGGGATTGCTTGAGCTTGAAGGACCTACGCTGGATGTCTGCGGCACGGGTGGTGATCAGTTGGATTTATTCAATGTCTCGACCACTGCGATGTTTGTGACTGCGGCGGCGGGTGCGATCGTGGTGAAGCATGGAAATCGCGGGATCACCTCCAAGAGTGGTGGCGCGGACGTGCTGGAGGCGCTTGGGATCCGGATTGATCTTTCACCCGATGACTTCAGGCGCTGCGTGGAGCAGACCGGACTCGGATTCATGTTTGCGCCGAACTATCATCCGGCATTCAAAGCCGTGATTGCTGTGAGAAAGGAACTTGCGGCGCGCGGGGTGAAAACGATTTTTAATTTGATTGGCCCGCTGCTCAATCCTGCGCGGCCACAATGCCAGCTAGTCGGAGTATTCAATCGTGAGCTATGTCCGGCATTCGCTGAGATCTTGCAGCGGCTAGGCAGAGATAGTGCGTGGGTGGTCCATGGGACTACGGGAGACGGTCGGTCGGTGGATGAAGTGAGTTTGATGGGATCCACCCGGATTTGTAAATCAGGTCTCTATCAAGATATCGAAGACGAAGAAGTAAGGCCTCGTGACTTCGGCCTGAAACATGCGGAAGTGAGTGACCTACAAGGAGGAGATGCGAAGGTAAATGCGGTGATACTAGAAGATATCCTCGCGGGTAAAGATACCGGACCCAAGCGAGATATGGTCGCAATGAATGCCGGGGCGGCACTCGCTTGTGCAGGGCTGGCTGACAACATGGGCGATGGGATTGAAATCGCGCTGGAAATGATGGCGAATGGTGCGGCGCTTGAGAAACTCCGACTATTACAGAAGGCCGCGCGCTAGTCTCCGGTATTTCATTATTTTTGGGGTCATGGATTTGTGCGTGGTAGGGAAGTCGTCTCGGCTGTCTTGGCAAAGCATTGATTAGGGGGAATCGAACCACAGATAAACAGGATGCACGCAGATAAAAGAGGGATAGGATCCTGCTTTTCTGGTTTCATCTGTATTCTTCATCTGCGTTCATCTACGGTTGATGCGCGGCAATCTATTAGAAAGCGCCGTAGCCGAGATTTCCTAGTTCTACTGGGTTGTTGGTCGCTGCGGATCGCATGATTGCTTCAAGAATCGCTGTGTCCCGCCGCCCCATTTCGCCGGGGACCATACCTTTCTCGCCCTTGTTGATTGCTTCGCAGATTGCATCAATTTGTAATGCCTGTTGATTGACGGGTGGGAAATCCATCCTCACGCCATTCACATGGCCGCCGATGCCACGATAGGAGAATGCGGATCGATCTAACTCAAATTTCCCGTTGGCGGCGGTCACATTGAGGAAGTTGCCGCTTTTACCTGCGCTGGCCATACATTTGGCGATCAGGCCACTGGGGAATTCCATCTCCCAATCGTAGCCTTCGGCGACTTCCGTAAAAATCTCAGGGCGGGAGTTATGCGATTGCGCGGTGACGCGGATCGGGTTTTCACCTGAGATATAGATGGCTGCCTGGAGTGGGTAGGTGCCTAAATTGTAAAGTTCTCCCGCTATTCCGAGTTCTTTGGATAATTTCCAATGCTTGGGATCTGGACTGGAGTTATAGTATCCATGTGCGGTCTCGATGGATTTCAATTCGCCTAGTTCCTTCGTTTTACCCACCTCCATCATCCTTTGGTGATACGGATCCCAATGCAACCGGTAGCCGATGTGAAGGCTGACCCCTGCATCCTTGGCCGCTGCAATCATCGCATCACATTCCGCAGCGGTGGCTGCCATCGGTTTTTCACAGATCACATGCTTTCCAGCTTTCGCCGCCCTGATACAATACTCCGCATGCATTCCGGGCGGAAGGACGACGTAGATGATATCGATTTCGCGATTCTCAGCGATTTGATCGAAAGTCTCATAGGAATAGACATTGGGATCCGCGATCCCGTATTTTTCCTTCCACTTGGGGATTTTCTCGGGAGATCCGGTGACGATGCCAGTGAGCGCTGCGTTCTTCGTTTTTAAAAGTGCCGGGCCGAGTTCTCCTCGTGAATAGTCACCAAGTCCCACCAGGGCGACGCCCAGTTTTCTTTTCGGCGTGTCTGCAGCCATTCCTCCGCTTGGGGCAAGTGCGGCGCCACCTATTAGCCCGAGCGCGGCTCTCCGATTGATTTTCATGGGATCTACTTAGAATTTAGATGATCCTGGCGCAAATGTTCATTTCACGAAATTGAAATTTGCGCACAAGTTCCTCAGCGCCGATAAGTGGGTAACAATATGGCCGCTGATTTTTCAAATTTCGCCCCGCCGTCGGCTGACCAGAGATTGACGGTTAGAGAGCGCCCGAATGATTGCGCGGTGATGTATCAACGGTGGGCAGGGTTATTATTTCTCCACTGGCCTGTCGATCCTGAGATGATCCAAAAGCGGCTGCCCGAGGGATTGAAAGTGGATACTTTCAACGGTGAGGCTTGGCTAGGAGTCGTGCCGTTTTTCATGGAGCGGGTGCGGCCGCGGATGTTGCCGCCGGTTCCAGGGTTGTCGTGGTTTATGGAGCTCAATGTGCGCACTTATGTGTATGATGCGGAAGGGCGGCCGGGGGTGTGGTTTTTCTCGTTGGACTGTAATCAATTTCTAGCGGTTCAAATTGCCAAGCGGTTTTTCCATCTTCCATACGAAACTGCGAAAATGAACTCGCAGCGCAGCGGGGGTGAGATTAAGTATCACTGCCGCCGAGGAGGGAAAGATGCGGACTATATCTATCAGGAGCCGAATGTGGGGCAAGCCGCTGAGATAGGTTCATTGGAATGGTTTTTAGTAGAGAGATATCTCTTATTTTCAGCGAAGCGAGATGGCAGCCTGTATTGCGGGCGGGTGCATCATACGCCCTATCAGATTGCAGCTGGCCATTGTGAAGCATGGTCTGCGGAGCCGCTGGCGTGGAATGGATTTGAAGTGCCGCAGGTGGCTCCTCCTTCGGTCTTGGTGGCGAAGCCGGTGGAGGTGAGTATTTTCCCGCTGCGGAAGATATGAGAGGAGGGGAGTTTGGAAGTTAAACGACTTCTGAGATTACCAACACCTCGGCAAAGGGAAGTTCTGATAACAAAGCGAAAGCGGCGTGGCGGGTGAGTCTGGCGCGCGTTGCGGCGGGGCTGGCCATGCCGCAGAGAAAGCGGGCGAGCTGGCGTGGAGTGGCGAGTGCGGCGTGTTTTTCGGCGACGAGTTCATTGACCATTTGCAGTTCTTCATCGGTGGCGCAGCGGAATTTCGGGCGCTTGATTGTCTTTGCGGGGAGTCCGCGGCAGCGGTCGCAGTGGCCACAGGGGGCTTCTAATTTCTCCCCAAAGTGCTTGGTGAGGTAGGCGGTGAGGCAGCCTCGCTGGGCGGAAATTCCCAGAACTTGTGAGAGCCGGGCAAGATCGGCAAGTTCGCGCTGGGCGAATTTTCCGACGAGATGGGCGGTGAGGAGTTTGAGATCGCCGGGGTCTTTCTTGAGGCGGTAGCGATTGCGGACTCCGGATACTGTTAGTATAATATCACCTGCGGCTTGGAGGTCATTGAGCAGAGCGACAACCTTTTCGCGAGTGATATTGAACTCAATGGCAAGTTGAGCCGGGTAGAAATACCACCACCAGCGTTTCATTTCACCGGCGGCGAGGAGGCGCTGGATGAGTTTGCGCTCGGCTGGGGAGCGGCCTGCGAGGAGTTTTTCCGTGGGCCGCAATAGTTTGGCGCGATAGGTGGCATAGTGGGTGCCGGTCGCCTCGAGGATGCCATCGATTTCAAGATAGGTCATGATGGTGGCGACTACTGAGGGGCGGATATCGCAAATGGTCGAGAGATCGTAGGGGGAGACATCGAAATGATCACCAAGTCTGAGCACACGATCGACGAGATTGGCAAGTGCGCGCGGGGAGGGGGCATCAGAGTGGATGAAATTTTCCAGCACAGTTAGATCTTCGGCGCAGGCGAGCATTTCGCAGATTGCGGGCAGGCCATCACGGCCCGCGCGGCCGATTTCTTGAGTATGGTTTTCGAGGCTTTTGGGGAGGTTATAGTGGAAGACGGCGCGGATGTTTGATTTATCGATGCCCATGCCAAAGGCGATGGTGGCGACGATGATCCGGGTGTCCCCTTGCATGAAGCTGGATTGGGCATTGGCGCGGAAATCCGGTGGCAAGCCGGCATGATAGGCGCGGGCGGAAAGACCTTGTTTGGCAAGAAAGGTGGCGACTTCTTCGGCAGTTTCCTGGCGGGTGACATAGACGACGGCGGACCCCACAAGCGACTGGAGCCGATCTAACAGAAGTTGTTTGCGTTCGCCCGCGAGGCATGGCGTGACGCGTAGATCGAGATTTGGGCGGTGGAAACTGAGCTGCACATGATCCGCCGCAGCGATGCGGAATGCCTTGCGGATATCGCGGGCCACCTTGGGCGTGGCGGTGGCGGTGAGGCAGAGGACGCGGGGGACTTTCAGACTACGGCAGAGTTTGGCGAGTTTTAAGTAATCCGGGCGGAAGTTATGGCCCCACTCTGAGATGCAGTGTGCCTCGTCGATGGCAGCTAGCTGGATCGGCAAGCGCTTCATACGCTGGCGGAATGTCTCATTTGCGAATCGCTCCGGGGCGATGTAGAGCAACTTGAGGGAGCCAGCGTCTAGCTGCTGATAGACCTTCGCCACTTCCTCGGCGGTGAGGGTGGAATCGAGGCGGGCTGCGGCGATTCCCTTGGCGTTCAGGGCATCGACCTGATCCTTCATCAGGGCGATGAGTGGGGAAATGACGAGGGTGAGTCCATCTAACAAAAGTGCGGGAATTTGGTAGCAGAGTGATTTTCCGCCGCCTGTCGGAAAGATCGCAAGGGCGGATCGCCCCTCTAACAGGGTCTGGATCACGGGTTCTTGGCCCTCTCGGAAGGCGTCGAAACCGAAGTGGCTACGGAGTGTTTGAAGCACGATGGGAGGTTCTGAAAAGTTCGCCCTACTGGCAAGTCTGGTGGTGATGGAGTCTTGTGGGGTCGTCATTTTCCTTGGCAGACGCTTGGATTTTGGGTTCATGGGGCATCGTGTTCAACCCGCCGTTTTTCCCAACCTTCGATCTATGGATTTGGCTGATTCCCGCATTTCTGATCGGTGCCTGCATCGGGTCATTTCTCAATGTGGTGATCTACCGGCTTCCATTGGGTCTCTCCGTCAATAAGCCGAAGCGTTCGTTCTGCCCGGTTTGTAAGAAGGACATTCCGATCTGGCTGAATTTGCCGTTGATTAGTTGGCTTTGGCTGCGGGGGAAGTGCCGCGAGTGTGGGACGCCCATCGCCTTTCGCTACTTCGGAGTGGAGTTGCTGACGGCGGTGTTGTTCACGTTGGCTTGGTGGATCTATGTGCCGGCGGCGGTGGAGGTGATCATTTTTCTATGGGTGTTGTTGGCGCTGTTAGTCGCAATTACCTTCATTGATGCCGAGCATTTGGTGATTCCAATTTCACTGACTTGGGGAGGGTCGATCATCGGGATTGGTGCATGTGCCGCATGGCCGCAGTTGCCGGTGCTGGGGGCAGAGGCGGGCAACTGGATTGCGGGAGTGAAGCAGGGTGCGATCGGTTGGACGGTGGGCTTTGTGGGGCTGTGGGCAGTGGTGGAAATGGGCAAGATGGTGTTTGGAAAAAAGGCGATTAAATTCGAGAAACCGGTGGCATGGAGCTTGCAGGAGCCGGTGGGAGATGAGGATCCGATGTGTTTCGTGATCGATGGGGAATCAATCCCATGGTGGGATATTTTTTCGAGAAAATCGGACCGTTTATTGGTAGAAACAGCCGATATCGTGGTGGACGGTGCGAGTGTAGGCGGCGGATCTTTAATCATTCGTGAGACGGAGATCCAACTTGCCGATGGGACCATTCATCACTTGGGGAGCTTGAAATCGCTGACTGGAACTGCCACTTCGGTGGTGATTCCGCGCGAAGCGATGGGTATGGGCGATGTGCATTTATTGGGGATGATCGGGGCGTTTTTTGGCTGGAGTGGGGCGTTTTTCTCGCTGTTTTCGGCGTCTATTTTTGCGATTATTGCTGCGATCATCGGGCGAATTGGATTCGGCAAGCAATTGCCATTCGGCCCATTTATCGCAATGGGCGCGGTGGCATGGATGTTCGGAGGATGGAAGCTTTGGGCTTGGTATATTGATTTTCTCGGGCCGATTGGTTATTAAATAGATTTTATGGATTCAGATAACTCTTCTCCCGCCCCTGCGAAAACTCGGCCAGTAATCTATCAATTGCTGGTAAGGACTTTTGGGAACACCAGAGAGACCCGGGCAATTAATGGCACAATCGAAGTGAATGGTTGTGGTAGATTCAACGATATCAATGATGCGGCATTGGCCTCGCTCAAAAAATTGGGTAGCACCCATCTTTGGCTCACGGGCGTCCATGAACAAGCGAGTGGGACTGCGTATCCGAGTCGGCCCGCCGATGATCCTAATATTCTTAAAGGCATCGCTGGCAGCCCTTATGCGATTAAGGATTACTTCGATGTGTGCCCGGACTATGCGGCGGTGCCCGAGCAGCGTTTGGAGGAATTTAAATCGTTGCTGGAACGATGTCACAGCCATGGGCTTAAAGTATTGATCGATTTCGTGCCGAACCACGTTGCGCGTTCCTATTGCTCAGATGTGAAGCCTGGATCATCCTTCGGGGCCGACGATAAGACGGACGTTTTCTTCGATAAAAACAATCACTTTTTCTATCTCACAGCAGATTCTCGCGGGGGAGGCCCACCACTCAAGCTACCGACTGCGCATTTGCCGGGGTGTGATGGATCGTTCGCTCAAGAAGCAGAGGTCGGAAAAGTCACTGGTAATAATGGTGTCACTTGGACCCCTTCGATTTTCGATTGGTATGAGACTGTAAAGCTAAACTATGGTCATGATTTCACCCAAGGCCGTGATACTTCCTTGCTGCCGGGAGTGAACGCTTCACTGTCTGAAGTGCCGAAAACCTGGCGGACGATGGATGAAATTCTCAGCTACTGGCAGGCCATGGGGGTAGATGGATTCCGAGTTGATATGGCGCACATGGTGCCAATGGAATTTTGGAGATGGACCGTCACTCGCGCGAGGGCTCGCTATGCAGATGTGTTCTTTTCCGCAGAGGCATATAACAATGATCCGGCGAAACTTACGGACGGCCATGTGCTTGATGAATTATTAGAAGCGGGTTTTGATGCGGTGTATGACGATCCAGTCTATGACGTGCTAGAGGGAATTTATGACTCTGGAAAGTGGGCGAATGATCTGGACGCATTGACTTTTACAGGAGCGCGATTTCATCAATCACTGCGCTATGGTGAGAATCACGATGAAGTGCGCCTCGCCAGCCCAAAAGAATGGGGAGGGCTTGGAATGATGGTGGGTAAGCCCGTGTGCGCGGTGCTTTTTGGGATGGGTCGCGGACCTGTGATGCTGTATCACGGCCAAGAAGTGGGCGAACCTGCGGCGGGTCAAGAGGGCTTTGGCGGAGATGATGCGCGAACGACAATTTTTGATTATTGGTCGATGCCGGAGTTCACCAAGTGGGTGAATGGCGGAAAATACGATGGCGGACGTTTAAGCAAGCCGCAACAATCGCTGCGAGAATGGTATGCTCGATTGATCCGCGCGACTCAGACGCCTGCTTTTACTGAAGGCGAGTTTTTTGGGCTGAATTATGCAAACTTGGAAAATATAGATTATGGACGCATTGACGCTGAGACGACATCAGGTCACTGGCTATATTCCTTTCTCCGTTATGATAAGCGAAGCGGTGAAGCCTGTTTGGTTGTGGCGAATTTCCATGGATCAGAAACATTGAAGAATGTTAAAGTTCTAATTCCAAAAGAGGCCATAAAAGTGATGGGCATTCAGGAGAATCAAGCTGTTGAATTTAAGGATCGGCTGGACTCGCCTTGGATAGCGGATGCCCTTGGGGCGGCTCTTTCGGCTTGTGGATTGGAGTTGCCGGATTTGACGCCATGCACTGCGTTGATCCTTGAGATCGTAAAGTGAGAAACTCACTGATCTTTGGTTTCAAGCGTTGACCGGAAATTGAGGCCATATTTTGCCAGATATTTCTTCAGCCGATCTGCATCGTTTTGCACACTGCGGTTTCCCCTAGAAACGGCAAATATCTCACGTCCGGCGTCCGATATCGATTTGGACCTATGGCACACGGCGAAGACATAACTAAGTTGCACTCGGTCAAATGGATCGAGACTCTCTAACACCTCCGGATTGAGGATGCGTTCAAGCTTGGCGCTTTCGAGCGAGGCGGTGGTATCCGGGCGATGCCAGTTTTCCCGCAAGCGCTGAATTTCCTCATTCACCTCTTCCAACCGGATGCGCCCGCGCGGGGCGAGCGTTGCCATGCGTGTGACTGCGGCGTTGAGGTCTCGAAAATTTCCTAACCAATGACTGTCAGGTGCTTCGGCGAATTTAAGAAACGCCTGCTTTGCTTCCTTGTTGAAGCTTGCTTCTCGGCCATTTGCCAAGCGATACTTCCCAATCTCGTATTCCAAATTCGGAGCAATATCTTCGCGCCTTTGGGAGAGGGCCGGCAGAGCGAAAGTCCACAAGTGAATCCGCGCTAGCAAATCCTCACGAAATCGCCCGCTGATCACCGCCTCGCGCAGGTCGCGGTTGGTTCCGGCGATGAGTTGGAAATCGCTCTTCGATGGCTTGTCCGCACCCACGGGTAGGAATGTCTTGTCTTCTAGGGCACGCAGAAGCATCGCCTGTTCGTCGGTGCCAAGCTCGCCGATTTCATCTAGAAATAGCAGCCCGCCATCGGCCTCACGCAGAAGTCCGGGCCTATCCTTTTGTGCTCCGGTAAATGATCCGCGAGTATGTCCGAATAATGCCGATGCGGCAGTATCACCCGTGAGTGTAGCGCAGTTGATTTCTACGAAACTTCCGCGCAATCCACCGCGTTGTTTCCGCAGCTCATAAATCCGCCGCGATAGTTGAGATTTCCCGGCACCGGTCGGACCGGTTAGAAGCATCGGGGCCTTCGATGATAGCGCGACTTTCTCAATGCGGTCGATCAGACGATTGAAGCCAGCGTTGCGCGTGGCGATTCCACTTTTTAAAAAGTCCGTTACCTCTACCTGCTCGCGCTGGAAGCGGGTGCTGAGCTGGTCATATTTAGAGAGATCCAGATCGATTACAGTATAGCCTGCTCTAGGTATATCACGCGAGGATTTTGAGATTGGTGGCTTAGTTTGAATCAATTTTCCCGGCAGAGTTCCCGCCTCGTTCAGTAGAAATAGCGAGATCTGGGCGATGTGTGTGCCAGTGGTGATGTGAATGAAATATTCTTCTCTATCTCGATCAAATGGATAGCTGCGTGCCCAGTCATGCAGCGCCGCGTAAACGGTCTCCAAATCCCAAGGGTCCTTGCCGAAGTTAACTTCGTGCAAGCGTGCCGTGGTTTCGGGCGAAACTCGACGCACATCGTCGATGACTTGATTTGAAATTTTAGAAAAATTCGGCTCAGCCAATAATTCCAGCCGATCCCACAGCAGATCTTCATGCTGGAATAGTGAGACAGTAGGCCGCCAAGCATCCCAACGACCTACATCCGTACCGCCATCCATCTTCGTTCCAAGCAGTCCAATTAGCACTCGCTTCATGGATAAAAAACTAGCGAGATTTATAAATTATTGCAACTATTCAAAATTTTAAGATTTAGAGGTTAAAATAAATCGTTTGTAACCCGCTAATTTATAACGAGTTAATAATTGAAAAATTGAGAAATCATTATTTGGTACATGCCGTGCCATTACAGAAATTGTTCGAGACGACCCCGGACTTACTGAAATGGCTAGCAACAATCTCTTCCAATCACTTCGCGGTGCGCTTCTGCCGAAAGCGGCTGTTACCAACGATGCGGGTGCTTCTGCTTATGAGCTTTCGCCGAAAGCCACACTTGCACGGTTTGCCGCAACGGGTTGCCTGACTCGGACTTACTATGCGTCTGCTGAAACTCAGCTCGACCGAGTGCTGGATATTACCAAGCAAGTAGATTCCGAATTTCTCGCCAAGACCGCGCTTTACGCCCGCCGCAAAGGATTGATGAAAGACATGCCTGCGCTTCTCTGCGCTGTGCTTGCCACTCGTGATCTTGATCGGCTTATCGAGATTTTCCCCGATGTCATCGACAATGGGAAAATGCTCCGGAAATTCGTGCAGATTCTGCGTTCTGGCGTCACAGGACGCAAGTCGCTTGGTTCCGCCCCGAAGCGTCTCGTCCGCCAATGGCTCGAACGTGCTACGGACCGCCAACTCATCCAGGCATCCGTCGGTAACGATCCGTCTTTGGCAGATATCGTGAAAATGGTCCACCCGTGCCCAGCGGATGCCTCTCGTGAAGCCTTCTACGCATGGCTTGTTGGGAAACCTTATTCTGTGGACGCTTTACTGAAGACCCTTCGTGCCTTCGAGGCCTGGAAAACCTCCGGTTTGGGAGAAGTTCCCGATGTGCCGTTCCAGATGCTCACGGCACAAAATCTCGGTGAGAAGGAATGGACTGCCATCGCGAACAACGCATCATGGCAGACAGTTCGGATGAATCTCAACACCTTCGCCCGTCACGGTGTGCTCCGTGATGAGGCGATGGTAAAGAGGCTCGCTACCCGTCTGGCAGATCCCGATCAAGTCCTGCGTGCGAGGGTGTTTCCCTATCAGCTTCTTGTGGCCTTCAAGAATCTGGGTGCCGATGTGCCTCCAGAATTACGGGACGCTCTCCAAGATGCGATGGAAATTGCAATCTCGAATGTCCCGGAAATCACGGGGAAAATTGTCATCTGCCCGGATGTTTCGGGTTCGATGCAATACCCAGTCACCGGATTCCGTAAAGGAGGTAGCTCGAAGGTCCGTTGCGTTGATGTCGCGGCCCTCGTCGCCGCCGCATTTCTTCGGAAAAATCGCAAAGCTCGTGTGCTGCCGTTCGAGGTGGACGTCGTAAATGTGAAGCTCAATCCGCGTGATTCCGTTATGACCAATGCAACCATTCTCGCTAAGATTGGTGGCGGTGGAACCAACTGCTCGGCACCTCTCGCGCTGCTCAATCAGGAAAAGTCTGCCCCTGATTTAGTGGTCTTCATCTCCGACAATGAATCTTGGGCTGACCCCAAGGCCAATCGTGGAACTGCCATGATGGCCGAGTGGCAGAAGCTCAAGAACCGCAATCCTAAGGCACGGCTAGTCTGTATCGACATCGTTCCTAACACCACCACACAGGCTCTTGATCGGCAGGATATCCTAAATATCGCAGGCTTCAGTGATCAAGTTTTCGACCTGATCGCCACTTTCGCTGCTGGTGCTGATGGGGTAGAGCACTGGATCAAGCAAATCGAACTTCAGCCACTTAATCAACGAATGAAAATTGCATAAAACAAAACAAACTGTGGTGTCTTGCTACACTCTCAAGTGCGAATGCCTGGAAGATTACACGTGTCACCGGTTCGATTCCGGTCCTTGCACAAGCAAGGTAGCTCAGTTGGTAGAGCAGTATCCATATCTTCCGAATCCTTGTCGCACTCCCTTTTATATCACTTATCACCAATATCCGGCGAATGCCGATGGAACTACATCATTTATATTGACCAGGTCGTGGGTTCGATCCCCACACGGACCCCATCAACGGTCCGGTAGCTCAGTGGTAGAGCAGGTAAGTTTCATCTATCTCTTGTCGCCAATTTTTCAAAATAATTATTATGAACACAATTCACAAAATTGACGAAGCTTTCGGCTTCATTCCACTTCCCAGCGATGCCGGGAAACCCATCACCGTCGTTGGCACCGATGCGATCCGCGACAACTTCGATGAAGCTTGTCTCCAGCAAGCGATGAATTCTCGGTTGGCACCAGGAGTCACGGATTTAATCCTGAACCCAGATGCACATTCGGGCTATGGTGCTCCAATCGGGTGCGTCATGGTCTCGCCCACCCATATCTATCCGGGGCCGGTAGGTGTTGATATAAAATGCTCGATGTCTTTGCTCCAGCTAGACATTCCAGAAGACGCTATTCTCGATAAACAAACACGCCGCGCACTGATCAACGCCATCGTCGAGCGCACACCAACAGGTGCCGGGCGGGGGCAGCGATCGGTGAAAAAGAGCCGTAGAGTGGATCGCGATCTCGGGGTGATGGCAGTCACTGAAGGTGCCACCGTGCGGGTTTGCGAAGCTCTCGGAATTCCACCTGAATGGGCAGATCGTTGCGAGGACTCCACCCACCGCGGCCACGATGGCACTTATGACGCGCTCCGCGGCCGTCTTGATTTCATTCTGGAATCCGGACGCGTCAGGAACTTCGCTGACAAGGCCGGGCAACTCGGCTCTTACGGCGGTGGAAATCACTTTGGCGAGTGCGAGATCACCCGAGTGATTGATCGCCCGTCAGCGCGCGAAACTGCCGATGTTTTCGGGCTGCGGGATGGCGATGTTTCCTTCCTCAGCCACTGCGGATCGCGCGGACTCGGCAACTTGTTGGCACAAGGCCAGTTCAAAGATTTGGAGAAAAAATTTCGTGATTGGAGCACTCCATTTCCTGCCGGTGACAAGCAACTCGTCTATGCCCCACTCGGCACTCCCGAAGCGAATGCCTACATCGATGATATGTCCATTGGTGCAAACTTCGCCACCGTCAACCATCTGCTCATCAACGCGCTGGTTCTCGAAGCGTTCCAAGAAATCTTGCCGGGCGCTCACGGACAGCTCGTCTATTTCATTTCGCACAACATCGCGCGCGAGGAAATCATCGGCGGAAAAAAAGCATGGGTTCACCGCAAAGGCGCGACCCGTGCAATTCCCGCTGGCCATTTCTCGTTGGCTGGAACCCGCTTCTCCGCAAGCGGTCACCCGATTCTGCTTCCGGGAAATCCGCGCGATGGCTCCGTCGTGATGGTCGCGGAAGGTGGGGCCGAACGCACCGCCTTCTCCGTCAACCACGGCGCTGGCCGCTGCATGGGCCGCAAACACGCCGCCCGGACCCTCGATCAGAAGTCCGTGGACGCGGATTTCGACGCCTCCGATATCCTTACAAACTGCCGCAAATATCCAATCGACGAAGCCCCAGACGCTTACAAAAACTTCCCCGAAGTCCTCCGCAGCGTCGAAGCAGCGGGCCTTGCGCGGCAGGTCGCGAAGCTGCAGGCTCGCTTCGTGATTAAAGATGAGGCGGCGGCGGATGATTGAGGATAGTTGCTAGTTTTCAGTTTTCAGTTTTCAGAAAAGAGAAAGAGTGCGGGTATCCGCCTCTGCCTATTCACCATCCACTTCTTCCCATGAAATCCATTCAACTTGACGGCACGAACGGCGGCGGACAAATGCTCCGCACGGCACTATCGCTCGCCATGGTCACTGGCCAGCCGTTCCGCATGACAAACATCCGTGGCAAGCGCCATAAGAAGGGCTTGATGCGTCAACACCTCACGTGCGTAAAGGCGGCTTGTGAAATTTCTGACGGCACCGCAGATGGCGCTGAAATAGGTTCTACTGAGCTGGTATTCTGTAGTGGGAAACCGCGTGCGGGTTCCTACCGATTCGCCATTGGCACCGCGGGTAGCACGAGTTTGTTGTTTCAAACACTTCTACCCGCGCTGCTTCATGCGGATGGTCCGAGCACTTTGCGGCTGGAAGGTGGCACGCATAATCCAATGGCGCCACCATTCGAATTCATTGACCGAGTCTTTCTCCCCGCGCTCCGCCGGATGGGAGTGGACGCGAAAATTTCCCTGCTTGAAAGCGGCTTTGCTCCTGTGGGTGGTGGTGTGATCGAGTGTGAAATACAGCCATGCAGGCAGCTCAGAGGCATTGATCTTCACGGACGCGGTGAACTCACATTCACCCGTCTCCGCGTGCCGATCCGGAATCTTCCTCTGGCTATCGGAGAACGAATCCTTGCGGCGGCTCTTGCTGAGTTTCCGTGCGCGGATGCCCTGGTTGAAGTCCGCGAGCCCGGCCCCGGAAGAGGGGTTTGCTGCTTGTGCGAAGCGAATTTCGAGAACGCTGTGGAACTTACCAGCACCTTTGGCGAAACCAATATCACAGCGGAGCGCGTGGGCACTCGTGCGGGGAAATCGATCCAAGACTTCGTTGGCTCCGGCGTGCCTGTCGGTCGCTGGCTCGCGGATCAGTTGTTACTACCCATGGCGATGGCGGGCTGTGGAAGTTTCACCACAATGGTTCTTGACGAGCATGTTCCGGCAAATATCTCGGTCATCGAAAAATTTCTCCCGGTAAAATTTCAAATCGATTCTTCTGGTCGGGGGAAGCGTATTGTTCGTGTTTTGTGAGGGGCGGGTGATTAAGTAATTATTCAACCGCAGATGGACGCAGATGGACGCAGATGGACGCAGATGGACGCAGATGAAAGAACCGGATAAGAAGTTATTTGGGGAGGGAAGTGCTGGAGCGGGACGCCGCAGTTGCGCTTTTGTTCAAGGGGCGTAGTAGGGCTTGAGCATCCAGTAGCAGATGGGGCCGGTGATGGCGACGTAGAGCCAGAGCGGGAAGACCCAGCGGGCGAGCTTGCGATGGACGGTAAAGTGATTGGTCCAGCCGGCGATGAAGGTGAAAAGAATGAAGGGTAAACTAATCGCTGCGAAGACGATGTGGGTGATGAGTAAGATGAAGTAGAGGGTCCTCATGGTGCCCTCGCCGCCGTAGCGGGTGGGATCATTGGTCATGTGGTAGGCCACATAAGAGAGAAGAAACAGCACGGATAGAAACATGGCAAAGACCATGGTGGCGCGGTGCATTCTGACATTGCCGAGTTTAATGAAGATGAATGATACTAAGAGAACGATCGCTGCACAGGCATTGATGCCGGCATGGATGGGGGGCAGGGCGGCGGTGGACCAGCCATCGGGCAGGGGGATTCTGATTTTCTGCATCGCCACGACTAGGAGCAGAATAAGTGTGGTAAGGACCCAGGCGGTGATGCCGAGTTTCTTGGAGAGCTCTTTCTTGGGAGGGAGATTGAGCCATTGGCTACGGTCGTTCGGCATAATCAGATTCCAGGTGTTTCGTTTTTATCAAGCTCGGTGCGGATGCGGTT
>Ga0335395_10001255_pt1 | contig 16109 bp, 16 predicted proteins | sample MAT02_FD_205744 | JGI IMG/M metagenome (GOLD analysis project Ga0335395, IMG submission 205744) | Freshwater microbial communities from Lake Fryxell liftoff mats and glacier meltwater in Antarctica - MAT-02 (spades assembly) (version 2) ...
AGCGCATCCACGAAACCGCTCAGTTCCTTTTCTTGCGAGCCCAGCGCAGCCAAGCTGGACTCCAAGACGGGCAACTGCGCCTCAATGTCGAGTTGGCGAGCAATGGCCGGTTTGGCCAAGTCGTCTCGATCACTTCCCAGCGCTTGTTCAATAGCGGCATTGAGCTGCTCATGCTCCTTGTTGAGACTCAGGTGTTGTTGCTGGGCGAGATGGCGATTGGCCACCGCGCGCCCGAGTTCGGTACGAACCTCGTTGGCGATGAGATCCACCTCTCTGACCGATTGCTCCAACATCGCCATGGGGGCTGAATCTTCAATTCTGTCCAGCAGCGCATGGGCGCCTCCCGCGATGACTCTAGAGACCCGTTGGCGCAATGTGTCACTCATGTTACTTTCCTTCTTCTTGGTGGCGATTTTGCCGATTGATGATGGTCGCGAGTTCTATCAAGGTCGCGGCCTGTTTGCTGATGACTTTCGGGTCGTAGGCACGAGCCCGTTGCGTGACTGCCTGGCGCAGCAGGCTTTCAACCATTTGAAAGCTGCGTTGCACCAAAACGCCTTCCAAGCGCCTCGCTTCGGCCAAATCGGTGATTTGAGCCGAGGAGAGTGTCGCCACCAATGCCGGGGCATGTTCGAGCAGGATTGACAGTACCTCTGAGTGACCGTGCTGCGGCTCAATCTGCGCGATTTGCTGCCTGGCCCGATCACACAGATCGCGGTGCATGTTGATCGCGCCGCTGTAGTCGGTGTCACCGTTTTGCAAGCGCTTGAGTGTGGCGATGGCGACCCTGAGCTTGTCACTCATGGTGATTGCTCCATCGAAAGAGGTGACGGACAACCACCGATGCAGGTCCTCGGGTATGCGTCCCGAGACCGGCATCATGTTGGTTGATACACGAATGGTTGTATTCATTTGAATTCAAATGTATTCGATCCGACCGTTTTGTCAAGAGCTTTCACGCGCGGCAAGGGTGTTTGTGCGGGGAGTACGCGATCCGAGCGCCACTTCCTACAATCCCCACATGACCGCATTAAAGCCACCCACCTACACCCGTGCCCAGGCGCTGCCCGGTATCTTGAAGAATCGAATCGCCATCCTCGACGGCGCCATGGGCACCATGATCCAGCGCTTCAAGCTCGATGAGGCGGCGTACCGAGGGCTCGGATACGCCGGCCCCGACAGCGTCGGCCAGCGCTTCAAAGACTTTCCCAAGGACGTGAAAGGCAACAACGAGCTACTAAGCATCACCCGGCCCGACGTGATCCGCGACATCCACGAAAGCTACCTGGCAGCGGGCGCCGATCTGGTCGAAACCAACACGTTCAGCGCCACTACCGTGGCGCAGGCCGATTACGACATGGCCGACCTGGCGCGCGAGATGAACCTCGCCTCGGCCCGGCTGGCGCGCGCCGCCTGCGACAAGTTCAGCACACCCGACAAACCGCGCTTCGTCTGCGGCGCACTCGGCCCCACGCCCAAAACCGCCAGCATCAGCCCCGACGTGAACGACGCCGGTGCGCGAAACGTCACTTTCGAGCAATTGCGCGCGGCCTATTACGAACAGATCGAGGCGCTGGTGGAAGGCGGGTCCGATGTGCTCTTGGTGGAGACGATTTTCGACACGCTCAACGCCAAGGCCGCGCTGTTCGCGATCGACGAGTTTTTCGAGGCCAGCGGCGAGCGCCTGCCGGTGATCATCAGCGGCACCGTGACCGACGCCTCGGGCCGCATCCTGAGCGGCCAGACGGTGACCGCGTTCTGGGCCAGCGTGCGCCACATCCAGCCGCTCGCTGTGGGCCTGAACTGCGCGCTCGGCGCCACGTTGATGCGCCCCTACATCCAGGAACTCGCCAGGGTGGCGGGCGACACCTTCATCAGCTGCTACCCCAACGCTGGCCTGCCCAACCCCATGAGCGACACCGGCTTCGATGAGACGCCCGATGTCACCAGCCGCCTGCTGCGCGAGTTTGCCGCTGAAGGCCTGGTGAACATCGTCGGCGGCTGCTGCGGCACCACACCCCAGCACATTGCCGCCATTCACGACAGCGTGGCGCCCCTGGCGCCGCGCGGTGTTCGACGCGACTTTTTTTACAAGGAAGCGGTGGTCGCTTGAGATTTGAAAGGCGTCTGAACACCTTCGATTATTTTGGTTGGAGGCGACAAAGGCGGTGCAGATCAGCGACGCTTTTACAAGCGTTTGATCACGGTGGCAGATGTGCGTTGTGACGAACACCTGGCATCACTTCTTCACCAGAGTCAGGCGTCACAAGGTGGCAAAAAATCTCAATGACGTGACAGCAGCCTTGCCCAAAGATCGGCGCCAACGGGTCGAAGCTCGTGCGATGGCGCTGGCAACCCTGAAGGACTTGCGTCAAGCGGCGCAGCAGACCCAGGAGCAGTTGGCTGCCGCCTTGGGTGTGGGGCAAAACACCATCTCTCGGCTGGAGGTGCGTCGAAAGTCAACCCAACGCCGTACCCGGTCCACCTGAATGACAAGCGATGGGTGAAAAAGAGCGGGGTCGAAACCCCGTTGTTTGTTTGCTTACTTGGCGCCGATGTAGATGAAACCGTCGGTTTTCCCACTGTTCACAGCCATGACCAGCAGTTGCCGGGTGGGGGCGTCGTAATAGGCAATGCCAGTGGTCCTTGCGCCATTGCCCAAGGCGCAGCTGCTGCCGCTGAAGGTGACGGAGACGTTGAAAATATTCTTGCCGCTGGGTCGTGGCACAGCGGTACCTGAAGCCGAACATCCCAACGAGCTGGGAACGCTGATGGTGCCGTTGGATGAAATCGTGACAGGAGCGTTCTGAACGGGGCTGCCTCCAGAAACACCTGTCCCGCTGGAGGTGCCGGCCAAGGCTGCCAAAGACGGTGCCGCGTCATAGTCTGTTCTGTATTCAGCAGAAAAAGTGGCGCCATTCGACGACCGTATGTTGATTCTGGACTTTGGCGTGAAGGTGCCCGTATAGCTTCCTTGGGTCACTGTTCGAGTCGGAATGTTGAAGTCGCTCCCGGACCCGCTCAAGGTGCCGGCACCACCCGTGGTTTGACCGTAAAGCGCGCCCACGATGGAACCGCCCACTGAGTAGATGCCCCAAGTTTCGCCATTTTCAAAGACGGCCAGCCTCACCGCTGTTCCCGTAGAGGCGGTGCCGATCCAGAAACCCTCGGCGGTTGTCACAGGTGCTGGCGGCGCAGCAGGCGCATCGTCGCCCCCACCCCCGCAAGCCGTCAGCGCAACAGCCAGACCAATCATCGACAGACTCTTTTTCATGTTTTCCCTTGAGCGTTGGTTGTGGCGGATCAATGCGATTGCGCCGGGAGTATCTTAATGTAAATAGTCGCAAATGGAATATTCTAAATCGGGATACAGCATCCATGAGTGCCCACCTCCGTTCACCACCCGCGCTACCTTGCCTTGCGTGCTGAACTGGTGACCTTGCGCAAAGAGTCTGGTTTGTCGCAGATTCAGCTGGCACGAGCGTTGGGTGTGGGGCAATCCTATGTTTCGAAGGTCGAGCGAGGCGAGATGTATGTGGACCTCTTGCTTTTCGTCGACTGGTGCCGCGCTTGTGGAGCTGCTCCAGAACATGTGGTGATCAAGCTTCCATGAGGAATGAGCATCACCTGGCCACAGCCAGCTGCGCAGCCAACATGTCAGCCGCTTGGCGCCATCAATGAGAGCGATTGGATCCCCATAATGACGGGTCCGTCATCCCGAAGAAAGCCGCCCATGATCGTCGTTCACCACCTCAACGAGTCCCGTTCGCAGCGCGTGCTGTGGTTGCTGGAGGAGTTGGAATTGCCTTACGAGATTTGCAGCTACCAGCGCGACGCCACCACCCGCCTGGCGCCGCCCGAGCTCAAGCAGGTGCATCCGCTGGGCAAGTCGCCCGTGCTGCAGGACGCGGGGCAGACCATCATTGAATCGGGCGCCATCGTGGACCATCTCATCCGACGCCACAGCGCGGGTGCACTGCAACCCGCCACCGACAGCGACGAATACACCGTCTACCAGCAGTGGATGCATTACGCCGAGGGCTCGGCCATGCTGCCGCTGTTGCTCAAGCTCTATGTGTCTCGCCTGGGCGAGGCGGGTGCGCCGCTGCAGCCGCGCATCGACAGCGAGCTGGCCAACCACCTGGGTTACGTCAACGAGTCCTTGAAAGATCGCGAGTGGCTGGTGGGCGATCGGTTGAGTGGTGCCGACATTCAGATGAGCTTCGTTGGCGAAGCTGCGCGAGGCTTGCGCGCCAGCTACCCGCACATGGACGCCTGGGTGCGCCGCTTTCAGCAGCGGCCCGCGTACCAGCGGGCGCTGGAGCGCGGCGGGCCGTATTCGATGGCGGCTTGATCTTCAGGAGGTTTGATGTGAACACCGACGCCTTGCACTTGTGTGTAGACGCACAGTTCATCAGCCCCTATGCCATGTCGGTGTATGTGGCGCTTGTCGAGAAGGGCTTGCCGTTTGGAATCACCACGGTGGACTTGACCGCTGGTGAAAACCGCACCGCGCGCTTCGCCGAACGCTCACTCACCCAGAGAGTTCCTTTGCTCAACCACGGCGATTTTTCTCTGACCGAGTCGTCGGCCATCACCGAATACCTGGACGATGTGTTCTCCGGTGCAGCCCTGTATCCGTCGGAGCCGCGCGCCCGAGCGCGAGCGCGCCAACTTCAAGCTTGGCTTCGCAGCGATCTGATGGCCTTGCGCATCGAACGCCCAACCGAAGTGGTGTTCTTTGGCGAAAAACGGCCACCACTCAGCATGGCAGGCCAAGCAGCAGCAGACAAACTGGTGTCGGTGGCCGCGACGGTGATGCTCGATCACGATGACCACGCATGCGGTCAGTGGTCCATCGTCGACGTGGACTTGGCGCTGATGATCCAGCGCCTTGCCTTGCACGGAGACTCCATGCCCCTCCACTTGATTTCGTATGCCAACCACCAGTGGCGACGTCCCAGCGTGCAGCAGTGGCTCACGCGCGCCACCGAGAGAAGAGCCGCATAGACGGTATCAAGCCTGCGTCTTCTGGAACCACACCACACTTGGCAAGCCTTTGAAGTGGGCATCGCAGGTGAGCAGTTCGGCGCCTTGCCGCAGAGTGGTGGCGCAGACGATAGCGTCTGCGGTGGCGAGCTTGTGTTGGCGGTGCAGGTCGGTGGCGAGCAATGCGGCGGCTGTGTCCAGCGGCACCACCTGGCATTTCATGGTGAGGGCGATCACTTGATCGGCTGGCCCTTCGCCGAGTTCACGCCAGGTTCAGGTGCTCGCAAGGTGGGCCTTCGTCTGTCCTGAAAATGTCAAACAACCAGGCGGCACAGGGGAGATTCACAATACCCGCCATGCAGATTGACACCCTGCGCCAGCGCCTGCGCGCGCTTGGCGCCAACCCCCGCCACGAGCAGCGTGTGCTGCGTCTGTGGAGCCAAGCCTTGCCGCAGACCAGCGGCCGGCGCCAGCTGCAGCACTTCCTGCCCGCGCCGCTGGTGGCCGAGCTGCCCGCCATCAGCGCCGAGCTGGCGGCGCTGGCCACGGTGCAGAGCGAACACCCAGCTGAAGACGGCTCGGCGCGCTTGCTGGTGCGTCTGGGCGACGGGCAGTTGGTCGAAAGTGTGCTCCTGCCACCGGGCCGTATCCCGGGGCTGTGTGTGTCCACCCAGGTCGGTTGCGCGGTGGGTTGCGTGTTCTGCATGACCGGAACCACCGGCCTGATTCGCCAGGTGGGCAGCGCAGAGATCGTGGCCCAGGTGGTGCTGGCGCGCGCGCGGCGGCCGGTGAGCAAGGTGGTGTTCATGGGCATGGGCGAGCCGGCGCACAACCTCGACAACGTGATGGAAGCGATCGAGCTGCTGGGCACGGTGGGCAACATTGGCCACAAAAACCTGGTGTTCTCCACCGTGGGCGATGCGCGCGTGTTCGAGGCGCTGCCGCGCGCCAGCGTGAAACCCGCTTTGGCCCTCTCGCTGCACACCACCAAGCCCGAGCTGCGCGAACGCCTGCTGCCGCGCGCGCCGCGAATCGCGCCCGATGAACTCGTGGCACTTGGTGAGGCCTACGCCCGCGCCACCGATTACCCGATCCAATACCAGTGGACGCTGCTGGAGGGCATCAACGATGGCGACGACGAGGTGGAAGGTCTCGTGCGCCTGCTCTCGGGAAAATATGCCATCCTCAACCTCATCCCCTACAACGCGGTGCCAGAGTTGCCGTTTGCCCGCCCCAGCTGGCAGAAAGCCGCCGATCTCGCGCGACGTTTGCACCGCCGGGGCATCCTCACCAAGCTGCGCCAGTCGGCCGGGCAAGATGTGGAGGGCGGCTGTGGGCAGCTGCGGGCGCGCGCTGTTCCGACGCACCGGGTCATACCGCTTGCGGTGCGCTGAGGCGGGTAGGCACAATTCACGTAACCCCTTTTGCACCGACCTTCTTTTTTCACGCCTGTTTACCAGGCATTGCCGCCCATGTGGTTTCACCTCCCCTCCTTTTTTGAGCTGACCGACCCCACCACCCTGGCCCGAGCCCTTAACCTGTACCGGGGACAAAAGGTCCATTCCCTGGCTGCGACGCCCGCACCGAATGGCGTGGCAGGTCACTGGCTTTTGCGAGGCGATGTCCAGGGCTCGATGCGAACGCCGTATCAGACGGCGGTGAGCCTGCATTTGATGCCGGACGGCCAGACCGTTGACCGCTGGGTGGGCCAATGCACCTGCCCGGTGGGCTCGCAGTGCAAACACGCGGTGGCGTTGGTGATCAAGGCGGCCTACCAAGGTCAGCGCTTGGTGGCTGGCTTGCCGGTGTTCAGCGTGCCGGTACTCACGCCCGAAGAGCGTGCGCAACAGGCCGTGGCGATGGAGCGCCAAAGACAACAGGCGGCCGAGCAACAGCTGCGCCAGCAGCAAACCTTGCTGGCAGAGCGCTGGTTGCTGGGCAGCGAGCCATTGCCTTCAGCGGGTGCCAGCCAGGGCATGGCGTATGGGATGGGACGCTATCGGGAAACGCTGATGTCGCCGATTTACCTGCTGCGCTTGGACACCTCGCAGACCCACAAACCCTTGCTGCGAATCGGCCTGGGAATGTCGTCCCTCAAAGTCAAAGGCGGCTGGACCAAGCCACGCAGCGCAACGCCCACCCATTTCCTGAACGGCCACAGCTACAGCCACAGCTTCGATCTGACCGACCGGGACCGAGACATTCTGGCCCTGCTGGGCGCCTTGCCCGCCATCGCCGACCCCTACCGCTACAGCGGCGCAGACGATTGGCGCTTGGACACGGTCGCCGCCCCGATGGTGCTGGAGCGGGCAGCCGCCACCGGCCGGCTGTTCTGGCGCGAGGAAAACGGCGGTATCGGCGAGGCGATGGCGTGGGGCCAGCCGCTGGCGCTCAGCTGGCTTTGGCAAGAGCAAACAGGCCGCACCGCCGAAGACAGCATGTGGCAGCTCCAGCCGCAGTTGTCGGCGCCGCAAGCGTTGCTGTGCGCCAATCAGCCCATGCTGTACCTGAACCGCAGCACGCATGAATGCGGGCCGCTGGAAGGCGGTGGCGACGCGCATGCTCAGGCGCTGCTGGAGGCGCCTGCACTGCCGCTGCACGTGCTGCAAAAAAACCCCGTGGGCCTCCTGCGCCGCCTGGGGAGCGCGGTGGCGCCGCCCCCTGTATTGCCCACAATGCGTCGCGTCGATGGCGTGCCCTTGTGGCGGCTGCACCTTTCCCGTCACGTTGATATGGAAAACGGCATACCCGCTGCGCTTCATGTCTTGAGCGTGCAGCTGGACTTTGACTACGAAGGCCACCAAGGTTGGTGGCCCTATGGCGACAACCCGGTGGTCATTGAACACGACGGCGGTGAACGGGTGCTGTTGCACCGCGATCTCGCCAGTGAAGACCAGGCGATGAAGCGCTTGCATGAACTGGGTTTGGAGCAGAAGGAAGAAGGCATCTTTGTGATGTCTGAACGCGCGAGCCCCACGCGCTGGCTGCACTGGGCCGACGCGAATTTCCAGCCGCTGCGCGACGCGGGTTTTATTGTCGATATGGACGCCGATTTGCGCCACTGGGTACAACCGGCTGGCGATCTCCAGGTGGACATGGCGCCTCAAGGCGACGGCGAGACATCGGCTTGGTTCGACCTCTCGTTGGGCTTGGAAGTGGACGGGAAACGCATCAACCTGCTGCCGGCCTTGCCGCAGATCATTGCCGACCTGCGTCAGACCGAAAAAGACCCCGAGCGGGTCTGGCCCGAGCACATTTACCTGCCCAGCGCAGACGGCCAGGGGTTTTTCCGGGTGGCCACAGCGCCGCTCAAACCCTGGCTTGATGGCCTGCTGGAGCTGTTTGACGAGCGCGCCAAAGATTTCAACGCCGACAGCCTGCGCCTGTCGCGAATAGACGCCCTGCGCGCTCGCGTGGCGCTGGGCGAAGGCGTGGTCTGGCAAGGCGCGCAAGGACTCACCGAACTGGCCGAGCGGCTCAAAGGCCAGGCCGCTTTACCCACCACGCCGCTGCCTGCGGGCCTGCTCGCCGAGCTGCGCCCTTACCAACACCAAGGCTTGGACTGGCTGCAGTTTTTGCGCAGCCATGGGCTGGCCGGCATTCTGGCGGACGACATGGGCCTGGGCAAAACCCTGCAAACCCTGGCTCACATTCAGTGCGAAAAAGAAGCTGGTCGGCTGGACCGCCCGGCGCTGGTGGTGGTGCCGGTCAGCCTGCTGGGCAACTGGCAGCGCGAAGCGGCGCGCTTTTGCCCTGGGCTTCGCTGCTTGGTACACCATGGCGCCGAGCGCCACGGCCAGGCCGCCGATCTGGCCCAGGCCGATCTGGTGGTCACTTCTTACTCGCTGCTGCACCGCGACCGCGAACGATGGCTGGCGCAAAGCTGGCACCTCCTGGTCCTCGATGAAGCGCAAAACATCAAAAACGCCGCCACCCAGTCGGCTCAGGTGGCGGGCGAGCTCAACACGCGCCATCGGCTGTGTTTGTCTGGCACGCCGATCGAAAACCACCTGGGCGAAATCTGGAGCCTGTTTCATTTCCTGATGCCTGGCTTTCTGGGCAGCCAGGCGCGCTTTGCGCAGCGCTTTCGGCATCCGATCGAAAAGCACGGCGACAGCGCGCGCATGGCCCAGCTGCGCGCCCGCCTCACGCCCTTTATTTTGCGGCGCACCAAGCAGCTGGTGGCCACCGAACTGCCGCCCAAGGTGGAGACCGTGATGCGGGTCGAGCTCGGCGGCAAGCAGGCCGATTTGTACGAAACCATCCGCCTGAGCATGGAACAAGCGGTGCGCCAGGCCATCACCGACAAGGGGCTGGCGAAATCGCAAATCGCCATCCTGGACGCGCTGCTCAAGCTGCGCCAAGTCTGCTGCGATCCGCGCCTGGTGAAAACCGCCGCCGCGGCCAAAGTGAAGACCTCGGCCAAGCTCGAACAACTCATGGAGATGCTGCCCGAGATGCTGGCCGAGGGGCGGCGCATTTTGCTGTTCTCGCAGTTCACCTCCATGCTCAGCCTGATCGAAGACGAGCTGCGCCAGCGCAAACTCAACTGGACCAAGCTCACCGGCCAAACGCAAAAGCGCGACGAGGTCATCAACCGCTTCACCAGCGGGGAGGTGCCGATCTTCCTCATCAGCCTCAAAGCCGGTGGCGTGGGGCTGAACCTGCCACAGGCCGACACCGTGATCCACTACGACCCGTGGTGGAACCCGGCGGCCGAAAACCAGGCCACCGATCGCGCCCACCGCATCGGCCAAACGCAAAGTGTGTGGGTCATCAAGCTTGTTGCGCAAGGCACCATCGAAGAGCGCATCTTGGCGCTGCAAGAACGCAAGGCCGAGCTGGCGCGCGAGCTCTACAGCGGTGCTGCGGCCCGCAAGCAACCGCTGTTCACGCAAGACGATGTGAAGGCCTTGTTGCTGCCGATGAGCTGAGCGGCGGCAGGCTGCGCGAGCCACGCAGCGGCCCACCGCCAAAGACCTGCCTTCGTAGCGAGCGGCACTGCCGCGACCAGCCACTCAATGCTTCTGGCCGGCGCCTTGTCGGCCACCGCCAGCCGTTCAAATCAGCTGCTGTTGCAACGTCGCCGTGCCCAGCGGCCGCAGCCGCGCAAAGTGCAGCAGCTCGGCCAGGTGCGCACCTTTCTGCTGCCACTCATGCACCACGTCTTCGGCCAGCAACACGTAGTGCCAGGGCAGGCCTTGCCGGTGTTCAGCGGGCAAGCCATTGATGCGTTCGCACCAGCCCATCGCCGCTTTGAGCTTGCGCTGCACGTTGGGGTGCGTCACCTGCTGCTGCGCCTTGGTCTCGGCCAGGTAAATCGCATCGTTGGTTCGCACCAGAAAGTCGGGCGAATAAAACGCGGGCAGGCCGTCGTCTTTCACATAGCGCAGCCGCGCAAACGTATGGCGGTTCTCGCTGATCTTGCAAAACGCCAGTACCTGCGCGTCGGCTTGCGCCCAGTGGATGAAGGCGCGCTCCAGCCCACCGTTGCGCGCCGGCCAGCCCAGCCGGTTGTAGATGCACTTGGACACCGGCACCGAATGCGCTTCGCGCACCACCAGCCGCGGCACTTCAGACAGCGCGCGGTGGCGCACCTCCAGCGCACCAGTGGTCAGCGTTTCTTCGGCGTCCAGCAGCGCCATCGCAAACACCTTGGTGATGTGGTCCACCACCGGTTGCAGCAACAGCACGCGCCAGTTTTCGCCACCGTGTTCGTGGCCCAGCGGGCTGAAGGTGGCACCGAACAGCCGCGTCCAGATGTAGTCGTCCAGCCAGCCGGTCAGTTCCGCCGTGTTCACCTGCAAATAGGGCTTGGCCAGATGCGTCGCCACCTTGTTGCCTTTGGGCAGGGGCTCGTGCAGCGCCTGCCCGATGCGTCGCGTCAGGCGCGATAAATAGTCGTTGTAACCGCCCACGTTCATCACCGCACCATCCACCCGGTAGTCGCCAAACAGCGTGGCGCTTTGCAGGTCTTGCGAAATGAAGGTGTCGCCCTGGCCCAGCAGTCGCGCCAAAGCCTCCAGGCCCATGGCGCCAAAAGGCGGCAGTTCGTCCACCAACAACGGGCGGTGGTCGCGCAGCTCATCGGTCTCTCGCAAGATGAACGGCAGCGAGAAGTCAAAGGCTTCAAAACCCTCGCGCAACTCGGTGGTGATCACGTCGCCCACCGCGCTGCTGTCGTCGCTCTCATCGCCGGTGGTGCCGGCCAGCCCCTCGGCCAGCAGTTCGTCGTAAAAGCCCTGAAACGCCGGGTGCTCCACGATGGACAGCACGTCGATCAGGCTGCCCGGCTCCTGCCCGGCTCCTGCCCGGCGTTGATGCGCTCGCGGTTCTCGCGCTTGAGGTCGCTGTACTCGGGATCGCGCCACATCAACCGCAGGCCGCGCCCAATGGTTTGCTCCAGCAAGATCTGCGCTTGGCTGGCGCGCAGCGGCACGATGACGCAGATGTTGTTCACATCAAAGCCTTCGCGCAGCATCAACACGCTCACGATCACGCGCGGCGTGGCGTGCCGGTCCACGCTGAACAGCCGCTCGCGCACCGGCGCCCAATCCTTCTCGCCCAGCTCGGCTTTTTTGCCCGAGTCGATGGTCATCACCTCGTCGGCATTCAGCCCTTCCTGGTCTTCCAGAAACTGCGCCACCAGCGGCGACACGGTGGTGTCTTCGCACACCACCAGCATCTTGGGGTGGCGTTGCGGGTCCAGCTTCGCAAAGTCGGCTTCCAGCTTGCGCAGCTTCTTCAGCCCCGCGCGCAGCATCACCCGCTGGCCCTCGCTCAGCGTGGGGTGGCCGTTTTCATCGCGCTCGGCTTTGAATTCCAGCGGCAGCGCGCCGATCTCTTTGCGCCGGTCCAGCACCAGCGATTTCACCAAGCCCGCGCGCATGGCGGCCTTGAGATCGAAGTCGGTCACGATGTGCGGGAAGTACAGCTTGCGCTTGTGTTTGCCCGTGCCCACGTCGTTGTATGGCGTGGCAGAAAAGTCCATTTGCACAAAGCGCCGGCCCTTGGTCTCGGCGATGCGGTTCAGGCTTTTCTGCCACTCCACCTCGGTCACCTCGCCTTCACGCTTGAACTCGTGAATGTGGTGCGCCTCGTCGTTGAACACCACCAGCTCGGGCAGGTTGACTAAGAATTCCAGCACATTGCCGCGCGCATAGCGCCGGTCCAGCACATCAAGGCTGTTGCCGGTGGCCCGGCCGGGCATCAGCGGCAACACGGCGGCCACCACCTGCTGCGGCGCCAGTGGCGCGCCCAGCGCCTGCACGGCATCCGCGTCCTCCACCTCTTCGGGCGTGTCGGCCTCGCTCAGCAAATGCCAGTTGGTGATGGCGATCATGCCGTTGCCGGTGGCTTTCAAGCCGATCTCGTGCTTGGCGCAGACGTTGCCGCGCACAAAGGCAAACACCGCGTCGCGGTGCCCGTCGGGGATGAACAGATCGGCAAACAGCGACACGTCCGAGGTGTTGAAATCGCGCGTGCCCGACACCGTGCCCTGCGCGCTCACCACCAACTTGCCGCAGAACGCATCGAGCAGCCGCTCGTAGACGATCAGCCCCGGCGCCACCACCATGAACTGCCGTGTGAAGCGCCCGTCATCGAGAGGACTGTCCACGCCATCGGCCAGCGCCGCCGTCTTGTTGAGCAGTTGCCAAATCATCAGCGCCTGCAACACCCAGGTCTTGCCGGTGCCGGTCGCCATCTTGAAGCCGTATTTGGGGTGCGCGTGCTTCTGCGCTGACACCTCCGCCAGCCGCGTGCCCACCAGCAAGGCCTCGGGCGCGACGGCTTTGTACAGGTCCAGCAGCCCCATCGCGCTTGGCCAGCGCCCAGCACCTCGTGCGCCACGATGGCGTTCAAGATCGCCTGCTTCTGCCCGGCGTGGAAGTTCAGCCCGCCGCCCGGCCCTCCTCTGGTGGTTACCATCTCCTCGCCAAACCACCACCGCAGCAACTCCGCCGTGGTCGGCGTGACCTTCTCCAGAATGTCCGCCGCGCCCGATTCGAGACCCAGGCAGAGCTGGCGGGTCTTGGTGGTGAGGGCGGAGGAGAGGGCGAGCGGGTTGTCAGTGAGTGTCATGGGCAAACAGGGTTGGCAAATAAAACAGGCGTGGGAGAATTCCACCGATGTCTGACATCCACCGCCCGCCACGCACAGCCTGGGGAACATTTCCCGACGTGGTGATTTACGCTGCGGAATCTGCCGTGAAGCAGCATCCGGCCTACCGGGCCGCCAAGTCTGGCGACGACGAGGCGGCAACCGATCTGGTGCTGGACAACTTCAGCCTTGAAAAAACGCAGGTGCTTGACGGGCTCGTCGGGGATCGGACCCCCACGCTGGTCAGTGCCCACGCTGTTGAGCGCGAAGGTGTCAACGCCATACCGGAGGTTTTTGCGGCGCTGCTGGGGCAGGTGGTGAGCTGGCCTGTGGACACGGGAATCGTGCAGGCTAATGTGGTGGGGCACACGAGCGCCGAAGCTTTCTGGCGCTTTGCCCGGCAAGCCGAATTTCAGGGTGTGGTGAAAAGCGGATGTGAGTACGTGCTGGTGGATCACTTCGTGGGCATGGGAGGCACTTTGGCGAACCTGAAGGGATACATCGAATCGAACGGGGGCCATGTGCTCGCGGCGGTGACATTGACCGGAAAGCCGCACTCGGCCAGACTGACACCAACGCTGGAACGGTTGAAAGAATTGAGGGCAAAACATGGAAACGAACTTGAAAGCTGGTGGATCGAGCGATTTGCTCACACCTTCGACGCGCTTACTGAATCAGAGGCTCGGTACCTCGCCCGAACCGAGACGGTTGACACCATCCGAGATCGAATTGCTGCGGCGCAGCAAGCAGGAGATCGCACAGCGATTTCCTGAAAACTATGCGCGCCGTCAAGCAAACCGTTGAAGGCCGTTCTGACAAGGCGGGTGCGTCTGGCCTTCCCGCCATCCACCCCGACGAATTTCTGCGCGAAACATTGGATGAACTGGGCCTGACGCAAGCGGCCTTTGCCGAGGCCATTGGCGTCTCGCGCATGCGCGTGTCGCATGGGTTGCGCGGCGACCGCCCAGTGACCGCCGAGCTGGCGCTGCGCCTGGGCCGCGCGTTGGGGCAAAGCCCGCAGTACTGGCTGAACCTGCAAACCACCCACGACCTCAAGCTGGCGCAGCTGCAATGGAAAGACAGCCTGCAACAGGTGCGGGAACTGACGGTGGTGTGACTCTCGCATGCACAATTTTCTGAATAGCATCAAGGTGCGGAGTAGCTGAATAGGCGATTCAGAGCTCTGTCTTTCTGGTTTTTTGAATGACTTCTTCGCATGTTCCTTTGAGCGCATTCAAGGCAAAGTCAAGAGCGCGGATCACTGTACTCAATTCCGAATCTCCGCCCAAAGTGATGGAGATTGATGAAGGACTCTCAATGGTCTGCTCATTGCCATATTCATCAATTACAGTCACATCCCAGGCGGTTCCACCCTTTTCAGACAGTTTTAAGAAAGTTCGGCCACCTGCGCCGCTGTCCCCTCCCTTTGGTGCATTTGTTCCAGCTTCCACACCAAGCTGATTCAAGCCGCCAATTAACTTATAAAAAGTGTTGATTTCAATGGATTTTTTCATGACTGCTCCAGGGTTGAAATGACTTCTGCCTCAAATCCAAAAACATCCACCACCCGCACACACACCCGGCGCGCACCGGATTGAGCGGGCACCGTTACCACCGCCTGCGTGACCACGCGCAGCGCGTCGGCGTCGTTGGCGGTGTTGCCCCGGTAGTCTTGCCAGACAGAGCGAAACACCTGGCCGTCGTGGTCCGGGTCCACCGCCCAGTATTCGATCAGCGCCAGCGGCTCGGCGTTGGCCACGGCTTGTAGCTTGGCGCGGTTCGCGTCGTCGAGGTTAATTGCCTCGGGCGAGAGCAGCACGTAGTTTTTCAGCTTGACGGTGATCGTTTCTTGAACTTGCTCTGTCCCGCCGTCGGAAAGGGCTGCGGTGGGGGCTCCCCGCTGCACCGGGTAAATCGTCAAATACTGCAAGGAAGAAAACCGAACCTGCCCGCGCAGCTTGTCAATGCCGCCTTTCTTCTTCAGCCGGTCCATCAAGTCGGGCGGAATCACCAACACCTCCAGCCGCGCGTCGTTCAGCGCGGTGATGGTCTCGCCAATGCTGGGCTCGAAGTTCCAGCCCAGCACCACCACGCGGTCCCAGCCGCCCAGCAGGTTGTCGCGCTGCGCAATCGCTTTTTTCAGCGTGGCCGCGCCGGTGAGTTTGTTGGGTGAATCGGCCAGCACCAGCGTTTTGCTGCCCCGTTTGCCGCCGATGTCCACGCCCGCGATGTGCCCCAAGTTGCGCTGCGGGTTCGCGTCGGGCGGCAAGGGCAATGCGCCATAGAGCGAGAGCACGATTTGCGACAAATCGCCGATGCGGAAGTCCCGCCCCAGCGCGACTTTGGCGGCTTCGACTTGGTAGTCGCCGATGGCTTGGTAGAGGAAAGGCTTTGCTTCTTGATCGATCAGGCGCTTGCGCATGACCATGCACGCGGGTTTGCCGAGGTCGGTGGTGATCCAGCGGCGGCCGAGTTTTTCGGCTGCGGCGGCTGTTGTTCCAGAACCGCCGTTGAAATCGGCGACAACACCATTTTCGGGGGATGAGCAACGGATGATGCGCTCAAGAAGCGCTTCGGGTTTTTGAGTGTCGTAATCAACTCTTTCCGTAACTATTGATCCCAAACCACCGAGGCTTTTCAGATCATCCCAAATATCTTGAATAGGTTTGCCTGGCATTTCATCAAGGTAGCGCTTGTATTTTGGTACTGTTCCTGGCTTGGTTTGAATTACTCGGCCCGCCGCTATAAGTTGGCTCATCTTTTCTTTGCTGTATCGCCAATGCCGATGTACACCCAATACTTCGTAGTACGGATTCCCCTTTGTTGCACCACCAGTACCTTGCAGGTTGTCGAGCCAATAGCGGCGCCCGGTGTTTGACTCGGTGCTTTTGCAGTAAGTCAGACCACACATGTTTTCCAACTCAAAAATCCATTTTGAACTGCGTCCCGAAGTTGGCAAACACATGGTCCACAGCTTGCTCAAGCTCCTCCTTACTGCGCCGCTTGAGCGCCAGCCAGCG
>Ga0335395_10001257_pt1 | contig 16103 bp, 11 predicted proteins | sample MAT02_FD_205744 | JGI IMG/M metagenome (GOLD analysis project Ga0335395, IMG submission 205744) | Freshwater microbial communities from Lake Fryxell liftoff mats and glacier meltwater in Antarctica - MAT-02 (spades assembly) (version 2) ...
GACGAGGGTGGCCGTCACACGCCGTTCTTCAAAGGCTACCGCCCGCAGTTCTATTTCCGCACCACCGACGTCACCGGCAGCTGCGAGCTTCCGGAAGGTGTCGAGATGGTGATGCCCGGTGACAATGTAAAGATGGTCGTGACGCTGATTGCGCCGATCGCCATGGAAGACGGTCTGCGCTTCGCAATTCGCGAAGGCGGCCGTACCGTCGGCGCCGGCGTGGTGGCAAAGATCATCAAGTAAGCTATCGCTTTCCCTCACGGGAAAGTCCGGGCTATGGCGGGTCGATCTTCGACTCGCCATTGCCTTTTCGGAGTTAACGCTTCGTCACCTCGCGTACGCCAGTAGCTCAATTGGCAGAGCAGCGGTCTCCAAAACCGCAGGTTGGGGGTTCGAGTCCCTCCTGGCGTGCCATTTAAGAAGAACCGGATGAACGCAAAGGTCGCACAGAACGAAGCGGTGTCCGCTGCTGACATCGTCAAATACGTCCTCTCGGCGCTGCTCGTTGTGGCGGGTTTGGCCGGTTTCTACTGGCTGTCCGACGTGCCGACTCCGCTGCGCGTGGTTGGCATGCTGCTGGGCTTCGCTGCTGCAGCCGGCGTCTTCATGCTCAGCGCCAAGGGGCGAGACACTCGCGAATTCTTTTCCGAAACCCGCTTCGAGCTGCGTAAGGTGGTCTGGCCGACCCGCCAAGAGACCCTGCGCACCACCGGCCTGATTATTGTTGTGGTCATTATCATCAGCCTGATCCTCGCGCTGTTCGACCTGATCATCTCCACGGGCGTGCGCGCCTTGCTGGGCAGCTAAAGGACGAGAGCATGAGCAAGCGTTGGTACGTGGTGCAGGCGTATTCCGGTTTCGAGCAGCAGGTGCGCAAGGCGCTGATTGAGCGCGTTGCGCGCTCCGGCATTGAGGAGCGGTTCGGCGACGTCTTGGTGCCCACCGAGGAAATTATCGAGATGCGCGGCGGCCAAAAGCGTCGCAGTGAGCGCAAGTTTTTCCCCGGCTACGTGCTTGTTCAGATTGATACCCAAGGCGAAGGCGGCGGTCTGCGCATCGATGACGAGTGCTGGCACCTGGTCAAGACCACGCCGAAAGTACTGGGTTTCATTGGTGGAACCGCGGACAAGCCGCTCCCGATCAAGGACAGTGAGGCCGATCGCATTCTCCAGCGCGTTCTGGACGGCGTCGAGAAGCCTCGCCCGAAAGTCCTGTTCGAACCGGGGGAGTCGGTTCGGGTTGTCGACGGGCCATTCAACGACTTCAACGGCACCGTCGAAGAAGTCAACTACGAGAAGAACCGCATGCGCGTAGCGGTGCTGATTTTTGGTCGATCGACTCCGGTGGAGCTGGACTTCACCCAAGTCGAGAAGGCCTGAAGCGAAGGGATTGGAATGTAGGGATGTGCGACTGGTTAAAGCTACGGCGCTGCCGCAGCGGCAGTCAATCCGCAATCCAGAGTTCTTGATCCTGTTCTAACCACAGACGGGGAGCCACACCGGCCTACAGCCGCGCGGCGCTTGAACCCGAGGAGCCTTAAGAAATGGCAAAGAAAGTAGTCGCGTACATCAAACTTCAGGTCAAGGCCGGCCAAGCCAACCCCAGCCCCCCTGTGGGCCCTGCGCTGGGTCAGCGTGGCCTGAATATCATGGAGTTCTGCAAGGCGTTCAACGCTGCGACCTCCAAGCTGGAGCCCGGCTTGCCGACGCCGGTGATCATCACGGCCTACTCCGACCGTACCTTTACATTCGTCACCAAGAGCACGCCCGCAACGGTCCTTTTGAAGAAAGCCGCGGGTATTACCTCCGGCTCAAAGCGTCCGAATACCGACAAGGTGGGCAAGGTCACCCGCGCGCAGATTGAAGAGATCGTCAAGGCCAAGCAGGCCGACCTGACGGCCGCTGATATCGAAGCCGGAGTGCGTACGATTGCGGGCTCCGCCCGCAGCATGGGTTTAGTGGTGGAGGGCTAAGTCATGGCAAAGATCAGCAAGCGTTTCAAGGCACTGCAGAGCCTGGTAGAGCCGGGGAAGACCTACTCGATTGATGATGTCCTGCGCATCCTCAAGGACAACAGCAAGCTCAAATTTGTGGAGTCGGTTGACGTTGCCGTGCGCCTCGGGGTTGACGCGCGCAAGTCGGATCAGCAGGTGCGCGGCTCCACCGTGTTGCCGAACGGCACCGGCAAATCGGTTCGCGTTGCGGTGTTTTGCCCCGCCGGCGCCAAGGCTGACGAGTGCGTCGCCGCCGGCGCTGAAATTGTCGGCATGGACGAGCTCGCCGAGAAGATGCAGGCCGGCGATCTGAATTATGACGTGGTCATCGCCACGCCGGATGCAATGCGCGTGGTCGGCAAGCTGGGTCAGGTGCTGGGCCCACGCGGCCTCATGCCGAACCCGAAGGTTGGCACGGTCAGCGCCAATCCAGCCGAAGCGGTAAAGAATGCCAAGGCGGGTCAGGTGCGCTACCGCACCGACAAGGCCGGCATCATCCACTCGACGATCGGCAAGGCGAGCTTCGACGCCGAGGCGCTGAAGACGAACCTGCACGCGCTGTTGGGCGATCTGTTGAAGGCCAAGCCTTCTTCTGCCAAGGGCCATTACCTGCAGAAGATTTCGCTGTCCACCACCATGGGCATCGGCATCACGGTTGATCAGTCGAGCCTGTCTCTCAAGGCCTGAGCCATGCTCTATCGCCCTGCGGGACATTTTTTTCCGCAGGGCACAAATTTGGAGGCAGCCGCGCAAGTGGCCGCCGTCAAAGACCGCAGGCGTTCGCTGCGGGTGGGGCGCGCTCATCGGGCGCGTCGCGGCAGGGATTGCCGAACCCCCAAAGTGGCTTAATTCGGCCAGTTCGCTGGCTCTAGCCTGCGTAGATGGTGCCGACCTTCTGGAACTATCTGAAGCCGGCTACCAGTGGAGCATCTAAAGATGCTCCCGGTGATCAGGGACGGTCACCGCACGGGACCGCGGTGCCCACACGGGCGCAGGCGGAAGTTCATACGGAGGAGTGCAATGGCTCTCAATCTGACTCAGAAGCAAGAAGTGGTCGCCGAACTGGCGAATATTGCCGCCAAGGCCCACTCGTTGGTCGCATCCGAGTACGCGGGCCTCACCGTTAGCAAGCTGACGGAGATGCGCAAAAAGGCGCGTGAGTCCGGCGTGTTCTTGAAAGTTGTCAAGAACACTCTGGCATCACGCGCTGTTGCAGGGACTGAATTCGAGTGCGTCCAGGACGCCCTCGTAGGTCCGCTGCTTTACGCGTTCTCGATGGAGGATCCCGGCGCCGCCGGGCGCCTGATCAAGGAGTTCGCCAAGGGCAACGACAAGCTGCAGCCCAAGGTGGTCTCGATGGGCGGCAAATTGCTGCCCGCAACGCACGTCGACGTGTTGGCCTCGCTGCCGACCCGTGACCAAGCGTTGGCCATGTTCTTGAGCCTTCTCGTCGAGCCCGCCACCCGCTTTGCGCGCGTGGTCAAGGCAATTGGCGAACAGAAGGAACAGGCGGCCTGACCGCCCGCGGTCGCATCCGCGGCCGTCCGACCCCCTAGTCACAGATAAACATCCAGAGGTAGAAAACAATGTCTCTCACCCACGAGCAGATCCTCGAAGCCATCGGCGCCATGTCTCTGATCGAGATCATGGACCTGGTTAAGGCCGCCGAAGAAAAGTTCGGCGTCACCGCCGCCGCTCCGGTCATGATGGCTGGTCCGGCCGCAGCCGCCGCTCCGGTCGAGGAGCAGACCGAGTTCAACGTGATCTTGGCCGAATTCGGAGCCAACAAGGTCAACGTGATCAAGGCCGTTCGCACGATCACCGGCCTCGGCCTGAAGGAAGCCAAGGATCTGGTGGAAAGCGCACCGGCCTCGGTCAAGGAAGCTGTAAGCAAGGACGACGCCGCGAAGTTCAAGAAAGAACTCGAAGACGCTGGCGCGAAAGTCGAAGTCAAGTAAGCGACGCTTGCGTCGCGCGCTTGAAAATTCGCGCAACACAGCCTGGGGGCGTGAGCCCCCGGGCTTTCGTCCGTCTCCACAGTCGAGTCGGCAGGCTGGTGCGATTGGAATTGCAGCTTCTAATGCGAGGCTGAAGCTCCAATCGCGACCCGCACGGTCGTAACGAAAGTCTTTCTCCCCGGATCGGTCCGCTCATGCGGCCGCTCCAGCACAACCAGGGTGGTACTTGGACCATGACCTACTCATTCACTGAGAAGAAGCGCATCCGCAAGGATTTCGGCAAGCGATCCTCGATCCTCGAGGTTCCGTTCCTGCTGGCGATCCAGGTGGACTCCTATCGTGAGTTCCTTCAAGAGCACATCGCTCCCGCCCAGCGCAGCGAGCAGGGCCTGCACGGCGCACTGAAATCGGTTTTTCCGATCAGCAGCTACAGCGGCAACGCAGCCCTGGAGTACGTCAGCTACAAGCTGGGCGAGCCGGCCTTCGACGAGCGCGAGTGCCGCAATCGCGGCATGAGCTACGGCGCGCCGCTGCGAGTGACCGTGCGTCTGGTCATCTATGACAAGGACAGCCCGGCCTCGAACAAGGCGGTCAAGTATGTGAAGGAGCAAGAGGTCTACATGGGCGAATTGCCGCTCATGACCGATAACGGCACCTTCATCATCAACGGCACCGAGCGCGTCATCGTCTCGCAGCTGCACCGCTCACCCGGCGTGTTCTTCGACCACGACCGCGGCAAGACCCACAGCTCGGGCAAGCTGCTGTACAGCGCCCGCATCATTCCGTATCGCGGCTCCTGGCTTGACTTCGAGTTTGACGCAAAGGACGCGCTGTTCACCCGAATCGATCGCCGGCGCAAGCTGCCTGTCACGGTGCTGCTGCGCGCGCTGGGTTTCAACAACATCCAAATCCTGGAGACCTTTTTCGAGATCAATCGGTTCAGCGTTCTTCCGGAGGGCGTCGAGCTGGAGCTGGTGGCCGAGAGACTGCGCGGCGAAACCCTGAATTTCGATCTGGTCGCGGACGGCAAGGTCATTGTCGAAGCCGGCAAGCGCATCACCGCGCGTCACGTGAAGCAGCTTGAGCAGGCCAAGATCAACATGCTTGAGGTGCCCGACGAGTATCTCGTCGGCCGGATTCTGGCGCTGGACGTGGCCGATCCGAAGTCGGGCGAGCTGCTGGCTTCAGCCAATGACGAGCTGAACGAAGACCACTTGCTCAAGTTCCGCAAGGCCGGTGTAGAGGTGCTGAGCACGATCTGGGTCAATGACCTTGACCGTGGTGCCTACATCTCCAACACCCTGCGCATTGATCCGACCCGCACTCCGTTAGAGGCCTTGGTCGAGATCTACCGCATGATGCGTCCGGGCGAGCCGCCCACCAAGGATGCCGCGCAGAACCTGTTCCAGAACCTGTTCTTCTCGCCGGAACGCTACGACCTGTCGGGCGTGGGCCGCATGAAGTTCAACCGCCGCGTCGGCCGCAAGGAAGTTGAGGGCTCGGGTGTTCTGAGCCATGACGACATCCTGTCGGTGATGAAGGTCCTGATCGAAATCCGCAACGGCAAGGGTACGGTCGATGACATCGACCATTTGGGCAATCGCCGCGTGCGCTCGGTGGGTGAGATGGCCGAAAACACCTTCCGCGTCGGTCTTGTCCGCGTCGAGCGCGCGGTCAAAGAGCGCTTGTCGCTGGCGGAAAGCGAAGGCCTGACTCCGCAGGAGTTGATCAACGCCAAGCCGGTGGCCGCTGCAATCAAGGAGTTCTTTGGCTCCTCGCAGCTGTCGCAGTTCATGGACCAGAACAATCCGCTATCGGAAGTCACCCACAAGCGTCGCGTCTCGGCGCTGGGACCGGGCGGCCTGACCCGTGAGCGCGCCGGTTTCGAAGTGCGCGACGTGCATCCGACCCATTATGGGCGCGTCTGCACAATCGAAACTCCGGAAGGCCCGAACATCGGTCTGATCAACTCGCTGGCCGTGTTCGCGCGCACCAACCGTTACGGTTTCCTGGAGACGCCGTACCGTCGCGTGGTCGAAGGCAAGGTCACCGACCAGATCGACTTCCTGTCGGCGATCGAGGAATCCGAGTACGCGGTGGCTCAGGCCAACGCCAACCTCACCGAGGAAAGCAAGTTCATCGAGCTGTTCGTGCCCTGCCGCTATCAGGGCGAATCGCTGCTGATGGCGCCGGCCGAGATCCAGTACATGGACGTTTCGCCGATGCAGACCGTCTCAGTTGCGGCGGCGCTGGTGCCGTTCATTGAGCATGATGACGCTAACCGAGCGCTGATGGGCGCCAACATGCAGCGCCAGGCCGTGCCGACGCTGCGTGCGCAGACTCCGCTGGTCGGCACCGGTATCGAGAAGGACGTGGCCCGCGACTCCGGCGTCAATTCCGTGGCCAAGCGCGGCGGTGTGATCGACCAGGTCGATGCGGCGCGCATCGTGGTGCGCGTGCACGAAGCCGAGATCGGCGACAACGATCCCGGCGTCGACATCTACACACTGACCAAGTACACCCGCTCAAACCAGAACACCTGCATCAATCAGCGTCCGCTGGTCAACGTGGGCGATGTGGTTGCGCGCGGCGACGTACTGGCCGATGGTCCATCGACGGATATCGGCGAGCTGGCGCTGGGCCAGAACATGCTGATCGCCTTCATGCCCTGGAACGGCTACAACTTCGAGGATTCGATTCTGATCTCGGAGCAGGTGGTCAAGCAGGACCGCTACACCACGATCCACATCGAAGAGCTGACCTGCGTCGCGCGCGACACCAAGCTGGGGCCGGAAGAAATCACCGCCGACATCCCCAATGTGTCCGAGCAGGCCCTGGGCCGCCTCGACGAATCTGGCGTGGTCTACATCGGCGCCGAAGTGCAGGCCGGCGACATCATGGTCGGCAAGGTTACGCCCAAGGGCGAAAGCCAGCTCACCCCGGAAGAGAAGCTCCTGCGCGCCATCTTCGGCGAAAAGGCCTCGGACGTTAAGGACAGCTCGCTGCGCGTGCCCCCGGGCATGGACGGTACCGTCATCGACGTGCAGGTGTTCACTCGCGACGGCATCGAGAAAGACAAGCGCGCCAAGCAGATCGAGGAAATGGAAGTGCGTCGGGTCAAGAAGGACTTCGACGACCAGTTCCGCATTCTTGAGGGCGCGATCTACGCCCGTTTGCGCACTCAGATTTCCGGCCGAGTCGCCAATGGCGGCCCCGCGGGCCTGAAGAAGGGCACCGAGCTGATCGACAGCTACCTCGACAGCCTGAAGAAAGACGAGTGGTTCAGCCTGCGCATGAAGGACGAGGACGCCGCCGATTTCATCGAGCGTGCGCAGAAGCAGATCGAGGCTCACAAGAAAGAGTTCGAGAAGCGCTTCGCCGACAAGCGGGCCAAGATCACTGCCGGTGACGACCTTGCTCCAGGCGTGCTGAAGATGGTCAAGGTGTTTCTGGCGGTCAAGCGCCGCATCCAGCCGGGCGACAAGATGGCCGGCCGCCACGGCAACAAAGGCGTGATCTCGATGATCCAGCCGGTCGAGGACATGCCCTACGCTGCGGACGGTCGTCCGGTCGACATAGTGCTGAACCCGCTGGGCGTGCCTTCGCGCATGAACATCGGGCAGGTGCTGGAAACACATCTGGGTTGGGCCGCCAAGGGCCTCGGCGAGAAGATCCAGCGGATGCTCGACGAGCAGCGCCAGGTCAAAGAGCTGCGCGCTTTCCTTGATCAGATCTACAACCACGACAAGACCATCCGCGGTTCGCTGCGTGAGGATCTGTCTCAGCTCAGCGACACCGAGATCCTGACCCTGGCCAAGAACCTGACCAGCGGCGTACCGATGGCGACCCCGGTATTCGATGGTGCAGACGAGGCCGAGCTGAAGTCCATGCTGAGGCTGGCTGACCTGCCGGAGTCCGGTCAGACGACCCTGTACGACGGCCGCACCGGTGAAGCTTTCGATCGCGAGATCACGGTGGGCTACATGTATATGCTGAAGCTGAACCACCTGGTCGACGACAAGATGCACGCCCGTTCCACCGGTCCGTACTCGCTGGTTACCCAGCAGCCGCTGGGCGGCAAGGCGCAGTTCGGCGGGCAGCGCTTCGGCGAAATGGAAGTCTGGGCGCTGGAAGCCTACGGCGCTGCGTACACCCTGCAGGAAATGCTGACGGTGAAATCCGACGACGTGCAGGGCCGCAACCAGATGTACAAAAACATCGTCGATGGCAACCACGAAATGTCTGCGGGCATGCCCGAGTCGTTCAACGTGCTGGTCAAGGAAATCCGATCGCTTGCGATCAATATCGAGCTGGAAGAGCACTGAACCGCCAGGAGTGGGGAATCGGGAATCGGGAGTCGCCGAAGCGCAGTGCGCTGACGTCTCCGACACGGTCCCGGTTCCCCGCCCCCGACGACTCGCGACTCCCCATTCTCGATTCCCGATTCACGGAGTAAGTCATGAAAGACCTGCTTAATCTCTTCAACCAGCAGCGCCAGACGCTCGACTTCGATGCCATCAAGATTGCGCTGGCCTCTCCGGACCTGATCCGGTCGTGGTCCTACGGCGAAGTGAAGAAGCCCGAGACCATCAACTACCGGACCTTCAAGCCGGAGCGTGACGGCCTGTTCTGCGCCGCAATCTTTGGTCCGATCAAGGATTACGAATGCCTGTGTGGCAAGTACAAGCGCATGAAGCATCGCGGCGTGGTCTGCGAGAAATGCGGCACTGAGGTCACCCTCGCCAAGGTGCGCCGCGAGCGCATGGGCCACATCGATCTGGCCTCGCCGGTGGCACACATCTGGTTCCTCAAGTCGCTGCCTTCGCGCATCGGCCTGATGCTGGATATGACTCTGCGCGACATCGAGCGGATCCTCTACTTTGAAGCCTACTGCACCATCGATCCGGGTTTGACCCCGCTCGAGCGCGGTCAGCTGCTGACCGAAGAGCAGTATCTGCAGGCGGTGACCGAGCACGGTGACGAGTTCGACGCGCGCATGGGTGCGGAGGCGGTGTTCGAGCTGCTGAAGTCGATCGACCTGAGCTCAGAACTTGCGCAGCTGAAGGAAGACATCGCCGCCACCAACAGCGAGACCAAACTGAAGCGCCTGTCCAAGCGGATCAAGCTGATGGAAGCCTTCCTTGAGTCTGGCAATCGGCCGGAGTGGATGGTGATGACGGTGCTGCCGGTGCTGCCGCCTGACCTGCGCCCGCTGGTGCCGCTGGACGGTGGTCGTTTCGCGACCTCTGATCTGAACGATCTGTACCGCCGCGTCATCAACCGCAACAACCGCCTGAAGCGTCTGCTTGAGCTCGCCGCGCCGGACATCATTGTGCGCAACGAGAAGCGCATGCTGCAGGAGTCGGTCGATGCGCTGATGGACAACGGCCGCCGCGGCCGCGCCATCACCGGCACCAACAAGCGTCCGCTCAAATCCTTGGCCGACATGATCAAGGGCAAGCAGGGTCGGTTCCGTCAGAATCTGCTCGGCAAGCGCGTCGACTACTCCGGCCGTTCGGTCATCGTGGTCGGCCCGACGCTGCGCCTGCACGAGTGCGGTCTGCCCAAGAAGATGGCGCTGGAGCTGTTCAAGCCCTTCATTTTCTCCAAGCTGCAGCGTCGTGGCCTGGCGACCACCATCAAGGCCGCAAAGAAGCTGGTCGAGCGCGAGTCGGCGGAGGTGTGGGACATCCTCGAAGAGGTGATCCGCGAGCATCCGGTGATGTTAAACCGTGCGCCGACCCTGCATCGTTTGGGCATTCAGGCGTTTGAGCCGGTGCTGGTCGAAGGCAAGGCCATCCAGCTGCACCCGCTGGTGTGTACCGCCTTCAATGCCGACTTCGACGGTGACCAGATGGCCGTGCACGTGCCGCTTTCGCTGGAGGCTCAGCTGGAAGCGCGCGCGCTGATGATGTCGACCAACAACATTCTGTCGCCCGCCAACGGCGAGCCGATCATCGTGCCGACCCAGGACGTCGTCCTTGGCCTGTACTACATGACTCGCGCGCTGGAGAACAAGAAAGGCGAGGGCATGGTCTTCGCCAATCTGGCGGAGGTGCAGCGCGCCTACGACAATCGGGTTGTCGAAATCCACGCCAAGATCAAGATGCGCCTGCGCCAGGTGTTGATCGCTGAGGACCGTACCCGCACCGAGCAGACTGCGATCATCGAGACCAGCGTCGGCCGCGCGCTGCTGGCGGAAATCCTGCCGGAGGGCCTGCCCTTCGATCTCGTCAACTGCGAATTGAACAAGAAATCAATCAGCCGTCTGATCAATGCCTGCTACCGTCATCTGGGGCTTAAGGAAACGGTGATCTTCGCCGACCAGCTGATGTACACCGGCTTCCGCAACGCCACCCGCGCGGGCGTCTCGATCGGCATTGACGACATGGTTATCCCGGAAGCCAAGAAGAAGATTCTAGCCGGCGCCGAGCACGAAGTGCTGGAGATTCAGAAGCAGTATCAGGGCGGCTTGGTGACGGCGGGCGAGCGCTACAACAAGGTCGTCGACATCTGGTCGCGCACTAACGAGCAGGTCGCCAAGGCGATGATGGAAGGCATCGGCACCGAAAAGGTGGAGAACGCCAAGGGCGAGACGATCGACCAGAAGTCGATGAACTCGATTTACATCATGGCTGACTCAGGCGCTCGCGGCTCCGCGGCGCAGATTCGTCAGCTGGCCGGTATGCGCGGCCTGATGGCAAAGCCCGACGGCTCGATCATCGAAACGCCGATCAAAGCCAACTTCCGCGAAGGCCTGGACGTTCTGCAGTACTTCATCTCGACCCACGGCGCGCGAAAGGGCCTGGCGGATACAGCGCTGAAGACCGCGAACTCCGGTTACCTGACCCGCCGTTTGGTCGATGTCGCGCAGGATGTGGTCATCACCGAAGTCGATTGCGGCACGATGAACGGGATCACCATGACCGCAATCGTCGAAGGCGGCGATGTGGTGGAGCCGCTGCGCGAGCGCGTGCTCGGTCGTATCGTGGCCGAGGACGTCTACTTGCCAGGCAATGATGAGGATCCCTTTGTCGTTCGCAACACGCTGCTCGACGAGAAGTGGGTGCAGAAGCTGGAGGACGCCGGCGTGCAGACCATCCAGGTCCGCTCGACCATCACCTGCGAGTCCAGCTTTGGCGTCTGCGGCCAGTGCTACGGTCGCGACTTGGCGCGCGGTCACGTCGTCAATATCGGTGAAGCGGTCGGCGTCATCGCAGCACAGTCGATCGGCGAGCCCGGTACCCAGCTCACCATGCGTACCTTCCACATCGGCGGCGCGGCTTCGCGTGCGGCGGCGGTGGACAGCGTTTCGGTGCGCACCAGCGGTTCGGTCAAGTTCAATAATTTGAAGACCGTGCAGCATTCGGCGGGTCATCTGGTTGCGGTATCGCGTTCCGGCGAAATCTCGGTCATGGACGGCCATGGTCGCGAGCGCGAGCGTTACAAGCTGCCTTACGGCGCCGTGCTGAACTTCAAGGACGGCGAAGCGATCAAGGCCGGCGAAGTCGCGGCCAACTGGGATCCTCACAACCATCCGATCGTTTCAGAAGTTGCGGGCTTCGTTCGCTACGTTGACCTCGTCGAGGGCGTCACCGCCATCGAGAAGACCGATGAGCTCACCGGCCTTGCCAGCATCGAGATCACAGATCCGAAGCGTCGCGGTTCGGCCGGCAAAGACCTGCGCCCGATCATTCGCATCATCAACGACAAGGGCCACGATCTCAGCATTCCGGGCACCGACCTTCCGGCTCAGTACCTGATGCCGCCGCGGTCCGTGGTGAACCTGCAGGATGGAGCCCCGGTAGGCGTCGGCGACGTTGTTGCCAAGATCCCACAGGAAGCCTCCAAGACCCGCGACATCACCGGCGGTCTGCCGCGAGTTGCCGATCTGTTCGAGGCTCGCAAGCCAAAGGACCAGGCGATTCTTGCCGAACGTTCCGGCGTCGTCAGCTTCGGTAAGGACACCAAGGGCAAGCAGCGTCTGATCATCAAGGATTCGGACGGCGGCGAGCATGAGGAGCTGATTCCGAAGTATCGCCAGATCATCGTGTTCGAAGGCGAGCACGTCGAGAAGGGCGAGACCGTGGTCGACGGTGAACCGAATCCGCAGGACATCCTGCGCCTGCTCGGGGTTGAGCCGTTGGCGGCCTACCTTGTCAAGGAAATTCAGGACGTTTACCGCCTGCAGGGCGTGAAGATCAACGACAAGCACATCGAGACGATCATTCGCCAGATGTTGCGCAAGGTTGAGATCAGCGACACCGGTGATTCGCGCTTCCTTCGCGGCGAACAGTTGGAGCGCATCCGTCTTCTGGAGGAGAACCAGCGGATCCTCGCGCGCGATGGGATTCCGGCGAAGTACGATCCGGTGCTGCTGGGCATCACCAAGGCGTCGCTTGCGACGGAGAGCTTCATTTCTGCGGCCTCGTTCCAGGAAACCACGCGAGTGCTCACAGAGGCTGCGGTCCGAGGCACACGCGACACCTTGCGAGGCCTGAAAGAGAATGTTATTGTTGGCCGCTTGATTCCGGCGGGTACTGGCCTTGCGTATCACAGCAAGCGCCGTCGCCGCGACACTGAGCTCACCGACGCTGAACTCGATATTCTGCGCGGCTCCGCGGTTGGAGCACCAGAAAGCGTCACTGGAGACAGTGAGTCTGCCTGATGCATCACAGCCCCGGAGCTGTCCGGGGCTGTCGGTCTCCGCCCTGACCGGTGGTTGGACCAAGGGTTAAATACCCAAAACCAACGAAATGAAGCGCAGGACGCGCTTCGTGTTCGCAAACAGGATGTTTGGGTGCGTGCGCCGTCACTTCGGTTTGACGGCGTCCGCGCGCACACGCTAAACTTCTCGGTCTTGGCGGGCCCGGGTTGGCTCGTCTACGTTTTCTAAAGGCTCTCGCAATGGCAACGATCAACCAGTTGGTGCGCAAACCCCGGCACCCGAAAACTTATAAAAGCGCATCGCCTGCGCTGGACAGCTGTCCGCAGAAGCGTGGCGTCTGCACCCGCGTCTACACCACCACACCGAAGAAGCCGAACTCGGCGCTTCGCAAGGTGGCGAAGGTTCGTTTGACGAATGGCTTTGAGGTCATCAGCTACATCGGTGGCGAAGGTCACAACCTGCAGGAGCACTCGGTTGTGCTGATCCGAGGCGGTCGCGTCAAAGACCTTCCAGGCGTGCGTTATCACACCGTTCGAGGCGCTCTTGATGCGGTTGGCGTCGCCAAGCGTCGTCAGAGTCGCTCGAAGTACGGCACCAAGCGTCCTAAGAAGTAATTCCCGCGCAGCCGCTTCGCATTGCGGCGCGCGTTCTGCCCGATCTTTCAAATCCCGATCTTTTCAAATCAGGTTCGCATCATGTCCCGTAAAGGTTCGCCCGGTACCCGCTCCGTTCTGCCAGATCCTAAGCACGGCAGCGAAATGGTCGCCCGCTTCATCAATATGGTGATGAAGAGCGGCAAGAAGTCTGTCGCCGAGAGCATCGTTTACGGTGCAATGGAAGTGATCGGCGAGAAGAACGCCAACGCGCTCGAGCTGGTTGAGAAAGCGCTGACCAATGTTGCTCCGGCGGTCGAGGTCAAGTCCCGCCGTGTCGGTGGCGCCACCTACCAAGTCCCCGTTGAAGTGCGCACCTCGCGCCGCTCGGCCTTGGCGATGCGCTGGGTAATCGAGTCTGCCCGCAAGCGCGGCGAGACCTCAATGCCGCGCAAGCTCGCCGGCGAGCTGCTCGATGCGTCCGAAAGTCGCGGTGGCGCTGTGAAGAAGCGCGAAGAAACTCACCGCATGGCAGAAGCCAACAAGGCTTTCTCGCACTACCGCTGGTAATTGCCCGCGGCTACGCTTCGGCGTGGCCGCGTGCGCTTTGCCATCCGAAGAATTCAAAGGAACTGCCCGTGGCTCGCAAGACCCCAATCGAGCGCTATCGCAACTTCGGCATCATGGCTCACATTGATGCCGGCAAGACCACCACGTCCGAGCGCATCTTGTTCTACACCGGCAAGAACCACAAGCTCGGCGAAGTCCACGATGGCGCTGCCACAATGGACTGGATGGAGCAGGAGCAGGAGCGCGGTATCACGATCCAGTCCGCTGCTACAACAGCGTTTTGGAAGGGCATGGACAAGAGCCTGCCGGAGTACCGGTTCAACATTATCGACACTCCCGGCCACGTTGACTTTACGATCGAGGTCGAGCGGTCGCTCCGCGTGCTTGACGGAGCAGTCTTTGTGCTGTGTGCCGTGGGCGGCGTCCAGCCGCAGTCGGAGACGGTGTGGCGCCAGGCGAACAAATACAAGGTGCCGCGCATTGCCTTTGTCAACAAAATGGACCGCACTGGAGCCAATTTCCTGAAAGTGCGTGACCAGCTGAAGTCTCGCTTGGGCGCGCAGCCCGTCCCCATGCAGGTCCCGATCGGTGCGGAAGATCTGTTCGAGGGCGTGATCGATCTGCTGAAGATGAAGGCGATTCATTGGGATACCGCATCGCAGGGTCTGACGTTCGAATACCGAGAGATTCCAGACAGCCTGAGAGCTGAATCAGAAGAAGCTCGCGCATTCATGGTTGAGGCTGCGGCCGAGGCCAGCGAAGAGCTGATGGAAAAGTACTTGAATGGCGATGAGCTGTCTGTGGAAGAGGTTGTGGCAGGTCTGCGCGAGCGCACCCTGAAAACCGAAATCGTTCCGATGTTCTGTGGCACCGCGTTCAAGAACAAAGGCGTTCAGGCGATGCTTGACGGCGTGATTAACTTGCTGCCATCGCCGGTTGACGTTCCGGCAATCAACGGATTGGACGTTGATGACGAGACCGCGGAACTGACTCGTGAAGCGAGTGACAACGCTCCGTTTGCAGCGCTCGCTTTCAAGATCATGACAGATCCCTTCGTTGGCTCGTTGACATTTTTCCGCGTTTACTCCGGCGTGCTTAATGCTGGCGACCAGGTGTTGAACTCGGTCAAAGGGAAAAAAGAGCGTGTTGGTCGCCTTCTCCAGATGCACTCGAACAATCGCGAGGAAATCAAAGAAGTCTTGGCGGGCGATATTGCTGCGGCGGTGGGTCTGAAAGACGTTACTACCGGCGACACGCTCTGTGACCTCAACGAGCCAATCATCCTTGAGCGCATGATCTTCCCGGAGCCCGTCATTTCAATGGCGGTCGAGCCGAAGACCAAGAGCGACCAGGAGAAGATGGGCGTTGCTCTCGGTCGTCTGGCTCAGGAAGACCCTTCGTTCCGGGTGCGTACTGACCAGGAGTCCGGTCAGACCATCATTTCTGGCATGGGCGAACTGCATCTTGAGATTCTCGTGGATCGCATGAGGCGCGAGTTCAACGTCGAAGCCAACACCGGCAAGCCGCAGGTGGCCTATCGTGAAACCATCCGCAAGATGGTCAAGCAGGAAGGCAAGTTTGTACGCCAGTCGGGCGGTCGCGGCCAATATGGTCATATCGTGATCGAGATGGAGCCACAGGAGCGTGGCGGCGGATATCTCTTCGAAAACGCTATAGTTGGCGGTGTGGTTCCGAAGGAGTATGTCACTGCATCTGACAAGGGTATCCAGGACGCGATGACCACTGGTCCGCTGGCGGGCTACCCTGTCGTGGACGTCAAGATCCGCGCGGTGGATGGTAGCTATCACGACGTCGACTCGAACGAGATGGCGTTCAAGATTGCGGGTTCCATGGCCTTCAAGGAGGCTTTCGCCAAGGCGAGTCCGGTACTTCTTGAGCCGGTAATGAAAGTGGAGATTGTGACCCCCGAAGACTACCTCGGTGACGTCATGGGTGATGTCAGTCGCCGCCGGGGCATCCTTCAGGGCTCAGACGACACGCCTTCGGGCAAGGTCATCAATGCCATGGTCCCGCTTGGTGAGATGTTCGGTTACGCGACAACCCTTCGCTCGATGAGTCAGGGCCGCGCGACCTACACCATGGAGTTTGATCACTACGCTGAAGCGCCGGCCAACATTGCCGAAGCGATCACCAAAAAGGGCTGATGAGCGAATCCGCTCACGCCACACACTATTCCAGACTTAACAACTGAGGTTTGCACCAATGGCCAAGGGAAAATTCGAGCGCACCAAGCCGCACGTGAACGTAGGCACGATCGGTCACGTTGACCACGGCAAGACGACGCTGACGGCGGCGCTGAC
>Ga0335395_10001259_pt1 | contig 16097 bp, 13 predicted proteins | sample MAT02_FD_205744 | JGI IMG/M metagenome (GOLD analysis project Ga0335395, IMG submission 205744) | Freshwater microbial communities from Lake Fryxell liftoff mats and glacier meltwater in Antarctica - MAT-02 (spades assembly) (version 2) ...
TTGATGTGCAAAAACTCCTCAGTTGCGTGCTACGCATCCGCCAAGCCGGGGGCTTCAGCGTGGGGCTCAATCACGTAACCGAGGTGCTGACGGGCAGCTCGTCTGAGAAAGTTCTGCGCTTTAAGCATGACCAGCTCAAGACTTATGCCATCGGCAAGGATCACCCGCGAGCTTACTGGGTGGATCTGGGGCGGCAGCTTTTGCGAGAAGGCTTCCTCGCCGCCAGCGAGGGGATGTATGCCACAGTCGCAGTGACACAGCATGGTATCGATACGCTGAAAAGCCGGGCCACCGTCTTGCTTGCGCGCTCGCTCGCCAGCCCGCAGAGGGTGGCAACGGCACCCAGAGCGGGAGATATTCCCTGCGATACCGGCCTATTCGAGGCACTCAGAGTATTGCGCAAGGAAATGGCAGATGCGCGGAGCCTGCCGCCTTACATCATTTTCTCCGATGTGACCTTGCGGCACCTCAGCCGCGATTACCCACAAAATAGTGCGGCCTTTTTAGTGGTGCCCGGAGTGGGTGAAAAAAAGTGTGCGGATTACGGTCCCGAGTTCCTGCTAGCCATCCGCGAGTGGGTAGCTGCGCATGGCACGGAGACCTTCGCGCCATTGCCCGCTACGGTGGGTTCACCTTCCTCCACCAAGTTGGCAAAGCCCGAGGGCGGGCTAAATGATTCTGTGTTCGAGACGTTGAGCCTTCTGCGCCTGGGGAAATCCATCACAGAAATTGCAGAAATCCGCAAACTTGCGGAATCTACAATCGGGAGCCATTTAGCCCAAGCCATCGAGCAAGGTGAGGTGGTGGATGTCCGGATTTTCTACAGCGCTGAAGAGGAGCTAGAAATGGAAAAAGCCTTCGAGGGTTATACGGAGATCGCACTCAAGCCAATTTTCGAACACCACGGCGGTAAATTTAGCTATGGCAATTTAAGAATCTACCGGGCTTTTGCCAATCGGGCTGCTTTGAAATGAGGCAGCACGCGCGATTTGCTAGATTTGAACCAAGAATTCCAGATGGGGAAAAGCTTTGCCATTGAGGCGTGGCTCGAAGCCATGGAGGCCGGGATGATAGACGCGGGTGGTGACGATTTTGAATGAATGACGGGCTTGGATTTGCCAAATTTCTCCGGGGGCGAGGGTGCGTTGGCGACCTTTGAAGACTTTTGGCGTCTGGGTGCCATTGGCTTTGCAGTGGAGGATGGCGTAGTCGAACAACACGCGGAGACTCTCGCTAGAGCGATTTTTCACAACGAGCCGGTAGCCGAGCGAACCGCCAAGGGCGACGCTGGTTTCTGTTAGAGCGTATTCTTCGAGACTTAGATTCTCGGCACTGCCGTAGCCGTGGAGCGCGAGAGCGGTGGGGTGGCCTTGCTTGATGAGAGTGCGGCAGGCGTGGCGAGTGAGCCTCGCGATGTGTGGACAGTCGGGGGCTTGGCTTTGCCAACGGCTGAGAGTTTTGATCACGAGATCGGGGTGAGCTTTGCTAAAATCATTGAGGTGGTTCGCCACCGAGAGCCGGACGTAGGGACTGGGATCTCGGTGGAGTCTTTCCAACAGCCCGAGGGTGAGCTGGGGATCTGCTAGGATTTCCGGCAGGCGCTCACCCCATGGCAGGAACGGCCGGCTGCCTTCGGAAACGAGGCGGCGGACGTGGGGATCAGGGTCATCACCCCATTTCTCCAATTGCTGCAACGTGCGCTGAAGTTGGCGGCGAAGGAATGGCCTGATCGCAAACTCGGCAGTGAAGCGGGATGTCATTGCACGCAGGGCCAGCATGGCATCATCGAAAAATTCCAATCCACGGCGGGCGACGATCTCGGTGAGCGGCCAGACGATGAAGCCTCGGAGGCCTTGCGAATCGGCTTCATCTTTGGCCAGCGTCTGGACGAGCAGTTGGAAAAGCTGTGGCGTTGGCAGCGGCAGGCATGCTTCGAGCCGATCCGCAATCAAGTGCATCCGCTGTTTGAGCTCCAGTGGTTCCAAGGCGATTTCCAAACCCCGGCGAAAACGAGCTGTGGGAAAATTTGGATCCACGCGCGCCAAGGCCGAAGAGATGCGGAGGGCATTCAGATAGGAAAATTCGTTTTTAAAAGGCTCCATGGATTAAATTTGAAATCGGAGCCTGTTGGCTGATGACCTACCAAGCGGGGTCCTGCTGGCGCGCCGCCTCGTAGAGCACAATCGCGACGGCGGTGGAAAGATTCAGGCTGCGAGTGCCCCCGGGCTGCATCGGAATGCGCAATGCCTGCTCGCCTGCCGCGGCGACCATGGCCTCGGGAAGACCGCGGGTTTCCCGGCCGAAGACGAGGTAATCGCCGGGAAGAAATTTAGCCTGCCAAGGCGAGGAAGTGGCCTTGGTGCTGAGAAACCAGTAGCGGGCATCTGCGGCGGCGGCCTCCTGCAGTTCGGCGAAAGATTTCCAGACGTGCAATTTCACCTCCTGCCAATAATCCAGCCCGGTACGGCGGACGTGCTTATCTTCCAACGAGAAGCCAAGCGGCTCGACCAGATGCAGGCTGGAACCCGTGGCCAGGGCAAGCCGTCCGGCAGCGCCTGCGTTGTGAGGAATTTCCGGCTCAATGAGAACGATGTGAAACATAACGGATATTTATAAATGCTTCTTGCGCCGCGCTAGGGTAATGGAAAGCCCAAGCGTGCCGATGAAGATGAGGTAGCAGGCGAGCAGCTCGAGATAGCTTTTGCAGATTTTAGGAATTTCCGGAGAAAATGCATCTGGCCCGAGAACAGCTTTCCAAAATGTCGGCCCGCCGATGACGCTGTTAAAGACATAAATAATGAGCAGCGCCGCGCCGATGAGGCCCGTACCCGCGTGATTACCAAGAAGCGCGGTGAAGTGCACCATCGCCCGGCGGTGACGTAGTATGGTAATAAGTGCAACTAGAAGAATCACACCGATGACCCATTCTTCTGGGAAGTTTAGCCCGAGGATATCGGAAAGAAAGTCTTCGATTTCCCCGACAAAGGCCGCAAGCAAGCCAAGCGCCATCACCCTGCAGGCCGGGCGATTCGACCCAGCGTGTGAGGAAGCACCCAGAATGACAACGGCGGCGCTTATCAATAAGAATGCTTGAAGCAGCTCCACTGTGCCGCTCTCCAGCGGTGCGGAAGGTCTGTTGGGAAGCCATGCTGGCAAGAGAATGGCGATGCAGCCGCCAGCAACGAGAGCGGCACGCACAAGTGTCCGGAACCACGATGCATGCCGTTGGGGTTTGAAATTTTCGCTCGCCACTAGGGGACTTGGTTAATGGTTTTTCCAATGGCTTGCAAGCGGGATAGCCACCTCTTGAAAAGTAGGAAAGCACGCAGGAAAAATTTTAAAAATCACGGTGCAAGTTGCTTGCAACCGGGGGCGTTCTGGGTAGCTTCCTGAACCGATGCATGTGTTTAAAACCCTAACAAGCTTGCGACAAGAACTCACTGACCGAGGTTTTACCACAACGGGGAAGTCAGACGCGCCCTTGTCATCTGTGGATCGCGGCAAAGTAGGCCGCAGTATTTCTGGCGTCTCCGGCAGCCGGTATTTATCGGGTTCAGGCCTCCCATTGCGCATCACGTTAGCTTCGTTGGCCGCCTTCAGTGGCCTAGCCTTCGCGCAGCCCGCTAGCGCCCCAGCCGACCTTAATCGCGCGTTGGCTGATGGCTCGTCCGCTTATGCGGCCAAGGATTACGCAGCCGCTGCGGCAAACTTTAACATCATCATTGAGGCTACTCCGGATGGCATGATTGAAAACGTGCTGTATAAGCTCGCATACTCTTATTACTATCTGCTCCGCTATCAAGAAGCTGCGGATGCGTTTGAAAACTTCCTGAAAAAATATCCGAACTCTCAGTCGAGCGCCGAGGTCCATCTCTCACTTGGTCGCACGTTGCTTCAGTTGGAAGGAAAAGAAGACCAAGCACTTGCCAGTTTGGCGAAAGCGGCCGAGAAGCCCGAATTTGCCGAAGAAGCGCGTTTCCTCGCCGCAGATGCCTATATTAAAAAGGGCGATATCGAGAGGGCCGAAAAAACTTTGGAAGCCGCGATGGCAGGCAATTCATCCGGCCCGGGTGTCTTGCGCGCCGCACTTGGATTAGTAGATCTCCACATCGAAGCTGGTGATCTGGACAAGGCCACCACCATGCTCAGCCGTCTGGAAGCTTCCGATGGCTACCCCGATGTGATCGTGACAGTGAATCACCGCTTCGTCCAAATCGGCGATAAACTTCTTGATGAAAAGGAATACTCCAAAGCTCTAAGCGCCTACTCGAATGTGCGGCCACGCGCCCAGGTCATGGCTGTTCAGAGGAAACGACTTGAGGTCATGCGCACCGCCAAGGCCAATCTGGAAAAACAAATCGCAGACGCCAACAAAGCGAAAAAGGAACTTCCGCGTGGCACAGATGACAGACTCGCGATCATGACTGGCATGATTGAAAATACCGACAAGGTGCTCGGTGAAGTCGTCCTCCTCAACGAATATGACGCCACTCTTCAATACCGGATTGGCCGTTGCTACTTTAACATGGACCGCTTTTGGCCGGCCGCCGTGGCCTTCGAGGCAGTCGCTCGGGAGAATCCCCAGTCAGCAGATGCCTCCACGGCACTCTTCGGAGCAACCATCTCCCAATGGAGACTCGGACGTTTCCCTGCGGCACGTAAGCTTAGCCTCGAATACCTTGAACTTTATCCAAAGGAAAAATTTGCCGATCAAGTAGCCGAGCTGAATGCCTCTTTGCTCCTTGAAGAAGGACTCACCAGCGAGGCCATCACCTTTATCGACTCCTTCCTGCAAGCCAATCCATCCACCACCATTCGGGAAAAGCTACTCACGTTGCTCGCAAATGGCCGCTTCCAAGCAGGGAAATTCGATGAAGCTGCCAAAGATTACGATTCACTCCGCAAAGAGTTCCCGTCATCAAGCAGTTTTGAAGACTTCAGCTACCGCCGTGCGCTTTGCGATTTCTTCCGCAACGACTATTCGGCAACCGTCAAAGGTTTCGATGCCTTCGAGCGGGATTTCCCAAAAAGTGGCTTTCTTGCAGATATCCAATACCGCCGTGGCATCATTTTGCTGGCGAAGAAGGAGTATGACAAGCTGATCACCTCCATGAACCAGCTTCTCAAGAATCAGGCCGCCGCAGGATTCACTGGCCAAATTCACACACTCCTCGGTGATGCATTTTCCGCGAAAGGCGATACGGTCTCCGCTGGAACCTCCTTCGCTAGTGCGGTGCGCACCGCCAACAAAGATCCCAACGTCCTCCAATATTCTCTCGATCAAGCCACCACCTTGCTGCGTGGTGCCAGACGCTGGGATGAACTAGAAGTGCTTTGGAAAGATTTCCTTAAAAATAATCCCAACGATCCCATGGAGCTCCGTGGAGTCTCCGAGCTCGCCAAGCTACAATCACGCGCTAACAGGAAAGATGAAGCTCGTAAGATGCTCTCGGAATACGCCATCCGGGACATTCACAACCCCCGCTCAGAGTATGTGGAAATGCTCCTCAGCCAGCTTGCCAACCAATTTGTCCCACCACGGTCATTCAAAAAAGATGCGGTGCCGCCCGACCCTGAAGCGCTTCTCGCAGACCTCAATAAAGCCCTCGAGATTCCTGAAGCGGCCTTCACGCCTACCTACGTCGCCCGTGTCAATTTCGCCAAGGCCGAATTTTCCCGCATGATGCGGGATCCCGTCCGCAATGCTCGTTTCCTGAACGCCATCGCCTCCACCTCCAAGCCCGAGGATCTCAGCCCTACGCTACTCACTGTCGTCGGCCAATTCTTACTTGATGATAGTCAGCTCGATCAAGCCGCCCCGCTCTTCATTCGCCTCCGCGAGGCGTTCCCCGAGTCCATCTACGCAGATGCCGCTCCCGTGGGCCTTGGAGAAATTGCCCTGCAGAAAAAGGACTTTGAAGGTGCCGTGAATGAATTCGAATCCGCGATTACTGATCCTAACGGCGCATCCATGTTGAAGGAAGCCACCTACGGCAAAGCCGTCGCACTGATGGGACTTAAAAAATTTGACGAAGCGAAGAAGCTCTTCGAAGAAATCGTCCTCAATCGCGAATGGCGCGGGATGGAGAAGGCCGGCGCGCTCTTAAACCTCGGAGAGATCGAGGCTGAAAATGGCAACAAGGGGACTGCCCATGGTTATTTCCAACGCGTTTATCTCTCACACGGCGCTTATCCGGACATCGCTGCCAAAGCGTACCTTCGCGCTGCCGCGATGCTCGAAGAAGAAGGCAAGCACGACGAGTCGCAGAAAACTCTCAAGGAATTTATCGAGAACCCCAAGTTTGCAACCACTCCTGAGATCGAAAAAGCGAAAGAGAAACTCGAATGATGAAATTTTCCCCAACAACCTCATTTCGCTCCCCTGGCCTCGCCCCGCTCAGCTGGGCGGCCTGTTTCTGCTTGTCCCTTGGAATCGCCCATGGCCAACAAGAATATGAACTCAGGACAGGCTTGAAACTTCCTGCGGAATCCGTGAAGGCCGTCGGCGATGGCTTCACCGCCACCATCGCTCGTGGGACAGCCGTGCAAACTCTCAATTTCACCGCCAAAGATATTACCCGGGTCACACTCCGTCAGCCAAAGGAACTCATTGACGCTCGTAATCTGATTGCGAACCAAAAACCCGAAGCTGCACTGGAAAAGCTCGATAAAATTGAGTCCGCGCTCCTCCCCCTGCGTTCTGTTGCTGATACTTGGTGGATACGCAGTGCGATCACCCGCATGGATGCCCTTGCGGAAGCCGGGAAATCCAAAGAAGCCCTCGCCATCGCCACCTCGGACTCGGCCAAGGCGCTAAACTCAGAAGATGCGGAACTTCTTAAAAGTTTCCAAACCATCCTCACACCGCCGACTGCCGCCCCTGAGGACAAAATTCAAAGCCTCAAAGAACTCAGCAAAACCATCACCGATTCTTGGCTCACCGCGCGGCTCTGGCTCGAGATCGGCAACACACTTGCCAACCAAGGGAAATTGGAAGACGCTGTCAAAACATGGTTGCGCGTGCCAGTCTTCTTCGCTGCCGAGAAGGACCTCGCCGCCCGCGGCACCATCCTCGCGGCCCGCGGACTCCAACAAATCAATGCGCCCAAAGATGGGCTGAAACTTCTCGAAGATTACCAATCAGACCACCTAACCTCTCCTTTTAAGCAGGCCATCGACGCAGAACGCCTCAAACTCAATCCCAAAAGCGAAATCGAAAAAGTAGCCGAAGCCACAGAAACCGCCACCATCCCGGCAGCCACCGAAGCCACCCCTGCCCCAGAAACGACTCCGGAAGAAACCGAAGCCAAGCCTGCTAACTAACGCTTTCCCAAACCATCACAACATCTCAATCATCTCCACTATCAGCCGCATGAAAAAATACTCGATCCTACGTTCTCTCTCCACCGCCTTCCGCCTGCTCATGATTGCGGGTGCCCTCTTGGTGATCTGTCCGATCCCCTCCGCCCAAGCCCAAGAGCCTGCTCCGGCAGGTCAAGCAACACCTGCCCCAGGCGCCCCTAAAAAGAAGACCTTTATGGACACCCTCATGCTGGGTGGCACCGTCATGGTTTTCATCGGCGTCATGTCCGTGTTCATGACCTATTTGGTGGTTGACGTCTATATTCGCCTCAATCGCAGTCGCCTCGTGCCAAATGCAGAAAGAGAAAAAGCCCGCGCGCTTTTCATGGCTGGCGATTATGTGAACTGCTACCAAGTCATGAAAGGCAATTCTAGCGCGTTTAACCAATGCGTTAAATATGGTCTTTCCTTCGTCGGTAAAGGTAAGGAACAAACTGAAGAAGCTCTGCTCGTCGAAGTTGGCCGCGAGAACAACCGCATGCAAAACCGCATCAACTATCTCTCCGTCATCGGTGTTTGTGCGCCGATGGTCGGGCTTACTGGAACAGTGATCGGAATGATGGGCGCCTTCGATGCGCTTGGTGCATCTGGTGCCGCAGATACCGCGAAGCTCTCCGAAGCCATCGGCCACGTGCTCGTCGCAACTGCCGCCGGACTTTTCATCGCCATTCCTGCCTTCATGTTCTTTTACATGCTTCGCAACCGACTTACCGCTCAGATGCACTGGCTCGAGGATGAGGTCACCAGCCTTTTCCGGAACATGCCTTACGAGCACTTCCAAGGCCTCGAAATCGGCGAGGAACTCACCTTCGCCGCCCTACCGAACTGGATCGAGGCAGAGCCAGAAGCCGCAGTGGTTCAGTAAATTTAATTTTCACCAATCTCTCCTAAGCTATGGCTAGTACAGGTGGTAACGGCAGCGATCCAGATTTCCAGATCGCTCCTATGATCGACGTCTTGTTGGTGCTGCTCATTTTCTTTATGAGTATTACATCCGATCAGGTCGCGAAGATTGATAAATCCATCGTCCTACCTCTAGCTCCCGAGGGGAAAAAACGCGAAAACGATCTCAAAAACGAAATCATTGTCAACGTGGATTGGGATGTTGCTACCGCTTCTGCCCAAGTCCGCTACGGTGCTATTATTTGTGATCCTCTCGAACAACTCGCGGAATACGTAACCCCTGCCAAGGAGCAGAATCCAAAGCTCAAAGTCATTATCCGTGGTGATGGCGATACTCCAAGTGTTGAAATCCAGAAAGTCATCGAACAACTCGCCCTCTCGGGCATCGATGATATTTCACTCTCCGGCACGAATAAATAGATCTATCCCGCATGGCTCATAAAAAGAAAGTCCGTAAAGAAGTCGAGGCCGTCCACCTTGGCTTCCAAATCGCCCCGATGATTGATGTGGTCTTCGTCATCATGCTTTTTTTCATGGTGATGGCCGGATCCGTCATCGTGGAAAATGAGCTCAATCTCAAGCTTCCAGGCACGTTGCCAAGTGATGCACCGGCAGAGGCCATTGAGGATACTCAAATTCGCGTTTTGGAATCGGGAGAAGTTCTCCTCAATGATGACCTGATGGGCGATGGTGCGGATGTGGAATTGGTTAACCTCTCCGGCACTCTTTCACGCCTCGTAGAATCCTCCAAGGTAGTCGATACCAAGGTAGTCGTCACCATCGTTGCAGATGAATATGCGCCATACCAGCGCGTCATCAACGTACTCAATGCTCTTTCCGTCGCTCGCGTCCAGAATGTGACCTTTGAGGTCCCACCTCAGTAATCAAAAAAACCAACACAGTTTCCCATGAATCACTCAGAAGATGACCAAGATACCGTAGTGCTACCCCGCGAAAAGGGTGCATTAGCCAAGATCATCGCCAAGATGGGACTTGGTGCATTTACCTTGTCGGTAGCACTTCACTTAATATTCGGCGTTCTCGCCTTCTCCTACTTTTATGAAATGGTTTATCCACCCGAGGAAAAAGTCGATTTCCTTCCTGGTGGCGGCGGCGGTGGTGCTAAGGCTGATAACTCCCAATCTCAAAAAGTCGTTACCAAGCGCGTGATGACAAGTAGCGTCAGCAAGCGCATCACCTCCACATCCAGCACTGCCAGCTTTTCCCTGCCTGAGGCATCGGACGATATGATGGGATCTGAACTCCCGATGGAAATGGGATCCATGGGCACCGGTGGCGGCCAAGGTGGCGTTAAGGGCATGGGCATGGGAACAGGCTCTGGACCGGGCGCAGGATTTGGCGCAGGCCAACTGGGCATTGGTGCGCTTATTCCAACCATCATGAAGGGCCGTTGTACCGATTCCGAGCGCCTCGCGATGCTCCGCGATGCGGGCGGAACGCCAGAGATTGAAGCTGCTGTTAAGAAATCTCTCCAATGGTTCAAACGCCAACAAAATCCAGATGGTTCTTGGGGGAAATCCAGCCAAGCTGCCATGACAGGATTAGTTCTCCTCTGCTACCTCGGCCACTGCGAAAGTTCTCAGTCGGAAGAATATGGTGCCACCGTTTCTGCCGCCATGACATTCCTCATCAACAATGCCGCGAAAAATGAGGGTCGGCTGGCTGTGAATTTTACGGGAAATGCATGGGTCTATGAGCATGGCATCGCCACTTATGCACTAGCCGAGGCACTGACTTTCTCGCGCAGCCTTCAGTTTCCCTTCCCGGAACTTGAAAACACCGTCCGTAAGGCAGCCCTTATCATTATTAACGGGCAAACCAAGGCGGGTAGTTGGGACTACGGTTTTAAACTCAGCGAACGCGATGATTTATCCGTTGCCGGCTGGCAAATGCAGGCACTCAAAGCTGTGGATGCAGCGTTTCCTAAGAAGGAAGATAAGCCTAAGGATCTCGATAAAGTCATGCGCAACGCACTCGATCACCTGTCAGGTGTGGCCTACCGTGGAGATGGCAAATTTGCCTACAGTGGCAATTCAATTCACCCAAACATGACCGCCGTTGGCGCACTCTGCCTCCAACAGTGGTATAAAGGTAGCAGTAGGCCAGTAAGAGATTCTGTTGAGCTCATTATGGAGGGCCTTGAACTACGCGGCAAGCCTCTTAAAGATCCGGATCCAGGTGACTTCCGCCCACTCTGGACAATGGAATACAATGGCCCAGACGCAGATCTCTACGGCTGGTATTACGCCGTCCAAGTGATGCGCAATGCAGGTGGCGAAGAATGGGATGCTACCAATCAGGCCATCATCGCAGATATTCTTCCTGCCCAGAACGCTGACGGATCATTCAAATTCGAGGGAGGCGGTGGTAAACTCGTCCACGTAAATGGCACCAAATCTGCCGGGACGTCGCGTGATATCTATCTTCAGTCGCTCAACACTCTGATACTACAAGTCTATTATCGTTTCCTCCCTACATCAGCAGGCAAAGGACGCTCTCCAGGATCCGGATTTGATGCCCTCCGGTAATCAAGCTCAGGCACTTGAGATAAATATGGTACACGAGGACGGGATCGAACCGCCGACCAATCCGGTGTAAGCGGACCGCTCTACCGCTGAGCTACTCGTGCAGAGGCAGGGACGTAGGCTGAAGCGGAAATTTTCCAAAAGCAAGCGAAGAAATACAACAAACTGCATCACGGGTATCAGTCGAAGAAGTCACGGAGCAGCGTAACGCTCTCGCCGTGAGGGTGGAGTGACCATAAACCTTGCTTGACCCGGACTGATCGAACAACTAAGCTATACGAAAACTCCCTTCTACGGTGAACTGGGAGACCTTAGCACCGCCGGGCAGCTAAGGTCCGGTTTTGACAACATTGCACATTTCCCTCATCATCCCGGCTCACAACGAAGCTGCCTTTCTCCCCGCTTGTCTCGCGGCAGTGGAACTGGCCCGGCGCGAATGTCCGGCGACGCTCGAGACCATCGTCATCCTCAATCGCTGTAGCGATGAGACGGAAGCAATCGCCCGCGCCGCTGGCTGTGTCATTGTCCACGAAGATGCCCGGAATCTCTCAAAAATCCGCAACGCCGGAGCGGCCGCCGCCTCCGGTGAGATCCTCGTCACCTGTGATGCGGATAGCCGCATGCACCCGCGCACTTTTTGCGAAATCCTGCGCCACCTCAATGCCGGAAAAATCGGCGCAGGCGGCGCACTCGTTCTTCCAGAGCGCTGGTCACTCGGCATCCTCGCCAGCGCGGCCGCCATTCTCCCCTACCTCGCCTTCACCGGTGTGAGCTTCGGCCTGTTTTGGTGCTGGAAAACTGACTTCGATGCCATCGGCGGCTTCGATGAGCGCTACGTTTCCATCGAAGACATCGATTTCGCGCAACGCCTCAAACGCCATAATCGCCTCACAAAGCGCACCTGGGGCACCCTCCTCCGAGCCCCGCTTATCACCTCGTGCCGGAAATTTGACGAGTTTGGTGACTGGTATCTCTTCAAAAATCCCGCCTTCGTCCGCCGCGTTTTCCGGGGCAACGACCAAAAGGCGGCAGACCATTTTTGGTATGACGTCCGTTCCAAGTGAACCGAAAAAAGCCGTAGTTAAAGCGTTACCATCCGCTCCACCTCATGTAACTCACTCGGTTTCAAACAATTGCGTAATATGGCGGATCTGTCACATTGACTCATTTGCCTAGTTTGATTCTCACGCTTATCTGTGGATGTGTTTACTGAGTGTTGGCACGATTAGTGCAACAATCTCTCTCAAGATTATATCAATTCATCGTGAAGTTTTCAGGCAATCAGAATTCCGGGCAAAGTCGGACTGCCTTCACCCTAGTAGAAATGCTGGTGGTGATCTCGATCATCGCAATCCTCATCGGAGCGGGGATCACCCTTCTAGGAGGCACTGGCGTGCAATCCCGCAAAGCCGGAGCGGACATGATCAGTGGCATGGTGGATCAAGCGCGCACTCTCGCGATCACCACCCGTAGCGAGGTTTTCCTAGTGATTGCAGAACCAGGCACTCTTGTTGGGCAGGATGAGCGCTGCCGGCTTGGCTTGCTTCGCGAGATCACTATCCCACCTGTAAATCCTGGCGACCCACCTACAAAAGAGCTTCAACTCATCCGCCGCTGGCAAACGCTCAATAGCGGAGTCGTCCTCATCGGTGGCGGAGTTGATGGTATTCCAAATCCCCTCGATTCCGGAAAAGTCGAGTTCACGTTTACTTCAAATCAAAGGCAAATCACCGCACAGGTGTATCAATTATCGATCAACTCCCTCGGCTCCCTCGCCCTTCCAGAAGGCTCCACCCCAGTCGTGCTGAGGCTGGCGGAAGGAGCCTATCGCAATGGCGCACCTTCGCCTAACAAAGTGGCAGGTGGCCAAGGCATCGCAGAGACTCAACTTAAGATCGGACGAGTGATGGCTCGCCCATACCGTAATAATTAATTCTCAATCATTTAGCTCCATGAAATTTTCCAAATCATCCAATTCTGCCCGCGGCTCCTCACTCATTGAGGTCATCATCGCCGTGGGAGTCATGGCGGTTGCGATTCCCCTTGTCTTCGGTGCAATGGCAGAATCCGGTAAAACCAACTTCTCCTCAGAGGCAGAGACTCGCAGCACTTGGATCATTCCCGCCTGCATTGAGGAAATCCGTGCCTCACGCGCCGGACAGCCGCAGTTTTTCACCGCCACCGCCATCGGCCAAGCCTTCCCGCCCGCAGGAGATATTTGGTGCCTCGCATTTTCCGCCGAGGGCAAAGCACTCGGCAGAATCATGAAGAGCGACTATGAAAATGGCATCAAAACAATCAACGGCCAGCCAGCCTTCTACCTTGCCACCCTCACCGCCACGCCCCAAACCCCCGGCAAGGCGGTCGGGAACCCCAGAATGTTAGCCGTCAATGTGAAGCTGGAGTATCCCTCAGGCACCCCCGCCGCACGCCGCCAAAAACTTGATTTCTACACCCGCATCCCATGAAACATTGCCGCAACCTATCGGCGGGTTTCACCTTGCCGGAACTCATGGTTTCCATGGCCATCGGCTCGATCGTCCTGATTCTTGCCGCCACCATGCTCGGCTCCTCAGGCGAAAGCTACGAGCGGGTGGGAGGAAACATCGCTTCAGAAAGGGAGGCCCGCGCCCTGATCACTCAGCTCAGCTCTGATCTATCAACCGGCTATTTCCACGAAGATACCCTCATCCAAAATGACCTAGCTATCTGGGCCAAAGACCAGATCGGTTTCCTCTGCCTCAAGCCCGCTGATGCACAAGACAAAGACAAAACCATTGGTGACCTCTGTGCCGTCCACTACTATATCCAAGACCTCCAGATTGCAGGTAAAACCACCCGCTGCCTGATGCGTGGCTTTCGTTCCAGTAGCGAGACCTTCGCCGCGCTCAAAACCGACAATGTAGCCGATCTCTTCGCCCCATCTTCTGTGGATGAACCCATCGCCTTCGGCGTGGTTTCCTTTACCGCAGATCCCATGTCGCTTGATAGCACTGGCATGCAAATCCCTTGGGTGACGAACGACACCGTCGGTCCTACCGCATTTGCATTCCGCCTCGTCTTGGCGCGCCGCGATCTTGCGAGCAAACTGAAGACGACTTCCGATTGGGATGGCGGCTCCAAGCTCATCGGCCGTCCCGCTGAAGCAGCTAAGAATCCCGGCCTCGAAATTTACGAAACCACCATCCGCTTTGGTAACAATGGAAACCTTTAAATCTCATTTACCCCGTGCACGCGCTGCCGCTGGCTTCACGCTGCCCGCCGTCCTCATCATTACCGGGGCCCTGCTCATTCTAGCAGTTGGGTCTTTGATGGTCGTTGGTATCGAGCGCAGCACCGCCCGCTCATTCGTCGATCGCAACCGCGCCGATCTCGCCGTCCAAGCAGGACTCGAGGACATCCGCGAGCTCTTCAACGCAGAGACTTCGAATGATGACTTTCTAATCATTGAATCCCCACGTCAGGATCCTATACCCCAAAATCCAAATGCCCCACTTCCAGCTCCTTATCTCTTCATTGCGCGGGGAGAGGCAAGCGGAGGCAATGTGAACTATCGCCAAGTCCCGCTTTTTAGTCACATTGGCATTGGGTTACCTAACTCTCCCACTCTAGAAGAAAAAACCGTGGACCACAATATCCTCGGTCCAGCTACAAAGACGGCTAGTTTTAAAACATTGCCATATCTCGGTGATGCAAAAGTCGCATGGCTGCCCGTCCTAGATTCTAAAGGTAAAGTGATTTCCCGCTATGCCTACTGGGTTGAGGACCTACAAAGCCGACTCGAGGCCAAGACCGCAGGAAACGTGAAGGAAGGAAGCGTGGCTCACAAACGCTTCGGGTGGACGGCAGGCGACACCTCAGCCAACGCCCGGTTCCCCGCCCCAGGCATCAATCCAGATCCCTCCGACATCGGTGCGGACGGCCGTGATAACAATCCGCCACTAGACGCGATCGCCGCCTACTTAATAGCTCCCGGTGCAGGGGCTAAAGACGATCCGGCGCTAACGAATGCATTCAATAAAGATCTTATTGGGAATCGGCTCGCGCTGGTCTCACCCAATTCGGTTCTTGCCGCTGCTAAAATTGTCCCCCCGCTTACCCGTGATTCCGCAGGTCTGCTGGCCGACCCGAAGGCACGTGCGCTCGAAGAAAACTTCGTGTCCTCCGTGATGCCCTACGAGGAGCGGCCGACTGTGCCATTTTCCGCCGCATTCGCGGCGGCAGCCGTCGGCCAGCCCAAGCTCAATCTCAATGCCCTCCTCGCGATGCCAAAGCCTCAAGCAGTGGATGAAATGGCCGCATGGATCGATGAAGCGCTTCCGCTATTTGAAAACCGCAAAGGCGGATTTCCTGACGACTATCTCAAAACACTTGCCGCAGGCGCTCTGGACTACGCCGATGAAGATTCCGATGGCACGGTGAGTCCTACACTCATGGGTCCCAATAGTTATCGCGGTTTGGACGGATATCCGCTGATGAGTGAGATTGTTTTACACATAAACTATCAGGGTGTAGAAAAAAAGGATGGCCGGAAATACCTTAAGTGGCAGTTTATCGTTTTTGTAGAGCTTTGGAATCCTACAAACAAAAACGTCACAGGAGATGTTCAATTTTCCTACGAAAACAGAGGGAAAATCTCAGCAATCGGAGCTGGCACCGAGACTCAATTTGATGATCCAGATATATTGGATGATCCCATCCAAGCGACTCATGACCTTATAAAAGAATCTGATCGCTACTGGTTTCCTCAAATTCGTGCGGAACTTCCACCAAATGATTTTATTCGTGCGGAACTCGAGCCAAACGAATATCGTTTCTACACGGCAGGGAAAGTCAGCTATCTCATCGACGTAGGAAGTGAAAGCACCACTCTTCAAAATACATTCACTTTAACAGAAAATATGGGAGCCTCAGGAATCAGTATGAAGTGGAACGGTATAGAGGTAGATCGCAATGATAAACTGGTGAGGCAGGGAATTACCGGAACGGATTACATCACAAACTTTAAAAGAGAAGCTGGTAAGGCAAACATTCCAGGTCACAGTTATGGTGTCTTTAACACGAGTAACAATTACAAAAACAATATGGGAGATTCCAGGCAGGCGCTCTATTTGCGCGATTCTGCATTTCCATTGTCAGACAACTCCTACCCGGGTAACGTAAGTCCCAATCGCCGCAATATTAGAGATGCAACCATCTATAGGGGTGGAACCGGGCAAGATAGGGTTTTCGGAAGAGTTCTTCCTGCTGAATGGCCTGATGGTGGCCACAATGTCTCAGTTCTTT
>Ga0335395_10001261_pt1 | contig 16094 bp, 10 predicted proteins | sample MAT02_FD_205744 | JGI IMG/M metagenome (GOLD analysis project Ga0335395, IMG submission 205744) | Freshwater microbial communities from Lake Fryxell liftoff mats and glacier meltwater in Antarctica - MAT-02 (spades assembly) (version 2) ...
GGCTGTGCTGCGTAGTATTAGCGTGCAGGAGTTGACGCAGATTCACGGGATTGGGCCTGCTAAGGCTACTTCGATTTTGGCTGCGGTGGAGTTGGGGAAGCGGGTGTTTCAGTCGCGCCCGCCGGAAATGGCTGTGGTTGACTCTCCACAAGCGGCTGCGGATGCCCTGAGTCAGGATTTGATGTGGCAGTCTCAGGAACGTTTTGCTGTGGTGCTGCTGGATGTGAAAAATCGGCTGCTGGGAACTCAGGTAATTACGATCGGCACAGCTACCGAAACTTTAGCTCATCCGAGGGATATATTTAGAGAGGTGATCCGCCAAGGGGCGACGCGGGCGATTATCTCGCACAATCACCCCTCGGGAATTGTCGATCCGAGCCCGGAGGATATTGCTTTGACGCGACAGTTGCTGGCGGGAGCGCAGTTTTTGTCGATTCCGCTGTTGGATCACTTGATTTTGGGAAATGGCGATTTTCTGAGCTTGCGGCAGACTACTACACTTTGGGAGGAGTATCCCCAAGGCGATTGAACTCTTATTCTTAACTAACTCGATTGCTATGATTAGTTATTTGTATCTTTGGCCTCTCCGAGGGCTGAATCAACCGTCATTGTAGGATATTTTTGAGGCTGGAGTCCCGGAGGAAAGCCTGTTTTGACTGAATGTCGCTGCTGATACTTAGTTGCGATCGCAACTCGGTTAATCTAGTATAAGTATGCTGAAGAGGTCGCTGATTCGATTTTTTTTGAGCATACTAAACATATACTGAACCAGCAGCTAAATACCCAATGCTTAAGAAATTATTAAATTGGGTGTAAAATACACGGCGTGGTGATAGGAGAACAACTGTGTTTCTGAGACTTGCAGAACAACACCGTAAATTCGTCCAAGATTTGGTAATGAACCTTCAGGCTTTGGCGATCGTGCTAGAGCGTAGGGGTTATTTGGCATCCTGCTACACTTGCGGGGGTCAGATGAACAGTGCCTCATTTATGGTCAGTTTGACGGACAACCATCTGATTCGATTTTTAGTGTCAGATTACGGTATTACTTGGACGGAGATGCGGGACGATCGCGAACTGATGAAACTTGAAGGTGCCGAAGCGATTAGTCAGTTACAAGAACTGGCAAATCTCGTAAAGTATCAGATCCAACCTTCGGAAGCTACTTTGGCGACGGCGCAGCGAGTTTAACGACGGTACGGTTCCGAGGTAGGTCAAGCCCGAAATTCGGTGCTTGTCTGCTACAACGGCAATCCCCAACGATTTAGTTGAGAGGATTCAAAGGTTGTAGGCTGATGGTAGCTCAACCGACAAGGGTGCTTTGAGAGTGCCTTCAGACATTCAGTTTAGCGCTGCGTCGATCGAACTCCCACCAGTCAGACGGAATAGTTTATGCAATTCGCCTCAAACTTGGAACTCCTAGTTTTTTTGTGCTGCTGTTGACTCTCCCTTGAGATCGATCGGCAAAATGTAGAAGTGCTATTGCTAGTCTGCTGCGATGTTAATTTCCCGCTTTGGCATTCAAAAGTCAAGGAATTGAAATTAACTTTGAGCAGGCAGGTAAAATTGAACATCCAGATCGAGGATGAGGCTGTGAAGATTGGGCGAAAAGCCGCCCCGGGGTGTGAAGTACGGGTAAACAGGATTTATTTTTGCTTTTCGACTTAGCTGATAAAGCTAACCAACAATTAACTTGAAACAGCATCGCTGCTGTAAAAATCTCACAGCCGGCTTTAGCCGGCTAAGTTTTGTGTAAGGGCTTTTGGGCAATATTTTGCGGTGTGGTTAAACAACTATTTGAAGTGCGCGATCGCGCTGACCAATTATTATTTTATAATATTTTAATGATTAGTCCGAAAATATCGATCGCCAAGCTGGGAATCAAAATCAAATGGTAAATTTAAGCGAACTTCTAGAACCAATCGCCAGTCAATTTCGCAGCCTGGGAATTCCCGAACCAATTACCCATTGGGGACATCCTGTAATGATGGGGATCGTGATTGTAGCGATGGGCAGTTTTGTCGGCTATACAGGATGGCAGGGACGTTTGGCCGCCGATAAGGATGTCGCGCTCAAAAGTCGATCGGATCACCGCAAGCTGGCACCGTGGATGTTTCTATTTCTAGCTTTGGGCTACACTGGTGGATTGCTGTCGCTGGTGATGCAGCATCAGCCCGTGATGGAAAGCCCGCATTTTTGGACTGGTTCGACAGTGCTGGTTTTGCTGGCTGTTAGCAGCTTAATTTCGCTGACGGGTTTTGGGGGCAACAAGCTAGCACTGCGCGCGGTTCACGCTTATTTGGGTACGACGGCTTTAGCACTTATGGTGCTGCACGCAGCTTTCGGTTTAAAATTGGGTCTGTCTATTTAACGCAATACCAGTTTTTTGTGATTCAGTTGACTTTTCTGCCTTCTGCCTTATTCCATAGTTTCTAATTAATGAATCAAGCAACGGGTGTCATTTTCTGTCTGGCCTACATTCTGGGATTGATTTCTACAGGAGTTTTTTGGGGTAGATACGCGATACTAGCTTTGGGAATAGCCGTCGCAATCGCGATGCCTAAATTGTTGCTCAAGCATACTAAAAAACATTTTAAGACCACTAAAAAAAGACGCAGCAGAACCCCAAAAAATGCTATAGAAGAACCCTTAGAGACGAGGGAAAAATTGAGTTTGTTGGAGGTGCTGCCGAGAGCGAAATGGGTTTGGGCAATGGCTGGTTTGCTGGCATTTCTAGCTAGCTTTTATTTGGTACTTCGATCGCCCCAACCGGCAGTTAATGACATCAGCAAATTGATTCCGGCGGAGGGAAACACTCAAGAAGTCGTAGTGACAGTTCGCGGTAGAGTTGTGAGTAACCCTCGATTAACCCGATCGGGCAGATCGCAATTTTGGCTAGACACAGATGTAGTTAGCGAAATCAACGGTAGCGACGGAGGAGTAGTCGTCAACCGCCCTGTATCAGGCAAACTCTACGTTACAGTGCCTCTACTGCAAGCAACGGGCTTGTACGCCGACAATACGATCGCAGTTGTGGGATCGCTATACAAACCGCAGCCGCCCTCGAATCCGGGGGCTTTTGATTTTCGAGCATATTTAGCCAGAGAAGGGGCTTTTGCAGGGCTCAAAGGGCGTCAGGTTGACTGGAGGAGAGAAAAGGCGATCGCCGATGTCAATCGAGTTAACAGCAAAACTGGCGCTTTCTGGGAGTCAACCGAGATGCAGCCATCGCCCATTCAAGCGATGCGGATGCGGATCGCGCGATCGCAATTATCGCATTTGAATGTTCCCGAAGGGCCGCTAATAAGTGCGATCGCCCTCGGCAAACAAACCGTTGATTTACCTTACAACATCCGCGACTATTTTGTGCAAGCTGGATTGGCCCACGCGATCGCAGCTTCGGGCACTCAAGTTTCAATGGTTTTGGCTTTAGTTATAGCTTTAACCAAGCGTTTTTCCAAACAGTTACAATTTGGTTTTGGCGTAGGTGCTTTATTTTTGCTCGTGGGATTAACTGGCTTTGAAGCTTCAATATGCCGCGCCGCATTGATGGGATTTGGTACATTATTTGCTTTGGTGTTAAGCCGCGAAGTTAAGCCACTAGGATTGCTCTTAATTGCTGCGACTATTTTACTGTTAGTTAACCCTTTGTGGATTTGGGATTTAGGTTTTCAACTGAGTTTTTTGGCTACTTTGGGATTAGTCGTGACAGCGCCGCCGCTGATGGCAAAGTTGGACTGGATGCCGCCCGCGATCGCTTCAATTGTGGTGGTTCCGATCGCAGCTTCTGTTTGGGTGCTACCGCTGCTACTTTACGTTTTTAGTGTGGTATCACCTTACAGCATTTTAGTCAATATTATTGCGGCTCCTTTGCTGTGGATTTTGAGTATTGGCGGGATGATTAGCGCTTTAGCAGGATTGATTTTTCCGCCGGCGGGAAGCGTTTTAGCGCAACTGCTGGACTATCCGGCAAAGGGCTTAATTGCGATCGCCCAATATTTCTCGCAATTGCCGGGTAATTCGGTAGCTGTCGGTCAAGTATCGGTGTTTCAGTTAATCGCACTTTACATTTTAATCTGTTGGGTTTGGCTGGGGGGAAGAAGTAAGAAGGAAGAAGGAAGAAGGAAGAAGGAAGAGGGAAGAAGGAAGCAGGAAGCAGGAAGCAGGAAGCAGGAAGCAGGGAGAGGGAAACAGGGGAAAAGCAGAGTTTTTGCACTGCGGATTTCTTCGGCTTGGATTTTACCGCTGGCGCTGGTGGCGGGAATTAGTATCATAGCTTTGCCAGGTTGGCACAGTCAGACATCTTTGTTTCAAGTTACTTTGCTGGCGACATCTGGCGATCCAGTTTTGGTAATTCAAGATAAGGGAAAAGTGGCGCTAATTAATAGTGGTGATGAAAATACTGTGAGGTTTACAGTGTTGCCTTTTTTCCAGAAGCAAGGCATTAATTCTGTGAATTTTGCGATCGCCACTCACGGTCATTTAGGTTTGAGCGGCGGTTGGGGAAAATTACTAGAACGCTTGCCAATTCAAACATTTTATGATAATAAAGATTCCAAACAAATTCACCGCGGCAGCGATGAGAAATTTATGAATGCTGTGCAATCTCGGCAAGGCGTTTACTTTCTTTTAGAAACTAACAGCACGATCGATCTGGGTTCGACGCGGTTGCAGTTCGTGGATGCGGAGATTCCGGTAGTAGAATTATTGGTGAGGGGGCGTACTTGGTTGATTGTCGGTGACATGACACCGGAAGTGCAAAGTATGTTATCAAAGAGATTAGCAGCCGCAGGAACATTTAAGCGGGCGCAAGTGCTGTTGTGGTCGGGAAAAACCCTGACAGCCGAGTTATTGGAGGCAGTTGGGCCGCAAGTGGCGATCGCCTTTGCAGACGAAATCGATCCAGAAACCGCAGCAAAACTGCACCAAAGTAAAACCCAGATTTTTTGGAATGGGCGCGACGGAGCTCTTCAGTGGACACCAGCAGGGGGATTTAAGACGACTCTGGAATCTGAAGAAAATCAAACTTCTTTTCTGTAAGGATTTACAATATGGGCACAGTGCGGTAAGATACTTTTAACTCGCATCTCAAGTCAATTGGAGAGGTGGCAGAGCGGTTGAATGCGGTAGTCTCGAAAACTACTTTAGGGGTGACTCTAACGTGGGTTCAAATCCCACCCTCTCCGTACATCTAAACGTCAAATGCACCACAAGCACCTTATTAACCTAGGGTGCTTGTGCTGTATCTAACCCAACTTCCAACCTAGGGTGTGCAGTGCACGCCTTATTTATGCTGGGAAAGATCGATCGCCCAACTGCTGTTTTCCGTCGCTTAGACAGTATTGCCAAATAATTCTATCATCTCCGAAGAGAACGGCAATGCAACAGTCATCCTATGATTGATTGAAATCAATCTGCATAAATATGACTTTTATGAACTCACTATTAGAATTTTTATGATTTTCATTCAATGAATTTATGAATTGACTTTAAAAAAGCTTTGATTGATAATCAATACATCAACTGATAGCAGCAGCGAGCAACTGTCACCCAACTCTAGCAACTAATCCTGCTTCCTCGGAATCAAATCTATCTAGATATTCCTACAGATTGAAACCCGGATATTCCACAGTCAGTAACGGATTTATTAGACTCTATCCTGGCAATCCTGGCGAGGCAGAAAAGCCTTGAAACAATATTTTTTTACTTAGGAGAAGCCATCATGTATCAAGAAACTAAAAAAAGAAAAAGCCCGCCGCCCATTGTTTTTATTGGAGTCGCTTTAATCGCCCTTGGCGCATTCAAGTTTATTCCCAGCTTATTCAAGGGCGGAAATTTAGATTCATCTACATCTGATTCTAGTAATCCTCGGATGAGTTTGGGAAACAAAATATTGGTGCAATCGCAAACAACAGCAGGAAAACAAGCAGGTGTTCAAGCTTTTGCTAAGGGAGATTAAGCTGTTCCACATTTAAACTGCATTATTTGTGGTCTATACCCCATACTGTAAGGGGTTCAGGCAAGAAATTTAAATGACTAACAGCTTACAAAGAAGCAGTCAAAAACTTTCAGGCATCGCTGCAAAAAAATCGCAACGATCCAGAAACAGTCATTTATTTGAACAATGCCAAAGCAAACGATAATAATCCTCTGAAAATTGCCGTCAGCGTTCCCATTGGAACTAACCCGAATGTAGCGCAAGAAATTCTCCGAGGAGTAGCCCAAGCTCAAGAGGAAGTTAACGCAAGAGGAGGAATTAATGGTGCGAGTTTGCAAGTTTTGATTGCGAATGATGACAACAATCCAGATTTTGCTAAAGAATTTGCAACCGGATTCGTAAATGACCCGAAAATTTTAGCAGTCGTCGGACACAATGCTAGCAATGCTTCTCTAGCTGCTGCTCCTACCTATCAAGAAAACAAATTGGTGATGGTGACACCAACTAGCTTTGCTAACAATTTATCAGGTTTTGGCAGCTACATTTTTCGGACAGTCCCCGCGATTCAATCGATGGCAGCTCCTTTAGCAGAATATATGGTTAAGAAAGCTGGCAAAACTACTGTTGCTATCTGCTATGACTCTCAAGCTCCCGATAACATATCGTTTAAGGATGAATTTGTAGCGTCGTTTTCTGCTTTGGGCGGCAAGGTGGTGTCTACAGTTTGTGACTTTTCAACGCCTACTTTTAATTCCAGCGATAGCGTTGCTGATGCTGTTAGCAAAGGTGCACAAGCGTTAATGATAGCGCCTCATATCGATCGCGCGATCGACCTAGCCCGCGCCAATCAAGGCAAATTACCACTCTACGGCAGCACTACGATGTACACATTTGACACGGTAAAAAACGGGCAGAAAGACGTTGACGGGCTGGTTTTGCCCGTTCCGTGGCATCCTGACACCAATCCTAATAACCCATTTTCTAAGAATGCGATTCAGCGGTGGGGAGGCGTGGTGAATTGGCGCACTGCAACGAGTTTTGATGCGACTCAAGCGATTATCGGCGGTTTGCAGAAAAGCAATACGCGGGAAGGATTGAAACAAGCACTCAAGAATCAGAATTTTTCGGCTATGGGTGCGAGTGAGGATGTGAGGTTTTTGCCAACGGGCGATCGGGTAAACCGATTTTAGTACAAGTTCAGCGTCAAGGAAATGATTACAAGTTTGTGGCGCTGCCGTGATTCAGTTGATCGATAGAGCCACCGCAGATTTGAGGCAGATTAGCGCAGATTAACGCAGATCATTTAAGAATTGAGAGCGAATGCTGGCAATTGAAGTTTATTCTGGAGCGCCGTCCACGGAAATGCCCGATCGACCTATAATGAGAATTGTTATCATTCGCAATTTAGCAATTCTCCATGCAAGCGGACTCAGTAGCCAATTCGCAAATTGATTTAGCTTTAATCGGCGCCGGGCCCCACGCCCTGACTCTAATATCACATATATTGCAAAAACGCAACAGTCTGCGGAATCAACTTTTAGCATTCGATCCGAGTGGCGAATGGCTGACTCAGTGGCGGAGGCAATTTGCAGCTTTAGAAATTGAACACTTGCGATCGCCCGCAGTGCACCACCCAGATCCCAACCCTTACGAATTGCGGAGGTTTGCCGAAAATCGCTCCTCCGAATTGTTTCCACCCTACGATTTGCCGGGAAGTCGGTTATTTGAGGAATTTTGCGCTGATACAGTTAAACGGTGGGATTTGGGCGATCGAGTTATCAAAGCAAAAGTCACCCGCATTCAGCCAAAATCTGGCCGTTTTCGCCTATGGTTTGAAGATGGCCTCATTGCGATCGCCCGCCGAGTAATTGTCGCCGCCGGAAGTGGAAAACCCCATTTACCAGCCTGGGTAAATCAAATTCAAACACAGCATCCTGGCGAAAGAATTCGCCACTCTAATCAAGTAGATTTACGAAATTTAGAATTATCAGGAGAACAAATATTAATTGTCGGTGGCGGGCTAACTAGCGGACATTTAGCAGTAGGAGCAATTGCTAGAGGAGCAAAAGTTCTGTTAATGACGCGGCGCTATTTCCAAGAAAAATTATTTGATGCGGATGCTGGTTGGTTGGGGCCAAAATATCTGAAAGGATTCGCCGCTGAAGCTGATTGTCATAAACGTTGGGAAGCTATTCAACAAGCTCGCAATGGCGGCTCGATGACACCGGAAATTATGACGCAGTTACGCAGGTTGTCCCACAGCGAAAAGCTGAAATTTCATGAACAGTGCGAAGTTGTTGCTGTTCGGTGGGAAGATAATAGATGGACTGTTGATTGTAGCGATGGGGAGAGCTTATTTGTCGATCGCATTTGGCTAGCAACTGGCACTAAACTAGATATTACAGCCGAGCCTTTGTTCAAGGAAATGCTAGAAACCTATCCCATTGAAATAGTTAAAGGTTTGCCAGTTTTAGACAAACACCTGCGTTGGCCTGGATGCGAATTATTTGTAACTGGTGGTTTAGCAGCGCTGCAAGTTGGCCCAGTCGCGAGAAACCTTTCAGGGGCGAGAATGGCGTGCGATCGCATTGTACCAGCGATCGTTAAATCCAGCGTTGCACTCTCGCCCGCAATAATTAGAGCAACAGCTTAACTATTGCAACTTAACAGCAGCCCGCTGAATTGGCAAAACTTCATCCAATGTCAATTCGCGATCGGCCATCAGGTGACTGGAACAGCAAATTGTGCTGAAATAAAGAGGACGACCGACAACTTGAGAAAAATGCTGTTCCAAAAGTAAGCGAGAAGTGATATCGCCCAACAGTTCAGAGATATCCTTTGTCAACTGTTCAGTATCGTCGCGGTGAGTAATTCTGAACTGAAAAGGCGTTTTGCCGATCGACTTTTTAATTTCCGCATCAAAAGCATCATCTTTCCCGGCCACAAAAGCCGCAGACTGATCTGTCAAAAATTGCCAAGCTTCTGGAAACATTTCGCGAATCTTTTCCAGGGGATTTCCTGTTTCGTAAACTAAACTAGCAGTTTTGCAATCCATGAATCCGACCTCAGATATTAGTAGCGTGTCTCAACTATTTTGAGTTTTTGACCTTGATTATTATCTTGCATAGCAGTAACTAAATCAAGAGGTTTTGATGAAAATTGATAAAGATTTATAAGTTTTAACAAATGATGTATCTCAGTTTACCAATGACCAATAACTACTAACCAATGACCAGTGACTACTGACTAATGACCAATGACCAATGACTACTGACTAATGACCAATGACCAATGACCAATGACCAATGACTAATGACCAATGACTAATGCCCAATTCCCAATGACCAATGCCCAATGCCCCATGCCCAATGCCCAATGCCCAATGCCCAATGCCCAATGCCCCATGCCCCATGCCCAATTTGTTCATTTCCAATACCTGCGCCAGTGAAACAAATTCTCCCACAAATTCTGGATAAAAGTATTGCTGCGGAGGCGCTCTGACTCCCAAACAGTAGCAGTTTGACCGTTAATGGCAGAAAAACTCGACCAAATATAAGGAAGTTCCGCGATCGCCTCAACCTTCATCCCGTGACGCACAGCCAGAGCGATCGCATGAATCAACTCAGCAGCTTGCGGCCCCACAATACTCGCTCCCAAAATCTCCCCGTTGCGACGCGCGACAATCTTACAAAAACCAGTAGTCTCCCCGCACATTTGAGCTCTTTCAACATTCTTAAAATATTCCCGACAAACAATCAAATCGTTTCCAAAACGGCGCCTTGCTTGCGCTTCAGTCAAGCCAACCCTCGCCAACTGCGGGTCAGAAAAAATCGCCCAAGGAATCCCGCGATAATCAATGTGAAACAAGGGCAAAAACAAAGCATTTTTCACAGCCACCGCAGCTTCGCAATTAGCAATATGAGGGAACGGATAACCACCAGCAACATCGCCGATCGCATAAATGCGCGAATTAGTTGTTTGCAGCTTTTCATTTAAAATCAACCTGCGATTGTTAAATTTAACCCCAACCGCTTCGAGATTTAACGATGCAAAATTGTGTCCGCGGCCAGCAGCCAGAAAAATCTCCTCAGCTTCGATCGCCCTTGGCCCGGCTTGAATCCACTTTTTACCCTCAATCACCCGAGCTTGAGTCACCTCAGTAGAAGTCAGAATGCGGACTCCAACCGCCTCCATTGCGGCTTGAACCAAGCCTGCAGCCTCCCGGTCTTCTTTTGCCAAAATCCGCGCAGCCTTGACCACAAGCGTCACAGCCACCCCTAATCGAGCAAAAGTTTGAGCCACTTCTACCCCGCTGGGATCAGCACCGACTACAGCCAAACTTTGAGGTAACTGTTGAAGTTTGGTCAATTGGGCGACAGTTTCCGAAGTAAAAAAGCCGACAGACAAAAGTCCTTCAATATTGGGAACCGTCGGCAAAGTTGGAGAAGCTAGCAAATAACAGCGCGATCGCAAAGAACGATCGCCCGTAACAAAAGCCAACTTCGGTTTTGCAACAAACTCGCCGCTACCAAAAATAATATCGACCCCGCGAGCAGCCAAAACGCCGAGATCGTCAATTTCTTCTAAATTAGAAACAACACCTTCAGTCCATTTGAACAGACCATCTAAGGGCAATTCGAGCGGCACCGACGAATCAGCCACATCAGGGCGAACCCCCAACCCAAGGCGGCGAATCTGCTGGACAAAACGAGCAGCCTCGCTCAAAGTTTGGCTGTATCTCAAGCCAAAGTCGATCGACACCTTCTCCTCAATCGGCAAATCTGGCGAATTGCCTAACGGTTCCACCAAAGCAACGCGGGCCGGGAAATTAGTTGCAGTCAAAGCAGCATAACGTCCCGCCGGAGTTCCACCAATAATCACTAAATCATAATCAAGCATAAATAAATTTGTCAGTTGTCAGTAGTCAGTTGTCAGTAGTCAGTTTAAAAATACCAGCGAACCTTTATATTTCTATTTTTTTCTTATCTTTCTTCTTTTTCTTATCTTTCTTCTCCTTCTTCGTGTCCTTCGCGTCTTCGCGGTTCGTTCAAAAAATCAATCAACAGCGCCAAGAGAATATATTAATTCCAAATAATTTATAAAAGTGCGAGCATCTCCCTCGCAATGCAAGCAACATCCTCAAACTCCCAGCAACATCAGGCGATTCACAACCGACAACAGACATCCGCAAGTCCAGCAATCAGCCGCAGATTGTCAGCCCTCTCGCGCACAGCCACCCGAAAAAATCGATCGCCCAACTCAGGAAAACTCAAACAATCCCGAATCAAAATCCGGTGTTTTTCCAGCAGACTTTTTTGAATCGCAGCCACCGACAGCGACGACTCAACCAACAAGAAATTAGCCGCCCCCGTCCAAGGCCGCAAACCAGGTAAATTAGCCAAACCCTCAAACAACTCTTGGCGAGCCACAGGCAGCCAATCCCAAGTTTTCCGCTCAAAAGCAGCATCTCGCACCACAGCAGCCGCCGCAGCCTCCGCCAGAGCATTCACAGGCCAAGGATCGCGCCGCAACTGCCAGCGGCGGAGAATATCGGGATGCGCGATCGCACAGCCCATCCGCAGTCCCGGCAGAGAATAGAATTTAGTGAGCGATCGTAAAATCACCAAATTCGGAAACTCCTCAACAGCAGCGATCGAACTTTGCTGTTTTTCCGGTGGCATAAAGTCCATAAAAGCCTCATCGACAACCACCATACCTAACTGCTCCACATAGGGCAAAATCGCCTCCCTACCGAACAGCAAACCCGTAGGATTGTGCGGGTTGTTCAATAGCAAACCTCGATCGGTCCCCAGAGCAAGAGGAACCGGGATAGCAGGAGAAGGAGAAACAAAAGAGCGGTTAGAAACCGACAAACCATCAGTTACTAACCCGCTTAAAAGCTCCTGGCCCAACGATTTGAGATCCAAAGGACAATCGAGCACCTGCGCCCCAAAAGCCGAAAGAGCCCGCCAGTAATCGCCAAAAGCCGGAGTCACCAAATAAGTCGCCTCCAGCTCCGACAAATCCCAAGCCGCCCAAGTCAACAATTCCGCCGAACCATTCCCCGGCAAAACCCAATCCGGGTCAACATTAAACGCCTCACCCAAAGCAGCCCTCAACTCTCCATAATCCGGGTCTGGATAAGCCGTCAGACTGCTCAATTGAGCTTGAATCGCAGCCAGGGCCGACTCAGGAGGGCCCAAAGGACTGATACTGGCAGAAAAATCGAGAATAGCAGAAGCTGGGCAGCCAGCCAATGCGGCTGCCCAAGCTAAATTTCCACCGTGTACAGGTCTGATCAAGACTCAGTTTGCCCGTTATTCGGCGTTTTTCGGCGGTGCAACTCTGTCCTTAAACAACTTCCCTGCGGAAAATGCAGGAACTCTGGTTGCGGGGATTTCCATCTTGTCGCCGGTTTTAGGATTGCGACCCTCACGGGCCTTGCGTTCCCGCGACTCAAACGAGCCAAAACCGACCAGCGTCACCTTGTCGCCTTCGGAGACAGCTTTCATGATTGCTTCCAACGCTGCACTCAAAACGGCATCTGCCTGTTTTTTCGTGACACTAGCATTTTCCGCGACTGCATCAACCAATTCACCTTTGTTCATTCCGAACTCCTTCTGGAATTTGTAAAATACGTTAAACCGAGTTCAACTATGAGCTGTGAGTTTTAACTGCATTGAAGTTTCGGTTGGGAGCGTTTGGGTAGTTCCCATTGCTCCAGCCCGCTTCCCCAATTAACAACTCCTGCTGAATACTAATTACCCTAGGATAATTGGTCACAAAAGGAATTTTTGTTTTTAGTTGCTGAAAACCCGACAGCATCTAATTTTCACAGAAACAACACGGTAAGTGGGAAACGAGCGAGACTTTAGTCCTGAGAGGGAAACGACACGGGGGACTTGAGTCCCCGTGAATCTCAAAAAAAGGGGTGGGGGGATATGGTTGTCCCCCCGGTAGGCTCTGGTTGTCCCTATCTCATTTCTGGTGATGTTAGCTTCGCCAATGTTTTAAGAGCTTTTTAGACTTGCGGCACTGTTTCAGTGACCTTAAAACTGTTTAACCGCAAATGACAGAGCAAGGAACTAGCTTCGCATTCCGGGGTGTCATGACTCAAAAAACGTAGTCAATTAAGACGCTTGGCTGGTCAGTACGGCTTGCGGGAATTGCTCCCGACCAAGCCCAGTGTCTTTAGACCTGGGTTACTGACTGCATTATTCTAAAGTCTCGCCGACCGTTATGGATCGGTGGAACCTTTAATTTATATGGAACTTGCCAACTTTTTAAATTAATACCCAAATTTCGTTAAAAAAATACCACTTTGGAGAGCCGATTTCTTGCCTCGGTAGATTTGAGAAAGAGAAAAAATCAGAAATAGAAGGAATAAAGTGTCATTTGTCAATTGCTAAAGAAAAGTTTTTTTCCTGATTCCTTCTTCTGTCTGAGAGAAACAAGGTGAATTAAAAGGAATAAAGTCTGAATTGTCAAGGGTTAAAGAAAAATTTCTTTCCCTCGAACCTTTTCTCTCTTCCCATTCGTGTCAACAATCGGCTAAAAATCTTTGTATCTGTCGTTTAGACGCGAGGCCAGATCCCCCTAAATCCCCCTTAAAAAGGGGGACGCAAGAAAAGCATTCTGTCCCCCCGGATAGTCGGGGGACTTTGACCGCGCTCCTGTCCCCCCCCTTCTTAAGGGGGGTTAGGGGGGATCGAGACTAGGCAAATCGTCAGACAGCAGACAGGCACTACTTTTGACCTTAAGTTGACACCTCTTCCCTCTTCCTTTTTCCCTCTTCCCTCTTCCCTCTTCCTTCTTCCTTCTTCCTTCTTCCCTCTTCCTTCGTTCCTACTATCTCGGTTGGACGGGCTGACTGCGCTGCAACAGTTGGCGCGCGTCGGGACTGATGTTGTTTTGATAGCCAAAGTTCGATCGATCGCTATCATCCAAAATCTGCGGAGTCAGCAACACAATCAACTCTGCCCGCTGGTTGATCTTACTGGTCCTCCTGAACAGCGAACCGATAATCGGTAAATCTCCCAAAATAGGAATCTTGTTCGCTGTAATCCGTTCTTCGTCGCGGATAATCCCCGAAACAATCAAAGTTTGACCGTCCCGCAGGCGAATTAGCCCGGATTGCAAAGAGCGCTCGCCCAGCAGCCTGATAATATTGGTGTTCGCGCCCGTAGACAGTGTTTGCGGAGTGCCCGGTGTCCTGATAATCGGGTTCACCCGCAGAGAGACAAAGCCATTATCATCAATCCGATCGATCGCCACCCCCAACTGCAAACCCGCCCGATCCTTAACAGCCGTCACCGTTGTGGTACTCGTATTGCCCGTAGTCTGCGTTTGCGACGTGACGTTACTGAGCACCTCATCAGTAATATTCACATTCGCCGTTTCTCCTTCTTGAACCACCAGAGTCGGATCGGTGAGGATTTTGGCATTCTGGCTTTGAATAGTTGCCCGCAACGCCGACAAGAACCTCCTCGGATATTGGAACAGCGGGAACAGGGAAAAAGTCGCACTTCCGGTAGAATTCACCGTTGTAGGGTCAAACGCCTCGTAGTCGCTAATCCCAACTCGCGCGGGGTCAGTAGTAACCGGGGCTGTCGGCCGGACGAACAAGCCACCACCCAGTCCTGTGAGCGGCACGTTGATTAAATTGCCCCTAGGATCGAAGAAAGGCTCCTGGCCTGCTAGGGGGTTGCCGACGATCGGCCGAGCGTTGATCCCCCCAAGGTCAGATCCACCAGGCGGATTGATGCCGCCAAAATTGAGACTTGCTACTCCCCCATCATTGACAAAGAAATTGTTATTAATGCCAAAAGAGAAACTGCTGCTACTTTCGTTGTTTCCCAGCAAGTTGACATCGATCACCTTGACGTTGACAGCCACTTGACGGCGGCGCAAATCTAGCTGAGTCAAGAAAGCTACGGCAATATCGACTTTGCGCGGATCGCCCACCAAAGTGATCGAATTGAGCCGCGCATCCGCCAGCACCGACAGTCCCCTCAACAACAGCGGCCCGTTGCCGTCCTTAGCGCCAATTGCCTTAATGTCCGGTTCCCGAATTTCCACATCCCGCGCCGCATTTCCCTGGCCCACGGTTTGAATAGTCACCCGAGTAATCGGCAGTTGAGTTTCTGCACCTTGAGCGCTCAAAAAGTTAGCTGCATCCGTAGACCTGACTTGATTGAGCCGCAGAGTCCGAACGATGATATTGCGCGAGTCTAGCGGCAAATTAGATCCCACAAAAATCGTGCGCCCGACGCGGTTGGCTTGCAGTCCGCTGATCCGCAGCACGTAATTAAAAACATCTTGCACCGACTCATTTTCGATGTCCAAGGAAATCTTCGGCCCTTCATCGGAGCCTCCTGCGGCTCCCGGTGCGGCCGCCGGTTGGCCCGGTTGACCGGGGGCTCCACCCCCTGTAAAAGCAATGTTCAATCCCGCAGCCCGGGCGAGCAGAGCTAAAACGTCCCGGACTGGGGCATCCCGCAGCACCAAGCGGGGGATGCGTTCTCCCGAACTCAGCTCAATATTTCCCACGCCGGGGGCGATGTTAGATACGGAGATATCTCCCAATGGCGGCGGCACGGCCCGCGACTGGAAAGGGGCAGCTTGATTGGTTTGAGATTGAATTTCGCTTGGTAGGGGCGGGCGATCGTTCCTAGTAACAGTAACTTCTGGATTTGGCAGCAGCACGCCCTCGTTTTGCGAGGTGCGGATTTGGGGAGCTGGCCGGGGAGCTGTTTGGTTCAGTGGCAGTCCCGGAGGTGGCGGGGGCAAAGCTTGGGTTTGGTTGAGCGCGGGCAATGCAGGCGCTGCTGCTTGGGTAGATTGCACAGTCCCGCCCTGTCCGGCCACGCTGAGGACGATGTTTTGGCCTTGTCCGGGCATAACTTGTCCGTTGGGAACTCCGTTGGTGCCGGCTACTACAACGCGGATGCTGTTAGCTTCTACCTGGGTGATTTCTACTGAGGAAATGCCCGGAGCGGGGTTATCTTGACGGAAGCTGTTGCCTTGCGACAAGCGGAGCTTGGTGTTGGTAATTGTGGCTTGGTAGGTATTGCCGCTGTTGATGGCGAAAACTTGCGGGCGATCGCCCTTTTCCGTAGCCAGGACAATATTTACCCCATTATTGGCTTGACTTACT
>Ga0335395_10001262_pt1 | contig 16091 bp, 13 predicted proteins | sample MAT02_FD_205744 | JGI IMG/M metagenome (GOLD analysis project Ga0335395, IMG submission 205744) | Freshwater microbial communities from Lake Fryxell liftoff mats and glacier meltwater in Antarctica - MAT-02 (spades assembly) (version 2) ...
TCCGATCTTCTGTGTCGTGCGGTCCCCGGCGCAGCGGGGGCGCTGCGGCAACCAGCGCTTGGCGGAAAGCCTCGATCTCGGCGGCGTCCACCGCCTGTGTTTGCCCAGTGCGCTGTGAGACGGGTGGCATGGGAATCGTTGTTGGACTCTGAGGCGGCCTTCGCCGTTGGGTCTGCGCATCGACCGCCGCCTTGAGCGCCACCCCGCGCTGATCGTGCGCGGCCTTGCGGCGCCAGTAGACCGACGGAATCAGCATGGTGTGGCGCGACTGTGCGCTGCTCTGCACCCAGCGCTCGATCTCCAACAGGTAGGGGTCGGGCATCACATCGGCTGGCAGCGCCAAGTCGATCAAGACCAAAAAGCTGTCGCCATTGGCGTCCAGCGTCAGCACCTTGAAGTCGTAGCTGGTGGAGAGCACACCGCCACGGATCATTGACTCGCGCACCACTGAAAACAGCTGCTCGCGGCGCAAAATGCGGCGCCCGCGGCGCGGTGAGACCAGAGGCAGCGTTGTCTGGCCAAACGATTTGCGCATGCGTGGCTGTCCACCGCTGCGCAGCAACCCAGTTTTTTTGGCCTGAAGCCAGTTCAGCAGAGACATATTGATCGGGTGTGTATCGTTGCGAAGAAACACTTGAAGGTGGAGAAACAGAGCAATCCCGCGTCAGACAGGGCGCGCACTTGGACCAGCAAGGCCGTCATGTGACCGCCACACGCTTGGGTTTGTTGTGCATGCGCCGCGCCAGCACCGCCGCCATCGCGACCGTGAGTTCGAGTGCGATGTCAGGATGGCGGATGGACAGCTCACGAAAGCGCAACGGCGTCAGGCTCCACACGCGGCAGTCGCTGCCGGCATTCACCGTGGCGCTGCGCGGCAGGTGGCTGAAGAATGCGCCTTCGCCCAGCAGGGAGCCGGCGCCCACCATCGCGATCCGCACACGCTCGCGCGAGTCCTGAAAGTGCACGGTTAAACTGCCCGCCTCAACAAAATACACGGTGCGGTCCTTCACACCCTGCTCAATCAGCACCTGGCCTTGCTGCAAGCTCACCGGCTGCAGGTACTCGGCGAGCTGGCGCCACTGCGCGTCGGCCAGGTTCATCGGTACCGCGTCGAGCGCGCTGCTCATCTGCATGGCTTGGGCCAAATGCAGAATGTCGAAACGCGCAGCAGGGGTTGGGGCAACAGACATCGCATGAAGATAACCGCGCAATGCGCTGGGATGCAAGCAAGATTCGTGGCTATCGACAGTAACAAGCCCGACGGACGCTGGTCGCATACCAGCGGTAGGAAATTGTCACTTGCCGATGCAAAAACGCGAAAAAATTTCACCCAGCAGATCGTCGGCGCTGAACTCGCCGGTGATCTCGCCCAGAGCGTGTTGGGCCAATCGCAGCTCTTCGGCCAGCAAATCAAGGTGGTCAGCGCGCTCACCCATCCATTCGGTGGCAGCGTCCAGGTGCGCGCCCACGCGGGTCAGCGCCTGCAAATGACGCTCGCGGGCCATGAACAGCCCGCCACCGGCGTGCTGCCAGCCAGCGATGGCGAGCAGACGCTGGCGCAACGCCTCCAGTCCCTCGCCCTCCTTGGCCGACACGGCCAGTGCGTCGTCGCCCAGGCGGGCCATCAGGTTGGCGCGCGCCTCGTTGCTGCATTGATCGAGCTTGTTCCACACCTGCAGCACAGTCAGACGCGGTGGCAAGGCCGCTGCGATCGCCGCGTCGGCAGCCTGACAAGCAGGCTGGTCGCTTCGGGTGAGGTCGTGCAGGAACAGCACCGCATCGGCCTGCTCGATCTGGCCCCAGGCGCGCGCGATGCCGATCTTTTCCACCTCGTCCACATCGGGGCTGTCGCGCAAGCCGGCGGTGTCGATCACATGCAGCGGCACGCCCTCAATCTGGATCGTCTGCTGCACCACATCGCGCGTGGTGCCCGCGATCGGGGTCACGATGGCCAGTTCGGCACCCGCCAGGGCGTTGAGCAGCGAGCTCTTGCCCGCGTTGGGCTGACCCGCAATCACCACCTTGAGGCCGTCGCGCAACAGCGCGCCTTGGCGCGCCTGCGCTTGCACCTCGGCCAGCGTGTCGCGCAGCCGCTGCAGCTGTCCACGCGCATCGGCCTTTTGCAGGAAGTCGATTTCTTCCTCGGGAAAATCCAGCGTCGCCTCGACCAGCATGCGCAGCCGAATCAGCGCGTCGCGCAGCGTGTGGATGCGCTCGGAAAACGCGCCGGCCAGCGAACGGCTGGCGCTGCGGGCGGCCGCTTCGGTGCTGGCGTCGATCAGGTCGGCCACCGCCTCGGCCTGCGCCAAGTCGAGTTTGCCGTTGAGAAAAGCGCGTTCGGTGAATTCGCCCGCTCGCGCCGGGCGCAGGTTAGGCAGCAGCGGCTGGCCGTCAGCGGTCGATGACTGTGCGAGCGACAAGCAGCGCGCCAACAACAGCTGCAACACCACTGGCCCGCCATGGCCTTGCAGTTCCAGCACGTCTTCGCCGGTGTAGGAATGTGGCGCGGGAAACCATAGCGCCAGGCCGTGGTCGATGGCTTGGCCGTCGGCGTCGCGAATGGGCAGGTAGGTCGCTTCGCGCGGTTTCAAGTTGCGTCCGATCAGCGCAGTGACCAGCGGCGCTAGACCTTTGCCGGAGATCCGCACAATGCCCACCGCACCACGCCCGGGCGCGGTGGCAATAGCGACGATGGAATCGTGGTGCTGAGCGAGCAAAGACATCCTGAACTCCGAAAGTGCCAGCCGCAGCGCGTGCCTTCAACCCAGGGCGCCGCGAAACCGGCTTTGCCGGACCGCCAGCGCCGCCCCCTTGGGGGGCGACGCCAAAGGCAGCGCGGGGGGGGGTCACCTACTCCAGGGCGCCGCAGAACCGGCTCCGCCGGGCCACCAGCGCCGCCCCCTAGGGGGTGACGCCGAAGGCGGCGCGGGGGGGTTACTTCACCATGGGCTTCTTGTTCAAGAAGTCTGGCATGCTGAACTTCAGCGGCACGCCCATCTTGTTGTTGATGTAAGCCTGCTGCACGATGGTCAGGATGTTGTTGGTGATCCAGTACAGCACCAAGCCGGCCGGGAAGAAGAAGAACATCACCGAGAACACCAGTGGCAACATCCACATCAGCTTGGCCTGCAATGGATCGGGCGGCAGCGGGTTGAGGGCGGTCTGGATCAGTGTGGTGATCGCCATCACCAGCGGCAAGATGTAGAACGGATCGGGCGAGGACAGGTCGTGGATCCAAAGCACCCAGGGCGCGTTGCGCATCTCCACGCTGGACAGCAGCACCCAGTACAGCGCGATGAACACCGGGATCTGAATCATGATGGGCAGGCAGCCACCCAGCGGGTTGACCTTCTCCTCCCGGTAGATCTTCATCATCTCCTGCTGCATCTGCTGCGGGTTGCTCTTCAGGCGCTCACGCATTTCCATGATGCGTGGGTTGATCGCCTTCATCTTGGCCATGCTCTTGTAGGCGGTGGCGTTGAGCCAGTAAAACGCGGCCTTGATCAGCACCACCAGCAACACGATCGACCAGCCCCAGTTGGCGACAAAGCTGTGAATTTTCTCCAGCAACCAGTACAGCGGTTTCGCCAGAATGGTCAGCCAGCCGTAGTCTTTCACCAAAGTGAGGCCGGGCGCGACGGTTTCCAACACCTTTTCGTCCTGTGGGCCGACGAACAGGCGGGAATCGAACCGCCCGCTCTGGCCGGGCTGGACAGCAGGCAGCGCGGTGATGGAGCCCACCGCAAACAACTGGCCGTCAAGTTTGCGCGCGAAATTGTCGCGCGCCACGCCGTCGGCCATCAGCCAGGCGGTGGTGAAGTAGTGCTGCACCATCGCGACATAACCGTCGCTGGTGGCGGTGACGAAATCGGCCTTGCCTTTTTCGATGTCGGTAAACGCCACCTTTTGGTACTTCTTCTCCTCGGTGTACACGGCCGGGCCGGTGAAGGTGGAATAGAAGGGGGTGGAATTGGCGGTCTGGTTGCTGTCGCGCACCAGCTGCAGGTACAGCTGCGGGCTCACCGCCTGGCCGCTGTTGTTCACCACCTCGTGCTGCACACCAATCAGGTAGCTGCCGCGTTGCAGGGTATAGGTCTTCACCAGCTTCACGCCGCTCACGTCAGCCGACTCGAAGCGCATCTGCATCTCGTTCTGGCCATCGGCCAAAACAAGATCGCCCGCAACCAGGGTCATGGGCGTTTTGTGGTTGGGGAAGTTGCCGCCAATCAGGCCGGTCTGGGCGATGTAGACGCGCTCGGCGTCCTGCTCCAGCAAAGTGAACGGAGGCTGCTCCATGTTCTTGCGACCACCGACGTCTTGTGCGTGTTTGAGCAGCTGCGCACCCACCAGGGACCCGCCTTCGCTGTTGAAGGTCAAGCGCAACACATCGGTGTTGACGGTGTGGCTCACCTGAGCGGTGCTGCTGGCGCCTTGCGGCGGCGTGCCAGGTGCAACAGCAGCGCCGGGCAGCGCAGCCGGCAGGCTGCTGGTGCCAGCGCTGGCGGCGGGTGGAGCGCCGTCGGCCGGCTTGGGCGCGGTCACGGCCGACGAAGGAAAGAAAGTGGGCGCCTTGCCGCTGTGGATCTGCCACTTGTCCCAGATCAGCACCATGGAAAAACCAAACACCACCCACAGGATGGACCGACGAATGTCATTCATGACGGGTGCTTCTTTTCAGAGGAAGGGGAAATCAGGCGAGAGAACAAGGCCGGTGGCGCCTCAGGCACGGGGTCGTGTCCGCCTGCGCACCAAGGCCCACAGCGGCACAGGCGTTTCAGGGTGAGGTAGCTGCCGACCAGCGCACCGTGGCGCTCCAGAACACCCAACGCGTAAGTCGAACAGGTCGGCTCGAAACGGCAATTGTTGCCCAACCAGGGGCTGAGCAACAAGCGGTAACCCCGCACCACCAACATGAGGCCACGGCGCGGCCAGTCAGCCCACATCGGCCAGCTCCGGCGCCGTCGGGCGCTTGAGGACCCGACCCAGCAACTGCTCCAGCTCGACGCGCACCGCGCGCTTCAAAGGCTCGGAGGTTGCACTCACAAACTGTTTGCGACTGAACTCGCTGCGCAGCCGAATCACCCAGGCCGCTCGCGGCAGGGCATTGGCATGCAGGCGCGACAACTCGTGGATCTGGCGGCGGATCGCATTGCGCGTGACCGCTCGTCGCGCCCAGCGCTTGGGCAGCACAACGCCGACCCAAGCAGCAGAAACCGGAAACAGCGGTCGCCCATCCGTCGGCGCATCAAGCGCGCTGCGATGAAGCGCGAAGTGGGCCGTCTTGGCCACCAGAACGCCAGCCATCACAGCCTGGAACTGCGCTTTGGACCTGAGGCGCTGAACCCTATCGACCGCGCCCATTGAAGTCATGGGGCAGGCGTTAGCAGGGAGCAGCCAGGGGCGCGAGGCGCGGAAATCAGACCGCCAGGCGCTTGCGGCCTTTGGCGCGGCGAGCGTTGATCACAGCGCGGCCGCCGCGGGTTTTCATGCGCACGAGGAAACCGTGGGTGCGGGCGCGCTTGATCTTGGAAGGCTGGTAGGTGCGTTTCATGGTGCTTAAGGATGAGTCGGGGAAACCCGCGATTATCGCAAAGAAATACCCACAGCAGCAAGCACTTGGCCGCAGCTGCTGCCAGGCCACTTCAAATGCCCCCGGCGGACAGCCCGTCGGCTGCTCGACAAGCCAGGGTGTGGATAAGTGCCCCGCCAACCTACAATATCCACCCTGCCCAGCGCGGTTTGTCCACAACCCAGCCACCCCACCATCTCCCGCATGACCGAGGGCAATCCCCCACCTTTCCTGCTTGCCGACGCACCGTCACTTTGGCAGACCTGCGTCGACCGACTGGCGCAGGAAATCCCGGAACAGCAGTTCAATACCTGGATCCGGCCGTTGGTGGCGGTGGTGGCGCCCGATCAATCCAAAGTGGTACTGGCGGTGGCCAACCGCTTCAAGCTGGACTGGGTGCGGACCCAGTACGCAGCGCGCATCACCGCCTTGCTGGAGGCTGCACATGGTCAGCCAGTGGCGTTGGAGTTGGTGCTTGCTCCGCGTGAAGGCCCCAGCCGGACCTCGCCTGCGCCGCGGTCTGCGCAAGACCAGGTGCTTTTGGACCTGCCCGATTTGGTTCCGGTGGAGCGACCGGGTCATCATGATCCCAAGACCCGGCTGAACCCGGCCCTCACCTTCGCCAACCTGGTCGAAGGCTCGGCCAACCGCATGGGTCGCGCGGCAGCGCTGCATGTGGCGGGCAGTCTGGGACAGCTGTACAACCCGCTGTTTGTCTACGGCGGAGTCGGTCTGGGCAAGACCCACTTGGTGCATGCTATCGGCAACCACTTGCTGGCCGATCGCCCCCAAGCCAAGGTTCTCTACATCCACGCCGAACAGTTTGTCTCGGATGTGGTTAAGGCCTTCCAGCGCAAGACTTTCGATGAGTTCAAAGCGCGGTACCACGCACTCGATTTGCTGCTGATCGACGATGTGCAGTTCTTCGCCAACAAGGAGCGCACGCAAGAAGAATTCTTCAATGCGTTCGAGGCCCTGCTGGCGCGCAAGAGCCACATCGTGCTGACCAGCGACACCTATCCCAAGGGCTTGGCCGACATCCACGAGCGCTTGGTGTCGCGCTTCGACTCTGGTCTCACGGTGGCCATCGAGCCGCCCGAGCTTGAAATGCGGGTTGCCATCCTAATCAACAAAGCGGCTGTGGAAAACACCGTGATGCCCGAGGAAGTGGCTTTTTTTGTGGCCAAAAACGTGCGCTCCAACGTGCGCGAGCTCGAAGGCGCGCTGCGCAAGATCCTGGCCTATTCGCGCTTCAACCAGAAAGAGATTTCCATCCAGCTCGCACGCGATGCCTTGAAAGACCTGCTCTCGATCCAGAACCGGCAAATCTCGGTGGAGAACATCCAGAAAACCGTGGCCGATTACTACAAGATCAAGGTGGCAGACATGTACTCCAAGCGCCGCCCCGCCAGCATCGCCCGCCCGCGCCAGATCGCCATGTTCATTGCCAAAGAATTGACACAAAAAAGCCTGCCAGAAATTGGCGAGCTGTTTGGCGGACGCGACCACACGACCGTGCTGCACGCGGTGCGCAAGATCGGCGCCGAGCGCAAGCAAAACACCGAACTCAACCAGCAACTCCACGTGCTGGAACAGACGCTCAAAGGCTAGGCCCGATGCAAGTCGTCGTCCACAGTTGCCCATCACACGCATCGCGTCCAGCCCGCAGGCCATTTCCGAAGAGCGCCCCGCAAAAAGGGGAAAATGGCTGGCCAAGCACACACCAGCCTCAACACAACAGGCACAGGCACAGGCGCTGCCGCGTGGCACGCGCCCCAACAACCCGAGACGAAAGACCGAAACATGATCGTTTTCAAATCCACCCAAGACAAGGTACTGGCCGCGCTGCAATCGGTAGCGGGCATCGTGGAGCGCCGTCACACCCTGCCCATCTTGGCCAATGTGCTGCTGCGCAAAACCAGCGCAGGGCTGCAACTCACCACCAGCGACCTGGAGATCCAGATCCGCACCACCGCGCCGCTCGACGGCGATGACAGCGACTTCGCCACCACCCTGGGCGCGCGCAAGCTGATCGACATCCTGCGCACCATGCCCACCGACCAAACGGTGAGCCTGGAGTCCACCGCCGACAAGCTCATTTTGAAAGGCGGCAAGAGCCGCTTCACGCTGCAAAGCATGCCGGCCGAAGACTTCCCCCTGGTGCAGGAATCGGCGAGCTTCGGTCCCGCTTTCAGCGTGCCGCAAAAGACCCTGAAAAGCCTGCTGAGCCAGGTGTCGTTTGCGATGGCGGTACACGACATCCGCTACTACCTGAACGGCATCTTGTTTGTGGCTGAAGGCAAGCAGCTCAGCCTGGTCGCCACCGACGGCCACCGCCTGGCCTTTGCCTCGGCCGCGCTCGAAGTTGAGGTGCCCAAGCAAGAGGTGATCTTGCCGCGCAAAACCGTGATCGAGTTGCAGCGCCTGCTGTCCGACAAAGAAGGCGCAATCGAAATGCAGTTCGCACCCAACCAGGCCAGGTTCAGCTTCGAGGGCATGGAATTCGTCACCAAGCTGGTCGAGGGCAAGTTCCCCGACTACAACCGTGTGATTCCCAAAAACCACAAAAACATCGTCACGCTGGGCCGCCTGCCGCTGCTGGCTTCCCTGCAGCGCACCGCCATCATGACCAGCGAGAAGTTCAAGGGCGTGCGCCTGAACATCGAGCCGGGTTCGCTGCGCGTGGCGTCCAGCAACGCCGAGCAGGAAGAAGCGGTCGACGAGCTCGATGTGGACTACAGCGGCGACGAAATCGAAATCGGCTTCAACGTCACCTACCTGATCGACGCGCTGCAAAACATGGGCCAGGAAATGGTGCGCGTCGAACTCGCCGACGGCAACAGCTCCGCCCTGGTGACCAACCCCGACGACAGCGGCTTCAAGTACGTTGTCATGCCGATGCGAATCTGAACACCCCACCGCCATCTCTCCAGCCCGACCCGCTCCAAAGCGGGTTTGGCGTTTCTAGCGATTCTGGAAAGCCCCCTATGTCCGAAGAAAACAAGCCAACTGACGCCGTCAACACAGGCGAAGCCAGCATCCAAAGCTCCAATTTCCAGCCCACCATCGACAGCAACCAGGCCGGTGCCAGCGAGGGCTACGGTGAGGGCGCGATCACCATTCTGGAAGGGCTGGAAGCGGTGCGCAAACGCCCGGGGATGTACATCGGCGACACGTCGGACGGCACCGGCCTGCACCACTTGGTGTTCGAGGTGGTCGACAACTCGATCGACGAAGCGCTGGCCGGGCATTGCGACGACATCGTGGTGACCATTCACAGCGACAACTCAATCAGCGTCACCGACAACGGCCGTGGCATTCCCACCGGCGTGAAAATGGACGACAAGCACGAGCCCAAGCGCTCGGCGGCCGAAATCGCGCTCACCGAATTGCACGCGGGCGGCAAGTTCAACCAGAACAGCTACAAGGTGTCGGGCGGGCTGCATGGCGTGGGCGTGAGTTGCGTCAACGCGCTCTCCATCTGGCTGCGCCTGGTCGTGCGCCGCGAAGGCCAGATGCACCAGATCGAATTTGCGCGCGGCTTCGTGCAAAACCGCATTGTTGAGATGAGAGACGGCGTTGAGGTCTCGCCGATGAAGCTCGCCGGCTCCACCGAGAAGCGCGGCACCGAGGTGCATTTCCTGCCCGACACCGAGATCTTCAAAGAGAACAACGATTTCCACTACGAGATCTTGTCCAAGCGCCTGCGCGAGCTCTCATTCCTGAACAACGGCGTGCGCATCCGCCTGAAAGACGAACGCACCGGCAAAGAAGACGACTTCTCGGGCGCCGGTGGCGTCAAGGGCTTCGTGGACTTCATCAACAAAGGCAAAACCGTTCTCCACCCCAACGTGTTCCACGCGCTCGGCGACCGCACCAGCGACCAGAACACCAACATCGGCGTTGAAGTGGCCATGCAGTGGAACAGCGGCTACAACGAGCAGGTGCTGTGCTTCACCAACAACATCCCACAGCGCGACGGCGGCACCCACCTGACCGGCCTGCGCGCGGGCATGACGCGCATCATCAACAAGTACATCGAAGAGCACGAATTCGCCAAGAAAGCCAAGGTTGAGGTCACCGGCGACGACATGCGCGAAGGTCTGTGCTGCGTGCTGAGTGTGAAAGTGCCCGAGCCCAAGTTCAGCAGCCAGACCAAAGACAAACTGGTTTCCAGCGAAGTGCGCGGCCCGGTGGAAGACATCGTTTCCCGCCTGCTGAGCGACTACCTGCAAGAGCGCCCGAACGACGCCAAGATCATCTGCGGCAAGATCGTTGAAGCGGCGCGCGCGCGAGAAGCCGCTCGCAAGGCGCGCGAGATGACGCGGCGCAAGGGCGTGCTCGACGGCATGGGCCTGCCCGGCAAACTGGCCGACTGCCAGGAAAAAGACCCGGCGCTGTGCGAGATCTACATCGTCGAGGGCGACTCCGCCGGCGGCTCGGCCAAGCAAGGCCGCGACCGCAAATTCCAGGCCATCCTGCCGCTGCGCGGCAAGATTCTGAACGTGGAGAAAGCGCGCTACGAAAAGCTGCTGACCAGCAATGAAATTCTCACGCTCATCACCGCACTGGGCACCGGCATCGGCAAGGCCGGTGGCGAGGGCGCCAACAGCGACGGCAAAGACGACTTCAACGTCGCCAAGTTGCGCTACCACCGCATCATCATCATGACCGACGCCGACGTAGACGGCGCCCACATCCGAACCCTGCTGCTCACCTTCTTCTACCGGCAAATGCCCGAGCTGGTTGAGCGCGGCCACATCTACATCGCGCAGCCGCCGCTCTACAAGGTGAAGGCGGGCAAAGAAGAGCTGTACCTGAAAGACGCCTCCGCGCTCGACGGCTTTTTGCTGCGTATCGCGCTGAAAGACGCGAAAGTCGACGTGGGTCGGTCGCCTGACGGCTCCATGCCAGCGGCACAGGTTTTAGAAGGCGACACGCTCGACGCGCTGGCGCGAAAGCACCAGGTGGCCGAAAACGTGATCGCCCGCTTGTCAAACTTCATGGACGCCGAGGCCCTGCGCGCCATGGCCGATGGCGTCACCATCAAACTCGAAACGGTGGAAGAAGCCGAGGCCAGCGCCATCGCGCTGCAAGCCAAACTGCGCGAACTCAGCACCACCGGCATACCGGCCGAAGTGGCGGGCGAGTTTGATGCCCGCACCGACAAACCCATGCTGCGCATCAGCCGCCGCCACCACGGCAACATCAAAAGCAGCATCGTCACGCAGGACTTTGTGCACGGCGCCGACTACGGTGCGCTCGCCAACGCCGCTGAAACCTTCCGCGGCCTGCTCGGCGAAGGCGCCAAGGTGATGCGCGGCGAGGGCGACAAGCAGAAGGAAGAAAAAGCGGGTGACTTCCGCCAGGCCATGCAGTGGCTGATCAGCGAAGCCGAACGCACCACCAGCCGCCAGCGCTACAAAGGCCTGGGCGAGATGAACCCGGCCCAGCTCTGGGAAACCACCATGGACCCCACCGTGCGCCGCCTGCTGCGCGTGCAGATCGACGACGCGATCGAAGCCGACCGCGTGTTCACGATGCTGATGGGCGATGAGGTGGAGCCGCGCCGAGAGTTCATCGAAAGCAATGCGCTGCGGGCGGGGAATATCGATATTTGAGGTTTTTTAAGCGTTGGGGGCTTGGGAGATATGTGCAGCGGCTTTCGTTTTTCTCAAAAGCCGAGCACGGTATCGATCGCTTGACTACTCCCCGGCCTGAAGGCCGAGGATTCTGGTCCTCGGTTCTCATGCTGAGGTTCCTTCTGCAAGACGCGCTAGCCCGCGCGCAGCGATGTTCTTGGCAGCATTCACGTCGCGGTCGTGTTCCGCTCCGCAACTGCAAGTCCATTGCCTGATTCCAAGTCCGCTCAAGCCTTTCGGCCCCTCAATACTTGCGCACTGAGAACACGCTTGGGTTGAATACGCTTCGTTCACTTCCTCAAAGACGACACCGGCCTGATGGCCCTTGTATTCCAACATCGTCTTGAACATCGACCATCCCGCGTCCAGCGTGGATTTGGCCATCTTGGTTTTGACCAGCTTTGAGCTGGCCACATCGCCCACGAAAATGGCGGCGTTCTCCCGCACCAGCTGGGTGCTGAACTTGTGCAGCGCGTCTTTGCGTTGATTTTTGATCTTGGCGTGGATGGCCTTGACCCGGCCTTTTTTCTTGGCGCGCTGCGCAGTGGCCAGCGCTTTCTCGTTCGCCCGATACCAGCGCCCAACGAGCTTCTCGCCCGCCGATGTGGTGGCGCATTCTTTGAGGCCCAAGTCGATGCCGAGTGCAGCAGTACCCGCCGATGGCTTGGCCTCCACCTGCACCGCCACATTGAAATACCAGCGCCCTCTGGAATCTTGCGAGAACGAGCCCGCGCGCAGCGCAAACTTGCTCAAGCCGTGGCTGTCCCACAGGCTGAATTTGTGCCCGGCGAATTCAATCTGCCCGGCCTTGTACTTCGCGTGCCCGCCCTTGAACGGCACCCAGCCCAAGGAGTACTTGGCTGACTTCCGGTTGGAGACACGCCAGTTCAGCCGCGCTTTTTTGAACTGCCTGCGTCGGGTGGCGTACTCAGCGCAGACCACCTGCACCGTGCCACTGCCGACCGTGACGCCCTCGCATTGGCTGTAGCCCGCCGTGAGCTTTTGCAGGTCGTAGCCAGACAGCCACTGGTGGCGCTCGCGGATGGCGCGCATGCTGGTTTCGTTGCAAAAGTTGAAGACCCGATTGACCTCGCGCGCCATCTGACCCAGCACGCGGGCGTGCTTGTCTTTGATGCGCAGTTTGACGGTTTTGATCGCCAACATGGTCTTGAAATGTACGTGGTCTGAGCCTTGAGGAGCAGGCCGTTTCGGCCTGATCGCTCGAACCCCGGGCTGAACCCCGAGGCTTGCCGCTCAATACGGGTCACTGCATATTTGCATAATTAGCAATTTCCCACGTTTGCTTTTGCCAATGGCTTTGTTAGACGAGATCCAATTAGAATCTGCCCCCAATTACACCAGCAACACCCACACGCGAAGCAATGTTTTGAGGTCAGAACGCTGCGCCGTTGATAGTCGCGGACCTAAGCTCGATGCGTGAGAGCACAGAACCGGCGGTGTTGCGCGATTCGGATCGAGCCGCGAAGCCATTGCCGACGATATACCATTCGTAACTGGCTTCGTCATCATCTGCGGTGGTCTTGTAACGGCAGGTGTCGTACGTGCGCCCCAAAACGGTAATGGTTTCGCGTGCTTCGTAAGTGATACGTAAAGTGCCTGTATTGGTGGTGGTTGGGAACACCGTGTTGACAAAGGTTGAAGTGAACGTGGAAGTCTGGTCGATCGTCTGACCCGGCTGCAAAGTGAATTCGCTGTTCAGGAGCGGCGGGGTGTTGACGGTGCGGAAAGTCAGCGAGCTTCCTGCGGTGGACACAGTGGTTTCAGAGCCCAAACTGCGACTGAGCCCGTTTTCGGCAATCTGCTCGAATGATAGGGACGTGGTATCAATGGTTTCCCCTTGTTGCGTGCCGCGCACTCGAGTGGTTACCCTGATTGCCGCTTGCCCTTCAAATGTGCTGCCACCATCAACGACACTCTCGGTTGAGAACTCACCTGATGACGCCTCTGGCGCAAACACATCATTTCTATAGACTGCGGTGTACCGGTTACCGGTGCGCAGAGCTTCGCTCGCGGGCGGTGTGCAGCCGTTGAGCGCGCCGGTCCCCACGTTAGGATTGCCAGTGCTCCCGCAATTGACCAGGCTGCAAACCTGTGCCGAAAAGGCCTGTACGACACCAAAGTCAACCAACTGGCCATTTGTGAATGGGCCCAAGCCAAAAACGCGGCCTTGGGAAATCCCAAGAAAGGCGCCACCTGCAAACTCTCGAACATCAAACAGCTTGCCCTCGAAGGGCAGGTTGGCAATGACGATCGGAGCTGCGGTTCCGAACAGCTCGGGATATCGCAGCTGCGCCCATTGGAACAATTGGATGTTGGTGATCGTTGTAGAAGAGGCACGTTTGGCGAGCGAAGCAGTTGCAGGCAGGCTGCCGGCCACAGGTGTTTCCGTGGCCATGCGTGCGACGAAAGACTCCGAAGGCGTCAGCGATGTCTCGCCCCCACCACAGGCAACAAGCAGTGCAGCGGCAGACACGACGGTCAATGCCATGACACGGCGTGAGAAATAAGTATGTTTCATGATGCGTTGATGCGATGGTGGTGGACGAAAGGGGCAGGAAAGACCGGCTAAGCGGTGGAGGCTGCGAAGTATGGTCCACACTGTCCGTTGCGTCAATGCGCAGTTTGAAGCCATCGCTCACGACAGCAGCACCGTAAGGTCGGCAAGCTGCTGCGGTTGCTGTTCACTGAACACGGATGCTGCGATTTTCACCTGTAACAACTCAAACGCGCACCATTTTGGATCGCTGTCGGGCGGCCGCTGGTGCTGCGCGCGCAGCTTGGCGGTGCAGCCATTCCGGGGCCGATGCCTTTCGGTTTGAACCGGGTCAATTCATTGAAATTTGACCTCGATCAACTGCATCGGTTGATGTAGGCCAAATTGTATAGGGTGACCTGCTTTGTGGATTCATCAAAACAGACTTCGCGGCGCGATCTCCCATTTCCGCGTTTGTCTGAAATCCTGTCAGACTCATCAACGATTTGCAGCTCCGCCATGATGTATCGCAGGTAGCTGTTCACCCGCCCAGCAGAAATCCATTGCCCCACAAGTTGCGGCTAAACTTTTCACATGGTTCGTCGCACCGCCACCGCCCCCCGATCAAGCAGCCTGTGGCTCTGCCCGACACCGCGCCCTCACAGCCAAAAAACAGCGTTTCCTGAGAGCCATTCACAGCTGCAACGCTTGGATGTGTTGGAGGAGCGGGTCAACCTGAACTCGCGAAGCGATGGCCCGGGCACACCCTCTCGCACCCCCAAATCCCAAAGTGACAAACGTCTGGGTGGCCAGCCTGGGCGCAAGGGCAGCTTTCGTGCGCCCAGGCCCGAGGAAAAGCTCGCGAGCAAGGTTCTGTGCCCCCACCATCGCAATGCACGGCCTGCGGCTGCGCGGCCCTTATGGATGGCGACAATCTCGCACATCATGGGTATCCGGTTCAGCCTGGGTAAGGTCTCGCAGGCCCGCGGTCTTTTCAGCCAAGCGCTGGTAGCACCGGTGGCGCAGCTGCACACTGAGCTGCGACACTCATCGGTGTGCCACAGCGATAAGACCCGCCACCAGCGCCATGGGCACACGGTGTGGAGTGGGTGGTGACCAGTGACTGGGGGGTGCGATTCCGTATCGATCCCTCGCGCGCGCAGATCGCGGCCAAGCTGCTGCTGGGCGAGCGGCCCCGCGCTGTCGCCGTGAGCGACCGCTATGCGGGCTAAACGAGGGATGTGCGCGGGCGGGTCATGGTGGAGATTGCGACTGGGATCTCACTAACGTGGGTGTCCTTTTTATTCTGTGTCGACTTGCCATTGGTGGCCCAAAGGCCTACACTTTCCCTATGGATTTCGAATGGGACGAAGCAAAGAGCGAGGCATGCGCAAACGCGCGTCGGTTTAACTTCGACTACGCCGCGTTTGCCTTCTCCGATCCAAACCGGATCGTCAAACCCGATACGCGGCACGACTACGGCGAGGAGCGTTTCGAGCTGATGGGCTTGATCGAAGGGCGCTTGTATGTCGTGGTTTACACGGTGCGCGGCTCGCTGGTTCGCATCATTTCGGCGCGCAAAGCAAATCAACGAGAGATCAAACACTATGAAAATCGTACGCAGAAGGATTCACTCCAGTGACCCCTCAAACTTGGCTACAGCCTGGATTGACGAAGCCCGGGTTGATGCCACCACCGAAGTGGACATTGCGCGGCACATCGCCGAAGACGAAGCAGAGGCCATGCAGGATGCCGCGAAGTACACGCGGCGAATCCGCAGCCGTCTGGGCTTGAGCCAAGCCGAGTTCTCGCGACGCATCAATGTCTCGCTCGACACCATTCGAAACTGGGAACAGGGCAAGCGCAGCCCGACTGGTGCAGCGAAAGCACTGCTCAAAGTGCTGGACCGGGCACCCGAAGCAGCCTTGGCCGCTTTGTATTGAAGCCGATAGCATGTCCAACGGCTGCCGCGACGGCGTTGGCTGGTGGTGCAGTGGGAGAGTCGCGACAGTGCCGCTCGCTACGGAGAGGCGTGCATTGGTTGGTATGCAGAATTTAATTGGAATCTGACCCCAATTACTCACGGCGCGCGCGGTGATGCGCAGCTCCAGCGCCAAGTCCACCAAGGCATGGGGCACGCTGTAGCGGTGGACCTCGAACTCGATGTGGCTGTCGATGTGCACGCGCACCGTCTTGAAGCTGGCCCACTCCAAGGGCTGCAGGGGCAGGGGTGAGAGGGCCGGGGCATCGATCTGGGCGAAGGCGCTGGCGCGGCTACCGGGCAGCTTCTGAAACAGCTTGTTGTTCAGGCGTGTGAGCAGCGGTGCCATCGCGTCGTTGACGGCCTGCACCGAGGCAAACCGCTGGTGGCGCAGGCACGCCAGGA
>Ga0335395_10001266_pt1 | contig 16083 bp, 13 predicted proteins | sample MAT02_FD_205744 | JGI IMG/M metagenome (GOLD analysis project Ga0335395, IMG submission 205744) | Freshwater microbial communities from Lake Fryxell liftoff mats and glacier meltwater in Antarctica - MAT-02 (spades assembly) (version 2) ...
GGATGCCATTCCCAGTTACCTAATGCGGTTTCTCAACCTGTGTCTAGTCCTACTTGCGCTGTTAGGTCCACCTATGGCGAAAGTTTCCCTACAAGCCCCGTCCCTTTTAGGGCGGGGTTAGTGACTGGTTCTCAAGGTTTTAATTGTTAGAAATTCCATCAACATCAGGATCTGAACTTTTCAATTTTGGCTCCCGATTTCGTTCTCCCGATTCTTGAGAATTGAGGGAATGCCTGTTCAAGCCATCTGAACCAAACGAAGAATTGCTGTGTTCTGCACTCGACGATCGACCTTTAGCATTAGCCGTCGGCCAGTATTGCCGATATAGCAATTCCAGTTCATTTCCAGCCTTGCGAAAAATTTTTGCCTGGTTGAACAAAAAAGCTTGAAATATGCGATAAAACGTCAAGGTAAAAATGGCTACTACCATCCCTGAAGCAGTAGTAATCAGCGATTCGCCAATCCCCGATGTCACTCCTTTTGTTGCCTCAGTACCGATGTCGCCCAGACTGATCGAGCTGAGGGAGTTAATCAAACCCAAAACTGTTCCCAGCAAGCCCAGCAAAGGGGCTAGAGCGATCGTCGCTTCTAAGATTTTGTCACCACGGCGCATAGAAGCCAACTCTTCATCAGCCGCAGCTTCCAGTGCGAGTCGAAATAATTCTGGTTCAGGATTGTACAGCCGCAGGGGTGCAGAAAGAAATCGCCCGATCGGCTGTCGGTTAGCTTGTCGGGCAATCTCGTTAGCCGCCCCCCAATCGCTGCGAGCGGTATCGAGGATGCGGTTGACTATTTGCTTTTCCTTGGTGAGGAGGCTCGCCCAGAACCACAAGCGCTCGATAATTGTACTTACAGATAGAATCGATAAGACTAACAGCGGCCACATGGCGGGCCCACCTTTTTGAAACAGTTCTTGAATATTCACAGTATTTTTACTCCTGCATAACCTGCTAACCTTTGCTTCTGTTCTACTTTTTTTAACAAATTTAAGGCCATTCAATTTTAGCTATTAATTTACCGTGTTCTGGAGCCGATCGACTATTTAATCATTCTCTTCTAAGTCTTCCTCACACATCTCTTGCAGCGACTGGTGTTGAACGCGACGGGAAGAACGACGATATTTTTTAGTTTGCAGTTTCGGTTCGTATTGCTGCGTACCATCCGACTTAGTTTGCTGCTTCAAACTCGCCTCCGCACTACTAGAATTTTGCTCTTGTTGCTGACGGACGATCGCCTCTTCGAGAAACTGCAAGTAATACTCATAGCGCTCCCAATCGCCCCGCACGACACAGTTAGGCTCACTTCGGTGGGAGCAGTCGCTAAACTGGCAAGTACCCAAAGCAAGCCTCTGGCGAACTTCCGGGAAATATCGAGGTAACTCGGACGGATCGCATTCAAGTGCTGGCTGATTGAAGCCTGGAGTATCGGCCAAAAGTCCGCCACCGGGGAGATCAAACAGTTCTACATGGCGAGTAGTATGTCGTCCGCGGCCGAGTTTGCCGGAAACAGCGTTCACTCGCAGATTCAGCGCCGGGATCAGTTGGTTGATCAAGCTGGACTTGCCGACCCCTGAAGGCCCGCAAATTACCGTTATTTTGCCTTGCAAGTGAGTTTGGATAGAGGAGGCACTTCCCCCCTCACTCTCCACCAAGGCAACCTCCCCCTCACCCCCCCCAAGGGGGGAAGGAAGAAAGGAGCTATCGATTTTGTCTGATAAATTTTGGTTTGTTGCAGAAACTTCATTTTGACGATCATTAGTGGTTTCCTCGTAGATTCCCAAGCCACTACGGACACTAATAAACATGGGTTCATATCCCCATTTTTTAAGCCGATCGCGCCACTGTTCCAAATGCTCGGCCGTCACCAGATCGCATTTGTTGAGGCACAAACTCACCTCTAAACCTGTAGATTCAGCCTTGACTAAAAACCGAGTTAATGAGGCGGGATCTAAGTCCGGTTCTGTGAGGGCAAAAACCAGGAGAATGCGATCGGCATTAGCTACAGGCGGGCGGTTGAGTTCTGTTTGGCGGGGAAACACTTGAGAAATGACACCCCTGTGGTCATTCCAGTCTGGTTCTTCTACCACTACGCGATCGCCCACCATCACCTGTTGACCAATTTTTTTCAGTCTAGTGCGGCGAGTGCACAGGAGAATTGGCAGATCCGCCAAGAGAGGATTTTCCCCATCAGTGTCGGCATCTGGATCTAACCTCACTTGATAGAAGTTAGCCTGAACAGCCACAACAGTAGCTGTAATCAAGGAAGAATCCCGGCTCATGCTGCTTCCTGCTCAGGTCGCTGCACTTTCATGGCAAAAAAGCCTGAATTATCCTCAGAATCCATAAATTGCGTTTCGAGAATTTGGTAGCCTTCCATTTTCAGACTATCAGGCACTTGTTCGATCGGCTCGCCAGCGTCCAGCCAAACCTCCAAAACTGCTCCCGGAGGCATTTGCTCCAAGCGCAATTTAGTACGGACAAAATTGATCGGACAGGGCGTACCCCGCAGATCGAGCTGAGCATCTGGGGATTTGGGATTTTCAATTGTGGATGTTGAATTCATATAGCTGAAGGAAGTTCGGCAACGGATTCTGTAACGGATGTAACGGATGTAAGATCAATTCCAGTTGCATCGTCAGGTGACTGTTAACTGTTGAGAGTTTGAACAATACCTATGCAACCGGAAACAACCTAACGGATGGATGGACACAGATTATTATTTATGGAAAAAATGAGCGCAATTGCGCTCACTTTTTTACTTATTTCTGAAACAAATTGCCCAGAAATCCTTCCAAGCCACCTTTTCCGGTACGATCGCCCTTAAGCTTAGCCAACTGCATCAACAACTCCCGCTCCTCCGTCGTCACCTTAGTGGGAATATCAATAGACACTCCTATCAAATGATCGCCACGACTGACGGGATTTCCCAACCGAGGCACCCCTTTTTTCTCCAGAGTCAGAACAGTATTCGCCTGAGTTCCCGTTGGAATCAACAATTCCGTCGGCCCATCAACAGTTTCCACCTCCAAGCGACAGCCCAAAATAGCTTGCAAGTAACTAATTGTCACTTCCGAGTTAATGTTAGTGCCTTCACGCTTAAATACAGGGTCTTCACTCACAGCCAAGAACACGTACAAATCTCCAGGCGGGCCGCCCAGTTTGCCCGCATCCCCTTCATTGGAAACCCGCAAACGAGTACCGTTGTCAACCCCCGCAGGGATGGTAATTTTCAGCTTTTTCATCACCTCTTTCTGGCCTCGGCCGCCACAAGTTTCGCACTTGTCCTCAATCACTTGCCCCGTGCCGTTGCAAGTGGGGCAAACTGAAACTTGAGTAAAGCTGCCGAAGGGCGTGCGGGTAGCGCGACGGACTTGGCCGCTACCGGTACAAGTCGGACAGGTTTGAGGTCTAGTTCCTGGTTTGGCACCAGTCCCGGCGCAAGTTTCGCAAGTTTCTAGGTGCTTGATGCGAAGTTCTTTTTCTCCACCAAACACGGCTTCGCGAAACTCTAGGCGCAAGTCGAGTCGCAAGTCGTCTCCGCGCACGGGGCCACTGCGTCTGCGACCTTGTTGTTGTTGGCCGCCCGCCCCTCCCTGAAAACCCTGAAAGAAGCTTTCAAAAATATCGGCGAAGCTGTCGCCGAAGTCTTGGAAGCCTGGAGCGGCTGCTCCACTGACACCTGCTTCGCCAAAACGGTCGAAACGAGCGCGGGTTTCCGGCTCTGAGAGTACCTCGTAGGCGCGGTTGATTTCTTTAAACCGCTCCTCAGCACTGGGTTCTTTGTTCACGTCTGGATGGTACTTACGAGCTAGGCGGCGGTAAGCACGCTTAATTTCTTCTTTGTCTGCGCTGCGAGAAACGCCTAATATTTCATAGTAATCGCCGGCCATAAAGCTGTTTGCCTGGAGGTAAATAACAAAAAGTGTACGAAAAAGAAACTATTGACCTTTTTAGAAATTAAGATTAAAAATTACGATCGATTATTTGTAACTTTTAATCTTGAGTTTTTAATTTCTAAAGAAAAGGATTCATATCATCAACTTCAGGTTCGGGAACCTTTGGTTTTTGTTTTGCCTGTAGATTTTGCTGTTTGTCGCGCTTTGGTTCCGGCTTTGGTTCCGGTTTTGGTTTCGGCTTTGGTTCCGGCGGTAGTTCCGGCGGTAGTTCCGGCGGTAGTTCCGGCGTTAATTCCAGCGTTAATTCCGGCGGTATTTCCAGCGGTATTTCCAGCGTTGGTTCTGGGGTCATCAGTAGCTCTTCTGTTGGCAAGATGCTTTCGTCGTCCGCTTCAACCTCATCTAATTCTGGCACTATCTCACTTTCAACCGCAGTCGAAGAAGAAGTGGCTTCCCCGCTCCGAGCTTGCTCATAGACAGCAGTACCAAGCGAGTATAGCAGTTGCTTGAAAGATTCGATTTGCGCTTCGAGTTCTTGGCAGGTCATGTCGGGGTTAGCCATCGCCGCCCGCAAGGTAACAGATGCTGCTTGGGCTTCGGCCTTGAGGTCGTCGCCTAGCAATTGGGCGTTGGTTTTTAAAGTGACACCACAATTATAGACTAGGGTGTCGGCTTGATTTTTGAGTTCGACCAGTTGAGCGCGATCGAGGTCTTCGTCGGCATAAAGTTCTGCCTCTTGTCGCATCCGCTCGACTTCGGTTTCGCTTAATCCCCCTGTATTTGAAATTTGGATACTTTGTTCTTTTGAGGTTCCCTTGTCTTGAGCGGAAACTTTCAGAATGCCGTTGGCATCGATTTCAAAGGTAACTTCGATTTGAGGTACGCTACGGGGGGCTGGCGGAATACCTTTGAGCAGGAATTTTCCGAGACTTTTGTTGTCTTTGACTAATGCCCGTTCGCCTTGAAGGGCGTGAATTTCTACTGAAGTTTGCCCATCTGCCGCCGTGCTGTACATTTGCGATCGACTGGTGGGGATAGTTGTATTGCGTTCAATTACTTTGGTGAACACTCCGCCCAAGGTTTCGAGTCCTAGGGAAAGGGGAGTCACGTCTAGCAGCAGCAAATCTTTGACTTCGCCGCCCAACACCCCGGCTTGAATTGCAGCGCCTACGGCTACAGCTTCGTCGGGATTGACCGATTTATCGGGAGAAACGCCACCAAAATACTTGCTAATTGCCTGTTGAACTGCCGGAATCCGGGTTGATCCTCCTACTAAAATAATTCTATCTATATCTTTTGGGGTCAAACTTGCGTCTTTGAGGGCTTGAGTCACGGGGTCGATGGTTGCTTGGACTAAATGAGCAACCAGAGTTTCAAACTTCGCTCTCGATAGTGGCATTTCCAGATGCTTCGGCCCTTTTTCGTCTGAGGAGATGAACGGCAAATTGATTGAGGTCGATTCGCGGTTAGACAGTTCTATTTTCGCTTTTTCTGCTGCTTCTCGGAGGCGTTGCAAGGCCATTTTGTCTTTTGAGAGGTCAGTGCTTTCTTGAGTGCGAAAAGCTTCAACCAGCCACTGCACGATGCAATCGTCAAAGTCATCTCCTCCCAGATGATTATTACCCGCAGTAGCGTTGACTTCAAAAATTCCGTCTCCCAGTTGCAGGATAGAAACGTCGAAGGTACCGCCACCGAGGTCAAATACCAAGATTTTTTGTTCTATGTGTTGTTTGTCCAATCCGTAGGAAAGGGCGGCCGCTGTGGGTTCGTTGACGATCCGCAGGACTTCTAAACCCGCGATCGTACCGGCGTCCTTAGTCGCTTGCCGCTGGGCATCGGTGAAGTAAGCTGGCACTGTAATCACGGCTTGGGTGACAGTTTGTCCCAAATAAGCTTCAGCATCTTGCTTGAGCTTTTGGAGGATCATTGCCGAGATTTGTTGGGGGGTATGAACCTTGTTCCGAATTTGGACGTTAACGGTATCGTCTTTGCCTTTAATGCAGGTATAGGGAGTGCGGGATCTTTCTGCTTCTGTGTCGTCCCACCGCCGTCCGATAAATCGTTTGATGCTGTAGACAGTATTTACTGCATTAGTGACTGCTTGTCGTTTGGCCAGTTGACCTACTAAGCGATCGCCGCCTTTGCCAAATCCTACTATGCTCGGAGTTGTGCGACCGCCCTCTGAATTGGCGATCACGACCGGTTTACCGCCCTCTAACACAGCTACGCAACTGTTGGTTGTGCCTAAGTCGATGCCTATCACCTTTCCCATAGCGCCTCATAAAACTTTGTGGGATATTTACAAACCTTTTTCAAGCCCCCGAATTCTATTCGGGGGTATGTTACCGCCTGTACAAATTGAAGCGTTGAGGCTATCGATATTCTAGGGACGATCGCCCTGCAACGTTTCTGAGATTTGAACTTACTCCCTGCTAGACGTCCAAGAACGTAGTAGGTTTGATCCCGATTAACTTTCCGAACTATCAGGATTTTCATCTGAGGCTAGCACAGATAACCCAGGCGCTGCAACTTTAACTTTGGCGTGGCGCAAGACGCGATCGCCTAGAGTATAGCCTCGTTCTAGTTCTTGGATGATTGTTCCTTCCTCATGTTCGTCCGTTGGTTCGCTCAGCAAAGCTTCGTGGAGATTAGGGTCAAACTGTTCGCCTTCTGGACGCATGGGAGAAACCCCGATTTGTTTGAGGCATTCTACCATTTGCTTGTAAACGCTTTGGTAGCTTTTGTGTATGTTCATTTCGCCGTCGGTTTGTGGCTTGATGTGTGATCGAGCCCGCTCAAAGTTGTCGATTACTGGCAACAGGGGTTTAATAATCACACATTTTGCCTGTAAATCTAACTCTTCTTTTTCCTTTTGGGTGCGCCTGCGGAAGTTCTCAAAATCTGCTGCTAAGCGCAGATTTTGATTTTTAAGCTCTTCTAACTGAGTTGAATAGGCTTGCAACTGAGCTTTTAAACTTTCTTTATCGTTTGTTGCTTGTGCCAGTTCTCTCGAAAGCAAGTCCGTAGCGTCAGCAGTCACGCTGTTGCTGGAACTGTCAGTGGCTCTTTCCCCCGAATTGCTAACACCGGAGCGATCGACCTGAGCACTTTGATAAGCTTGAGCAAGTTCCAGCTCCCAATCGGCTGCTGCGTTGGAGTTTGCGGATGCTGGCGGCGGATTTTCGCTTGCCACCCTCGAACTCTCTGGCGTTTCCCCCATTGAGCTAGGATCTTGATGTTGCTGTTTTTCCTCGTCAATCATATATATCTGTGCGACAGAACCCTATCAATTCTAGCAGGTCGTGTTTTGGCTCGGCAAATACTACAGGATGCGGAGACTGCTCTAAATCTGGGCTGCTGACTCTGGGGCGATCGAGCAGATGATTCATCAAAATATATCTCAAAAGACCGATCGAGAGCTTTCTAAAAGCTATCATCACAGAACAGTGAATCTTTAAAATTGCACGGAAATTAGTTGGAAATAGGGGCGCAAATGACGAACACATCCGATCGGCCTTTCTCCAAATCTATGACATCTCTAGTTGTTACCAGCCTTTTTACTCCGGCTCTCAACAAGATGATTCAGTCTGGTTATGTCAACAATGACCAACTGAAGAAAGCTCAACTTGAAAGCCGGAAGTCTGGTAAGCGGTTGACGGAGGTACTAGAAACAGTTACGGGGCTGCCCTTGCCGCCAGAATTGCTGCGGCTTTATAAAAAGCAGCAGATGTTTGAACTCAAAATAGTCTACGGGGTGGAAGCGTTTGACCCAGAGTTGAACGAATTGTCCAACGAACAACTCGGAGCGATGCTCGATGAATTGAAAATGTCGATCGACATCTGTCGCCAACGCCGATTTTTACCTGTGGCAAAGACTGCAACTGAACCTCCGGCGATCGTAGTCGCAATGGTCGATCCTGACAACCTAGACGCTCAAGAAGATTTGCGGCGGATTTTGAAGGGGTTGAGTTTTCAGCGACGGGTGATTACCCCAGATGACTATCAGGACATCACTTCTGTCTATCAAGAAGACCAAGTTAAGATAGCAGGCAAAATAGCTGAAGCCGAAAAGGAGAAAAAACTCTCCCTAGGGGATGGAGATTTTGGCGAACTCTCCCTACAAGAGGTGACAGCCGATACAGAAGACATCGCTGACACCATAAATGACATGGACCAAGCGCCTGTCATCAAAGCTGTCAACATCATTTTGGCTAAAGCTTTGTCAGAAAAAGTCTCTGACATCCACGTAGAACCTCAAGAAGAGTTCATGCGAATTCGGATGCGGAAGGATGGAGTGCTGCAAGAGTATTTCCGATTTCCCAAGCAAGTGGTGCAAGGGATTACTGCCCGCTTCAAAATTATCGCCAATTTGGACATTGCCGAACGCAGACAAGCTCAAGATGGTCGCATCCGCCGGGTATTTGAAGGACGGACGGTGGATTTCCGGGTAAATAGCTTGCCTTCCCGCTACGGCGAAAAAATTGTGTTGCGGATTTTGGATAGTTCCAGCACTCAGTTGGGTCTGGGTTTGTTAATCTCCGATCAGGAAACTTTGGCTTTGGTTCGAGAAACTGCCAGCCGCCCCTTCGGACTGATTTTGGTGACCGGGCCGACTGGTTCGGGTAAATCAACTTCGCTCTATTCAATTCTGGCGGAAAAGAATGATCCGGCGATTAACATTTGTACAGCAGAAGACCCGATCGAATATGCTCTCCCAGGAATTACCCAATGTCAAGTAATTCGGGAAAAAGACTTGACTTTTTCCAACATTCTGCGGGCGTTTTTGCGGCAAGACCCTGACGTCATGCTAGTGGGGGAAACCCGCGACAAGGAAACCGCAAAAACAGCTCTGGAAGCTGCTTTGACCGGACACTTAGTGCTGACTACGCTGCACACTAATGACGCGGCCGGTGCGATCGCCCGTTTGGACGAAATGGGCGTAGAACCGTTCATGATTTCTGCTGCTCTGTTGGGCGTGTTGGCTCAGCGTTTGATGCGCCGCGTTTGTGACAAATGCCGCATTCCTTACCAGCCTACTGCCGAAGAGCTTGGTCGGTACGGTCTGTCGGCTTCTCAAGAAATGGACTTGACTGTCTACAAAGCCAACACCATACCAATTGAACAGAGGAAGGAACTAGCAGACCGGGATCAACTTTGTACCAAATGCGGTGGCATCGGCTACAAAGGACGCGTAGGGGTTTACGAATTCCTGAAAAATACTGAGCGACTTCAAACTCTGATCACTCAAGGGGCTCCCACAGAGCAAATTAAGGAAGCAGCAGTAGAAGAAGGGATGAAAACGTTGTTGGCTTACAGCTTGCAGTTGGTGCGGGAAGGCGCGACTACCTTTGAAGAAGTCGAGCGGGTGACGTTTACTGACTCGGGGCTCGAGGCGGAAATGAAAGCCAAAAGCAAGCAGGGACTTACCTGCAAAACTTGTCGGGCCCAATTGAAGCCGGAGATGCTGGATTGTCCCTACTGTTTGACTCCGCGGGTTTTCTAAATTGGTTATTGGTAATTGGTTATTGGTAATTGGTTATTAAAAAAACCACAAACCACCAACAGACAACCACCAACAGACAACGGCCAACAGCCAACAGCCAACAGACAACAGACAACAGACAACTGCCAACTGAGTTAAATTGGTCAATAGCTATCAACTTGATTAGGGAGATATATCTATGGGTCTGATGATTGAAGACGTACTGGAGTCCCTGGTAGAGCAAGGGGGTTCAGACATACACATCCAAGCGGGTGCGCCTATTTTCTTCCGCGTTAGCGGGAAACTAACTCCTCAGACGCAATACGGCGACATAATGTCTGCCGAGGAAGTGCAGATTCTGATTTTCCAAATGCTCAACAATATGCAGCGCAAGCATTTGGAGATGGAGTGGGAACTCGACTGCGCTTACGGTGTTAAGGGATTGGCTCGGTTCCGGGTGAACGTTTACCGGGAGCGGGGTGCTTGGGCTGCTTGCTTGCGGGCTCTGGCTTCTAAGATTCCGAACGCAGATGCTTTAGGTGTGCCACAGATTTTGCGGGATCTGACGGAAAGACCCAGGGGTATGCTGTTGGTGACGGGACAAACGGGTTCCGGGAAAACTACTACGATGGCGGCTTTGTTGGATCTGGTCAACCGGACGCGGGCAGAACACATTCTGACGGTTGAAGACCCGATCGAATATGTGTTTCCTAATATCAAGAGTTTGTTTCACCAGCGCCAAAAGGGCGAAGATACTAAGAGCTTTGCTAATGCGCTGAGAGCAGCCCTGCGCGAAGATCCTGACGTGATTCTGGTGGGGGAAATGCGCGACTTGGAAACCATTGGTCTGGCAATTTCGGCTGCGGAAACGGGTCACATGGTGATGGGAACGCTGCACACTAATTCTGCGGGTGCAACGGTCGATCGGATTTTGGACGTGTTCCCGCCAATTCAACAACCCCAGGTTCGCGCCCAGGTGTCGAACTCTTTGGTGGGAATTGCCAGCCAAAATTTGGTGGTGAAAATTGGGGGTGGCCGCTGCTGCGCTATGGAAATCATGGTGAATACTCCAGCTATGGCTAACTTAATCCGGGAGGGAAAAACTCCAATGATTTACTCCCAAATCCAAATGGGAGCGAAGTTGGGCATGAGGACAATGGAAATGGCTTTAGCTGAACTTTACAAGACCGGTAAAATCACTTGGGAATCGGCAATGGGCAAGGCTTCTAAGGCTGATGAACTCGAACGCTTGATCGGCCCAGCACCTGTCGGTGGCGCCAAGGTAGGGGCTCATTAATTAAGTCATTAGTCATTAGTCAGGAGTCCGCAGAAATAACTAATGACTAATGACTACTGACTACTGACTACGGATTTTTAATAAATTTGCAGAGGCAATCTATGGCTACCAACGTGATCGGTCAAAAACCTAAAGGCGGCTTTAGTTTTGATAAAATCCAGGAGGAAATAGAGTACAAGCTTAGCAGTCTGACTGTTAAGGATATGGCTATTTTTGCTCGTCAGTTTGCGGCTATGTTTAATGCCGGGGTGGCGATCGTTAGATGCCTTTCCGTGCTGCACGAGCAGTGTTCTAATGCTAAGTTGAAGCGAGCGCTCAGGAGCATGAATGCTGACGTGCAGGAGGGGATAAACTTGGCAGAGGCGATGGCGAAGTTTCCTGATGTTTTTGACCAACTGTTTATCAGTATGGTGGCGGCGGGAGAGGTCGGCGGTGTGCTAGATGAAACCCTAGATCGTCTGGCTCTGATGATGGAAAAAAATCACAAGACGGAGGCTGAAATTAATTCGGCGATGTCTTATCCGAAGACTGTGTTTTCCATCGCGATCGTGATTTTTTTCGCAATGACTATATTCTTGCTGCCAACTTTTGCTAAAATCTTTAAAGATATTGGTGCAGATTTGCCGGCTTTTACGCTGTTTATGTTGGCAATTAGTGCATTTTGTACGGCTTGGCCTCCCATCCAACAGTTCACTGTTATTGGGGTGATTATAGCGCTAAATATTGCTTTCCAAATGTACTACAAAACACCTATAGGTCGCCTGCAAATTGATAAGATTGTGATGAAGTTGCCGATTTTTGGAGATTTGATCGAAAAATCTGCTGTGGCTCGGTTTTGTGTGATATTTGGGTCGCTGACGCGATCGGGCGTGCCGATTCTCAGTTCTTTGGAAATTGTGCGAGATGTGGCTGGGAATCAGGCGATATCAAATGCGATCGAATATGCCAGACAGGAAATTCAAGGCGGCGGCATGATCAGTATTGCTTTGCAAGAACAAGGTGTTTTTCCGTCTTTGGCTATTCAAATGATGGCAATTGGCGAGGAGACAGGGGAACTTGACAAGATGCTGATGAAAGTTGGTGCTTTCTATGAAACTGAGGTAGAAGAGGCTGTAAAAGGACTCACGAGTATGCTAGAACCACTTATGATTGTGGTCGTCGGTGGCATCGTAGGTTCGATTTTGCTGTCTATGTATTTGCCGATGTTCGCCGTGTTTCAGAAGCTGTAAAAAACAGTATGTTGGCAGTTGACAGTTGACTGTTAACTGTTAACTGTTTAGTGTTACCTCTTAATTAATTTAAAATGTCTATTAAACAATTACATTACGAAGCTTTATTAGCACAATATAGCGAATCTTCTGCCTCCCTCGCGCTGTTGAAAAAATATCGGCTTTACATGGAAATGATTCCGAGTATCCGCCGCGTCAATGATAGTTTGATCGCGATTCCTTTGCCGATCGCGCGACTGCGAGAGGGAGTTTCCTATGCGGGAACCAGCGGCGCTAGTATATCACCGGGACAGGCAGTTAGTTTGTCATGCGATTTGGCAATTTTGATGTGCGATCCAGAGTGGAAAGTTAAAATTGGGGTGGAAATTTTGGTTTTTATTCACCGCCCTGGTGAAGATTTTTCTGATTTGTTGGGCCGCTGGCGACAGTGCCAGGTTTGGCTGGATAAAAGTTACGAGTGGGTGATGCCGTACCGCTATAAGCATATTTACAGCGATGAAGCTGAGGCTGTTCATCCGCTATTTGTTTTGTTTGACGAAACGCCCGATCGCATTCAGCGCGGTTTGATGGCTGCGGGTTTGCCGTTTGTGGTTGAAAGTTTTGACTCCTCGATTGAGGAAGCACAGGATGAAGAGTTTATGGGTGGGGGAGAATTGGGGAGTAGGGGTGAGGAGAGTTATGAGTTGTAGCATGGTTGCGCGATCGCATATGCCGATACTTAAAGAGGGTTTGCGTGTGGAAAGGAATGTTTATGCTCCACCGGGAGAGCGCATTTCTGACTCTGGAATACCAGACCATTGTATCAGTCTCCATATTGCAAATCCAGGTAATTTAGAACGGCGTTTAGAGCGCAGGTTAGACGGTGAGAAATTGATTGAGCGGCTAACATTGCCTGGTTTATTCACTTTTGTACCTGCTTTTCGAGAACCTGAGTGGTTTTGGGAATCTGCTGTTGAAATATTAGATATCTATTTGCCGGCTGCGGTGTTAGAACAGATTGCGATGGAAAGTTGCGTTAGCACACCTCAAACAATCGAATTAATCGATCGCTTCGCCATTCGCGACCCGCTTCTCGAACAGCTTGCTCTTACCCTCAGCGCGGAAGTGGATCTCCGCGCAGATTGTGGCGATCGGCTTTATTGGGAATCTGTGCAAACTTTGCTAGCAGTGCATCTGCTGCGACATCACTGTACAGTAAAAATTGCCAACTCTCCTAAATTAGGAAAACTATCTCAATCCAAATTGCAGCAGATTCTGGATTACATTCAAGACAATCTCGATCGGGATATCGGTTTGGCAGAGCTGGCAGAAGTTGTGCAAATGAGCTCACACCATTTTGGTAAAATATTTAAACAAAGTACGGGAGTTTCTCCCCATCAATATGTATTGCAGTGCCGCATTGAGCGAGGCAAAACACTGCTCTCTAATCCAGAATTAACCATTGCTGATATCAGTCAAGCTGTCGGCTTTTGCGATCAAAGCCACTTTACTAATGTTTTTCGTCGCCATACCAGTCTGACTCCGCGACAGTATCGCCATCAGTTGTGAGGCTCTCGTCATACAATTTTAGATTTTAGATTTTAGATTTTAGATTTTAGAATTGGGGAATGACTAGACTTGAATTGCATAAATCTTTGATTGATAGATCGACCGCAGATGCAAGGCAGATAAACACAGATAAACGCAGATAGTTTCAAGATAGTCTGGGAATGAGTGCAATGCAAGTCTACTGATTCGATATGGGTTTGGATCGGGGGCCTACAGTTGCATTTTTTTTTGAAAGGAGTGTCAGTATCGCCAGATTTTGCAATTTATCGGGAGAATTTACAAGATTTGGCAGACGCAATTAACTTATGCTGCTTGTCATACACAGGAAGGACGCAGAAACCGGGTTTCTGAAGGAAATAACGCGATGTTTGGAGACCAAGTAAACGGATCGAATCCTTCACGCAGAACATTAATCAAAGCGGGCGCAGCCGGAGTCAGCGGCTTCTTGCTGAGCCTTCTACCTAAAGCGAGCAGCGCGGAACAGGAAAATATGGAAAATACACCAATAGAATCTTCTCATAGTTCTTACACAATAGAGCGCGTTACCTTTAACAGCAGCGGTGTTGAACTGGTGGGAAATCTATACATTCCCACCAATCTTTCCAAACCAGCCCCAGCTCTGCCGGTTCTAGGCCCAGTAGCGTTTGTCAAAGAACAATCGCCTGTCCAATATGCTACCCGCATGGCTTCATCGGGTTTTGTAACGCTGGCATTTGACCCGTCTTTTCACGGTGAAAGCGGTGGCGAACCCCGCCGCTATGAAAGTCCGCAAGCTAAAGTTTCTGACTTGAAATCCGCAGTTAGTTATTTGCTCGGCCGCCCGGAAGTGGATAAAAATAGAGTCTATTTGCTGGGTATTTGTCAAGGGGTAAATTGGACAATTCAGGCAGCAGTAGAGGACACTAGAGTTAAGGCATTAGCGATTGTGGCGGGTCATTATCTAACAAAAGAAACGATTGATGAATACAGCGGAGGCGAGGATAAAACTCGGCATCGCATTGAACGAGCTAGTCAAGCGCGAACTAAATATGAAAAAACAGGTGAAGTCGATTATATTCCAATTGTCAGCTTGAACGATCCTGATGCTTTGCTGTTATCAAAACCGATTTATCAGTGGTACATCCGCTGGGCCCAGCGCGGCCCTGCTTGGGATTTTTTGGGCAAATGGGAAAACCGAGTGGCTGCGATGAGTGAAGCTCAATTGTGGACTTATCGGGTTGATGAAACTGTCAAGAAATTGAATGTGCCGGTGTTAATGGTACACGCTGACAGAGCCGCAAGCGGTTCAGTTTTGCCGAAAAAGTTATTTGAGCTGATTGCAGCTAAAGATAAGCATCTTGTTTGGTTGGGCGATCGGGTGCAATTTCAATTTTATGAAGAGCCGGAAACGATCGATTTAGCAGTTAACAATGTTTCTGAATGGTTTAATCGCCATGTTTAAGTAAGGGCGGGTTTACAGATACTCTGGATGTGAATCATAAATACTGGTGAATCCGCCCCTACAGGCCTGCTTTTACAGGGATTACGGTCAATTTACACGACGAGATTTAACGGCTGATTGCTAATATCAATTAGTGAGTAGTTCAAGCAAAAAAACAGGATATTTTTCATGAAATTGGCATTATTTGGTGCAAATGGCATGGCTGGCAGTCGCATTGTTTCTGAAGCGTTGATGCGGGGACATGATGTAACAGCGATCGTCAGGGATGCCTCGCGTTTTTCGATCTCGGGCGATCGCCTAACCGTGGTTGTGGGTAACGTTCTCGATGCTGCTAATGTTGCTGAAATTGTCAGGGGACACGATGCCGTCATCAGCGCCGCCGGGCCTGGTGCTGCTACTGCTAATAACCCGATTTTAGCTAAAGACATTGTGACAGCAGCTTATTCCTTGATTGACGGCTTATCTCGTGCGGGAATTAATCGCTTGGTTGTGGTTGGCGGTGCAGGTAGTCTCGAAATAACTCCGGGCGTTCAACTTGTCGATACTCCGGGTTTTCCCGAACAGTATCGTCCGGCATCTCTTGCTCATCGGGAGGCACTTGCTGTTTACAAAACTGCTGATTTGGATTGGACTTTTATCAGTCCGGCGGCGGAATTTGAAGCTGGTGAACGGACTGGTAAATTTCGGTTAGGAACTGATATGTTAGTTGTTGATGAACAGGGTAAAAGCTGGATTTCGGCTGAGGATTTTGCGATCGCCCTCATTGATGAAGTCGAGAGTCCTCAGTTTATTCGCCGCCGCATGACTGTTGCCTATTAAGGCACATTTTAGCATCGATATTTTAGATCGAACAAGTCACAAGCCCCTTCAATCCACGCCATTTCTAGACTCGATTTGAGATTTGAGATTTTTCCCAGGGCGGCGCTCCGGGGGCTTGTGGCTAGATTGCTTTCGATCGTAAACTATGATAAAATCACTAACAATAGATCCGATCGCACTAAAATTATGTCGGAAACATTAATTGACATAGGTCTGCCCCCCGCATTTCCAGATCATACACAACTTCCTGAGTCTGACGGTACTTTCGTGAAAAATTTTCAGGAGCATCCTCAAAGCATAATTCTCACCGATTCCATCGGGCCTGTTTTGCAACGGCGACATCCCGACGGACGCTACTGCATCGGACAAGAT
>Ga0335395_10001267_pt1 | contig 16071 bp, 12 predicted proteins | sample MAT02_FD_205744 | JGI IMG/M metagenome (GOLD analysis project Ga0335395, IMG submission 205744) | Freshwater microbial communities from Lake Fryxell liftoff mats and glacier meltwater in Antarctica - MAT-02 (spades assembly) (version 2) ...
AGATATGCTAAAAGTTATCAAGCTATCACTGATATTGAACGTGTTATTGTCTTTGTCGAAGAAATCTGGCGAGCCGAGAATTCTTAATTTTGCAAACGAGTCAATGGAGGCTGTAGAAAGTAAGTTATTTATAGAGCTAGCAAACTGATCTCCAGTAAGAAGAGATTCGTTTCTACTACCAGAATAGATCTGCCCAGCGCTTATTTTAACGTCAGCTCCGCGCATAGCCATCAACTTGCCTGAGTCATCAGATTCAAAGGTCACCTGGTCTTGTGGGAGGTTTGTGGCTTCAAAACAAACACGATTTGTCTCGTCAACGGATGACCCAGAAACAATTGTGGATTGATCGTAAATGGAAAAACCATCGGAAAAGCTATAAAACTCAGCCTTCATTTTTCCAGTCGCAGCTTGACGCTTGCCCTCTTGTGTGACAATTGTGTCAAAAATTCGCGTTTTTGAGTCAAGTATTCCAGACATATATTCTCTTTCTATCTCAATCAACAGGTTCGATATCTATAAAACCAAATCCAGATTTATACTCATAGTCGTAAATGCCAGAATCTCTTGGGTTGTAGGTTGGGTTTGTTGCAGTTAAATAATCTCTTGCAAGCGCGTGTGCAACTGTACCTGATTTAAAATTTACCGTTACTGCGCCCTGAATGTTGCCACGTTCGTCATAAAATTTAGTAAAAGGTCTTTGTTCCAACATATCTCTTGGGTACCCAAAGTGGTTATTTCTAAATGTCATAGTTGTATTCTTTGGCATGGCAGAGACTAACCCATATTTGTAACCTCTAATTGTTGGAACATAAGACACAGACAAAAAGCTATTAATTCTAAACAAGTCGTTGTGATTTGGAGAATTTCCTGGATTGTCTCCAAATCCAAAAAAGCAATTATAAAGAAGTTTTGTTGTTAAATTTGGAAATACTGCACCAGGTTTGGCTGGTGCAATTGCGACTGGTGCAGGGGAACCTGGGAAAAATAAAACTCTGTCTGCCATGAAAGTTGTACCATTTGGGATTGAGCCTAGTGCCGTAATACCTGGAGAGTTGGTGAATGAAATATTTGAAATAACATCATAAGAACGTACAACCACTTCATTGGTGATAGTAGGACCGTAATTCCACGAAGTAAACGAAGTATTAAAAAGTTGACTAGATAGTAATCTGCTTTTTGTTTTGAAAACATTTTTATATTTTGACTGAAATGGGCATGTGTAGTTCCAAATGTTGTCACAAAATCTTGCATTAGGGTTATCAGTCCTTACAAACTGTGTTCCTGTTGTTCCCAAAAAAAGAGTAACACTCCTATAAGCGTCTGTATCAACAAACCCGTAAAATCTGCTGAGGTTTGGATCTAGTTGGCCAATTGGCCCTTGTGTTACCACGTGATTGGTAAAACCATTTACTTTTGTATAATCTAAAGGATATCCAATAACACTATCTGCAAATTGCTCTTCTGGGCAAATAAAAGTTGTGTTTCTTTGAAAATTTTTACCTGACATCCAGGTACTATTTGTTTGTCCAAAAACATATTTTGGTAAATCAGAATTTAAAAACGCTCGTGAATCAAGTGCGCTTATATCTACTTTTCTAATGGCAGAATTTCCAATACGAACTTTTTCAAAGAAACCTACATTAAAAATTGTTACCGTTTCTTGTAGAATGTCCGACTTCATCGAACCAGAGAAAGCTCCTACTGGTTCTGTATCAAATTGATCATAAATAATCATAAAGCCTCATGTATTGATTCGGAAGACAAAAGCTGATTCAGAGTGTCACCCGTACCTTCATTTTCGGATAGATAAGTTCCGTACAAAATAACCTTCGCTGGATGTCTGTGGAAAATTAAAGCAGATGTCTGTCTTTGTATTGCATTATTAAAAGGACCGCCAACAAATGTTTCTGGCATTGGCATTTGCCAATTAAAAGAAAGTGCATCACCAGGCATCAACAAATAAGGAGATGTTGTTTTTTGTGTAAAATTGCTGGCATTATTAGACGTTTTATTTGCATTTACAAAATCTCTTCCATTTGAAGTCGTACCTCCAACACCATTTCGACCACCAAGCCAATTAGTATCGTAAACTAAAGGAAAAGCAGTAGAAGTATCAACTAAAAGAGATTTGAAGGCTGAGGAAGCACCATCGGGAACAGCAGTTGCTCCTGACATATGTAAATTTTGACTCCATGATGAAAAAAATTTATCAGTTGATTTTGGGTCGAAAATTTTGACATCAGCAAGTCCATCAAAAGAAGAAGAATCATAGTCAAAATTTGCGTTATATGAAAGAATATTGAACCATGTAACAAGATCGTTTGTTATATTTTTCGGAGATATTTCTAATTCTGTTTGTGTTGAAAAGAATAAATTCGAAACAGTTGAATAAATGTTTTGTCCACTTTTGTAATCTGCTCTTTGATTTAAGATATAAAAATTATTTATAACAAAACTATCCGCTGGTTTGTCGTTATTTAAAGAATCATAAAAATCGTTGCCATCTATATCAAATACGTTCTGATATAAATCAGGATCAATGCCTTTAATATATGAAGCAGAAAGTTGAATATAAACCTTTTCTAACAAAAAAGGTTTATCGATCACAGTAGACATTTTAAACAAAGAAGAATTTGGAACCTGCATAGACCAAGGAAAACCAAAATTTGAAAAGGGCTGTCCGCCATTATTTCTCAGCGCGGTTAATAATTCAATATATTTGGTGTGAAATGATGGGGTAAAGCCAAAATTTAGTGGGTTATATTTTCCCGTCGCAGGACTCATTACATTTAAAGTTTCTTGGCCACCCTGAATCCAGCGCTTTGTATCAAAATTATAAATTGCTCCATACCCAGATGTTTGAGTTGCTGTCATTGCCGTCTGAATCTGCGGGGTAATATCAATTTCAATCTTGTGTTTGCTCCACAAGGGCTCTCTAAGACCATCAAAATCTGACCCCATAGACCAGAACGGATCTGAAGAACTCTTGCCGTCAACAGCCTCTTGACCGCTGTCAAAATAGGGTTGCAACTCCTGCCCTGGATTCATTTTAATCTGCCTCGGAAAACTTTCCGATAAGACTGGTGTGGACATCATTGGTACAGATGTGGAAATAAATGTTCGAGTGTTAGAGTCATCATAAAAACTCAAACCTCTACCTGAGCGATTGTCAACTCCAGCAGTTCTAGCTATAGTTGGGAAAGAACCCGTAACAGAATCTGTCTGCGTAAGTTGTGCTTTTGCTGGAAGGTATCGAATCTTCGTCTTTTTTTCTATTCTTGCCATAATTTAATTCTTAGTTAATTCTTTTGGGAAGTTCAAGTTCCTCTTGCAAAACCCGAGAAAGCAATCGAGTCAATGCCGCTGCTAGAATATGGACCATAAATGTCTGTGCCTGCTGGGCTGCCTTTGGTTCTGCTTGGTCGGATATCTGACCCAAGGTTTATATTCATTCTTAGTAAAACATCAAACATGTCGATAGAGATATTTGGAATGTTTTGAACAACGTCATCTGTACTTGTGTCATCGAAGGGATGAATGATGCGTTGCGTCGAAGAAATATATCCATCAACCATAATGCCATCTTGTGGTGTGCCCCAGTAAAAACCGCCTTCATCCAAAAATGGCCTTACTGATAGAGGGGCATCAAGTTCTATGAACTGCACTATTTTATTTGTATTTCTTTCGATAGAGTCCAGATTGTTTCCGTCCTCAACACTTCCAGCAATTTTTTTAATGAACCATGGTCCTTCTGGCGTATTCTTGCGATAGGGGATAGTAAGAGGTTCCATATAAGCCTCTTCCTCTTGTTGCGGACCTTCATTAAAGACAATCGGTAAGGGATAGTCTTGACCAAGTATGATATAAGTCACAGGATTATAAATTGGAAGGTCTTCAAAGATTTTTGAATTTTCATATTCTGTGTAAGACCTTGCCTGGCCAACTGTGGTAACATTCACCACATGATCTAAGTCTCCAGACCAAATTTTTGGCTGCATACCCATAAATCGCTGACGATTTGTCTTTAATTCAGAGCCCTGTCTAAACCGATCGACCAGTTCAGTGTCAGAACCACCCGTTTCTGAGTCTGTTGTTACATAACGAACACGTTCGCTATCATCAAATGGAAAGAATTGACCTATTTGTTTCATTGTGGATAAATACTCACAAGAACAAGTTATGGGTCAATTTCTCAATATCTGTCAATATCTGTCAAATTCGCCAGTTATGAGCTGAAGCAATATTGTTCTTTGATCTTGACGATTAGAGTCACCAAGATAAATGTCAGAGAAAGTGTACTCCATCTTAGGGCGTTCCAACATATGGCTTTCTAACACAAAGTTGGTTCCAAGGAATTTTGTCTTTCTTGGAACAAGCTGTGAAATAAACGTGCCAATATTTGTGTCAAACCACTTATAGAACTCAAAGAATCCCTTAAGATTCATTTTTCCTGTAAGTCTATTGAAGTAAATCGTTCTTAAGTTATCCAAGCCTGGATAATCTGGAGAAAACATAAGCTCAGGATTTCCAAGGATGTTATCTAGTGCATCCAAAGTTGAAAAGATTCCAACGATGTCCTGGTCTAGTGAGTCAACGATAGAAAAATCAACAGAAAATCTAGTGTTGTCGCTTGGTTGCTCGTTGAGTTCTATCTGATATAGTGGTGCAACTTGAGCGTATGAACTTGAAACTACGTTGGAGTAATTCTGGAAAGACCTAGCTCTAACCTTGTCTGTTGACGTTCCTTCATCAAACTTTGGAGAGATATAACTATAGTAAAATTTTTCTGGCACAATAACCGAGGAAGTCATTGGGAAATTTGTTCCTGACAAGTGAAAGTTTTTCTGAGAGAAGTCAAATCCTTCAATTTCACCAGAAGCGTTTGTTACTGTATTAATTTGATCTGTTGAGATATCCATTCTAAGTTTTTGGAACGAACCAGACTCCGTTGTTACGAAGTTAAAATTCTTTAATGGGTCTTGAACGCCAAGACTCTTGAAATTTCTTGCGTGTTCAAGCCATTCTTTATCATCAAGGTATTTTGACCAAAGTCTAACCTGACTTATTTTGCCTTCAAATACAGTCGCTTTTGTTGTTTGTGGGAGACTTGGGTCATTCAAGGCTGTTCCAGCGTAAATGCCCAAGTTATCTTCGATACTTCCAGAACCAATTACCAAAAAGCTACCGCTAACATTTATATTTGGTGATTGTGATGACCAAAGATTGTTTGGAGAAGAACCCGATCTTTCATTAAAGAATTCCGTACCAAAATAAGACTCTACAACCTCTCCAAATTCTGCCCTTGCAAGCCTTAAGAAATAGGAGGAGGAAATTACAGAGTTCATTCCAACATCATCTGAACGCCTTCTTCCAGCGGAAATATACCACTTGTTGCCATCCCACAAATTAGCTCCAGATACTTGCAGCGTTACAAGTGGTGCATTTGTAGATTGATTTGGACGAACATAAAAATTAACTACTTGGCTACTTGAAACGGCTACCAAATTAGACAAAACAGCACCAGAAACGAAAGCATCAGAACCATTTGCGTGCATTCTAAATAAACTTTGAGAGTTGTTCATTATAGGATTAGTAAACTTATAGGTACCCTCATAAGTCCATGAGCCAGAGGTAAAGAAGTTATCGCCTCCACCACCGGAAATTTGCGGATAACCTGGCTCCACACGCGGAGACTGAAGGTAAGGAGATATCAATAAACCGCCAGAGGTAAAGTCAAGCATAGATGCGACTTCCGACCTTGAGTCTCTAACGAATGACAGAGGTGCTTTTGTAGGACCGCCAAATTCTCTAATTCTGAAGTTATTGTCTGGGTCGATACCAACAGAACGAATAAAAGACTTTACAGAATGAATTGTTCCTTTGGATTTCGTAATATCCCTAAGATTAATAAGAATTCTTCTCCAAATTTGATTTTGTATATACTGCAAAGAGAAATCGTTTGTAGAAATATTCCCTTGGATATTCTCGGAACTAATGTACTGTTCAATTGAAGTGCCAGAAAACAAAGGTGGAAGTTCAAACCCTTGTTGTCGAGCAAGGGTTTGTAAAAATTGATCTGGAATTGTATCTTCGGAATCGTAGTCAACCCAATTTAAGTTAGAAAAATTCTGAAGATATAGTTTCATTTCATCAAAGTATTTTGCCCATACATACATGAGTGACAAAAGTAATTGCGAACCTCCAAGACGAGCACTTTGAAGATCGGCAGTTGTTCTCAAGGAGTCAATTCCATAAAGTTCAGTTTCCAGTCCTTCAAAATTCTGACCTTCTGTTAAATAATGAGAAGGAATAAGCTTGGTAATTAAGTTTGGGTTGTTATTGTCGTAAACCGAAGATGACATAAGAAGTTGAGTTCTAACGACTTCTGTTTTCGGATAATCTGGGAATAACACAGGAGCATAGCCCGTTTTTTCCCAAATCATGGGACTTGCGCCTGCAATAGAACCTGTAGAAATCTCTCTAACGCCAAACATATTACCAAGAATATTTAATGACCCATGAAGAGACTTACCACTACTATCAATTACAAGATAAGAGTTTGAGCCTGAAGGTTCATTAAATTTATAGTAAAGCTGTAGGTTCTGTTGGGCAAATACATTTTTTCTTTGCGTAAGCTCTCTTTCGTTGGCAGATCTTATTTTATGCCAAATTCTTAATTCATCTAAGGAACCTGAAAATGTTGTTTCTGGCAAAAAGTTAAAGTTAGGTGTTGAAATGAGAGACCCAGATCCAATAACAAGATCGAAACCTGCCCAAAATGTTTGACCAAACTCAAAAGAAAGAGAAGATGTGATTAAGGTGTTTCCGTTATAAGCATAGAGCTTGTTTACGTTTGGTGTTCGATCCCAATCCAACACAAGATTAACCCATTCGCCTTTTGGTATTTCGAACGAAAGAGTTTGGGAAACGGACTTAGAAATAACAGTGTAGTGTAGCGAAGCTGTTTGAGCTGTACTTCCTGAAGATAAATTCAAGGCAAACCCGTCATAAACACTTCCGTCAAAACTTACCTTGTTCAAAATAGATTGATCTCTGTTTGTCTCTAATGGAAACTGTATCCAAGTTTCAATTTCGGTTGAAGAAAACTCAGGATTTAATTTAGAAGTTCCAGTCGTGTCCTTGGAAATACTAGAATAGGCTGCTCCCTCCATGTCTTTGACCGTAATCCAAGTTCCATTATTTGGATTTAAAACGGAAGAACCGGAAAAGAATGCATAACCAATATTTTTTGGGTAGAGGTCGTAAACATATTTTTCGAAACCAGTTAATTTCTCGAAGAATATTTCGTATTCTTCTTTGGTTCCGTCAAAAGGAAATTTATTGATGATGTAGTCAAAAGCAACATTGGTTTTAACTTGCGCTGAGTTAAAGAACGTATGATTTTCGAACTTATCCCAACCAATATTCAACTGTTGTGTATTTTTTAATCCAAGTTCATCAACATCATATTTGAAAGAAGAAGTAGAACCAATGGTAGAATCCTCAAAGTCAGCCCCAGAAACTTGTTCAAAATTTGAACTATGAGCTGCATCGCGCTGCAAACCCCTAATGAAATTTGGTGTAAACAAAGGAGGTCTGTTGAATTTGAGATTGTTAAAATTATCAGCCATGTGGTTAGAACCTTAGTAGTATAATTAGCTTGTTACTTTAAAACGAAAGCCTTGATTGGTAATCGTTTCGATTCTACCATTTTCTGTAAACTTGAATTCATACTCATAAACCTTACCAATTGAAAGGTCTTCAAACCAAAAATCAAAGTACATACCTGCGCCATCGCTTGAAAGTTTTGTTCCAATTGGATCAAATGGTATAATCACTTCTCTAGTATATGTGTCTATCACTCTCCAAAACATGTTGTCAAAAATTTTTGAAACTGCTTGTTTTGGAAGCTTTTGTGTTGAAAAGTTAAATTCCCAATCTTGAATGAAAACTCTAAGGCGTGTGCGTTCATCTTTTTTATAAAAAGATTCTAGGTTTGTTATATTAACCACATAATTTCTTGGATCAAAAGAAGAATTGGTGCCCTCGGACTTTACGAACTTTACAAATCCACCTGAAGTGTAAAGTTGTGTTCTATCCAATGACTTCCAAAGTAAGGAAAATGTCTGAGAATAATTTGTTCCAGAAACAAATGAGTTCAAGGTCGTATTTGATACAGTATCAAGGAAGGCATTTGCACTGTAGATTCCGGTTTGTGGCAGATTACCAAAATAAACTTGGCTTCCTGTGAAAGATTGGGAATAATAACTTACGCTGGTTGTTTGAAAAGTAATTGACTGTGAGTGACTCTGCGACCATGACGTCATCAAGATTTGATTGCTCTTAGAAGCTACCAATTCAAGAATTAAACAGTTGGGACCTGTTACTTCGGAAAAAGAAGAACCGGAACGAAAATTAGACGAAATTCCTCTATTGTCATTGTAAACAAAAAGATTGTTACTTAAGTCAAATCTTGGGTGAAGTACGTCATCCATGATTAAATTACCATCATACTTCACAATCATCTTAGGATGAAAAGCGTCGCTATTGGCATTTTTGCTTCCAAAACGTTTTACAAATCTTGTTTCTCTATCTTGTTCTTGAACGTCAGTGAAGGAAATTCTAAAGCCATTGTTCTGTAGACCTCCCCAAATTGAAGCAGAAACAATGTGAGATACGTCAACAAGCAAGTCTTCGTTTCCAACAATAAATGTCTGCGTTCTTTCAAGAGACTGAGAACCATGTCCAAGATTTCCAGATACAAAGTAGTCGCAGACATCTCCTATAGAACCTGTTGCAGAAGACCCAGAAATAGTCCAGGTGACCAAGTTTGGATTAACGGATGCAGTCATCCAGTTTGCCGAGTCAAGGTCAGAGAAGGCTATCACGTCAGTTCCTAACCCCTCTCCCCAAGACTTAGCAATAGGATTTACTTTAAGCGTAAAGTTTCTTGGAGTTGTCTGACCACCAAACACAGACTTTAATGATAACCAGGCTTGGAAGTTTGAACCAGAGGGACTTAAGGTTGATGCTGTCAAAGCTAACAAGGGTTCATAGTCAAACTTTATTAAACCTCTTGAAAGTTCAATTGGCTCCACAGAACCAGACAGTCTTGTTTCGTCAAATAATTTAAAAATATCTAACGTGGCAGCAAAACCAGTGTTGGAACCCGTACTTCTTTGGCCAGAAATAATTTTGTTTGTGATGTAGGCATCTTGACTTGCTGAAAGAATTCGATACATAAGTTATACTGCGCTTCCTACCAAATCATGATTTTTATATCTAATTTCGAAAATTGAACCAGGGCTTGGGATAACAATCCCTTTGGTTGTTGCAGATGCAACGTCAAACTGACTTGGTGAGTAAGTTCTACCGCTTACAGTTCCAGACAAGTTTTTTACAATAATGTTTGTCACCGAAATAACGCCAGCATTATTGTAGATTAGATTGTTAAGGTCTGATAAAATAATAGGTTGGTCAATTTCAAAGTGTTTTGAAGCAAAGTATTTCGAAAGTCTTGAAACAATATTTTGTAGAACAAGCTTCTTATTCTTTGTTGGGTCGATTACAACTGAGAACTCAATCTTGAGGTTGATAACTTGTGTATCCAAAATGTCGATAGCATCAGAAATCATTCTGAATGAATTCAAATATTTCTGTAGGTTCTTCTTTAAACTATCTGGTGAAACAACAAGTTGACCTTGTTTGTCACGCGAGACAATAAACAGTTGAGTTGCTAGTGGGTTATTTGGATTTGACCTTACGCTTGCTCTGTAGACTCTGCCAAAATTTGAAGGCATCGTGTAAACTCTGGCAATCAAATCTTCCTTGTTTACAATTCTGCTTTGCGAAGCTCTTATGGCAGGTATTCTAATCTTAAGTTCATCAACTCCTGGCGCATCCTCACCACCACCAGCTTCTAGGTTATTTACAGCGTCTATACTCTTACGTACAAAGGAAGCAACGTTTGGTGCCACTGTTGTTGGGAAAGTGACATTTAAGACTGATGCCCCGCGTATAGACCCTGGAGAGATGTTGTGTTTTAAACCACCACCAAACCTGTATTCAACTGTTATTGTAGAATTTGGAGTAATTGCACCAAACGTAGTTGTTTTTAAAAGATTTCCAGGGTTAAGGGTGAATCTTGTAAATGTCTTTTTGCCATAAAGTGGCACAGCAAATTCTGACGGATCTGGAACGATGTCATCATCGAGAGATGCAGCAGAACCTCCTCCAAAAACAAGAGATGTAAGTCTCGTCTGGAGATTTGTTGTTTTTATAAATCTGTATGGCGCCAAAGCTAACGTCAAATTTTCTTTAACAAACTCGTTGTCTTCGTTTTTATTAACCATTCCCTTGAATACGGTGTCTTGCGTAAGATAGTCAACTTCGTAATAGTTATTTCCTTGCGAGTCAACCACAGAGATAATTTCTGTAACATTTTCTTTTGACAAGGAAAATCTCTTGAAAGCTTCAAAATCTCCAGAGGAAAAAGACTCTACTTGTCGAGTACCAGAAAGAGCAATGCCAGCTCTTGATAAAATGAAAGCTGTTGGATTGTTATTAGCATCTTTCTTAGAAATCTTAATGCTGGCTAGTAAAATACCATCACTAGCCTTCTCGGCAAAATTCATGTCATCAACCAGTTCAAACGAAACTGAACCGTCTGAGGCAAATGTTGTTCCAGAATTCACGATAGGAAGTGCCGCCGCAAGCGGAATCGGTGGAGAAACAGAAACATCTGCTGGAACTTCAAGGGAAATTGTAACTTCTACGACTGCTGGCGAAGCACCTACGATGGGAACTCCAGCATTTCTTAGGTGACGTTCGATATTTCTTGATTCCACGGAGGTAGACGGATCTAACTCATGAAACTGATGGTCTAAGTAAAAACTTTGCACATCTCCCACGTAAGCAGCTAAGTCCAAAAACATACCACCTAGTGATGTATCTGAAAAATCCTTGATTTGATCTGGAAAGTGAATTCTTGCATAGTCAAGCAAATCCTGCTTAAATCCAGTAAAGTCCTTATTGAGATACTTTCTTTGCTTAATCTGCTTTAAAATTTCTTTTTTTGAATCCATAATATTCTCGTATTAAATAACAAATTAAATAACAAACAGAGTGACTTCAAGCTTGGCGTTTGTGATATTTGCTGTTGGTACAGAGTAGACAAGAGTTATTTTGTCAATACCTGTAGAATCATTGTTTATTCGGTCGAAGTAAGACTCAAAAGCAACTGGCAGTACGAAAGGCATCCATTTTGTAATTGCCGTGTTGATTCTAAGCATGGCTTCATTGTCAAAATCTTCCTTGTGTGAAAAATCTACAACTAACGGCTTCAAATTGCTGCCAAAAAAATAATTTCCAAGACGCTCACCCCAATTTGTCAAAATTAAATTTCTTAAGTTGTCGGCAATTTGCTCTTTGATGTCCGTGTGCATTTTAAACAAACCAACGCCGGAATAATCCAATTCCACTGGCGTTTTAATACCAATCGGCAAGAAGGTGCGGTTCCTGTTAAGAACATCCTGGGATTTAAACCCCTTAACTCCTACGTCTTTGAAAGATATTGCGGTCATTGTGGTTACTAAATATTAACGAGATGTTTTTCTTGTAAAATTAGAAAAGGTAGAACCAGCAGATAATGTGACATTTTGGCTCGCTTGAGTTTGGGCATTGATTGCAGTTAGAATACCTTCCAGTCTAATTCCAATCTGATGTTGAACATATTCATCTATTGCCAAGGATATTTGCTGAGAAGTCAAAATGGCTTCTCTTTTTGCCTGGGCTAAAATATCTTCTAATTTTAGTTTTTCAACACCCTCTAACAAGGTAGGCGGTGGCGCTTTATAGAGTGAATCTAAAATTGCCTGCGAAAGTTGTTCTTTATTGGTTATTGCCATAATTTGTTCTTTAAAGTTTATTTTCATTCACCAAAGATACGTATAGATTTTGAATTTGTCACAGCTTGTGACGTATTTTGTTTTGGCTGAATCAAATCTGCTTGTAGAGTTTGCTTGTTTACTATTAAACTGGGCACTTGAGCGCTTAGGCCAGTAATTGGTGAATAAGGCATTGCAATTGCAGCCCCAAATGCAGTTTGGAGAGTTGTGGTAGTAGAATCGCAAAAAGATTTTAGGGCATCAATTTGACTTTGAAGACCATCGATAGCGTTCTTATATTCTGACCACTTAATATAGGGTTCTGCTTTTCCAGTTGCTTTTCCAAGATAAATTTCTGGAGCCCATAGCTGCATGTTGCCTTCCATATCAAAATGCAAATAACAAAGCTCCTCCGCAGAAGCTCCCTCCCTAACAACCAAGACAGTTCCATCCACTTCATCGGTTTTTCTGGCTATTAAGCGAATATGGTCAGCCTTACCAAGAACGTAAGATTTACCTTGGCCTTCCTGACCTTCAAGCGGCTGCTCAAAAGGAAGAGTACCCTCCTCAAAAGGCAAGTCCTTTAGACCAAAACCAATATCAAGTTCACTCTGCATCGTGATCAGAACTCTTGCAGCATCTTCTAAAAAGTTTGGATCTCCCTCTCTAGGGTTATCGACAGAACCCTCAGAAAGATAAGGCGTTTTATTTACTTCCCTCTTATCTCTTGCATTTGTTATAAGTCTCGGAGCGGTTCCTTCTGGGTTCTCTGTGTCTGTAGGTGGTAACTTCCTTGCACGCCCTGCAACAAGGTCTACGGAGCCAGCAAAGCCCCCAACCACATCTTCTTCTGCCCTTAAGGAAGGACCAGAACGATCTTCTCCCAAAACAATCATCGAGTTGTTCTTTCCCTGAAGTACAAGCTCTCCTACACGCTTGTTATATCTCGGAACAGCCTCAAAAGAAAAATTCTTTAATGACTTACTTTGTTCAACAATTCCATCGTAGGGATTTTGATTATTAGACCCCGTAACTCTAAGCGTTGCTGTTTGATCGGTACCTGCACCGTTTGGAAAGATAGGTGCAGCCTGCGCACCCTGATTTGCTCGTTCGGAAGTTGATTGATTTTGAGGGTTATATTCTGGAAACAACTTTCTGTCATGAACGCTGTAGTTTACATCTTCAATTGTACGCTGTTCAGAAACTCTGGTTAGCCAATAACCAAGGGTAGTTCCAGACTTTGTTGGATCTCCATATAAGACAGTAACTTGTTCACCAGGGCAAACTGGAAGTTGCACATATGAGGCAAAAAAAGGAAAAAGAATAGTCTGTTGGGGAGTTCCTGCGTCAGCAGAATCAGATATAACTCTTGCCAAAATAGAGTTACATGGCAATATATCAACAAGTTCTGGGTTATTGACAGATTGAGCAAGTTCTTGAAGTTCTTCGTCTGTGTAAGATGAAGGATTGTCAAATACTTCCACGACAACAGCCTTCTGCAATATAGGTTGCTGCCCAGTTGTTGCTTGTTGGCGCTGTTGCTCTGCTGGATTATTTCTTGTGGAACCTCCAACAACTTGTCTGGAGACGGAATTAGAAAACTTCATAGGATTAAATAGTTCCTATGAAGTTTTTGAAGTTATTGGATATTTGAACAAAATATTAATGTTTTCCTTTATTCTCCATCATATCGTAAAGAGCATCTTCTGAATATTCGGTTGGCGAGTCTTTCTTTTTGGCATTTCCAACAAGTTCGGATAACTTAATAAGTTGATCATTTGCCTTTGACATACGTTCGAGATATTTTGAAAGATTCTGTCCATGGATAGCATGTTCCATTGGTTTGTCTTTTACGTGCGAGTATAACTCTACCCAAATGACATAGGCGTTTAATCTATCTGTGGTTGAATTTTCGTAAATCTGTCGCCACAAGGCTTTTTGCTTTTCCTCTGTTGTTGCAAGCGTGTCAAGAAGTTCATTGAAAGCCTTGTGGTCATCTTCGCTTCTTGAAATAAATTTATCAGCGGTACGTTCAACGTACCCATTGAATCCAGCGTGCGTGTCTACGGAATTCTTCTCTAAAGTCTCACTCTCGTCCTGTTCGTCAACAGAACCTCCAGAATCTTGAATTAACTCTTCTAGGGAAGATGAAACTTTTTTTGATTTATTCATGGATTTTCTTTCTTTTTAATTTCCTTGTAATGCTTCTTGAGGTTTGCTAGTGTGATGCTAAGCTGCTTAGAAGACAGTTGAGAAATCTCTCTTAAATATAGCAAAATTGCTCTCTTGTTAAGAAGGTCCACATCATTAATGTTCTGTAAAAGAATAGAAATTGCCCTTACGCAACTCTTTTCATTTTCGGTTTTTACCTTGTCCGTAATTTCTTTAACTAAAAGTGTAAAATAATCCCTGTTTTGAAAAGCCATCATGATTTCTTCACCATCTGCTGCTATTTGATAGTTTTCGATAGTGTCAAGGTCGTGATTTGAAATATTTTCTCTATTATCAATAGATAAATAAGTCTGCATCTTCTTTGAATTCTGTGTTGACTTTATTGTAAGCCAGTTTTTAGCTACCACGTTAAAGTAAGAGAATGCCTTGGAGCCCTTAGCGGCATTGAATTTAGGAAGTGTGGTATACAGAAATTCCAAACATTCGTTTTTAAGATCGCTTCTACTTTCAAGAGCTACCGTAAACCCATACACGTTAATTAAATTTTCAACAAGGGAGTCGAAGGCTGGGTAAATTTTTTCAAGGTAGATAAGATTTTTTTTGTTGACAACAGGTTCTTCTTGGTATTCAACAATTGATTGCTGAGTTACTTCGTCAAAATAATTGATAGACTTTGTGCCAGGCTTTCTGCGAACAATTTTATTCTTAATAAGTTTTGGCTGTGAAAGCCCCACAGCTTCTTGAATCTCTTCCTCCTCAAACTTAATAAATGTATTTTCATTTTTATTAGCTTCTTTTGCAAGAAGCTTTCTAACTGCTCGCTTACCAAGCAGCTTTTTTTTAATTGGCGTCTGAGTTTTCTGAGTTGAGGTCGATGTCATCATTAATCCTTGTTATGATATATTTCTGTTTGCTAAAGTTCGTAAAATTACTGATTACCTGTGCAATAGCAAGTTTACTCATTGATAGTTCATCCATCGATTCTTTAACCATTTGTTGAATTTCTTTTGATTCAAAAAAGAGTTGTTTTTCCGAAAGGGATTTGAGCGAACTTTCTGTTGTTTGCAACGTTAAAATTGCATCTGAGAGAGCGTCTTCTATTGAAATTATGATTCTTGAAAACCTAAGTAGGTAAAATGCTGCAAATCCAATAGCAGTTAGAAGAAAAATCACAAAAACTAATAAAAGCAATATAATAATAATTGACATTATTTCTTTCTTTAGATAATATTTTCAAAGACAGATGAATATTGCTTTGAAATTGATTCAAAGGAATACTTCGCTTGAATCTTCTCCTTTAGGTCTTTTGCCAATACTTTTGGTGTGTGTGATGTCTTGTAGAATTTTCTCGCACACTTTTTAAAATCTTGCTCATTTACATGAGCCCATTTTATATCCTTAACCCAAATTTGATTATCAATCCTGGATTGTGGAATAGGAACCAATTTGGATGGCACTTTAATATATTTTCCAAGCCCAAGAAACTCTGTGTGTGCTGACCAGTCTGTTGCAATCACAGGAAGACCACACGCAGCCGCCTCAAGGATAGGAAGACCGAAACCTTCGCCATGCGTAAGCGTTACAAGTGCCTTGATTGCAGGATGAGTATAAAGACCAACAAGTTCTTCCTCAGACATTTCGCCATGAAGGAGATAGAATTTCGGATTTGCAGCCTTGTTAATTGCTTTCATGAGATTTTCAACAAGAGCATTACATTGAAATTTGTCTACCTTTGTAAACCTACCAGAGTTTGTCTTTAGGATGACTCCAACATCTTTGTCATTCTCGAATTCCTCCATAAGCCACTTGATTGTGAAGGGGAGATTTTTTCTATCATTTTCTGGATCGCCTCCAGTAAGTTGACCAAAGACAAGAAAATTAAATTTTGTCTCAAGGTCTAAGTCGAGTTTTCCTGGCTCTTCTGTAAGAACTGCGTCTGGAAAAGAACATGGCACCACAATGATTGGAGTTGTGACCGTGCCTGTGTTCAAGAAACTCTTTTTGGTGAATTCAG
>Ga0335395_10001268_pt1 | contig 16067 bp, 11 predicted proteins | sample MAT02_FD_205744 | JGI IMG/M metagenome (GOLD analysis project Ga0335395, IMG submission 205744) | Freshwater microbial communities from Lake Fryxell liftoff mats and glacier meltwater in Antarctica - MAT-02 (spades assembly) (version 2) ...
AGGAAACCACCTGAGTCCGCTTCGATACCTTCTTAACGTACCTAGCTTCGTTACAAGGACACTCATCGGCTTCAACGCCACTACCGATGGCTGAGATAGTTCCCGAAGGAGTCCGCCACTCTTCTGTCGTTAAAGTGTTGGTATTGCGGTTCCATCGAATCTGGTTAGGCTTAGACCCTCCCCCTTCCAGTTTGGTAGCTTTAGTTCCACTGGCAAATAAAGTTGAGTAATCAGTCTTCTTGTAAACCAGAATCCCCGAACCCATCATCCCTGGTCTAACGGCAGCGATTCCTTCGCCTAGCCCTGATTGCACTGAGATACCCGGAATCATCTCTGAGTAAGTAATCAGAGTTTTCTCTGCTCCCGGAATCAACTGCTTGTCACCCTCGAAAGCTTCGGGTAAACATAAGCCAAGTAATTTATCAACGATTATTTCTTCGGCTTCTAGGAACCTTTTATCGTTGTATCTTTTCTTCGTGACGGTGAGAACGGTTGTTACAAGGGATGTGTTGCCTTCTTCTGTCTTTGGAAACACTGCACCCAAGGCTTGTTCTACCTTAGTACTTCTGACCTCAGCTTTTCCATCGCTACCAGATTGGGTTTGCCCGAAGATAGGCTTCTTGACTAATACAGTAGTAGTCCGTGACAACAGCACGTTACCAGAACCACCGCCGTCTCCATCTTCGCTAGGGAGGCTGCCAAACTCTTCGGAGATATCAGGGATACCTTCGGGTTCACCGTCACAGCTATTGAACTTTTGCCCAGTAGCCGTGATAGTCAATTTCTCTGGGGGATAATCGGGAGAGCGTTCTCGTTTGTAGTTCTCAACTAGAAGTCTGGTTCTCCTGAGAATCGGCGAATAAGTCGTGGGATACTTTTCAACCCTGACTACTTCGTTTGGATCGACATACAACCAGAATCCTCGCTCTCCTAGATAACTTTGAATCCATTGAATCCAACTCCCAGATGGCTTGTCTGGCGGAACAGGAACAGACCCCTGAACTTGAATTTGGTAGTTGGTAATCCCGGCAGCCTTCAATCCAGTTTCAACGATTTCTTGGATAGACACTGGCGCACATGGTTTGAAGTTCTGAGAGTAGTCCTCAGCAGGTGAGCGGAAATCAACGAGGGTCAGAATGTCACCTAGTTCAGCTTCGCCAGTCATTAAGTCTTCATCATAGAAATACTCCATGATTCTCAATGTGGCAAACAGGGAATTTCTGAGAGTAACTGTGACTGGGAATTGTCCCCTAGCCCAACGAGGCGGGTTGAGCAAATCGTCTAGGGATTCGATAATTAGAGTTGGATCAAGCAGAGTAGAAAGAGTCAGAGAGCCAGTCCAAGATTGGGGTGTCATTATCTCTGCCATCGGTCTTTTCAGATTTAGCCCTTGAACAGCGTTGGTTATGTCCAAGTCTCCTACGAAAACTTTGAACCCATCGCCGACAGAGAAGTTCATCGAAGTCTGAGAGACTAAGCCGAATGTTCCTAGAACCATCTTTTTATTTATTTTCCCCGACTAAGTAGCCAAAACCCCAAACCTTCACTTGGCTCTCCTATCTTGTCCATCTTCTTTCGGGGAAAATATAAGAAACAAGGACTATGGTTGCCTCCCTTGGAATGCTCCAGATTGGTGTAGGTCTAGACACCAGCACACTAGACAAAGACCTAAAGAGATTAGAATCTAGGCTTACTTCGGTATCAAAGGCACTAGGAACTCTCGGTGGTTCTCAAGGCGTAGATTCAGTCGTAGAGAAGTTAGCCCGTTCTGCTACCGATGGAGCCACTGCGTTCAAGGCACTCGGAGATGCTGCCCGTTCAGCTTTTAGTGGTCTAGACAAATCTAGTAGCCAAGGGATCGATGCGGCTGTCAAAAGATTTGAAGAGCTAGAAACAAAGTTAAAGGATTTAGAAGCTAGGTTCGCAAAGGTAGGAACTAAGTCCCCTTCTAGCGGAAAGTCAACTCCTCCCCCGTTTCCCGGAACCGCACCGCCTTTCCCCGGCACTGCACCTCCCAACCCCGGCTCACCACCAGTCCTTCCTTCAGCTTCAGACATCGGTGCTTCAGTAGCGGGTTACGGATTAATCGCCGAAGCTTCTGAACGAGCCTTCTCAGCCGTCGCTGGTTATGCTGTTGGCGGTGTCAAATTATTCCAATCATTCGAGAAAGGACTAAATTCCTTCGGAGCGGTTTCCGGTGCTAGTGCCGATGAGATATCCAAGTTAAGCGGGGTAGCCCTAGACCTAGCCAAGAACACAACGAAGACAGCCCCAGAAGTAGCGAGGGCTGCTGTGGAATTGTCCAAGCTAGGTTTCTCAGCCTCTGACACAACCAAGGAATTAGGAGGGCTAGTAGCTCTTTCTGAAGCTGCTGGTATCGGAGTTGAAGAAGCTGCCACGATTATCGGTGTGGGCAGCAACGTCTTCCAAAGAAGTGCTAACGATATTGCCAACGTAGTTTCTGCTACATCGGCTGCTACGGCTGCAAATGCCACAGATATGCTCCAAGCCTTTTCAAAAGCAGGTGGAGTATTCAAGGAGAATAATCAGGATTTAGAAACCTTATCAGTCTCATTCGGGCTATTGAGGAGCGCAGGGTTCTCAGCCGAATCTGCGGGTACTGCGCTGAAAACTTCGATGCTAAGTCTGGCTGCTCCTACGAAGAGAGGCGGTGAAGCTCTAGGAAAACTAGGAGTTTCCGTTCGAGATTCTGAAGGGAACATGAGGAACTTCATTGACCTCATCCCTGAATTTAGAACTGCGCTTGACGGTGTTGCTACTGAAGACCGAGCGCAAGTCACTAAGGACATCTTCGGAACCGAGGCTGCTCCAGCTATCTTGGGACTACTAGCCACGAACCAAGCCAAGATCGATGAAGCCAGAACAAAGGTAAACGATGCAGCGGCTGGTGGAGTTGCCGCTCAAGAGATGGCTGCCAAATTGCTCGGAGGACTAGACGGCTCCCTGACAATGCTTTCTGGTTCTCTGGAAACATTGCAGTTAAAAGCAGGGGCATCTCTAGCTCCTCTGCTGACAACGCTTGCCACGTCAGCCACTACGGTAGTCAATGCTTTCCTAGGACTCCCCGCCCCAATGCAGACTGCGGCGATAGGCTTTGCAGGGGCAGCGACAGCGGCAGCCGCTCTAGTAGCTTCTCTAGCTGTCGTTAATACTTTGGATATTGGTGGCAAACTTGTCCAAGGAGCAGGGCAAGCTCAGGCTCTATTTCTAAAAGCTAGTCAAGCTGTAGGAAGTTTTAGTCTTGGCAGTTCTAGCGCAACTGGTTCAATCACTTTGTTTGGCAAAGCAAGCGTGGCAAGTATGTCTAGCTTCACCGCTAGTTCTGTTGCCGCTCTGGGAAGCATGGCTAAACTTGCGGCTACGGCAGCCTTAGCAGTAGGAGCCGCTTATGCACTCAGTGAAGCTTGGCGGGGACTCCAACTAGGACTAGGCAACAGCGAAGAAGGCAATGCTATCAGTGCTTCCAACGTAGCTCTAAGCGAGACTTTGGAACAGTTGAAATTGGCTAACGGCGATATCGGTGCTGTGACCAGCCAGTTAGCAGAGATGAACGCTGAAGGAGCTAATCTTTTCTCAGCCGAAAACCTCCAAGGAATCTTTGATGGCATTGGTCAGTCATTGAAAGAGGGTGGTCCGATAGAAGTTATCCAAGATGTAATCAACCAGATATTAATCATCATTAAGGAAATGGATGCCCAGATTACTGGGGTGTTCGCTGGTTTCCTTGAAAAGATTAATGGGATGATTCAGTCGGCTGCCCCTCTCCTCAATCTAATTCCCGGTGGAAAGGCGATTACTGAAGGAGCGGCAGGAGCTTCGGCTGGGCTTAGGGCAGAAGCTACTCGACAAACTGCTGCGGCAGCCCAAGCGAAGGTCGATGCAAACTCTGACCTCGGAGGCGGGGGTAGTTTAGTTTTGACCAACAAGCAAAGAGAGAACCAGATAGTAGTTGAACAGACTGGCAAACTACAAGAAAAGGTCAACCAGATAACTGAGCAGGGAACTAAGTTGTTGCTTGGCTACAGCATGGTTCAAGGAGATGCAACGAAAATCGGGGCACTCAGTTCCGCACAGAAAGAATCCTTTGTAACCAAAAGTAAAGAACAAGTCAAAGCAATCGACCAGTCCATCGCTGCTTTGAAAAACTCTAAGCCAGTCGGCGAGGCTCAGACTGCTTCGGTCAAGGCTCAGATTGCAGTGCTAGAAAAGAGCAAGTCAACCTTTACCGATCGGATAGCTGCCGTTGAAGATTCTACCAAGGCAACGCTAGCCGGAACCAGTGCGGTTAAGGGAGCCTCTGCTGCCCTCAACGAAGAAGAGAAGGCTATGCTGTCCAAGGTTAAAGCCGATGTAGCTGGGCAAGTGGCAAGTGGAGCCATCAGCGAAGAAGAAGGCTACGCTATCATCATGGCTAAGGAAGCTGAGTTTCTAAATGCGAGAATAGAACTCAACAAGGTAAAAATTGCTGAACTGTTAGAGATTAAAGCTTTGGCTTCCACTTCTCCGGCGGAAGCTGCTGAGTTGGATAAAAAGATAGCTGCCCTCGGAGCCCAGAACAGCGAGATGTCCAAGGAGGTTTCCAAGGGTGCGAAGTCCAGTGCCAAGGCTAAAGCACCGTCAGCATCGTCAGCATCGTCAGCACCTAAAGGAATTAGCAGAGAAGATGCCGTCAAGGAATCCCAGAAAAAAGCTGGAGAGGCTGAGGCTTTCCGGCAACAAGAGGAACAGGCTAAGTCCCAAATCCTTGAGAGCAATGCAACCAACGAAGTCAAAAAAGCGTTGATGGTTGGTGCTATCGATGAGACAGAGGCTGCTTCACGGATAGCCAAGATAAAGGAAAACTCAGCTAATCAACAGTTGGCTATGGAACAAGGCAAGTTGTCTCGTCTCAGAGCCATGTCCGATGCAGGGTTGATTGACAAGGAGAAGGCTGCTTCGGAAGAGTTACAGATTACTCAGAAGCTAGCGGCTCTGGAGTTGGGAATTACAGAAGCAAGGATAGCCTCTCAGGAAGCTGCTAGAAAGAAGATTCTCGAAAACATTGAGAGGGCTAACAAGAAGGCTGAGGCTGCTTTGTCACTGAGTTTGACCGAGGAGACTTCTAGTATTCGCAGTCAGCAATTGGGAGGCGGACTTTCTGACACCCAAGCAGAGGCGCAGATTGCCGAAGCTCAAGCGAGACAGACCCTTGGCAACTACGACTTGGTGATGCAGAAGATTACCCAAGTTCAATCACTGAAAGCCAATGGCACAATCACTGAGAAAGATGCAGAGAGCCAATTACTGTCTCTGGAACAAAACCGAGCCGACCTCAATCTTCAACGGATTGACAATGAACGGGCAGCGAGAAAACGAGCCAAGGATGAAGAAATCGCCGCTATCGATGTTGCCTCAGCGAGACTCGTTGGGAATATCCAGTTAGAGCAAGGAATGATAGCGTCAAAGCTCACAGCCCTAAATGCAGAGCAAGCCTTGTTGAGTGCTAGGGATGGCTTGGTTAAGGCTCAGGAAGACCTAGGACTTCAACGACTAGTAGAGCGGGGAGCATCGGAGGCTGAGATTGCTGAGTTCAAGGCAGGCACGATGGAAAGAGAACAAGCCCACGCTGTGCAGATGATGGAACTCAACATTCAGATGCAAGCCTTGGAAGCTGAGAGAGAACTTCGCTCTGCACGGATAGCAGAGAACGAAGCGAAGATTGCGTTGTCCAAAGCAATTGCCCTAGGTGCTACTCAACAGGAGATTGACTTGCTAACCGAGAGTTTGTCCTTGCGGTCACAGAACGTCAAAGAAGCTGAGACTGCCATTAATAGACAAAAGGAACTCGGAGACATTCAACGAGAAACCCTAGACACTCAACAAACTGGTCAAAGAGAAGCGGCGGCTCACCAAGCTAAACAGAAGAGCGAAGCTGCTGAGGGCGAGGCTGCTGCGGCTAAAGATAGTACCAAGGCAATGGCTGGAGGTGGAGCAAGCGGTGGTGGAGAAGGCAAGGGTCGATCCATGAATCTCTTCGGGGAGGACATTCAGAAAGACAAGGCAGCTTCCGAGCAGATTTCTGCCCTACAGAAGTCTGGAGCTACTGAGGCTGAGTTTGCCAAGGCTGCTCTGGGAATCCAAGGGAACAACGAGTTCTTCCTCCAGAGACTTCAAGACATGGGCATGGGCGACATCGTTAACCTTGCCAATGCCAATCAGACTGGTGATCTATCTATGGAGCAACGGAACAAGGCTACCTTCGGCGGAGAGAATGGGATAGGAGAATTACTTGCTGAATTAAAGAACCTCAACGGCAATGTATCAGGGGCGTTGAAGGAACCTAAATCCATCAACATTTCGACAGCAACTCCCATGTCTGACTACTTAGCCGTGGCAGGTAGCACGAACAAAAAGCGTGGTTAAACCCTTCTATTTGGCTCTCTAACTCTGTATTGGGGAAGATAGCTATAGAAAACTTTATCCCCTTGAATCGTATGTCTAAGCTCCCTTTCGTTGTCTCTGAAATCCTACAGAGGACTGAGAAAATCACCGACTCTATGGGAGTCTCCATCGAGATTCCCCGGTACGGTTCCCTGACTTGGCAAGAGTTCCAAGTGTGGGCTGAGCTAAACCTGACCCTGCAAAAAGAAACCGCCACAATGACTCAGTATTCCATCTCGTTGGTGTGTTCGCTGTTGAGGCTTAGATTCAAGCTTGATGCAGATACTACAGACGAAGAGATCATGGATATTCAGGGATATCCCATGACTGAATCAATGATGAACAACATCCTTGAGTTCTTCTTGAAAGAGCAAGCCAGATGGGTAGAGTCGGTTCCTGACGAGAAAAAAAAAGAAGTGGAAGTGAAAAAGAAGTAGATTGGGCTAGCGTATTTTTTACGCTTCAACGTGGCTACCCTAACTGCGATACTTTCAGTGCCGCAAATTTTGCCAGTTGCCCAATGCACCTGATAGAAAAAGCACTCAAGGAATTGCAAGAGGCTGAGATGCAAACCTTGAGTGCTAACCATTCCCCCCTTGCTACCCTAGGGGTCTTTATTGCTGGGGCTGCCGGATGGAAGAAACCACAGGATTACTACGACATGGTTAATCCGTGGGAGAAGATATTGAAGCGAATGAAGGCGATAGAGATTGTTGAGCCAGATGTCGCTGCGTTAGCCATTGAGCTAAGACCGACATTACCTGCTTGGGTTCGAGGCGCACTAGACTGGGACTTGCTCAGATTGGCAGCCCCAGAGAAGAAGGCTAATGCTCTCCCAAATAATGATTCAACCAATTCCCCATAGAGTCACTGTCAGGGAAGCCGATGATTTCTTGGGAACCCTTGCCCTTCAATGTGGCTTGGTAAGCATCGATCCCGCCATCGGGTAACTTCTCGATTCTGACAGAGATGTCCCTGCCAGTCTCAGTCATCTGAGCGGAACCATAGTTTTCCGAGGAGTTCAAGAAAGCGGCGTAGGCATCGGCGAGAGAAGAAGTAGGTCGGTTAGACATTTGAGAAGCTCCAGTTACTTTGTTGCTACGATTCTAACAACAGGGTAAACTCATGACATCTACCTTGAGAAGTATCTTTACACTGAGCAATCTCAAGCCCTTAATTAGGATCAAGATTAAGAAAAGAGAGCCAGTATAGAAAAGTTGTCTTTGTATTATACAGAGGTTTTATATGTAAGAAAACGCTCTATATTAGAGTCCATGAGATGCCTTATTTCTTATTCATGTTTAGGTATTCTCGTGGAAGGTTCTAGACCATGCCTGCCAAGGATTGTAGCCGTTTCACCGCTACCCACTTTTACCCCCTCCGATTACTGGCTCTCCTACTCCATTTCTTCTCCCTGATTTCCTGTTGGGGAATATAAAACTAAAGAAGCAAAAGAAGTCAATGTCCAAAAGAGAAGAGCAACAAGCCATCCTTCGATACCAACAGAAACAGCAGTACAAGGACTCCCTTCCCCAAGAGCAACCACTGACTTCGGCGAGACTCAAAGCCATTGACCCTAGCACTGGGCTGGATATCGTGAGCCTTGATGATGGTGGTACTTTGACTGCGGCTCGTATCTTCGAGGCTGGACACGCTCAGGACACATTCGTTAGAGCTACTGAAGCTCCCGGCGGTACTACTGTCATCGATTGGCTCAACGCCCCTGACCTCCCAGAGAATATCGAGGAGGAACAACGAAGCAGGACTAGGCAACCCGTCAAGGAATTAGACCCCGGCAGCATGGCTATTCTGTATATCAATGAAGAAACTCTAGAAGAGCCAGTTGATTGTCGCTGTACCACTTACAAAAAGATAAAAGGTAGGAAAGGCTATCAGATAGTCTGCGATGGGTCAGGAGAGAAGGAACCGGGGGATGAACTACTAGAATCGGTAGAACCTAGATGGACTCCTCTCTACGACATCCTCGAAGGACTCATCGATATCTCTGATGTCATTGTCTGCATAGTATTAATCACAAGGGATGGTGATCCCTTTGTCCCATCCTCCCAGACAGGGACAAAAGTTCCTCCCGTCTCCCTGATAAACTCGACACTCATTGAATTGCTGAGACAGGGTAGTTCTGTAGTATTCAGAATGGCTGTCACACCTTACCCGATTTGGGGCGACCCGTCTGTTCAGAGTTTCTTTGACGCTCAGTACAACGCTGAGGTAGCTCTCAGTTCCGCTACTGTAGCGCAGTTCGGAGGGGATGTAATAAAGCATCCGGTCTTCGGTATCAACTTAAGTCTCGGATTCAGTTTCTGGTACGGGGATATGTTCGGAAGCCCTATTAAGACTCTCACAGTGCCGGGGTCAGCCTCCTCAATTCTCCCCAACCTCAGTGGAGATTTTATAGCACCATTCCACAACACTCAGAAAGCCATTGTTGACAGGGTATGCCAAGACATTATCTTACCCGTCACCGGAGTCTCTCTCCAGACTGAGTGGGTTTCCTTGATGTATGGCAGTGCGACAAATAGAACATTCACTGTTTCCAAACTGAACGCTCCGAACCCAGTGAACCCATCGTTCCCCGTGTTCATTCATGGCGAGATTAGGATGCCATTACCCTCGCTCCAACCCGCAACAGGAACATGGACTGTCGTTGACCAGATACCCCGATTCTCACACGATCCGGGGTTTAATGCATCGGGATCAGGGTACTCTTACCAAGGAACAGGAGATAGGAGAATGGACTTAGGGTTCATTGCTCCTGCTGATGCTGTCGGTGTCAGGGACGGGACTCATTCGTATCTACTGCACTGGGAGGGCAGCAAGCTCAACCCAGAGTACAAAGGAAATGTGGTAATCGATATGCTCCCCGGTCTGTCTTTCCGTGACGGGAACTTTACCCATTCGACACTGAATGCTCGTCTTGCCACAGTCGTTGATTTCTTGGGAGACACAGATGACGTTGTGGACAAGGTGAAGTTCAAGACAAGCCTAGCCACTTTTCAGTCTGGCATGATGGGAAGACACGCTGCCGATGATCAGGGCAGGGAAGCCTACGCAACCCTTGGACAAAACCTTCCCTTCTGGCTCTCCCCTAGGAACAAGACTCAAAGCAAACCGGGGAAAAGGGTTGTCGTATTCTGGTTAGGGGGGATTACCGAGACTCCGATCAGAATCACCGAGTTGAACAAAGACGATCCCTATGAGGCTTATCTAAGCAGTACCCCAGAGAAAATCTTTGTAACTGTCAAGGCTTCTAAGGAATATGGGTACAAGGCTTTGCCATTGAAACGTCGTCCTTGGTGTACGATTACTACTTGGGAATTAGACAGGGGAACGATGACTCTCTCCGCCCCTCAGAAGTTTCACAACCCGGATGAAGTCACCACGAATCAGGACGACTGGCAAAAGATTTGGGCACATGATTACAACCCGATCGATCCTGTTCAAGTCAAACCTGCGAAGTTCAATATTCCGACAACGAGATTCGGAGTTTCCACTGCAAACCATACATTCAACTTGACCCCATTTATTCAAGGCTCCGATCCGGCTCTGGTTCCAAAGTTGACAAACATTACTTTTGTCTCTGTGACGGCGGGTGGTTCTGGTTCCGTGTTAAGTTGGAATGCCGATGCCCTAACTTTCGTTTACAAGGGGAATGTTACCAGTCTTTATACGATCGTATTCAACTACACCGTAGATGATGGAGCCAGCACAGAAAGCAGTACTATTACTTTGAACGGGTCAATGATCGTTCCGAATCTGCTCTACAGCTTCAGCAGTGCGGAGCCAAACTCTATCAATTTGACTCCCCAGACTTACAACATCGGGGCGGGGGATGCACGGGGGAATGTCCCTCAAGTTATCGCAGGGAGAACCCGGACTTTAGTTAGTGTGGAATTTGAATCCGTAGGGGTTGAGGCGGGTTCTACGCAACAATCTAACGGCTCATTCTTTACTACGTCTGCTCGGTTCGGGGGTGCAAACAACTTCAATCCTTTGGGAAGTTTTACCAGCTTTAACGCTGGAGCCTTGACGATGATCTGGGCTGACAACTACGTCAGGAATGGTCGTGCCTTCGGCGGTTACACAGCGAAACTCAGATACACGATCTCCGATGGGTTCGAGGAAAGGACTGGGATTATCTACGTTTATATCTCAATTGAAGCAGGGAGCTTTGGGTAACTATGGAATTTTGTACCACCACTTTTCGAGGCAAGAATAATTATAACTTGTACCAAGGCATCGCTTATTCTGTCGATTGGGAACAAGACATTGAGGATGCCAATTTCATCTCTGCCATCACTAAGGGCAAGGTCAAGGGCATCGAAATCGGGGAGACACGAATAACTGACCCCGGCTCCTGTTCGCTAGGGACTACTGAGACTAAGTACATGGGAGAAGCCTTCAAGGTTGATGGGAAACCTATTGCCGTTTCTGCGCTCCCATCAACCATCCCCGATTCTTGATCTAGACAAACTCTCCGAGAGAATACCACCATCTCTTAGTTGAACCAAAAGCTCTTCGCTGGAGATAAATCCACCGCCAGCCAATCCAACTAGGAACTGAGCTTGTGCCTCTGTCATTCGTTCTTTGATTAGTTCATCGACAACATTGATTCCGCCGATGGGCTCCTCACCAGTCCAAGCTGTCCATAGATAAATAATCTTGTGAACATTGGTTTCAATCCTTCTTGCCCAATTGGTTAATCCCGCTTGGCTAGAAGCTGCCTGTAGCTGAACTTCGGTAGCGGTTCTAGAAGTTGTGGTTGGCAAAAAGCTCAAAGTCCTCTCCGTAATCTCGGACTCAAGACCCTCAATGTCAGTCAAGGTCAAACTCAGTGCTGCCCCTGTAGGTTCTATGAACTTGGCTTCTAAGTTCCATAGGCAATCACTGGGAGTCAGGGCAAGGCTAGGATTCAACCCATCAGGTGCTGAACTCGGATACTTCTCAGTCAGTTGTAAAATTGGCATATTGCATCTGTGCATAATCTCGTCCTTCTCAGAGACTTTCTGATAGAGCTTCAGATTCAATTCAGCCAAATCATAAAGGGGTGGATCACCAGTGAAAAACTCCACGTCTCCTGTCAAGCTGTAGGACATCAAGGGAATCTCGTTCAGCCCAGTTTCAATGGCTCCGGGCTCAATTAAGAATATCTTCCCGTCTTCGTCTTTTTCATAGACTTCGTAGTAGCCGGGGTAAAGGACCTTGAACCTCGTCAGAATCTTTGTACCAAAGTTGCCATCCCTGACTTCCACGGACTCACGGATAGTCACCTGCTCCAACCTGTCTTCGATCATCACCCAGTTGATTACGTTCCTTGCATCTATCCGTACTAAGTAAGGGCGAAATCCAGCACTGCGTTCTTCGGCGAAGTTGGCAAATCTTTCTGCCCTAGGAAACTCGACTAGGACAAAGCATCTCTCATCCCGCAAAGCTGTTTCGTTGCATCCTTGGAGGAACATAGTCAATGAGTTTCCACGAAGGTCAACATCCTCAATGTTCTCTTGGAGAGTCATGGGAGTCTCTGTTTGCATCGAGAACCTAGACAGGTATCCACTGAACTGTTCAATGGCTTGTCTGAATCTCCTTGAGAAATAGCTTCGCCGCAGTCGGTTATGATAACTACCTTCTGGCTCGTTTTTCTCTCTTGGCAAATACATATCTGACTTGGCTAAGTCAAAAGGTTCGGAGCCCAATCCAGTCCATAGATTCCTGCCTTCCCACATATCAGCCACGAAGGTAAGTTTAGGCTCCATTCTCCGATAATCCTCGCAGATAAAATCGGGCGAATTTTTATCGTTGTTGTCATTTCGGAACAGTGTTTTAACTAACTGTGGGATCATGGGGAAAATATCTATAAGTTATTAATCCTATTTTCCCCATCATTAGGAGCCTTCCTATGCCTGACCTTAACAACCTCTCCACCTCTGAAGACTTGAACACAGAGACCACTGTAACAACCGATTCCAGCACTAATGCCCAAGACCCCGACAAGCTTCTAGGGGCACTGAGAAAGGAGCGTTCCGAAAGAGAGCAAGCCAGCCAAAGAGAGAAGGCTTCTGCTCAGAGGGCTGCTGAACTTGAGGCACAACTAGATACTTATAAATCCATTGACCCCGCTAGATACGAAGCTCTCCTTGAATCTGACCGAAAGAGACAAGAAGAAGACCTAGTTAAGAGGACTAACTGGGATGAGTTAAAGCGTAGAAAAGATGTAGAGATCGATACTGCGACAAAGAAAGCTAAGACTTTCCAAGACAGATACAACGATGTTCTGCTGAGTACTGCTTTCGAGAAGGCTTTCTATGCCCAAGGCGGAATGCGCCCAATCGTATCAGGAGAAGTTCAATCCGAAACGGCTGCTCCCGTTGATATCGCCCTGAGTTATCTGAAGCCCAGACTACGTGTAAACGAAGACGGCTCCATCGAAGTCATGGATACCTCTGGCAACGTTGAACTCAATGCCGAAGGAAAGTCTAAGCATCTCCAAGAAAAGTTGCTGGAACTAAAGATGGGCAACTCTGGGTTCTTGTTTGAGCCTGAGAGAGCGGCGGGTGGTTCTGGTATGAATCCACGTCAAGCTCCCGGCAGTTCTACTCAGCGTGTCTATTCTGCTGAATCTGCTAGGAAGGGCAAAGCCGACCTCTCAGCCATTGCCAAGGGAACCGCTCGTATCCGCCAGTAACTACAAGGTAACTTCCAATGAAAGTGTTTCATCGTTTTTCTATCAACGACTTTTCTGCAAAGGGACTTGTCCTTAACCGAGGAGATGATCATTTCTGCAAGCTGATAGTCCAGGGGAATAACTTAGCGGGAACTACGATCCGCTTCATGGCTAAACGAAGTATCAGCGACTCTGATGCCGTTGCCGTGATTAGCAAGGCTTCCGCCGATATGGTCGTAGTGATCACAAATAACACTCTAGAAGCGACATTCGAGATTGCAGGAATTGAGTCTAGCTCCATTCCTGATTTGTCCACTACTTTAATCTACGGGGTTCAATTAAACATCAACGGTAAAATCAAAACACTGGAAGAAGATGTTTTGACCTTCCAACCAGATGTCATCAGGGGAACCTAACTATGGTTAAGTTGAAATCAGCCCAGCTAATCCAAGCTATCAAAGCGACACTGCCTACTCTTGCCAAAGAGGTCGGCAGCAAGTTCAGAGACTCTATTGTCTCTGATGACATCGTTGACACAGGGAAACTTCGTGATTCAATGACGACTGTTATCGATGGCTCTGATGTCGTTTTCACTTGGGAAGTAGAATATTCCACTTCTGTCCATGAAGGCTATAGTCGTGCTGACGGGAGTCTAGTCAAAGGTCGTCCTTGGACAAGGGAAACTCTCAACCAAGTTGCCACTTCCACGGGAGATATGGTTTTTGCCAAGGACATTGCTAAACGAATAAAGAAAGACCTATGAACTGGATCACCTTGAGAACTCAGATACTGGATTTGCAGATTGTCGGATTGTACACTCTGCCGAACGGTGACACCTTGCCAGCCATCTCAATCGACACTAAGCTATTTCCACCAGCCGGAGCTACCGTGGAAGGCTTGGAAGTCGTAGTTATTCCAGCGACCAGAATCGAAAGGACTCAGTATCTGGGCAGGGGCATTCTAAACTACGAAGGCGAATGTTTAATCCGCCAGTTTAATCCGGTCAATGATACCCTCGATGCTATTCAGAAGTTGTCACCGCTCTTCAATAGAATCAGGGTAGCTCCTAGAGTTTTTCCTAGCACTGGATTCGCTGAGATAGAAACAGTGACCATTACCTTTGAATACTTCGGCGAACATGATTAACCCTTACCTTACTTTGGCTCTCCTATCTTATCTGAGTCTAATAATCCTGATTAGTCCCAATACCCAGCCTATCAACCCGTCAGTAGTCTTTATATCCTAACTGAGTCTATCTATCCTAAAACTAGATAAGAAACAGCCAAGGAGAGCCAAAGGGCAAATGGTGCAGGTTCTGTAGTTAGCTGTAGATGGCTGTAGATGGCTGTAGGGGAATCTGTAGGTAAGCGTAGAAGTCCTGTAGATACTGTAGATTTATGCCAAAAACAACGAAAGCCTAGATATCAAGGGATTCTAGGCTTTCGTTGTTTTATAGTAGATGGCTGTAGATGGCTGTAGATGGCTGTAGATGGCTGTAGATGGCTGTAGATGGCTGTAGATTAGTCCAGATGGGCTTGGAAGCTAAGCCTTTTCCCTTCACCTACAGTTTTGCCGAACCCTGCATCAGCTAACTCAACGAAGATGTCTCGGATTATTTCGGAGTCAATGATTTTGAACTTCACTATCTGTTGTTGAACGAGACGGGCGGTAATTGTCTCTGAGTTCTTCTTGGCAAAAGTTAAGATCATCAAGCTCTCTTCGTCTAGGGATTCGATGTCCTGTTCGTTGTCCAGTCCACCGGGGCTGTTGTCGTAAGCCTGTTCTAAAGATTCCAAAGTTGAGGGTACAGCTTGGGTCAGACTAGGAACAAAAGCCTTTTTAACTATGGGGAGCCGAATCAATCTTGTTGTGCCAAGAGTGGTCAAGGCTAGGGTTTCTTCAATCTTCGTTCCCTCTATGCTAGCCAACTCGGTTCTTAGGTGTTCCCTCTGTCTGTGACTGTTTATCCGATATTGCAGACAATCCTCGATTGATTCATAAGACTGTTTGCGCCCTAGAGTAATAAAAGATAGGTTGTCGGCGATGCAACGATCCATCCCCAAGGCTTCGAGACGGCTAGTGTGACTAGTTATAATCACTCGCATTTTCAAAGCAAGTCCTTGGCAGAACAGTGAGTTGATAAAATGATCTAGCTCTACTTTTGCATCAGGGTTTCCTTGACCTAATAAAGCCCTGATGACATTGAACTCCTCGAAGACTATCAGAGTCGGGGTCAAGGATGACTCAGGGTGTCCTTGTTCTACTAGCTCCATTCGGGTTTCCAACATTGCTCTGAAACCCGAAACCCTACGCCGAAACTCTGAAATCAAAGCCGCTCTATTGATGGACACATAGGCTGTGTTTTCCTTCAATCGGTTGTCAGCCTTGCCGTCAAAAAGGGTTATGTCATAACCTAGTCGTGAGAAGTGGCGCATGGTTTCGACTAACAGAGTAGTTTTGCCAGCTTGAGATTTGGCTACGATCATGACGTTTGCTTCACTCTCAGCAACCACTCTAGCTAAGTCCTCGACAGGTGGCAAATCGGCTTCGACTATCGACTCGTAGTAGTTAGGCTCTACGAATCTACGTTGAGAGCTTACAGCAAGAACAGAACTAGAATCTACGGGTTCGTAGTCTTCTTCTTCTTCTTCGGGAACAGGGAAGTCTCTCTGCTGTCCGAATTTGCTTCTCCCAGATGATGCGGGAGGATTGACGTTGATGGTTTGTCCACCGCCTCTGTTCCGATTATTGTTGACTGGTGGGTTTCCTCCTGTAGGTTGACGATAAATAGGCTCAGGGATTACTGGGCATTCCCTGTTTGGATCGATGACAGTGGAGCCAAAGTAATAGATACGCATCTGCTCGATTGCAGAAAACTTAAACTCTGAAATATCTGACTCGTGTGCTGCTCCCTTGCTGATAAGTTGATCACGGTCTTTCTCGTACT
>Ga0335395_10001269_pt1 | contig 16066 bp, 14 predicted proteins | sample MAT02_FD_205744 | JGI IMG/M metagenome (GOLD analysis project Ga0335395, IMG submission 205744) | Freshwater microbial communities from Lake Fryxell liftoff mats and glacier meltwater in Antarctica - MAT-02 (spades assembly) (version 2) ...
CAGCACCGCCAGCAAAAGGACCAAGGTCAGCAGAGCAAACAATGGCGAAATATTGGCCACTGAGGTTGCGAGGAAATTATAGGCAAAACCCATCCGCCCAAGCGTTTCGCGAAAGTGCTGCTGAGCAAAGAATAAAAACTCAAATTCTCGTCACCGGATGCGGGTTCCCCTCTGCATCCATCATGAAAAATTCCGTGCTGGTGCGCTTGGCATAGCCCAAAGCCAAGCGTGCACCGGCAGTACTTCCCGGGGATAGGCTGGTGAGTTCGCCACTTTCACGGCTCCTGGAATCCAACAGTTTTCCTGGACTAAAACTCGGCTCTGGCGGCAATGAAAATTGCGTAAGATAGCGATTCACCTTCCCTGCAGACTTGATGCGGGAAATCACTTCTTGCCCGATGTAACAACCTTTCTGATAGGAGATATCGGTCTTCTCCAGCAAGGCTTCCGGTGGCAGCATTCCTTCAGTAAGCTCATGCCCCCATGCCGGAATGCCGCGGGCGATGCGAAATACTTCAAGCGCATCTGCTGCTAACGACGGAGCAATTGCCGAGCCTGCAAATTCCAATGATTGCGGAATCCACCAATCCATCCCCGGCACTCCAAAGCGTTCCGAAGCACGTGAAATCACGCCCTCTGGCACCTGCGCGATGAGCCCGGTGAAGTGGATCAATTTGAATTCTCCCGTATGATCGCTCACTTCCACATCATCCGCGATGAGGTAGCGGGTGAGCCGTGCTTCGAGTGCTTCCTGCCATTCTGTGGGGCCACTCACCCACACGGCATCCGCAGCTACGGCCGTGATGGAAACCCGGAATTGCAAGCGCCCCTTCGCGTCTGTCACGCACGCAGGCAGCGCAATTTCTGTCCCCACCAAGCGGCGGACGTCCTGCGTAATCTGGCCATTGAGAAACCGCACGGCGTCCGGGCCCTTGAACTCAAGCAAGGTGGGATTTCCCAAATCGATCTGATAAATTGGTTCACTCATCACTTTAAATAGGGCTTTGCGACCACCGAAAAATCATCTTCGCCCAGGCCCTCTTCGCACAACGCCGCCATCCGTTTTGAAACCGCAGCGATCGCGGGAGTATCCAGTTGCGCAGCCGCCGCGAGTTCCAACATATAACGGCTGTCCTTCACCATGTTTACCAACGAAAAATGAGGTTCATAATTTCCAGCAAGGATTTGCGGAAACTTCATCGCGGTAAGGCCTGACCCTGAGGCATTTTGCGAAACCGCTAGAGCCAAACACTCGCCTGTAACGCCATGATGCGTGGCGATTGCCAGCGCCTCGGCCATTGCTTGCGCGGTGCAGGCCGTGATCAGATTGGTCGCCAATTTCACGACCGTCGCCGTGCCTACACCACCACAATGAAGTCGCGCTTTACTCGTGCTGCTGAGGTAACAGTCTAACTCAGCAGCCAAGTCCGGATCACCTCCCAAGTAATAGGTTAGTTGCCCATTCGCCGCAGCCACTTTGCTACCGGTAAAAGGCGCATCGAGAAATTGACAGCCATGGCTTTCGCAAAGTTTTGCCAACCAAAGAGTTGTTTCTAAATCCAAAGTCGAATGACAAAGAACAATTTGTCCTGGCTTAAGAACTGTTGCGAGGTTCTGAAAAATTTCTCTAACAGCCGGCCCGTCCTTGAGATAAATGGAGACAATCTTGGCATCCGCCACCGCTGCTTGAGGGCTGCTCACCTCGTAGGGCAAGCCCTTGGGCGTGCGGTTCCACGCCACCACATCCCAGCCTGCTTCGACCAGACAACGCGCCGCACGGGAGCCGACAATCCCCAGACCTAATACTGCCACCCGGCCTTTTTCGATCAGACTCATTGCTGGCGTTTCAATGCAAGCTCCACCAACTGGGCCGAGATATTGCGAATTTCCTTCATCGTCTCAGGAGTCGGATCTTCTCCATCTTTAAGCGTCATTTCCGTCCTCAGGCCTGCGAGTAAATCCCGCATTGCCAAGTAATTTGGTCGCTCAGAAATGCGCGGCTCAAGCCCGGTGATACAGTCCGAGTAGTAGTCTGCGATGTCTTCCCGCATCACCTTCCGCGCCCGTTCTGGAGAAAACTGCTTAGTCACCGCCACGGTGGAAACTTCCAGCGCTCTGATCCAGCCACCCAGTGAAATTAAGTGAGCCAAATCCGCATCACGCAGTATGACCAACTCCTCTTCCACATCTCTCTGCGTGGAGGCCAGTTCTTTTTTCAACTGTTCTACATCGCCCTTTTTCGCACTGTCAAGCAGGCCGGCAGCGTGTCGATTCACACGATCTCCCGCGCCGAGAGCTTTGCCGTAGCGAGTGAGATCCGTGGCCATGTCTTCCACTTTTTCCAGTTGCTCTGCCTGCACCACCAAGAAGCCATCCGCGATGAGAAATCCTAGCTCGATGGCCAGATCCGCCCGATCCTGAGACATCCGCGCCGGCATTTTCCGCTCCACATCGGCGATGGGTAGCGGCATCAGAAATTGCAAGGTATCGAACAATTTTGCAATCGATGGAGCAGTAAATTCATTCACAGCCAGCTCCTCACGCACATGCGCATCATCGAGTAAGTCTTTGGGAATTTCGCCATTCGGGCCGGCAGCATCCGCCGCCACTTCCACAGGGTCCGGCGCACCTTCGATGTTCAACACTTGTTCCACGGCCATCACAGGAGTGGCAAGGGCGAACAAAGCCGACAAACTCAATGAATTCAAATTCATGGGCGGACCTTGCCACTCTCCAGCCCTTTCAGCAACTGACAAAATCAGGGTTTCTCAAACAAATTTCAAGCCATCGATTCACCTTCAAAAACTTGCTAGGTCAAAAAACATCGATTAGTAATTTCCCAGCGAACTTTACCCACCCAGTTAGCGCACTCCACTCATCATTCTACCAGCATGTCAAATCGACCTCTCAATATCGGCCTCATCGGCGGTGCCAAAGGTGCCTTCATCGTCAATCCACATCAAAGAGCCATTCACATGGACGGCACCCGCAGAATCGTGGCCGCCGCGCTTTCTTCCGATCCCAAGACCGCTCTCGAAGAAGCCGCAAACTGGGCCTACCCGATCAAAGGCTATGCTTCCTATGATGAGATGATCGCCGCCAATGCGACACTCCCGGATGAGGAAAAGTTAGACTATATCCTGATCGTGACGCCCAATTTCGTGCACTTCGATCCTGCGATGAAAGCGATGAAAGCCGGCATCGCAGTCTTCTGCGAAAAACCTCTCTGCCTCAATCTCAAGGAAGCCACCGAGCTGGTAAAAACTTCTCGCAAACTCGGCGTTCCATTTTGCGTCGCCCATACTTACATCGGCCACTGGACCAGCCGCTTCAGCCGCTACATCGTGACGAGTGGCCTGCTCGGCGATGTCCGCTGGGTCGATAGTTATTATATCCAAGGATGGCTCGCCTCCAAACTTGAAGCCTCCGGCCAACAACAAGCCGCATGGCGGGTGGACCCGAAACGGGCCGGCGGCTCCGGCTGCGGTGGCGATATCGGCACCCACGCCCTGATGCAATTGCGCTACGTCACCGGCCTGGATGTCACCGAAGTTTCCGCCCAAATGGAGACCTTCGTCGAGGGCCGCAAGCTAGATGACCACTTCACCATCTATTGCAAACTCAACAATGGCGGCAAAGCCCTCGTCCGCGCTTCGCAAATTTGCATCGGCTCCAAAAACGATCTCGGCATCACCATCGCCGGGACCAAGGGCAGCCTCACCTGGCACCAGGAAGAACCCGAGAAAATTACCATTTGCCTACCCGATCAACCCGACCGCGTTTACTGGCGCGCTGCCGTTTCAGCCGGTGATGGCTTCATTCCGCAAGAGGCCCCCGCAGATCTGCTCGCGGAGCCTACCATCCCAGCGGGCCACCCAGAGGCCTTCCACGATGCGTTTGCGCGCCTCCATCGTTGCTTCGAGGTGGATGTGCGAAAATGGAAAGCCGGTGCAGAATCCGAATACGATCCTAGCCAATACGCCGACGTCGAGGACGGCTGGATGGGCCTCGCCTTCATCGATACCTGCCTAAAAAGTCGCGATAAAAAAGGCGCATGGACCAAGATGCCGAAGAAAATTTAACGTCTCAAGACAGCCCCTCCGCCGACTAAAACTCCAGCGCAAAAACCAGCGAATCCCGCCCGCTGGCCTCGTATTGTTCGCGGCGGCTTTGAGGTAAATCTTCAATGCTCGCACTCGTATAACTCAGCTTCACCAGGAAAAAGTCTGCCGCGCGATTGCTCAGCGCAAACACTCGCGGAATGCCATTTCCCCTCGCCACTTTTTCCACAAAACGCACCAATTCAATCCCATACCCCCTGCCCTCGTGGGCTTGCTTGACGTAAAGGCAGGCCACTTCCGCAGTCGCCTCTTCCGGGTATTCATGCAGCGCCACGCAGCCGACGACGTTATCATCAATGGCCATCACGTAGAAATCATCGATCTTTGATTGGATGTCTTCGTAAGTCCGCTCCACCAATTTCGTCCGGCGCACCGAGCGCCCGATCATGCCCAACAGTTCAGGAATATCCTCCTCGCGCAGTTTCCGGATGATCCGATAGCTATCCGCATGGACCATGGTGCCTACGCCTTCGTTGGAGAAAAGCTCATCCACCAGCACCCCTTGGCGCCGCCCATTGAGCACGTGTACGCGAGGCACTCCGCGCTTGCAGGCCGCCGCAGCCGCCCGCAGCAGCAGCGCGCTCGCCGGATCTGCTAGAGAGGCAAAAGTCTCGGCATCCGCCGCCCGGATCGCGTGAGCAGGTGCGCCATCGATGAGGATCGCCTCTTCTAACAAAGTGATCACCTTCGCCACGCCGATGCGTAGGGCGAAGTCCACCACCGGCAAATCCAGCGGCCCAGTCGCCGAGGCATCGATGATTGCGGATTGGCCCCGCGCGAGAATTTCCATCACTTCCTTTGCCGCGAGCGGATCAGTAATCGGCCTGGAAACACGCGCGGCCATGATTTCACATTCCAGCGTCCAATCGTAGAGATCCTTCAAATCGCCCCCAAGGACCCCCAGCACCAATTTCACTCCCAGATCTTCCAGCACCGCGAGATCCAGCAACGTTTCCGCGACGGCCGGCTCCGGCAAAAGTCCGGCCTCGATGAGCACAAAAAACACTTTTCCCCGGAATTGAGGAATATATTGAAGAACTTCTCGCACGTCACTTTGTTGCGCCACGGGTTTTGTCTAGCAAACTGTCGGGTTCCCGCAAGCACCGCCACCACTCAGGCACACAATTTTTTCCGCCGCTCAGGACTGTCCCATCACTTTCGATTGCGCCACACCGCAAGAAAACTTGGCATCATGGGCGAATCATGTAGATAAACCACGTATAACTCTTATCCATCCAATGACCGACGAACTCATCAAACTCCTCCGCCAGCGCATTTCCGTTATTGCCGACCACTCGTGGCGGGACCGCGATGCGAGTTCCCACCTTGAGGCACTCAAAGAAGTGTCTGAAAAAATTTCCCAATGGACGCTCACCCATCGCAGCGAGGTGGACGCACAGCTCCGCCATTTCCTTGCCAATGCCAGCTTTGATAAAGCTCTCGCACATTTAGAAAATCAAAATGCCACTTGAGGACGGATCGGAAATTCTTTGCAACCTTCCCACATCCTCTCCAAGATCCACTCGAAATGAAGCAGTTCATCAATCTTCTCGGCGTCCTGGTAGCTGGATACTTCGGCTACACTCTTGAGCCACAATTGCGTCCCCAGCTCACTCTTCCGGCTGCTCCAGTTTCGCCTACTCCAGAAAACGTCAGCCAACCATCCAACCCCATTGCAGCTGAGGAATCCCCGGCCGAAATCCCGGCCGAGCCAGTGCTCGCACAACCGCCCGCAACCTCGACTGAGTCTGAAGCTCCGCTCGTGGAAGAATCCGCACCCGCCGAGCCCGCGCCAGAACCTGCCATCGAAGAATTACCTCCGGAACCTGCTCCTTCAGAAGCTTCACCAGAACCTAGCGTAGAAGAATCTCCGCCAGAACCACCTGCCGCCGCACCCTTGACGCCGAGTGAAGATCCCGTGGAGGCCATGAAGACCAGCGTGCGCTCCGGGGCCATCAAAGAATTCACCTTCGATCAAGTTCTCAAATGGGAGCCTGCTGCAGACGAGGCTGTCGATGGCGAAAACCACCAAATCGGCCTCGCCTCTTACAAGGCCGAGACTGTTTTCGGCACCAAAACCATTCAAGCCAAGGCCTTCATCAAAGACGGCGTGGTCCAAAAATGGGTGTGGCTCAAGAGCGGGATGGAGATCAAGTGAGCGCCGGGACTTAAATCATATCCCGCGTCACTCGATACTTCGCCGCGCAGCGAGGGCACTGGATCATAATGAAGTCCTCACCTTCAAACAGTGCATCCGGTTTGTCTTTCCAACCGCCAAGGATCGGCAGGATTTTTTCCAAATCACACCCACAGTGGAATCGGAAAAAGCGCGTTTCCAAAACGTTAGTCTCCTCGGTCTCGGGAATTTTTTCGACCGCAGCCTGATCCAGCGATGCGAGCCATTCCAAGTCACAGTCCGGCTGGGCGGCAATCAGCACAAAATTTTCATCATCTAACCGGAACGCCCGCGCGGGACGTTGCTCCGACTGATCATAGAATTGCGAAACCCATGCGATGGGGTCTTTACCTTCAATTTCCAAGGTCGAGGTGCGTGGTTTTCCAGCCTCTGCGGCGATCGTCTGGGAGTAGAAAAAATTCCGATCCGGCTCGCGCACATCCTCGGTGAAGATCCGGCCGGTGATGGCCCGCTCATACGAGCTGCCAGTGACGAAAAGATTGATCCGCGGTGCCCGCAAGTTCACTGTCCAAGCGATGGTTTCCGCCCACGGCCGGGCCACCAGATGCAGCGCCAGCATTGCCAGCGTATCCTTTAGCATTTGATCCAATTCTCCCGGTGGCCGCACGCCATGCTCCATCAGGTGGAGATAGTAGTCGGTATAAATCGGGGTGAACTGCCCGCGCAAAAGCAGGGCATTGCGATGTCTTACAAACACCGATTCGATCTTGGTAAATTCTTCAGGAGTCTCCATTACGTGCAAGGACGCTGCGTGTGAGGCATGGCCATGTCAAGGAAGGCCACGGAGATGTGGCGATGAAGCCTGTGATTTTTGAATGATCTGTTCAGTGCCCATTAGGCTTGCTCAGGGGACGACCCCACCGAGCAAGTCAGATTGGAAATTGAACGGACGAGAGGTCCGTTCCCCTTAGGCTCCCGGAAGCTCGATGAAGCCTTCGAGTTTGCGGATCCGTGTGGGGTGGCGCATTTTCCGTAGGGCCTTGGCTTCGATCTGGCGGATGCGCTCACGGGTGACTTGGAACTGGCGACCAACTTCTTCAAGCGTGCGGCTGTAGCCATCCTTGAGTCCGAAGCGTTGTTCGAGAACTTCCCGCTCGCGCTCTGTGAGAGTATCGAGCACGTCTTTAATCTTGTCCTTGAGCATCGAGAAACCGGCTTCTTCCATCGGATTATCCGCAGCTTTGTCTTCGATGAAATCGCCGAAGGAAGTGTCGTCCGAATCTCCGACCGGTGCCTGGAGTGAAATCGGCTGCTGCGCCATTTTCAACACCGCGCGCACCCGCTCGACGGGCAAGTGGATTTCCTCCGCGATTTCTTCCGGCGATGGCTCGCGACCGTATTCTTGGACGAGCTGCTTTTGCACCCTCATCAGCTTGTTGATGGTCTCGATCATGTGGACCGGGATGCGGATGGTCCGCGCTTGGTCTGCAATCGAACGAGTGATCGCTTGCCGAATCCACCACGTCGCATAGGTGGAAAATTTATAGCCACGCCGGTATTCGAATTTCTCGACAGCCTTCATCAAGCCCATGTTGCCTTCTTGAATCAGATCGAGGAACGAGAGGCCACGGTTGGTGTACTTTTTCGCAATGGAAATTACCAAACGGAGGTTGGCTTCCACCATCTCAGTCTTCGCTTTGAGCGCTTCCTTGAGCCAATGGCGGAGCTGCTTGTTAGCTTCCTCGAATGTCTCGGTCGTATGCCACGTGCGTTGTTGAACTTCGCGGAGCTTGGTGATGAACTCCTTATCTTCAGGATCGATTTGTAGCTTACGGCTGTATTTCCAAAACTTCTGCATATACTCGTCCACTTGCTCACAAAAGTCTTCGACGACTTTTTGCTTATAGTAGAAGCGGGTGTAAACGCGGTTGAGGGTCTGGATGTTCTTATTAAATTCTTCTTCGAGCTTTTTCTTGCTGCGAGGATTCTTAACGGAAAGTTGGCGGAAAAGGTCGTCGTTCTCTTGATGGAGCTGCTTGAGCTGATCACAAAGTTTCGGCAAGCCCTTCATGTAGCGCTCGCGGGATTCGATTTTCTTATCAAGGATCACCCGGTCGAAGCGCTCTTTGCCCTTGTTAAGCTTCTCGGCGAGTTCCAAGTAGGAATCCGTCACGAAGCCGAATAGCTGCAAGTGGCGGGCAACTTCGATTTCCGCGTCTTCGATGCGTTTGGAAATTTCCACTTCCTGCTCGCGGGTCAACAGCGGGACTTGGCCCATTTGCTTGAGATACATCCGGACGGGATCGTCAAGGATATCGAGCTTTTGGTCGGCCTTGATATCTTCCTCTTCGCCATCGCCCTCATCACGCTTCTTGTCCTTGTAACGGTCCACCTCGGAGGCATCGATGATGTCGAACTCCATGTTCCGCAACCGCTCCATGATCGCCTCGACATCATCGGGATCGACGAGGTCATTGGGCAAAATTTCGTTGATGTCGTCGTAGGTGAGATAGTCCTGCTCTTTGGCGAGTTTGATGAGCTCACGGATTTTTTCCTGAATTTCAGGAGTATCGATCCGGCGCTTATTCGTCTCAGCAGCCTTGATGGTGGCCTTGGTCTCACCGGATCTCGCGACCTCCTTGGAGGGCTTCTTGGAAACCGATGAGCCACTCTTCGCTGACACTTTGGACTTCTCCGCTGCTGCTGGCTTTGGTTTGACAGGAGGCTTTGGCGCAGCTTTTTCTGCCACTTTCACCGGAGTTGTCACAGCCGGTTTCTTGACCTCTTTGGCCGGTGCCTTTACAGGAGGCATTTTGACCACGGGCTTGATAATCTCGACTGGCTTACTTGCTTTTTCCTGACTCTTCAGCGGTGCGGAATCCTTGGCCGGTGTCTTGACTGTTACAACGGGTTTCTTGGGAGCAGGTTTGGAAGAAGACATGAATGGAAAAATGCTAACTCTGACAGATGGATACAATTCAACTAGCCTAGGGGCACAGCGGAAAATTGCGGCGGGGCGGAATGAAAGGGCCATTGGATGGCGCGTCAAGTCCTTTTTCCTTGGTTGTTTATCCGGCAATTCCAATTAAAGCCCATCATCGAGCAATTCTAAATCAATTTTGCGAAGAGCCGCTGAGGTTGAGGTCTATCTCTAAAACCCAAATGCTTTTCAACAGTTTGCGTTCTATCTGGAATTGAAGTTTTAAATCTCGCAAAACGCCGCTATGCTTCTGCCTCGCCGATGATTTCACTTACTCCCAAAGCCACCATAGAACTGACGAGCTTGCTCGCAAACCGTACGCAATCCGCCACCTCCGGCCTCCGCCTCGGCGTAAGCCGTGGTGGCTGTGCGGGCTGGCAATACGAAATGAAAGTTGCGGAACCCGAGGCAGGCGATACCATCATCGAGGCCGGCGGCGCGCGTGTAATCATCGCGGCAGACAGTGTGGAAAAACTTAGTGGCTGTGCGATTGATTTCTCGGATGATCTCACCGATGCCGGATTTAAAATCATCAACCCCCAAGCAGTGCGCTCCTGCGGCTGTGGAACTTCATTTGAAACTTCAAATGATCCCCCCGGCCAGGCTTTGGAGGATGGCGAAGCTTGCGGCACCCCCTGACTATTAGCCAACCATCGTGGCCCGCAAAATCGAAGAAATTATCCCCAGCCGCCCGGCTTACTTTTGGTGGCTGCTCGCGAATGCGCTTGCGCTGTGCTTTGCGATCGTGAGCTGGTTCGTCTGCTTGCATGTGTTCGGAAACCCGGAAATTCCGCGAAATTACGAGATTTTAGAAAAACTCAAGCGCTTGCCAGTTTTAAAACGCTACACCGTGCTTGATGTTCCCAATGGCAACGCCTTCGCTCCGCCAGAGCTTTACAAGCAGTATTTCGGGCTACCAGCGGACAAGTTAGCCCGCGTCAACTCGCTCTTGATGCGAAATTACCTCATGAACTTCGAGCGCTCGTTGCTCCTGACTTACATCGAGGGCGATTACCAAATTACCGATGTGAGGGCGCTCACTTCCAAGGACTTTATTTCCCAAGGGCTCGTCGTCCGCGCCCAAGCTTTGGTGAAGCCGGACGATTTCACCAAGGCGATGCCCTATCCCGTTTTCATCGAGTATCTCTTCCCCACGGCACAGCCGACCTCTCCAGAAGTTTTCAAAAAAGGCAGTATTCTCACGGTCAAAAAGACACCGAATTGCGCCGCGGTTGTGCACGCTGCCAAGGTGATTAGTGGTGATGATTCGATACTACTATTGACCGTCATTCCCATCGCTTACGGTGCCTACGAGGTGACGGATAAAAATACGATCTCCATAGAACCGCCGCTGAAACTGAATCCCGCTGCGGGTTTCCCGATTATTAAGGAATAGAAAATTCGTGGCACATCGCTTCAAAGCGCACGCACTTTTCACAAATCAAACCACGCCGTCGGTTCATGCTGGCCCGCACAATGCAGCCCCACGTGGCCATGCCCTGCAAGTGCCAAACAATCACGGAGCCGGGTCAGAATGATCTCCGGGCAGTTACAATCCGAGCTTAAATGGCCTAAAACCACCGACCCAAGGCCACTATGGGCGATCTCCCCCACCAGCTCCGCCACCTGCTCATTTGAAAGATGGCCATGCCGCGAACTGATCCGTTGCTTAATCGCCCAAGGCCGTTTGGTATCTGCCTCCAGCATCTCCACATCATAGTTCGCCTCCACGAAAATACCTCGTAATCCATGCAGCCGCTCCGTCATGCTGCGAGTGACGAAGCCCGCATCTGAAAGAAACCCGAAGCGCCTGATTTCATCCCCCACCACGAAACCTACCGGATCCACCGCATCATGTTGGATCGCGAAGGGTTCGATTTTTGCCCCACCGAGCAAGAATATCTGACCTGCTTCAAATAGCTTCCACTTCCCCCCCTCGATGCCTAGCTCCCGCACCACCCGCGCGGTGGCGCCCGTGGCATAGACCGGGACCGGGTATTGTTTTAGAAAAACCTTCAAGCCCCGGACGTGGTCGCCGTGTTCGTGCGTGAGCAAAATACCATCCAGCGTCGCGGGGTCGATTCCGAGCTGCCAAAGTCGCAACACCAATTGCTTGGCGCTCAGGCCAGCATCGATCATCAGCCGCAGCCCACCGCATTCCACGATTGCCGCATTCCCTCCACTCCCACTACCCAACACCGCAAAGCGCATCATGCGCGAGACGATGCCCGCCTTCCTCCAAAAGAAAATAAAAAACCGCTGTGCCGTCCTTGGCGCTGTGAGCCACGTTCCGTAAACTCAATAGGTGGGATCGTCCAATGGATTTCCGTCTTCCTGAGAAGGCATGACATCGTCCATTGGAAGGTGATCCCGGTTCAATCATATCGGTTCGGGCCAGCTACCAAATTAGTCGAACACAGCAGTCGGTAGGAGTCTATCCCTGCGAGGTGTCTCCGCAATCGAAATCATAAAAAAGAAAAAGCTTCACTTTCCGCCAGAAAGACCAGCGCGTTCCATATTATCATACATCGCAAATGCCGACAGCTTGTTGCAGCGATGCCAGTTTGTCTGGCTTGGCAGGGAGAGTTTCTCACATCATGCGGATTCTTCGAATAAAGCCCCGAGTTCTCGCCCTTTTTGTAGATTCGAGAGTCTCAGCCATCCTGACCTACCCACGTAAAATAGAGATCAAAGGGAAGGAACGAGGAAACACAATGCACTCACCGGAGCGTCATTCAGCATTGAAAGTTGGATCACGGATAAACGGCGCAGTTTTTCCAAGGCCAACGGCCCGGTCCATTCCCCGCACCGCAATCACTCGGACCGTTGGCCCTTCAGATAAATCGCCGATCCGGGGTCCTAGGCCGATGACCTAGGCTCAGACATCCTGACTTGGAAGGAAATGACGTGATCCAGGATCGGGCCGGTCCCCATCGGATTTCTGATTCCCCAACGGGGGCTCACGTGGAAACCGGACGAAATCCCGTTGGGATTCAAATTCCAATCATGGGCCACGACATCCAATCCTCAGCGGCCCCCGGCATGGTTCATCGTGTTTCCTTGGCGCTCCTCCCAAGTCCATCGTCCACGTGGGGAGGTCAGGATGTCTGAGGCTAGCGCCCCGGTTGCGCCGCAGGCGGAACTTTGGACTGCGGCGAGGATCACCGCTTTGGGGTGTGGGCGGACCTGTGGGGCAAACTTGGGAAAATAAAAATGGGCGTGAACACGGACACTTTTTCAAAGAATCAGCGTCTTGCGAGAAACCTACTTCCTGCATCAAAGCGGTGATGCTCACCGCACTCCAAAGGCTCAGACGGGGTTTCGTCTCAGGCGGAACTTTGGACTGCTGCGAGGATCGCCGCTTTGGGGTGTGGGCGGACCTGTGGGGAAGACATGGGAAAATAAAAAAGGGCGTGACCTCGGACACTTTTTTCAAAGAATCGGCGTCTTGCGAGAAACTTACTTCCTGCATCAAAGCGGTGATGCTCACCGCACTCCAAAGGCTAGCGCCCCGATTGCGCCGCAGGCGGAACTTTGGACTGCGGCGAGGATCGCCGCTTTGGGGTGTGGGCGGACCTGTGAGGAAGACATGGGAAAACAAAAAAGGGCGTGAACTCGGACACTTTTTGAAAGAATCGGCGGCTTGCGAGAAACCTACTTCCTGCGTCAAAGCGGTGATGCTCACCGCACTCCAAAGGCTAGCGCCCCGGTTGCGCCGCAGGCGGATCTTTGGACTGCGGCGAGGATCGCCGCTTTGGGGTGTGGGCGGACCTGTGGCGAAAACTTGGGAAAATAAAAAAGGGCGTGAACTCGGACACTTTTTCAAAGCCCCGGCATCTAGCGAGAAACCTACTTCCTGCCTCAAAGCGGTGATGCTCACCGCACTCCAAAGGCTAGCGTCCCGGTTGCGCCGCAGGCGGAACTTTGGACTGCGGCGAGGATCGCCGCTTTGGGGTGTGGGCGGACCTGTGGGGAAAACTTAGGAAAATAAAAAAGGGCGTGAACTTGGACACTTTTTCAAAGAATCGGCGTCTTGCGATAAACCTACTTCCTCCGTCAAAGCGGTGATGCTCACCGCAGTCCAAAGGCTAGCGCCCCGGTTACGCCGCAGGCGGAACTTTGGACTGCGGCGAGGATCGCCGCTTTGGGGTGTGGGCAGACCTGTGGGGAAAACTTGGGAAAATAAAAAAGGGCGTGAACTTGGACACTTTTTCAAAGAATCAGCGTCTTGCGAGAAACCTACTTCCTGCATCAAAGCGGTGATGCTCACCGCAGTCCAAAGTTCCACCTGCGGCGGAACCGGAGATAAAAAAACGGCGTATCCCGGTGGAGGGATACGCCGTTAAAAATTTCCAAATTACTTGTTTAGCACTTTGAGCTTTTTGATACCGAAGACAGCATCATCGCCGAGCTCTTCCTCAATGCGGAGAAGCTGGTTGTATTTTGCAATCCTGTCCGAGCGGCTCATCGAGCCAGTCTTGATTTGGCCGCAATTGGTGGCCACTGCAATGTCCGCGATGGTGCTATCCTCCGTCTCGCCGGAGCGATGGGAGAGGACGGAAGTGTAGCCATTTTCCTTGGCCATCTCCACGGCATCGAAGGTCTCGGTGAGTGAGCCGATCTGGTTGACTTTGACGAGGATGGAGTTTGCAACGCCCATCTTGATGCCTTTTGAGAGGAAATCGACGTTGGTGACGAAGAGATCATCGCCGACGAGTTGGGTGGTTTTCCCGAGTTTTTCGGTGATGATTTTCCAGCCATCCCAATCGTTCTCAGCACAACCGTCTTCGATGGAAATGATCGGGTAGCGCTTTTGGAGATCGGCGTAGAAATCGACGAGCTCGGCGGCGGATTTGACCGATTTGTCAGATTTCTTGAACACATAAGCGTTTTGCTTGGCATCGAAGAACTCGGAGGAGGCCACATCGAGGGCGAAGGCGATGTCTTCACCGACCTTATAGCCGGCAGCCTCGATGGCTTGGCAAAGCACCTGCATGGCATGCTCGGCGCTCTTGAGCGTAGGCGCGAAGCCACCTTCGTCACCGACGGCGGTGGAGAGACCGAGATCATGGAGGACTTTCTTGAGCGAGTGGAAAACTTCGGCGCCGTAGCGGATGGACTCGCGGAATGTAGGAGCGCCGATTGGGACGATCATGAATTCCTGGAAATCGATGGGCGCATCCGAGTGAGCACCGCCGTTGATGACGTTCATCATCGGCACGGGAAGAACCTTGGCATTTGGGCCGCCGAGGTATTTGTAAAGCGGCACGCCGAGCTGGGAAGCCGCTGCTTTGGCGACGGCGAGTGAGACGCCGAGAATGGCATTTGCACCGAGTTCCTTTTTCGTGGAGGTGCCATCGAGCGCGAGCATGGCGGCATCAATGGATGCTTGCTCGGTGGCGCAAAATCCGAGGAGTGCGGGAGCGAGCTTGGAATTGACGTTTTCAACCGCCTTGAGCACGCCTTTTCCGAGGAAACGCGACTTATCGCCATCGCGGAGTTCGACGGCTTCGTGCTCGCCAGTGGAGGCTCCGGAAGGAACGGCGGCGCGGCCGATGGCCCCGCCTTCGAGGTGCACATCAACTTCGACGGTGGGATTGCCCCGGGAATCGATCACTTCGCGACCGCGGATTTCAACAATGGTGGTGTAGTCCATACTATATTTTATGTGGTGTTCTAAGTTGGGCGGGTTTTGAGATTTTGGAGAAAAATAGTTCAAGGATTGAACGGCTTGATGGAAACGACAGTGAGCGTTTGCATCGCTTCGGTCTCTTCGTCGCGGACTTGGACCGTGTCTCCCGGAACTCGGTCGACAAGGGCTTTGCCGACTTCCGAGAGGTAAGATACGGTCTTGGTCTCTGGGATGGAATCCCAAGCGCCAAGCACGGTCATGATGATTTCCGCGCCGTTTGGGCCAGTGAGAGAAACGATGGTGCCGATATTGACCTTGGTGGCATCAGAACCCTTGAAGTCAGTGCCGCGAGCGTTTGCGATTTCTTTTTGCAAGGCTGTGCGGCGGTGGGCGAGGTATTTTTCGAGATCTTTAGCGGATTTATACTCGAAGTTTTCCCGAAGATCGCCGTAAGAACGGGCGATTTTTACGTCGGTAAGGTTTTGGGGAATCTTGTTGCGGATCAAGTCGTCGAGCTCCGCTTTTTTCTTTTCGAGACTCTCCCATGAGACGAGCAGGATCTCGTCCGGGCGCTTGGAATTATTTCCGCTGACGAGCTCTGCGGTTTCCGGGCGAGCCTTGATGATGCGGGCCATCAGGGATTTTTTCTCAAGCTCGCCGAAAACCGGGCAATCGAGCAAACGGCGGGCGAAATTACGCGACTCGTTGATATCCATGATCGCGACAAGGTCGGTAAGAAGCGCCTTGTCGTCGCCCAGCAGTGATTGAAGGCGTGAGGTCTTTCGCGGGCCATCTGAGAGATGGTCATTTTCTAATAAATTGAGAACGGACGCGCCGACGTCTGCACTGAAAATTTCCTGTGCCGGGCCTTTGCGCTCACGGCAGACCCAGATTAGGGCGTCAGGGCCAAGGGCACGGCGGGCGATGGCGGAGCGAAGGTGCGTGACGAGAGCAGGCATGCCATCGCGCTCAAGCAGGATACGAGCGATTTCTGTCACGCCACGGGCACCGACGCGGTCGAAGACTTGGACGATTTTGCTGACCCATTCATCGGCGAAGGCATTCGGAAATGCTTCATAGACCGCGCGCTGGCGGCCGGAAGGAAGAGTGCCGGCTTCTTCCGCAAGCCGGATGAGGTCGGCGGAAAGTAGCAAATCAGACAGGCGGACGGCATTGGGATCCAACTCGATGGCCTT
>Ga0335395_10001270_pt1 | contig 16062 bp, 11 predicted proteins | sample MAT02_FD_205744 | JGI IMG/M metagenome (GOLD analysis project Ga0335395, IMG submission 205744) | Freshwater microbial communities from Lake Fryxell liftoff mats and glacier meltwater in Antarctica - MAT-02 (spades assembly) (version 2) ...
TGTAACTCAATCTACATTCGAGCGCGTAAAGAAATATTAAGAGCGCAAGATTTGATTTTGTAAATTATAAAATTATCCTCTGGATTCAATTACTGTAATTAAATGTCACTACATATTTATTACTACCGCGACTTCTAATATCAGAGATTTTATCAGATGATCTCCACTTTGGTGCTTTCATATCCATTGCTTTAATAAATCCAGCTTTTCCGTCCATGTAACCCTGAATATTATCATAGTATTTATTTGCGAGTTATTGTTTGAGTTCGCTGTATTGCTGCGCGTCTTCAGATGTAAAGTGAGACGATCCATTAGCAGCAATGATTTGACACTTGACACAATATCCCAATGCTAGTATACTTTTTTAGTAAACCATCTGGCAAACATGGAAGATTACGACTCTGCTTTTTTACAGCGTTCTCAGGATACCAAAATACTTTGTGACTCTGCCAGAAAAGTGGCTGCCATGCACTTTGGTGGTGTTACGATAGAATGTCTGCTAAAATCAATGATATTCGCTTCCCTACACAAAGGTGCAAAGCGAGAATGGAAAACAGATTATAACAATCCTGGACATACAATTACTAATCCAGGACATAGTTTTCAAGATGCTTTGAAGCGGCATAATAAGCTGCATGATAGGATGCAAAAATTTCCGCAGGTAATGAAATGGCTTGTCACTGTTGAACATCCCCAAAATCAACATTTTATAGATATGCGCTACTCTGGTAGTGAACCTGATGATCCAGACTATAAGCAGTGGCTGTCTGCATATAAGAGTCTCATAGGTTGGCTACAGAAGCAAGCTACTCGACTTTAAAGAGGCAGATATGCAGGAAACCTGGCAAATATCACTTAAACGGCAGCTTACGGACACTTATGTGCAGAGTCCGCAGGCAGAATGGACTGACATAAATATTTCTACTTCTGGACTTCTCAATTTGACCATTATAAGCGATCGCTTTAAGGAATTATCATTACCACAGCGAAAGGAGGAAGTGCATAGCATCCTTCGTCACTTCAAAATATCCCCAGGTTTTATTTCTTTATATACGGTAGAAGAAGCAACTTCTCTGCATTTGTCACGTCCACAGCTTACCAATGAAAGCTCAATACAAACTTGGCAAGATTTAGCTTTGTGGGCTGCCAATCCGCAAAATCAACCCCAACTTTCTCAACCGGAACCCCACATTCCTCGAACCATCACATTCTATTCCTTTAAAGGAGGAGTCGGGCGAACAACTGCCTTAACCCATGTGGCTTGGATTTTAGCTATGCGGGGTCGAAAAGTTGTGGCTGTTGACTTAGATTTAGAAGCACCTGGTTTAAGTACAGCTTTTAGCTTAAACCCACTACCAGAATTTGGTATTGTCGATTATTTTTATGAGCGCTCCTATTTGCCTGAAGAGTTAGAACCCAATATTTTAATCACTAAGATATTTGGTGAAGTTACAATACCTGATGCAACAGGAAGACTCTTTATTGTTCCTGCTGGTTATTTAAGTCTTGACTACATTGCTAAAGTTGACGATCTGCGAGCAACTACCATTCTGGATAATGGTGAAACCCTCTGGTCTATTTTTAGTCGTGAAATTCAAGAACAGCTAAAACCAGATGTAATCTTGGTGGATTCACGTACCGGAATCAATGAATGGGGTGCTTTATCTCTACTCCAAGCTGCTGACGAGGCAATTATATTTTTGTTTCCCAACGAACAAAATCGGCAAGGAATTGATCTTCTCTTAAAATCACTCAATTCTTTTGGCAAGCTGTCAATTAACTTTGTGTTTTCACCTGTTCCTGATATCAGTGATAGTGGAATGGCTAAAGTTACAGAGGTTTGGCAGCTTTTACGCAAAGTCAGTGAGCGCGAAATAGATCGAGATGAACCGAATGAAAATGGTGATGACTTAGATGAGTCTCAATTGGAAATAGCAGAACCATTAATCGTGCCTTACCTTCCATCAATTGCTCTAGCCGATCGTCATCCTGTAACAGGATTTTTGGATTACTACAATCGAATTGCTAACTTAATAGATGAAGAAACTAATCAAATTCGCTCACAGGAAATTCTAGCTGCAACAGATACTGAACAACGCTGGAAAATTATTGAAAGCCTTCAATTTCCTGCATTAAATGCTGCCGATCCTAAGTCAAACCTTCTCGCTTTATTTCAGAAGACTGCTAATTTTGAAAAATTCTTAGATGAAACAACTTGCCTAATCAGAGGCAGAAAAGGAACTGGCAAGACGGCACTTTACTTGCTTTTATTACAGCATGAATCTAAGGCTCGACAGCTAGCTCATGGTCGATTAGATTCTGTACTTTTCCTCTCTGGTCATGGTGGATTCCAGAACAGTCGCCCAACACGCAATGAATTTCAAATTATCAATCAAAGTCTAAAAGATAATGATGGAACTTGGGAGGCATTTTGGCGAGCCTACCTGATATTTAGAGTTGCTCAAGAAAATTATTTAAAACTGCCAGATAAAGGGAGTCAAAAACCTAAATTTGAAAGTCTACGCAACATCTTGAAGGGATTGCCGGGAGAAAACTGGCAGTCTGAACATACGCTCGCCTTAATTCAATTATCAACTGATTCACAGTTGAGACTTGTTTTGCCGGATGTCTTAGACATTCTGAACGAACAGCAACGGGATAAAAATCAAACACTTTGGCTTTTATATGACGATTTAGATGAAGACTTCCCCGATACAGATGGAGTGAGACAGCAAGCTTTAAGTGGTTTGTTTCAACTTATTCAGGCTTGCGATGCCCGTCGATTAACATCAATTCGCTTTAAAATATTTATCCGAGAAGACATTTGGAATCGGTTAAATTTTGACAATAAAAGTCACTTCAATGGACGCGATCTTTTTTTGAAGTGGACAAGGGTAGATTTCTTGCGCTTAGCTCTTCGCCAAGCCATGCAATCAGCAGAATTTAAAAATTTAGTAGATCGTTCTTCGCCTGTTGAAAACATTGATCATGCTAATGAAGAAACCTTAAACCGCGCCCTAGACTTATTGTGGGGAATTCGTCGCAGAACAGGAGACAAAGCTAAATATGTTTATAGATGGGTTTACGAACGTTTGTCAGACTCAAATAACACTGCCTTTCCCCGCAGCTTAAGTGCCTTGCTTCAAGGAGCCAAAGAGCAGGAGCTAACTTACAAAGGACAAACATCAGTTAAGGCTCCAACCGATCGTTTACTTCGGGGAACATCTCTGGAGATTGGTTTAGAAAAAGCATCAGAGGAACGTTGTGATGCCATTAAACAAGAATATCCTGAGTTATGCCAATTTTTTGAAGATCTAGAAGGTGTTCCAGCTTTGCCTACCCGACAAGACCTTGAGAACGCATGGCAGAAAAGTGTACGGGAAATATATCCTGACTTTGATGAATTTGCCAATTTTTTAACTGAAATTGGTTTGGCTAAATGGCGGCCGAAAGAAAATCGTTATGGGTTTCCTGATATTTATGTGTATGGTTTCAAGATGATTCGTACAGGGACGAAGTAGCAAATTATGATTTTCATCGCCACTTCCTCTACTATAACTAAACCAGCACGGTTAAATGACACCCTCTTTCTATTCTCCCCAACAACCCCGCTGTTGGTGAAATTGCGATCCTTTTAGTTGAGGGAGGACAAAAAAGCGAAATGGCGCAGTCTCCTGTGCTAGTTGGTTTAAATCATCTTCATGCTTCGATCGCGCGAGTTGATTCAAACTGTTGTAAAGCAGGCAATCCAGAGGAGACAAGTTCTGGCGGCGGAACCTGACGTGGTGAAGTTTCCAGGTATTTTCCGTCATGAATTAGCGGCACAACGTTCATTCGGTGAGGGCGGGTATAATAGCGGTGGGTTGGTTCGGTTTTTTGCCGTTCTTGCAAGCTGTCGTTGGCAATCTTCTTGCGCAGTTTGACGATCGCATCCATAATTGCTTCAGGCCGCGGCGGACATCCAGGCAAATAAACATCCACCGGAATTAGTTTGTCCACGCCCCGCACCGCCGTAGGAGAATCGGCACTAAACATTCCGCCTGTAATCGTGCAAGCCCCCATTGCAATCACGTATTTGGGCTCCGGCATTTGTTCGTAAAGCCGCACCAAAACAGGAGCGTACTTCATCGTAATTGTGCCTGCGGTAATCATCAAATCTGCCTGTCGGGGAGACATCCGGGGAAATACACCGAATCGATCCAAATCGAAGCGGGAAGCGAGCATGGCGCTAAACTCAATGAAGCAGCAAGCAGTGCCAAACATCAGCGGATACAAACTCGACATTTTTGCCCAGTTGATCATGTCATCTACTGTGGTGAAAATCACGTTTTCCGATAGCTGTTGCGTGACTTCGGGATAAGTGGCTGGATTGGCGATCGACAAATCTTCAGAATCAATATCTAGTGTCATGTCAGGTAAATTCATGTTGACAAAACTCCTCGATCGATATAGCTGTTGGTTGTTAGTTGACAGTCTAATTCTGGCATCGCATTTGAGATCCTGCCACTAACTATCAGATATCTCGATACTCTCCCGTCCCCCAATCTCCCGATATCTCATAACAGCCAATTTATCTGTGTAGCAGCTTAGTTTACGGCTGAGTCATTTTCAAATTCTCGCGAAAGCTTTTCAATTTTATTAAGTATGTTGGCAAAGTTCTGACCAAAAAACGTGAGTGCGATCGCCCACCACAACTTTGAGCAAACACTCAATTCCCTTCCCCTCCCCGTTTCTTAAACTTGGGGGCAGGTTATGATTGACAGTTGGCAGCTTTTCAGAATCTAAATGCTAAACACAACCAACATAATTTCCAGCCTGCTGTTATTTATCCCAGTTTCGATCGCCGGACACTTTCTCGGCTGGGAATCCTCCACAATCTTCATTACATCAGCCCTAGCCATCATCCCCCTAGCGGCCTGGATGGGTACGGCTACCGAAGAAATCGCCGTCGTACTCGGCTCAAACTTGGGGGGTTTGCTCAACGCTACCTTCGGAAATGCCACAGAATTAATTATCGGCATCGTCGCCCTCAACGCCGGATTAATAGATGTTGTCAAGGCCAGCATCACCGGTTCAATTATCAGCAACTTGCTGCTGGTGATGGGATTTGCGATGCTGCTGGGTGGCTTGCGCTACAAAGAACAAGAATTCCAGCCGACAGTCGCGCGGTTGAACGCTTCGGCGATGAACTTAGCCGTAATTGCCATTTTGGTGCCGACTGCTGTTGATGTCACCTCTGTCGGCCTTCCACAGGCCACTATGCAGAACCTCTCTAGCGCTGTGGCTGTAATCCTGATTGTCGTCTACGTACTGACGCTGCTGTTTTCGATGAAAACCCACAGTTATCTGTACGATGCTGGAGTGGCAGAAGTAGAAATGCTCGAAGAATTAGCCGAAAGTAACTTAGCACCAGAAAGTCCCGATCACAAGGTGAATCTGCCATTGTGGATTGGGGTGCTGTTGGCCTGTACGCTGATGGTGGCGATCGAGTCAGAACTGTTGGTTGGTACCCTAGAAGAAGCTACCGCCACTTTGGGACTGACATCACTGTTTACCGGGGTGATTTTAGTGCCGATTATTGGCAATGCGGCCGAACATACGACGGCGGTGACGGTGGCGATGAAAAATAAAATGGATTTGTCGGTTTCTGTGGCCGTGGGTTCGAGTTTGCAAATTGCTTTGTTTGTTGCCCCGGTGTTGGTTTTGGCAGGTTTTGTCTTGGGCAAACCGATGGACTTGAATTTCAACCCGTTTGAACTTGTAGCGGTTGCGGTGTCGGTGCTGATCGCCAATTCTATCAGTTCTGATGGCAACTCTAACTGGCTAGAAGGCACTTTGCTGTTGGCAGCTTATGCGGTTTTGGCCCTTGCGTTTTTCTTCCATCCGGTAATCGAGGGACTCGCTTAAAAGGCTAGAGAGGGAAGTTCGGCAACGGATTGTGTAGCGGATGTAACGGATGTAACGGATGTAACGGATAGAATTCCCGATTACCCATCAGTTCTGCCGTCATCGGGAAGAGGGAATCTCCCCCTCTCCCCATCTTCCCATCTCTCCCTCTCTTTTATTTTTTCTTTCGAGAGTAGTCGTGGCGATCGTACAATGGAAAGCGGAAAACGAGCTAGAGTTCACTCCGCTTGACTTGTGCGACGCGAAGGATTTAAATCAAGAGTGCTCATCAGTCTTGTACTAGGTGTGATACGATCATCATAAGTTGAAAATTGAGTATAACTAGACAACGTAAAAACTTAACTGGATTGTTGAGTACGTAGTCACACCGATAGGTGTTGCCGTCTAGGAGAACTCGCATTTGAACGAAAACCTCAATAGATCAAGAGGACTAATTAAGTACGGTAGGGCATACCGGAATTAACGCTTGAGGAGAAGACACTTTTACTTGACCTGGAGTAATCCAGTCCCAAGCAAGTGACTTCGCTGAACCAAGAATCTCAGTCACCAAGAGTGCTGAGAGTGCCAAAGTAAAACTTGATAGAGCAACCTCAATCAGGGTTATGTGGCTTCGTGAGTTATTGCCTCAATCCCAAATGCCCGAATCCCTCCGATCCAGCCAACTCTGGTAGATCCGCGTGTATCCACTGCGGGTCTGAACTTTTGTTGCAAGGTAGATATCGGCTAGTCGCGCCTCTCGGAGGTGGTGGCTTTGGCAGAACATTTGAAGTGGACGACAACGGCGCCCGAAGAGTGCTCAAAGTCCTGCTGAAAGAACATCCCAAAGCTGTAGAACTTTTTAAGCAAGAAGCCGACGTATTGGTCAGGCTGAGACATCCAGGTATTCCAAAAGTCGATCGCGACGGTTATTTTACATTTACGCCAGCTCACGGCACAGAGTTTTTTCACTGTCTGGTGATGGAGAAAATTGCTGGGGCAAATTTGCAAGACTGGCTGAAACATCGGGGCCGCCCGATCAGTCAAGAACAAGCTCTGAACTGGCTCAAACAACTGTCGGAAATTTTAGACCAAGTTCACCGACTCAACTATTTTCATCGGGATATCAAGCCGCACAATATTATGTGCAAGCCGAACGGGCAGTTAGTCCTGATTGACTTCGGGACTGCTAGGGAGGTGTCGGCAACTTATTTCGCTAAGGTGGGTCAGGGAGGAAATGTGACTGGTATTGTTTCCCCTGGCTACACGCCGCCGGAACAAACTAATGGCAAGGCGGTTCCGCAGTCGGATTTTTTTGCTCTGGGGCGCACCTTTGTTTATTTGCTGACTGGAAAGCCGCCGACTGCGTTTCCAGAGAACCCGCGCACGGGCAGATTAATGTGGCGCAAAGGAGCTCCTCAGGTTTCCGACCCCTTGGCTAATGTGATCGATTACCTGATGGCGCCTTTTCCCGGAAATCGACCTCAAAGTCCGCAGATGGTTTTGCAGTGCTTGGAGGAAATTCATCTCGACGGCGCGGAAACTCAGTTGCCGACTCAGTTGCCGACTCCGGGGCAAACTAAAATTCGCGGAACTTCCGGGGCGTCTGGGGCGACGAAACAGACTTCCATCAACCGCCTCAGACCTCTAAATTCTGCTGGCTTGAACCAGTCTGAGAAAAAAGTTTTAGATTGGAAAAAGAAGTTGCTGGCGGGCGCTGCTGTTTTGATGCTGGGTATTGGCGCGTCTCAAATTTATGGTTCGATGCGTTACGGAGTCTTTCCGGCAAACCCGGTGTGGCTGCTTTCTAGTTTGCCTAGCAGTCAGTTTTTGCAAAGAAGTTTGGATAATGTCGGAAGTGTAAATGCGATCGCCCTGTCGCCGGACGGTCAAACTTTGGTCAGCGCCAGCTTTGGGACGATGAGAATTTGGAATCTCAAGACGGGACGGCTGGTGCGGACTCTGAATCCGGTGCATTCTAAAAAATCAGTCAACACGCTGGCGGTGAGCCCGGACAGCTCAATGTTGGCCAGCGGCGGTGGCGACAATAATGTGATTTTGTGGGATTTGAAGACGGGGAGGCGGGTGCGGACGATTCCCGCTCACAAAGCCGCCGTCAACGCGATCGCTTTTAGCAGCGACGGTAAAATTCTGGCTAGCGGCAGCGATGACAAAACTGTTCGCTTGTGGAATGCCAAAACCGGCAGCAGGTTGCGGACTTTGAGCGGCCACAGCGGAGGAGTAAACGCGATCGCTTTGAGCCGCGACGGTAAAACTCTCGCTAGCGGCAGCGATGACAAGACTGTGCGTTTGTGGAATCTCGACACCGGACAAGTCAGAAGAATTATCACGGGTCACGGGGGCGCGGTTAATGCTGTGGCTTTTAGCCCAAACGGGCAAGTTTTGGCTAGTGCTAGCAGTGACAATACGATCCGTTTGTCGAACGTGAAAGACGGGAAGCGCACTCGCACTTTTAAAGGGCATTCGAGCTGGGTGAGGACGATCGCCTTTAGCCCGGACAACCGCACTTTGATCAGCGGGGGCGGAGAGATTATAGTTTGGGATTTGAAGACGGGCAAAGAAAGAAGCACTCTTTCTGGTCACAATCAGTTTGTGAATTCTGTGGCTATTGCCAGAGATAGCAAGACTTTGGTGAGCGCCAGTCCCGATCGCACTATTAAGATTTGGCGAATGCCATAGTCAGTTGACAGTTGGCAGTTGACAGTTGGCAGTTGGTGGTTGGCAGTTGGTGGTTGGTGGTTGGCAGTTGGTGGTTGGCAGTTGGTGGTTGGCAGTTGGTGGTTGGCAGTTGGTGGTTGGCAGTTGGCAGTTGGCAGTTGATAGTTGGTGGTTGGCAGTAGTGTAAGGTGTGCAGCGTACATTGTACAGAATTACTTTTTTTACGAACCGCGTCCTTCGCGAAGGAAGAAAAGAGAGAGAAGAGAGACTGTATTACCAATGACCAATTTTCAATGACCAATTTTCAAATAATCAAGAGTTTGTGCAAAGGGATTTGGTCTTATCCCAAAATTCCCCGCCCGTTTTGGGCAAATTCATCAACTGTTTGCTGGGATAATTCGTGAACGACCATCGCTTGCAACACGTCAAAAGGCAATGTCAAATGATGGGCACCGGCTAATAAAGTCTTTACTGCTTCTTCCGGTGATTTAATGCTAGCTGCCAAAATCTCTGTATTCGTTCTCTGCAATACGTTGGCCATATCCTGCACTAAGGCAAAACCGTCTCCGAGGAGTCTGGTGGCGCGATTTACGTAGGCGATCGCATATTTAGCCCCCGCTTCTGCGGCAACAACGGCCTGGGCGGCGCTGTAAATAGCTGTCACTGCACAGGGAATTTCCGGCGACAAGTGTGCTACTGCTTGAAAACCAGCCGCGGTTGCTGGAACTTTCAACACTGTTTGCTGTCCAATTAATTCAAAAGCGGCTTTTCCTTCTGCTACCATGCCATCCAAATCGGATGCTGTTAACTGATAGTACAGTTCCCCAGGAATCAGTTGTGCCAGTTGTTTGAGCGTCTCTTCAGGAGATAACTCGCTTTTTGCCAAAAGTGTCGGATTAGTAGTAATTCCCGCTATCCACCCGAACTTGCTCGCCCGTGCGGCTTCCGCTACAATTGCAGTATCAACATAAATAGCCATCGGCTCTACACCTTCAGTTTGTTAATATTTTCCAGACGCTTGCTTTCAGCTTGATCTCAATCAGAGCGAAATTAATTCTTCAGCCTCAACAATATCAGAATCTCGGAAATATTACTGTTAAGTAAATATAACAATTCAGTGATGTGCATCACCGACAGTAAGTAGATTAGTTGGAACATATATAGCCTTTCTCAGAAAGATGAGGTACTATCCGGGGTATGGCATAGGGCATAGGGCATAGGGCATAGGGCATAGGGCTATGGGCTATCCTCACCACGCTTGAGAACCGCTATATAAGTATGTAATTGCGATGCAAACGCAGTCAAAAGAAGCAACCGCAAGGGTTGCGATCGCTTTACATTTCGTGACAGATCCAAGTTTATTTGCACCTATCTACTTAGGGCAATTTTAAAATTAGTGAGTTTTGAATTCAACAGGACTTCCTTCATTCAATTGACAGTTGACCGTTGAGAGTTGACAGCGACCTCTACCTGGAAGGAATAGGATTGGAGTAATAAATAGTCTGATTTTAATTTCTCCCTGATCAGGGAGAGGCTTTCAACAAATTCTTTCTGGTAAAAAAGCCGCGTTGATTAGGGAAATTGCGTAAGTGCTCTTGAAGATAGCTGATAACTGAAATCAAAACTTTGAAGTCATTTGGTAACTGCGATTATCGGGTCTAGAAAAAATGACTTCCTAAATCCCGGATACACATAAGTTACATTTGTAGTAATGGTTATGTACGCAATCACTCAAGGAGGTGACTCAGAAAATGACCAAAGAACAACATCAGCAGCCACAAGTCAGACTTGAGACATCTTCTGAACAAGTCGAATCGGACAAAATCGCAGCAACGGCTGAAGAATTCTCGGTAAATGTTAAGTCTGAAACTGTATCTGAAGCGGTGGAAAATAGCGCCCAAGATGGTTTGAAAGCTCTAGGTCGCTTGATGATGGTGAGCCTAACTTGGTCGCTGGCGGGGCTTTCTAAACCCAAGTAATACCATTTTGACAAAAGATTGCTACACAATAAATGTTGTGTTTGTTTACAATGATCCTGCTCAGAAGGTGCGTCGCTGTTAAATCGTCGATATTTTTCAGGGATTGTTGATGGCGACACACGCTACGATTACTGTTGCATTAATTTGACTTTCTTGGTATAAGTTATGGATAGCTACCGCAACGGGCGAGTTAGGAGTTGTGAGTTGGGTTGGGAATTTTGTGGTACTCAAAACACACAACTCTTGGACTTAAATAATTTCCGGTTACTTCTCATAAAATCCGTTTGTAGTGAGGACTTGCGTCCTCTCTCTTCGGACTATTGAATATTTTCTGAACCAACCGCCTCAGAAATTGAATTAAATCCTTTTTCTTCTAACTTTTGTAGCAAACCTTCCAAAATCCGCCGCACCATCCAAGGCCCTTCGTAAACCCAACCAGTATAAACTTGAATTAAACTTGCACCGGCGGCGATTTTTTCCCAAGCATCTTGGGCGGTGAAAATGCCGCCTACTCCAATTATGGGTAATTCGCCTTTTGTATATTGCCAGATAAATCGGATGACTTCTGTCGATCGCTCTTTGACTGGAATTCCGCTAATTCCGCCCGCTTCTTCGGCGATGGGTTTGCCTGTTTCTCGCAATATTTGGGTTTTCAATCCGTCGCGGCGGATGGTGGTGTTGGTGGCGATAATTCCTGCTAGTTGGTAGGTTTTTGCTAAGTCGAGGATGGATGCGATCGCCTCTGGTTCCAAATCCGGCGCAATTTTGACTAAAATTGGCTTGATTCCTTGATTTTCTTGTTGCAAAATTTCCAAAATCGTGCTAAGCCCAGCAGCGTCTTGGAGCGATCGCAACCCAGGCGTATTCGGAGAGGAAACGTTGACTACAAAATAGTCGCCCCAATCTTTGAGCAGCTTAAAACTCTCCAAATAATCGGCTGCTGCCAGCTCTAACGGTGTTACCTTAGATTTACCGAGATTGATGCCGATCGGGAATGGCGACTGAGACATGGGGCACTGGGCATCGAATTTTGACTGTTTCTGTGCAGCCTGAAACCGGACTGCCATTGCCGCGGCTCCTTGATTGTTAAATCCCATGCGGTTGAGGACTGCACTGTCGGCACACAAGCGAAACAAGCGAGGTGGGGGGTTTCCCGGCTGCGGTTGCGACGTGACTGTACCGAGTTCGGCAAAGCCAAAGCCAAAATTTGCCAAAATGTCCGCAGCTACGCCGTTTTTATCAAATCCCGCGGCTAAGCCGACAGGATTTTTAAAGCTCAGTCCCCACTTCGATTGTTCGAGGCGATCATCTTGTACTCCCAAAGATTTCTGCAATCGGGAGAGCATTCGGCTGGTGGCAGGATTAGACTGGGTTCTGGCTGCTAGTTCGAGAATTTGAAGAGTGCGGTTGTGCAGCCACTCGGCATCGGTTTTCAATACGGAAAACAACAGCGGGCGCACGCTTGATTGATAAATATCCAATGACTTGTCCTGGGGCAGTTGACAAATGAGAAATGAGAAGGGAGATAAAAATATTCAGCAGGAGACTGGAAAGGTGAGATTTTTACTTCGACTTGAACTTCGATCGACTTTATTCAATGTTTTAGCTCGAAGCATAATTGAGACGACTATATTATAGGTTGATTCTTTTTAATTTTAATTTTTTTAAATTTTAAGTTGGTAATTTGAAATTAAACAAAGGTGTGGGGAATCTGGGAAATGGGGCAGGAGCAAAGACTGAAGGATTTAGACGAACAAATCGCGGGCCTGGATCGCGTTCTCCAGATTCTCCGAGAAGAGGAGAATGTGGAAGTGCTGCTGGAAACCACTCTCGGTTACTTGCAAGCGGAATTTGACTGGCGGTTGATTTGGATTGGGTTGTACGATCGACAGGCGCACCGATTGTTAGGGAAAGGTGGCATGACTCCTAACGGGGATTTGTCTTTTCTCAAACAGCGATTTTCCCTCAGCGCTGGGGATTTGCTGGAACAGGTGGTGATTCAGCTTCAGCCGGTGGGAGTCCCGGATTTGCGATCGGAAAACAGAGCTGGAGAATGGCGCAAAGCAGCTCAAATTTACAATATTCAAGGCACGACTCTGTTTCCGCTGCGCTACCAAGACCGCTGCTACGGCGTGATTTTGCTGGGGACAGACTTGTGTGGTTCTGCGCCAAAGTCGGCGGAAAAAACACAGTTGGCGATCGTATTTGGAGCGCTGGCAACTGCTCTTTATCAAATAGAAAAAGATTGGCAGCGACAACAAGTCAAACGCCCGGATGAGTCTCTGTTAGCGCTGATTTCGCAGTTGCGGGAATTGCGATCGCTCGACCAATATTTGCAAGCGGTAGTCGAACAAGCCCATGAATTTATCGAGCCGACGCGGACTAATGTTTATTGGTTTGAGCGAGAGCGGCGCTATTTTTGGCGCAGAGTCAGCAACCGCCAAGTTGCTCCGGGTTTGGGCTTGATCCGACCGGCTTCGGGCATTACTGTGCAAGACTTGGGAGAATTTTATCAGGCTTTGGCCGCGGAACAAATAGTTTGGATCGGTGAATCTCATAGTTCTCTGAAAACTGAGCTGACGGGGCGGTTGATGCAGCAAATTCGTGCTCGCTCTCTGTTGGCTGCGCCGATTGTTTTGGAAGGGGAATTGTTGGGATTTTTGGCGGTGGAAGCGAGCGAGGCCCGGATTTGGCAAGATAATGAAAAACATTACCTGCGGGGAGCGGCGCATTTAGTGGCTCTGACGGCTCCTCTGTCGGAGATGGAGGAGAGGATTGAGCAAACTGAGCTCGATCGAGATTTAACTGCCGGAATAGCTCGCGCTATCTACAGCGATGCTGACTGGGAGGCGACTTTGAAAAATACGGCTGAGCAGTTGTGCTCTCGGCTCAAGTGCGAATACTTTTTGCTGTTGCTGTACAGGGAAGAACAAAATCGCTTTGAAATTGTCTGCCAAAATCTGCCCCGCAACCGCAGACAAGTACCGTCGCCGCTCAACGCCCTTGATGCGGGTGACGTGGGGCTGGTGCAAGCCAGCGGGGAACCTCTGGCGATTGAAAATTGGGAGGAAGACGGGCGGTTGGGCGCTTGGCGGGAAGTGCTGGGAGAAGCTGGGGTGCGATCGCTTTTGGCATCGAGCACTCGCGGAAAACAGTCTGAGGGAGAAAACCCCAATCGCCAATCGCCAATCGCCAATCGTAAATCGCAAATCGAGGGTTTGCTGGTTGTCGGGCACAGCGCAACTCGCACTTGGAGAGGTTCGGAGCGAGAATTAGTTCGGGTAGTTAGCCAACAGTTAGGATTAATCCTGCACTCCTGGCAGCAGAGTTCGGAAATTGACAAATATCAGCAATTTGAGCGATCGATCAAATCGGGTTTGGCGGTTTTGCAGCATTCTGGCGAGGAGCAATCTGGGCTACAGATATCTGCTGCAACAGCGCAGATGTTCTCCGAGTTGCCGCTGCAAAAGCTCGATCGTCACTTTGCCGAACAGGTTTCCCAGACAATTGGCTGTCCTTTAGTCGCCGTAATTACTTGGAATCCCGGCCAGGATGCAGGTTCAATCTCCGCAGCGGTAGCTGCCAATCCCGTATTTGCCTTGAATCCCCAGGCGCTGATTCCTGTCCAAACAGACGCTTTGATCCAAAAAACCCTAGCGGAAGGAGGCGTGCTGCAACAGAGTATGAGCCAAGTGCCACTGGCGACGAAGCGGTGGCTGCGGAGTCCGGGAATTGGCGAAATTATGACGGTGGCGCTGCGGACAGCCCCAGAACACGCTCCTACGGGCATTGTGGTGGTGGCGGATGCTACGGGCCGCCAGTGGTCAGAGTTGTCCGTGAATTTACTGACTTCGATGGCGTCTCAGTTGGCTTGGTGCCGCAGGTATTTGGCGGTGCAATCGGCGCAGGAGTCGCAGCGATTGGATCTGGAGATGCTCAACTGGTACAAGCAGCGCCGTTTCGAGGATTTTTACCGCACTGTGGCAGCGGGCGTTAAGGAGTTGGGAGAGTTGAGTCAGTCGATTTTGCAGTCGGCGAAGGAACAAAAGGATGCTCTGAAAACTTTGCGCTACCAACAGGTTTTGCGACAAATTGGCAATGGTTTGGGATCAATTCATTTGGTGCTGAAACAGGAGCAGTGGCGGCCGCTATTTGCACAAGATGCGGTGCCTGTGAGCACTTGGTTGAGGCGATCGCTCGATCGCACGGCCCCCCTGGTCAAACAGTCGGGAATCTTGCTGGAAGTGAACAAAGAGACTGCTGTGTCGCTGCCTGCGGGTCAGACTTTGGGCGTTCGCGGGGACAGCATTAAGCTGGATTTGATCCTGTGCGAATTGCTGGCGATGGCTTGCAGGCGCTCTGGAGTTGGCGACAAGGTTGAGATTCGCTCTCAACTTTTGGGGGAAGATTGGTTAGAATTATCTGTGATTGATAGTGGCGCGTGCGATCGACAGTTAATTGCTGTGTTCAACGGCGGTTTCCACGGCGATATGTTGGCCGTTACGTCAAATAGGTCGATCGTGCAAAATCTCTTAATTTGTCAGCGGGCGGTACGCTTAATGGGGGGAGACTTTTCCTTAGAAATATTAGAAAATAACTTAATTGTCGCCCGTTTAGTGCTGCCCCTAGCCACGTCTTAAAATTCTGTTGACTTTGTAGCGCACGGCGCACCGATTGACTAGACTTGAATTGCATAAATTTTGGATCGGATCGGGAAACCGCAGATGTAAGGCAGATGCCACGCTGATTAACGCAGATAATTTCAAGAAGAGCGATCGAATGAATGCAATGCAAGTCTACTTTGTAGGGTGCTATAAAAGCGCACAAGTTGACTTTGTAGTTGGCGACAAACTCAACCGGTGCGCCGTGCACACCCTACAAAATACTATTTATCCCGACAGCAACCTGAAAGTATCGCGCGAGGGCTTCCGGCGAAAAAGCTAAACAGAAGGACTAGCAGTTTCCACAACCTCAGAATTCGGGAAAAACTTGTCAGTAATCCAAGCAGTTACAATATGAGAAAGCAATCCCATCGGCCCAGCAAACAAACACAAAGCCAAAGAATGAACAGTCCAAACACCTGTCCGCTGTCCTTCCAAATAAATCCAGCGTCCCACAAACAAATCCATCACTAAAAAATGAATCCATCCCGTAGCAGCCGCCGTTTCCTCCCCCAGAAACTTAGCAATATCTGCCAACTTGGGATTGGACAAAGCAGCCGCATTTTCTGGAGTCAGACTGCTACCAAACAAATATATGTACAAGACGGCGAGCACTGCAAACGGAATAAAGGAATTCATCACTTTTCTGGTAATTCCCCAGTTGGGCAATAAAATCATAATTGCCCAGAAAGGCAAAACGAACAGATTACCTGCATCGAAAATTAGTTCTGGCGTCATAGTTGGCTGTTGGCTCCTTTGATTCAGTTGACAGTTGACAGTTGAGAGTTGAGAGTTGAGAGTTGAGAGTTGACAAAAGAAGGAAGAGGATTGGAGTAATGAATCGTCTTCTTTTAATTTCT
>Ga0335395_10001273_pt1 | contig 16049 bp, 16 predicted proteins | sample MAT02_FD_205744 | JGI IMG/M metagenome (GOLD analysis project Ga0335395, IMG submission 205744) | Freshwater microbial communities from Lake Fryxell liftoff mats and glacier meltwater in Antarctica - MAT-02 (spades assembly) (version 2) ...
AAATTTAGGTATTGTGGAATGTTTGAGCACAGGCAAGATGCCTGTGCCACTCCCAAATTTAGGTATTGTGGAATGTTTGAGCACAGGCAAGATGCCTGTGCCACTCCCAAATTTAGGTATTGTGGAATGTTTGAGCACAGGCAAGATGCCTGTGCCACTCCCAAATTTAGGTATTGTGGAACGAGCCGGAGAGCCCGCAGAGCCCAAAAACCTGGTCATACCCCTTGACAACTCCCAAGATACCCCTTACACTAATAGTACGAACGCTAACTAATAAACAGATGGTTACTACGTCCACTGTCGATCGCACAAATCTAGCTCAGTGGCACGACGTTCTCGCCCCCCACAGCCTCGGCTACCGCATCAAACTGCTGGCACAGCTAGGCACTCGCAAGCTGCAAGAAGGACTGGAACCCTTTGGACTCACACATTTTCACTGGCTGGTGCTGTGTTGCTTGTGGCAAGAAGACGGTTTAGCAACTTCCAGCATTGGCGACAAACTGCAACAGGTAGGCGGTACGCTGACTGGTGTGATCGATCGCATGGAAGAAAGAGATTTAGTCCGTCGGGAGAGAGACACGCGCGATCGACGGATTTGGCGAATTTGGCTGACGGATGCAGGTAGGGAACTGCAAGACGTGCTGCCGCCGCTAGTAGCAGATATCAGAGAAAAGTCAATGACTGGAATTTCTCACGCCGATCGAGAACGCTTCTCAGAATTGATCGATCGGGCGATCGTCAATCTTTCCTAAACCGACAAATCAGTCTCACGGAAGAAGCGCAGCAGCATCTACCTCTACTACATTACAAATAGCCCAAAGATACTACGTACGCACTTTAAAAAAAAGTAGTCTTAATAAATAAATACTACGCACTCTAACTAAACGGCATATTATTAAAATCTTAGGAGTCAACTACCATGAAACCCACCAACCAAACTAACCCAGCAGAATTCAACGGTAACGGTAATCGCAAAGCATTGGGGCTATTAGAAATAGAAAAGCCGATCGACGACACCATTGCCAAAAGCCTACCAATAATCCCCGCCCCAGAGACAGAAGTCAGCGCCCCCGCCGATGTCGAAACAAACGTCGAAACAGAACTGCAAGCACCCTTGCCCGTGGCTGAAACACCAAAGAAAAAGTCCAAGAAACCGCTGATTTTCGCAGCGCTGGGGCTAGGGGCGATCGTCGCAGGCAACTTCGGCTACCATTACTGGCAATACAGCTCAATCCACCAAGAAACCGAAAACGCCACAGTAGCCGGACACATCCACCAAATCAGCAGCCGCGTCAACGGTACTGTCGGCGAAGTCTTAGTACAAGACAACCAACAAGTAAAGCCCGGACAACTGCTGATTAAACTTGACCCTCGCGACTACCAAGTTAAAGTCCAACAAGCCCAAGCAGCCCTAGAAAACGCCCGTCGCCAAGCCGAAGCAGCGCAAGCTAATATTTCCCTAGCCTCTCAAACCAGCCAAGGCAAAACAGCCCAAGCCGAAGGAGATATCGGCGGTGCGAATGCTGCGATTTCTACCGCCCAAGCAGCAATTAGAGAAGCCCAACAAGGCGTACCAGCCGCCGAAGCTACCGTTGCTGAAGCCGAAGCTGGCGTGCCCGCCGCGCAAGCCAAAGTCACCCAAGCTGAAGCCGGAATTCCCCAAGCACAAGCCAAAGTGACGGAAGCCGAAGCCGGAATTGCTGCGGCGCAAGCTCAGTTAGTCCAAGCACAAGCTAATCTCGTTAAAACGCAAGCTGATTATAGACGCTACGAAAGCTTGCAGTCTCAAGGTGCGATCGCCCGCCAGCAATTAGACGCATCCAAAGCCGCCTACGAAGTAGCCGTTGGCCAAACCACCGCAGCCCAACAAGGAATTGCTCAAGCTAGAGCGCGCTTAGCCCAAGCTCAAGAAGGCGTAACCGCAGCCCAAGCAGGAGTAGCCCAAGCTCAAGAAGGGGTAAAACAAGCTGAATCCCAAGTAGCGCGCGCCCAAGTTGGCATCGCCACCGCGCAAGCTAAAGTCGCTGTAGCGCAGGAAGGTATCACCACCGCAGCGGCTAAACTTGCTACGTCGAAGGGCGGATTGCAACAGGCTGAAGCTACGGGTGAGCAAACTAAAGTCAGTCGATCGCAGTATGATGCTGCTAAGGCTGCGATCGGGCAATCGGAAGCCTCGGTTAAAGACGCTCAACTGCAACTTTCCTACACGAATATCACTGCACCCGCCGCTGGACAAATCGGCCGAAAATCCGTTGAAGTCGGGCAGCGTGTGCAGCCGGGAACTCCGTTAATGGCGATCGTCAGTAACGATTTGTGGGTAATTGCCAACTTCAAAGAAACGCAACTGGCAAATATGAAACCTGGCCAAAAAGTAGAAATCAAATTAGATGCTTTTGGTGGCCGTAAATTTGAGGGTCGTCTCGATAGTTTCTCCCCTGCTTCTGGCGCTCAATTCTCCTTATTACCTCCCGACAATGCTACGGGAAATTTCACCAAAGTTGTGCAACGGATTCCGGTGAAAGTTGTATTTGATGCTGAAAGCATTAAAGGCTACGAATCGCGGATCGCACCGGGGATGTCTGCTACAGTAAATGTTGAACTGAAATAAAATCAGTAGTCATTGCACAGGCCAAGAAACCGGGTTTCTCCTTAATTTATGCAAAGGCTGAGAAACCGGGTTTCTGCGATAATTTTGGTAGCATGACCAGATATTTCGGAAGAAACCCGGTTTCTGGATATTATGCACAGCACAAGAAACCGGGTTTCTGCGATAATTTTGGTTGGGATACGAGATATTTGGCAAGAAACCCGGTTTCTGGAGATTATGCACAGGCTAAGAAACCGGGTTTCTTCGATAATTTTGGTTGGGTGACGAGATATTTGGCAAGAAACCCGGTTTCTGGAGATTATGCACAGCCCAAGAAACCCGGTTTCTCCTTAATTATGTAAACGCCAAGAAACCCGGTTTCTGCGATAATTTTGGTGGCATGACGAGATATTTCGGAAGAAACCCGGTTTCTAGAGATTATGCACAGCCCAAGAAACCCGGAATATCGTCGATGTATCGTCGCCCAACCCAAAATTTTTACCTGCGGAGAACCGAAGTAATAATCACCGTAATAGTGGCACTTGCAATCAGAATATAAGAAAGTTGTACAAGCCACTGCGTAACTTTATATGAATTGTCTAAGTTGTCATGATCTCTATAAGCCCGATCGCTATTTTTAGCAATTTTATTCGATATTCTCTCAATTTTATTCGATATTCTCTCAACATCAGCGGAAAGCTTGTCTAGCTTGTCTAACTTTTGAATAACATCTGCTAGCGTGGGTTCATTACTTGAAGTAGTTGTCACGATCTTTCCCTAAAAACAACAATATTAAAACCTCATTATATCACGAATTAAAAAAATATTGCCAAGAAAACCACTCTATGGTAAACTAGAAGATTGTGAATATTAATCAAAAGTAAAGTAACAAGCTCGGAGAAATCAAAATGACACAGCAAACCCTGCACGGAACCAGCCGCAAAAGAAAAAGAACATCCGGTTTTCGCGCCAGAATGCGTACTGCAACGGGTCGATTGGTAATCAAAGCCCGCCGCAGCAAAGGTCGCCACCGCCTCGCAGTCTAGCACTGGATGAAGGTTGAGAGGCTCCCGATCGATCGCCCTACGCCATGTTGCCCGATGCAAACCGACTCAAACACCGAAAAGACTTCAGCGCCGTCTACCGCAAGGGAATGCGCCGCAACTCCGCTCATTTCAGCCTCAGAGCTCTGCGCAAACCCAAAAGCATCGAAAGCCGCAAACCGACAGCCGAAAAATCCTTGCAGCCCACTCGCACAGGCATTTCTATCAGTCTGAAAGTTAGCAAACGTGCTGTAGTCCGCAACCGGATTAAGCGCCAGATTCGGGCAGCTTTGCGACAGCTATTGCCTCGATTGAAATTCGGGTGGGATTTAGTAATTGTCGTGCGTCCGATCGCACAAGAGTGCAATTATGCCGAAATTCTGCAAGAATTAGAGCAGTTGTTGGTAGAAGCCGAGGTACTAAATGGGAATTCGAGAGGAAGTATACTATGAAGGCGGCCCCGCACCCGGAGACTTGATCATCAACTTACTCCTGGGGCTGACTGTTGTGGGAATCCCCCTCGCAATAGGATCAATTGTCCGGGCTCTGTGGCTGCGCTATCGGATCACCAGCCGCCGAGTGTCCGTAACTAGCGGTTGGATGGGGCGCGAACGCACAGACGTTATCTACTCAGATATAGTCAAAATCGTCACAGTACCTCGCGGTTTCGGAAGCTACGGAGACATGGTGCTGACAATGAAAAATGGCAGTCGCTTAGAACTGCGATCGATTCCGAAATTTCGAGCCATGTATGACTACATTAACGAAAAACTGCCCGCAGCAGCTCAAAAAGCTAACGCGACTCCAGCTAAATAACCGCATAACTTCACCCTCAAATCAGGCTGAAATTAGTTCGATTATTGGCAAACTGATTACAAAAAAACCGCAGGCAGGGCGGTCGATCGACGGGCAATGTCCTAAGATAGAGACAAAGGCCCAAAAGTTGAGGCAGCCCGTATCCAGCGGATGCAATTAGTTCTCAACAGTAAACATAGAGCACCTAAATTAACTCAAAGCGAATGGATTTTGGTATCTCGTTTCTTTCCAACAACCTCATGCTCCCGATCCTAGATTTTTTCTACGGGATCGTGCCAAGCTACGGTTTAGCGATCGTATCTCTGACGCTCGTGATTCGCTTTGCTCTTTATCCTCTCAACGCAGGCTCTCTTCGCAATATGCGACGCATGAAAGTAGCCCAGCCGTTGATGAAAGAGCGAGTAGATCAAATTCAAAAACTCTATAAAGACAATCCTACTAAACAGCAGGAGGAAATGAGCCAAGTCTACAAAGAATTTGGCAACCCTCTAGCAGGATGTTTCCCATTAGTTCTGCAAATGCCAGTGCTTTTTGCACTGTTTGCAACGCTCAGGGGTTCGCCGTTTTCTGACATAAATTACAGCGTCAACGTTCAAGTTTTGCCAAAAGAACAAATCGAAGCTGTTCAACCGCAAGCTTTTGCTACACCGCCCCAAAATATTTACGTCACAGGTACTTTTCATGCTCCAGTTGTGGGCGTGATTCCAGGCGGCGACAAACTCTCTGTTGGTGACACCACCAAGATTGATTTTCAAACCCCAGAGGGTAAAGCTCTCACAGTCCTAGCTGCCGAAAATAAGAGCGAAATTGACTTTGCTCCTAGTTGGAAAGTCATCAAAGGCGAAGAAACTGTCAAGGTAGACGAACAGGGCAACATTACAGCCTTAGCGCCCGGTGAAGCCACAGTTCAAGGCACAATCCCCGGATTGGCTACAAACAAAGGCTTCCTGTTTATCGAAGCTCTAGGCCGCGTTGGCGCGATCGACCCAGACGGCAAAATCCACTGGGATATTTTGGTGATGATCCTCGGATTCGGCATCAGTTTGTATATCAACCAAACTCTTTCGGGACAAGCACAAGGGCCAAACGACAATCCCCAACAGGCTACAATCAACAAACTGACGCCTGTCATATTTTCGGGGATGTTTTTGTTCTTCCCGCTGCCCGCTGGCGTGTTGATGTATATGCTGATTGCTAACATCTTCCAAACAGTTCAATCGTTTATTTTGTCCAAAGAACCACTGCCCGAAAACCTTCAAAAAATCGTGGACGAAGCAGAGGCGAAAACCCAAAAAGAACAGGGATTAGATGCACTTCCCTTTGAACCAAAGCGTTCTAAGAAAAAGGCTTGATTTTAAAAATGAAAGAATCTCAAATGCAGCGCGGACAGCAATGGTTAGAAGAATTGCTAAAACTGTCCGCAATTCCCTCAAAAGTGGTAAGCCAACAGCAAGAAGATTGTTATTGGATGACGATCGATCAAAGTAGTCTGACTCCCGAACAAGTTGCTATCTTAGTCGGGCCAGACGGTAATGTACTAGATGCCATTCAGTACCTCTGTAACACTGTTGCAAACATAGGTAACGAATCGGATGAACCCACTCCTTATACAGTTGAACTGAACGGCTATCGCATCCGTCGCCAAGAGGAATTGCGATCGATGGCAGAGTACGCAGCAGATCAAGCGCGATCGACGGGAGTTGAAGTTGAGCTCAAATCGCTGTCTTCAGCAGAACGTCGTCAAGTACACACCTTTTTGAGCGAATGTGAGGATCTAGAAACTTACAGTCAAGGACAAGATGCCGATCGGCGTCTGGTAGTGCGGCGGCGCTGACGGTAAGTAAGGAAAGAAGAAGGAAGAAGGAAGAAGTTAATTTTTAACTATTCCTTTTGACCTTTGAATTCAAGAAGTAGGAAGACAAAAGATTATTATGGAGACAATTTATATCCCTCATCTACTCACAAAAACTGAGCGGAAAGAGGTTATTGATTTTGAAGAAATTATCCCCGATTTAGAAACCCTAACTCCCGTGCGGGGGCGACTGCAAGTAACTCACCTAGGGAATTATCTTGAGGTAAAGGCTAAAGCAGAAACAATTGTGACTCTCACCTGTCACAGATGCTTGAAACAATATAATCACCGTTTGAAACTCCAATCATCTGAAATTATTTGGCTCGAAGAAAAACCGAGTCAGCCTGATGCAAGTTCAGGAGAATTTGAAGTTGATTTAGAAAATTTAGTAGAAAATTTGTCCCCAGGTGGTCATTTCTCTCCAAGCGATTGGATATACGAGCAAATGTGTTTGGAACTGCCACACAAACAGATATGCGACACTGAATGTCCTGGAATAGATTTAAAGGATTTAGAAGAGGCAGAAAGCTCAGAAGCTTTATCAGACAGCCGCTGGGCATCTCTGGCAGCGCTCAAACGTCAATTGCCTTAGTCAGTTGTTATTAGTCAATAGTCATGAGTCAATAGTCATTAGGTAAAAACTAATAACTGTAGAATAACGAAAACCAAAAATAACACCAGCTCAAACCTAATGACTAATGACTAATGACTAATAACAACTAACAAATAACAACTGACTAATGACTAATTTTAGTGACGAATTTGAACTGCTGCTGCGATCGCGCTATCCCTTAATTTACATTCCCACACGGGAAGAAGAACGCGTAGAAGTGGCGATCGCCCAATGCGCCAAAAAACAAGGTTCTCGCGCAGTCTACATCTGGGATTTTGTTGATGGCTACCAAGGCAATCCCAACGATGCCGGTTTTGGCAAGCGCAATCCTCTGCAAGCTTTAGAGTTTCTTGAAAAATTGCCAGCATCCGCACCTGCAATTTTTATTCTGAGAGACTTTCAACGTTTTTTAGAAGATGTGGCAATTTCCCGTAAGCTGCGGAATTTAGCGAGACTTCTCAAATCAGTCCCCAAAAATATTGTCATCGTATCTCCAACCATTTCCATCCCAGAAGACCTCAGCGAAGTCATCACAGTTTTGGAGTTTCCCCTGCCCACGGCGGCGGAAATCAAAATTGAGGTGAAAAAGATGTTAGAGGCTACCGGACAGGCGATAGAAGGGCGTTTGCTGGACGAAACGGTGCGCTCATGTCAAGGATTGTCGATCGAACGAATCCGCCGAGTCTTGGCAAAGGCGATCGCCACCAGAGGCGAACTGCATCCCGACGACGCGGAACTGATTTTAGAAGAAAAGCGCCAAACAATCCGCCAAACTCAAATTCTCGACTTTTACCCAGCCCGCGAAAACATCTCCGATATCGGCGGTTTGGACAATCTCAAAGAATGGCTGCTGCGACGCGGCGGTGCTTTTTCCGATCGCGCCCGCCAATACGGTTTGCCCCATCCCAGAGGTTTGTTGTTAGTCGGAATTCAAGGCACCGGCAAATCCTTAACTGCAAAGGCGATCGCCCATCACTGGCATTTACCCTTACTTCGGTTGGATGTCGGGCGCTTATTTGCCGGATTAGTCGGGGAATCGGAATCGCGCACCAGACAAATGATTCAGCTAGCAGAAGCCTTAGCCCCGTGCGTGCTGTGGATTGACGAGATTGACAAAGCTTTTGCGGGATTGGACGGTAAAAGCGATTCGGGGACAACCAGCCGCGTGTTCGGGACTTTTATTACTTGGTTAGGCGAAAAAACTTCGCCAGTGTTTGTCGTAGCAACGGCCAATAACATCCAGTCTTTGCCGCCGGAAATGCTGAGAAAAGGTAGGTTTGACGAAATATTTTTTGTGGGTTTACCCAGTCAGGAGGAACGGCGGGCGATTTTTGAGGTACATTTGTTGCGGTTGCGATCGCACATTATCAAAAATTACGATTTAGAGCGCTTGGCCTACGAAACTCCCGATTTTTCGGGCGCCGAAATCGAGCAAACTTTGATTGAAGCAATGCACATTGGGTTTAGCCAAAATCGAGACTTTACCACAGATGATATTTTAGAATCAGCTAGTCAGATGGTGCCCTTAGCTAGAACCGCGAGCGAGCAAATCCAATTTTTGCAAGATTGGGCCGCTGCTGGAAAAGCTCGCCTTGCTTCTAGATACGGCAGTTTGAGCCGCCGAATTCAGGGATAGTCGATCGAAGTCAGTAGTCAGTCAACAGTCAACAGTCAACAGTCAGCAGTCAGCAGTCAACACTCAACAGTCAGCAGTCAACACTCAACAGTCAGCAATGAGCAGTGTATATAGCATTTTCAAGTTTTTAGTTGGTTTTCTGTTAGCGATCGTCCTGATGGCAGGCGCTAGCGTGGCGGCTGCACTTTACTTTGCCGCTAAGCTAACTACTCTCCCCGAAAAACCTGTTTTTCCCAACGATAAAACAGCAGTTCAGATTGCGGGCGCTGGGCCGAAGTCCACAGCCAAAGCCAGCCCTGTTTCTACGTCTAGCGATGCCCCCTCTCCGAAACCGCTGGAACCTGGAACTTACCGAGCTGTAGTAACTCAGCCGATCGGCTTAATTCTTCGCGATAGTGGGAGCAGAGACTCGAACCGGATTGGCGGTGTTGGTTACAACGAAAAAGTCGTGGTTTTGGAAGATTCCCCGGACAAAGAGTGGCAGCGAATTCGGGTTGAGGATGGCAACCGCGAAGGTTGGGTAAAGGGCGGCAATACTGAAAAAGTCGAAGGTGAATAGGACAATAGCCGATCTCAAGTTTTGCACGACAACTCTGATCCGCGATCGGGAAATTATCTGCGTTAATCTGCGTCGATCTGCCTGGTATCTGCGGTCTTCAAGAGCGAAAATCTAGGCAATAAGTCTAATCTTAATCTCCAATTCAAAAATCACATACCATATTTGCTTTTAAAAGTCAAGTAAAATTTATTTGCAATATTTGGGATAGCAATCAGAGACTCTGAAACTGTAGGTGCGATCGCCCCAGCAAAATCCTAAATTCGACATAAAAGCCCACCAGAGAAAGGGTTTTAATAGCTAAAACTTGACAGGGAAACGGGAAAATACATAATTTCAACTTATGTTATTAATAAGAGTATGTTAAGAAACTTAGCAAAATTTTAAGCTTAGTTGCAAAACTGAAGGGTTTGTCACCGCAGTAGAAGCAAGAGTGGTAGCTTTGATCACAAGATCTAAGTTTTCAGCTTCACAGCTACCAACAATAAAAAATATGTACGACAAACGTCCCGATCGAGATTTGGCGACTGCTGCTGTAACTGCGGCTTTAGGAGCTGGGGTGGTCACTTCTTTTGCAGTCAGCAGAGGACAAAACCCGCTGGTAGCTTTGGCAATTACTGTTTTTGCAGCGGGAGTAGCTTTGATTTGCGATCGGTTTGGCTTAATTTAAGTTAATGTCCCATTTTTACAGAATAGTTAACCAATAAAATCCCCATCCTGTTTGCAACTAGCAAGGGTGGGGATTTTTAGTCGATCGTCAATCACTAATATTTTTATATAAATAAAATTAATTTTTAGCGAATAATACGCAAAAACTGTTCATTTTTTTCTCATGAAGGCTAAGATGTGGCTGCAAACTATTTTCCTGACACTCGCGTCTTGCTAAACAGCGATGCTATCTTGGTTGTTGCCTGTAATTATTTTTGAAGGCAATTTTTTTTCAGAAACGGGTGCTTCGTGCAAACAGGTAAACATTAGCCTTGATAGCTCCTGGGCCGCTCACAGCTCAGCTTGAGTTTGCTCGTACATCACAGCCACAATTTCACACTAAAAATTTATGGAATCCCTCGCCTACCTCGAACTTGCTCTTGTTTGCGAAGCACCCTCACCAGAGTTGAAAATTTTTGATACACCCAAGTGGCAAAACCTATCGACTCACACTTATGTTCGTTTGTTGTCTCTGGCTTTGATGCTGTCGGTTTTGAGTGCCGCCGGTTCGGCTTTTGCTCAAATAAACCCCGGAAATCCCAATTTGCGATCGGTTCAAGACAGATTGCGAGAGTTGGGCTATTTTTCCAGAGCTTCCACCGGTCAGCTAGGCCCGGTAACAAAACAAGCTTTGACTAACTTTCAACGAGACTATCAACTGTCGCTGACTGGTAGGCCCGATCGAGCTACTGTGATCGCACTCAATAGTTTTACCGATGACGATCGACCTTTTAAAACTACTTATACAAACTATAGCTATACCGAGCTCAGTTTTGGAGACACCGGTGCAGAGGTTTCGGCCCTCCAGCGCAGGTTGCGGCAGCTAGGCTACTTCAACACTCATCCCACAGGAAATTTTCGCGAAGTCACTGTCCGTGCGGTGAGATACTTCCAGCGAATTAATCGACTGCGGGTAACTGGAGTTGCAGACAGGCAAACTTTAGCTTTGCTGTTTGGCTCCATCAGGCCGATTCCGCCCGCTACGCCTCCGGGGAATATTTCGGGAAATGGCGGTTGCAAGGGGCTGCGGTTTGGGGACAGAGGGGCGACTGTAGACTTGATTCAGCGGCAGTTAAAAGCTTTGGGCTATTTTGAAGGTGGCGTTGACGGCAAGTTTCGCGAACGCACTCTCTATGCTGTGACTCGTTTTCAGCAAGATTATAATCTGGTTTCTGACGGCTGCGCTGATACTGCTACTTTGACGGCTATCGATGCCCAAATGAGGAAAGCTCAAATTACCTCATTGCCCAAGGAAAATGAGCAGCAGAGCAATGCCGGAGATTTTCTGGAACTCGGCGACAGAGGCCGAGAAGTGGAATTTGTGCAGCGGCGGCTGCAACAATTGGGCTATTACAGGAGCCAGATTCACGGTTGGTTCGATCGACCAACTCAACAAGCTTTGATCCGGTTTCAGAGAGATAGCGGGTTGTTCGGGACTGGCAGAGTCGATCGCAGCACTCGATCGGCTTTGCGGCAAGGCAACAGGCAGGCAGCAGCGCCTGTTTCGCAGCTCGCCGCCGGTCTGCGACGAGGCGGTACTGGGCAGTAGTGTCCGAGAGCTTCAGTCTGAGCAAACTAAGGATCGCAAATTAAATAATTTACACAAGTTTGTGGACGGGCGGGACGCCCATCCCACAAAGAACGGGCGGGACGCCCATTCCACAAGAACAATAAAGATTGTAAGTTATTTAATTCTCAATCCTAAGTCTGATCTCCTGAATAAACCCAGTTTCGGCGCAAGTGCAATTTGCACTTACGCCGAAAACTTTTGTTAATAAATGTAACAAAATGTACTTGAGATACGAAAATAGTGTTATTTCAACCGCCAAGGCACTTTGGTCGTTGGGCGAGCGGGCGACGCTTCGCTCAGTGACCGGAAGTGTCCTAACCACCTTGGCGACTGCTATAACTCACTCGATTAAATCGGGGGGGGTGCTGACGTTCTGGGCGATTAAATCCGGTGTGATGCTGTTGTTCTGGGCGATCGACTTCGGACAAGACCAATTGCTGGAAACCAAAGACGGCCATCCCATCCGCAAAGCTTCGTGGCACACCGTATGAATCGTTAGCTGGCAGTCTAGCAAGTGCAATCCAGATTTTTCAGATTGCTTCATGCCAATTTTCAGAATCGAATCGTTATTAAACTCGATCGTTCTGTTGCACTGAACGCAGACTAGGTGATGGTGGTGGTGCGGATAAGGCTGGTTTATTTCATAGTGTTTGTGACCTTCTGCTAGTTCGAGTTCGCGGAGCAGACTCATCCTTGCCATTAACTTTAAAGTTCGGTAAATGGTGGATAAGCTAATGTTTTCTCCGCGATTTTTTAACAAAGTGTACAAATCCTCGGCGCTCAGGTGATTGCCTTTGGGGAGGTTCTGAAATACGTGCAAGATGGTTTCCCGTTGGGGAGTCATCCGCCAGCCTTTGTCGTTGAGTTCGGATTTGAATGAAGACGCGGTGTAAAGTGCCATAGTGACCCTCTCAAGAAAGTCTGCCTATTGACAATCATACACAACGATCGAGATATTGTGCAAATATCGGAGCTTAGTCAATTACCCGTCATCAATCGGAGTACCGATATGATGAGAGCTTGTATCTACGCTCCACCGCAATTCTGAAAACCTTTGCAGGATATCAGCTTTAGTTTCATCGCGCGACACATCGGGGGATACTGACAAGCTCCCCGTACTCGTCCAGTCTTGCCGAACGAGCAACGTTCTCATTGCAATGTTTCGCGCCCCAACCAAATCAGCGTGTAATTCATTACCACAACATTCACAGCGAAACATTAGCCCCTTGTTCGGTCGATTAGCCTTCGAGGTATGCCCACATTTTGGGCAACTCTGAGAAGTATAATGCGCTGGAACTTTGGTTGCCAAACTGCCAATCAAATTAGCTTTATAGTCAATATAGCCATGCAATTCGGCAAACGACCATTTAGCCTGGTTTCGATTCGCTCTGCGCTGTTTCTTGCTCGCCTTCTTACCAGATTTGGACTTAGTTCTATCACGGATTCCGGTCAAGTTTTCTAATCCAATTAAGCTAACCGGCTTGGCAATTTCTTTACTGATTTGGTGATTCACGTCAGCGATAAACCGTCTCTCCCGTCCCGACAATGCGATTAGTCGTCGCTTTGCCGAGCGGGTGTCTTGACGCTGTAGACTTCTTCGAGCTTTCAGGTATTGGTTAGCTTTGTGCCGAGATGAAGCGCCAGAATAGAATGTAGACTTATTGTTTAGGTCTGTTTCTACTGCTAAGTATCTCATCCCAACATCAACACCAGAGATTCGAGTAATAGATGTTGGTTCAATATCGGGCAGTTCAATTTCAAGACTCACCATTAAGTAGTAAGTCTTGGAAGAGCGCTGGTAAACTATCTTTGCTGCTCCGATATTAGGGCAGACTTTAATTAAATTTAAGTGCTTATTCCAGCCTTCGTAAGGCACAACAATCCGACCATTTAGCGTTCCAATACTGACTTGCTGCTCAGATTTGAACGAGTAGTCTCGCTGATAATTCAAGGTCACAGTCCGAGATGCGTATTTAGGAGCTTTGTCAAGCCCTTTAAATCGTTTCTTAGTATAGCCTTTCTTGATCGCTTCATTGTTCTGCTTGACCTTAGTTAATAAGGATTTAAGCGTTGCCGCCACCTGTCTGGGAACGTTACACGCCATCTGTGCGCCTAACCTAAACTCGGAACGCAGGTGACTGTAGACAAGTTTCTGTAATGCGAGCACCATTACTAGAATTGCCATTACCAAAAGCGACTACAGAAGTATAGTTCAAGGCATCACGGTAAGCCAGCGCGGTATCGCGCACCGCCAACTTCTGTTCGGCGGTGAGATTTAACTTTAGCTTTGCGGTGATAACTTGGTTCATTACTTCAACAAACTCTGTGACCACTATACCTGCTGAAGTTAGCAAAAGCAACCATGTTGGAAATAAATCTTGTTCGTTCGCGAGTGCCACGCCGACCGGTCGAAAGCTGCGCTTGTCAATTTTATTGGTGCAATCACAAGCGTCACGCGCTTGTCCGACCCGCCACCAACCGGGGCGGTATGGCGGGGGAATCCTGCTGTTCTAGTTGAAAAAAAGTTGAGGAGAAAATTTATTTTTTGATATTTTTCGATGGCAAACAGGCCAGAAAGCCCCAGACAGAAGACAGAGAAATCGTTGAGAAGTAGTAGAAATCAATACTTCTGCCTTCCGCCTTCTATCTAAATTCAGAAACCGACAGTAAATGCACACCCACTAATTTAATTCAGAGATTCCAGATAGTCGCGCACGCGGTTGCGGCGCTTGGGTTGACGGAGTTTTTGCAAAGCTTTGGCTTCAATTTGGCGGACTCGCTCGCGGGACAAGTCCAGAGCGCGACCGATTTCTGCCAGCGAGTAGGGATGTCCGTCGCCCAAACCAAAGCGCATCAGAATTACATCCCGCTCGCGGCTGGTCAAATCTGCCAAAAGTTGCTGCAAGTCGCGGTGCAGAGCTTCTCGCATCAGCATTTCTTCTGGGGAGATGCTGTCGGTTTCGAGCAAGTCGCCCAACTCTGTATCTTTTTCGTTGCCCACTTTAGTTTCCAGAGAAACCGAGCGGGGGACTCGCAGCAAAACTTCTCGAACTTGGGCGGCGGTCATGTCCAACTCAACGCCGATATCTTCGATCGTAGCTGTCCGACCTTTTTCTTGAGAAATTTTGCGCTGGGCTTTCTTGATTTTATTAAGTTTTTCGGTGATGTGAACCGGGAGGCGAATGGTACGGCTTTGAGTGGCTATAGCCCGCGTGATTCCCTGGCGAATCCACCAGTAGGCATAGGTGCTAAACCGATAGCCCCGCGTCGGATCGAATTTTTCGACAGCTCGTTCCAGTCCGAGAGTACCTTCTTGTATTAAATCGAGCAATTCTAAACCGCGATTTTGATATTTTTTCGCCACCGAAACCACCAGGCGCAGGTTCGCCTTAATCATGTGGTCTTTTGCTTCAACGCCTTCAGATTGAATTCTTTCGATCGCCTCCACCGTCATCTCTGCTAATTCTGCCCACTGGCGCTTGCCTTCGGCCATAATTCGCTTGAGTTCGGGCACGTCACTGACACCGGCGGTTAATGCCCAGCGTTCTATGGAAGGTTTGTGTCCCAATTGTGCAGACAGGCGATCGCGCACTTGAATTAAATGCACGAAGCTTTGAATCAGCCCTTCTTCCTGGGATGCGACGGTGTTACGCAATTCCTGCAATTTGATGTAGCGCTGAACTTTTTGAGCTTCCGAGACTTCTTCGTCTCTACCCAAGAGACGCACCCGACCAATTTCTTGTAAGTAGAGGCGCACTAAATCTGTAGTGTGACGGCTGGCATTTTTTTGCAATTTGGATGCTGTGTCTGCATCTTCAGTCTCTGCTGAGTCTTGGTCGATGGGTTCGTCTCCAGCTTCTTCAGCATCTTCATCCAACACATCTACATCTTGCAAGGGATTGACTCGCAGTTGTTCGTCGAATTCAGCTTGAGCGTAAAAAGAGGTGGCTGGCATAGTGATTTTCTCAGTGGCTCCGGGTGAAAAGATGCTACGCTTGGCGGTTATTTTATAATTATGATGCCCACTTTGTTAAGACGAAGCATCACCGCTTTTTGTTTCTTTACTAACTTTCCTGACTTTTCTGCTGTTGTGCGATCGAACTTTGGCGGCCCCACTTGTTTTACCAAGATTCAGGAAAACGCTAAGAACTTTCTGATGTAACAGGTTGAAGGCCCGAAAAGTGCGTTGTACTTCTTTGTTTATGTAGCTAGTATATATAGTGACTGGCTAAAAACAAGTGACCTTAGTCAGAAGTTAAGTTAATCTTCATCACCAATAACCTGGTTCCCGATCACTTCGGAAAAATAGGGATTTTTTTAATAAAACTTTATATAACTCGGCGCTCTTGATTAAATACTGGCAGTTTGCGGAATTTTAATCCGTTGCCGGTGATGAGCTTCAGAGTTTGTACAGCCCGCATTACCGAAGAAAGCGCCTGACGCAAAAACCGGGTTTCTCGACAAAAATTCTGGATTTAAACCGAGAATTTGTGTTAAGAAACCCGGTTGATCGGTATTTTTTGGGTAAGTCGCAAGTTTGAGGGCGCGAGTTAACTCAAATTCAAATTGCTAGCGCGGGTAAAGTTTCATCAGATCCCTGACTTGTTCGGCGTGATACGAACTGCGAGTTAAGGGAGAAGCGACAACTTGCAAGAATCCCAAAGATTC
>Ga0335395_10001276_pt1 | contig 16034 bp, 14 predicted proteins | sample MAT02_FD_205744 | JGI IMG/M metagenome (GOLD analysis project Ga0335395, IMG submission 205744) | Freshwater microbial communities from Lake Fryxell liftoff mats and glacier meltwater in Antarctica - MAT-02 (spades assembly) (version 2) ...
GCCGCCAGGTAACTGGAGTACTGCGTGGCCAGCGACGGGATGGCGCCCAGCGCGCCGGCGGTGTTGACCCCGTTGCGGGCACCGCCCACGGCGTAGTTGCTGCCGCCCTGGTTGGCGCTGACCGCGGTAGTGCCGTAGTACTCGGCCAGGAACTCGGCCCACACCAGGCCCGGGTTGGTGGTGAAGCGGCCCACCAGGGCGCCCGACGGGCCGACCACCTGGATCAGCGCCGGCCGGAAGTGCCCGGAGTCGGTCAGGCTGTCGCCGAAGAACACGGTCTTCGTGTACGGGCTCTGGGCCAGGGCGGGTGCCGCAGCGGCGGCCAGCGCCAGGGCCAGCGCGGTACGGATGGGGCGGAAAAGGGTCATGCACGATCTCCAGGAGGTGCGGGGGTGGGGAAAACCGGTGTTTCCGCCAACGTACGGCGGCGTATAGGCACGCCATCGTTTCACCTGCACGTCCGGCCCTCACGCTGCATTGCGTCATGACAGGCCGGCTTGCGGCAAGATAGGGGCATGCAGATCCGCTTGAATGGCCAGCCCCGCACGTTCGAACCCGGCACCACCCTGGCCGCGCTGCTGCAAATCGAACAACTGGGCGCACGCCGCGTGGCGATCGAACTCAATGGGGCGATCGTGCCGCGCGGCGAACACGACACCCGCGAACTGGCCGACGGCGACCACGTGGAAATCGTGCAGGCGCTGGGCGGCGGCTGAGCCAGCGGCACCGTGGGCCCGCACATCGGCAATAATGTGCGGATGAACCCACACACCCCATCCGATCCCCTGGTCATCGCCGGGCGCAGCTTCCACTCGCGCCTGCTCACCGGCACCGGCAAATTCGCCGATTTCGAACAGACCCGGCTGGCCACCGAAGCCGCTGGCGCGCAGATCGTCACCGTCGCCATCCGCCGCACCAACCTGGGCCAGTCTCCCAACGAGCCCAACCTGCTCGACGTGCTGCCACCGGACCGCTACACCCTGCTGCCCAATACCGCCGGCTGCTACACCGTGGACGATGCGGTGCGCACCTGCCGCCTGGCCCGCGAGCTGCTGGACGGCCACACCCTGGTCAAGCTGGAGGTGCTGGGCGATGAGCGCACCCTGTTCCCCGACGTGATCGGCACCCTCAAGGCCGCCGAGATCCTGGTGGCCGAGGGCTTCGAGGTGATGGTCTACACCAGCGACGATCCGATCCTGGCGCGCCGGCTGGAAGAGATCGGCTGCGTGGCGGTGATGCCGCTGGCCGCGCCGATCGGCTCCGGCCTGGGCATCCAGAACCGTTACAACCTGATGGAGATCGTTGAGAACGCCAGGGTGCCGGTGCTGGTGGACGCGGGCGTGGGCACCGCATCGGACGCGGCCATCGCCATGGAGCTGGGTTGCGACGGCGTGCTGATGAACACCGCCATCGCCGGCGCGCGCGATCCTGTGATGATGGCCGGAGCGATGAAAAAGGCGGTCGAGGCCGGGCGCGAGGCCTTCCTGGCCGGGCGCATACCGCGCAAGCGCTACGCCAGTGCGTCCTCGCCGGTCGACGGGTTGATCGGCTGACGATGACCGGCACCGCAGCCAATCCGCCCAAGCCCTACACCACCACCACGGGACACCGCGCGGTGCGCAGCTTCGTGCTGCGTCAGGGGCGCTTCACCCCGGCCCAGCAGCGCGCCTTCGAGGAACTGTGGCCGCGGTTCGGCCTGGACTACCACGGAACCCTGCGCGACTTCGATGCGGTGTTTGGCCGCAGCGCGCCCCGGGTGATGGAGATCGGCTTCGGCAATGGCGATGCCTTGCGTTTCGCCGCTACCCATGACCCGGCGCGCGACTACATCGGGATCGAGGTGCATGCGCCCGGCGTGGGCAGGCTGCTGAATGCGCTGGATGCCGACGCGGCGGCGCATGTCCGCCTGTACCACCACGATGCGGTGGAAGTGCTGACCCATGAGGTTGCCGACGGGTCGCTGGACGAGGTGCGCGTGTACTTCCCCGATCCCTGGCACAAGAAGCGCCACAACAAGCGCCGCCTGCTGCAGCCGGATTTCGCCGCGCTGGTGGTGCGCAAGCTGCGCCCTGGCGGCCGCTTGCACGCAGCCACCGACTGGCATGACTATGCCGAGCAGATGTGGGAAGTGCTGGACGCCATGCCCGGCCTGGCCAACCGCGCCGGACCGCGCGGCCACGTGCCACGCCCGGAGTGGCGACCGCAGACCCATTTCGAGACCCGCGGCCAGAAGCTGGGCCACGGGGTGTGGGACCTTGTGTACGACCGCAACTGACATGGGCACTGGCGAGGACGAAGTGGCGTAATGGAAACCGCCCTGACGTTGACCAACGACATGCGCCTGGTGCTGGGGCTGGTCGGTTTCACCATGGCGATGTTCCTGTTCCCGCGCATCCGCGCCGACCTGGTTGCGCTGGTGGTGCTGGTGGTGCTGGGCCTGACCGGCCTGATAGCGCCGGAGGAAATCTTCGGCGGCTTCTCCGGCAACGCGGTGATGAGCATCATGGCCACCATGATCCTGGGCGCGGGCCTGGACCGCACCGGCGCGCTCAACCGGCTGGCCTCGTGGCTGCTGCGCCGCGGTCACGGGGTGGAGCAGCGCCTGCTGCTGATGACCAGCGCCATCGCCGCGATGAATTCCAGCTTCATGCAGAACCCCTCGGTGATGGCCTTGTACCTGCCGGTGGCTTCGCGCCTGGCCGGCCGCACCGGCTTGTCGCTGCAGCGCCTGCTGCTGCCGATCGCTGCGGCCATCGTGATGGGCGGCGCGCTGACCATGGTGGGCAATTCGCCGCTGATCCTGCTCAACGACCTGCTGCTGTCGGCCAACAACAACCTGCCATCGGGCATGGCCACGATCGAGCCGCTGCGCATGTTCGCGCCGATGCCGATCGGCCTGGCCCTGATCGCCGCCTCGCTGCTGTACTTCCGCTTCTACGGCGACCGCAAGCTCAAGGACCATGGCGAAAGCAGCGTGGCTCCGGCGCGCACCGAAAGCTACTTTGCCAGCACCTACGGCATCGAGGGTGATGTGTTCGAGCTCACCGTAACCGCGGAGAGTCCGCTGGTGGGCATGTCGCTCAACGACGTCGAGGCGCTGCACCACTCGCCACTGATTCTGGCCCTGCAAACCGGCAACGACACGCGCCTGTCCCCGCCCGGTGACATGCGCATCTGGGTGGGCAGCGTGCTGGGGGTGATGGGCGCGCGCCAGGAGGTGCAGGACTTCGCCCAGAACCAGTTCCTGCGCCTGTCCTCGCGGCTGCGCAACTTCGGCGACCTGTTCAATCCCAGCCGGGCTGGCATCTCCGAGGCGGTGATCCCGCCCACCTCCAGGTTCATCGGCAAGACCGCGGCCGAGCTGCGCCTGCGCAAGCAGTCGGGCATCAGCCTGCTGGCCATCAACCGCGACAAGAAGGTGGTGCGCGAGGACGTGCGCGAGGTGCCGCTGCGTGCCGGCGACCTGCTGGTGCTGCACAGCATCTGGCAGGACCTGGCCCAGGCTGCCGACAGCCGCGATTTCGTGGTGGTGACCGATTATCCCAAGGGCGAGCAACGCCCGCACAAGTTCAAGATCGCCATGGTGATCTTCGCCATCACCATCCTTATCGCGCTGACCTCGCGCCTGCCCGTGTCGCTGACCCTGATGACCGGCGTGGCCGGCATGCTGCTGGCCGGCGTGTTGCGCATGGACGAGGCCTATGCGGCGATCAACTGGAAGACCGTGTTCCTGATGGCCGGGCTGATCCCGCTGGGTTGGGCCATGGACAGCAGCGGCGCGGCGGCCTGGGTGGCCGGCAATACCGTGGAGCGGCTACCCGAGGCGATCCCGATCTGGGTCCTCGAGATTGCAATCGCCCTGTTGACCACCGCGTTCTCGCTGGTCATCAGCCATGTGGGCGCCACCATCGTGATGGTGCCCATGGCAATCAACCTGGCCCTGGCCGCTGGAGGCAACCCCACCGCGTTCGCGCTGATCGTGGCGCTGTCGGCCTCCAACAACCTGATGACTGCGTCCAACCCCATCATCTCGATGATCACCGGACCGGCCAACTACAGCAACCGTCAACTTTGGCGGGTGGGCGGGCCGCTGTCGCTGATCTACACCCTGGTGGTGGTGACTGCGGTCAACCTGATGTTCTGGTGGACCGGCCGCGGCGCTTGATCGAAGCGCTGCATCGACAGGGTCATGGTCCTGCGGGGCTCGCAAGCGCCAGGCGCGGCCCCGCCTGGCTAGCCGGCCTCGGTTGGATCGGCCGGGATGCTCAGCTGTCCATCCACCACCTCGACCACCACGCGACGCAGCCGCTCGCCGCGACACGGGCCGGCGACGCACACGCCCTCGAGCGTCTCGAACGACGCCCCGTGGGCCGCGCAGACCAGATGGCCTTGCTTGCTGACCAGGAATTTCCCCGGCGCCCAGTCCAGCCGGCGCCCGGCGTGCGGGCACACGTTGAGCCAGGCAATGATCGTGTTCCCGCGCCGGTGCACGATCAGGCTTTCGGGCAGGCCGTCGACCATCGCCTCGAGATCGACGAAGCCGCCATCGACGAGTGAATCCAGGCTGGGTAATGGGGCCCCGTTTAACGAAGTTCTCACACCGTCACATTTCCGTCACCCGATACTGGCGTACCGGCTCAACCTCATTCTGGCATGGACCCCCGCATGGCCACCTCCTCGTTCCATTTCGACAGTCATCGCCTGCGCGCCGCGTTTGCACCGCGCAAGCCCAGGCACCCGCTGCTGCGTGTGGCGTTTGGCTTGGCCGGGCTGGCCCTTCTGGTGTTGCTGGTGTTCTTCAGTGTCTTCGTGGGTGCGGCGATGATCGTGGCCGGGGTGGTTTACAAATTGCTGGTGCATCGCCGCAAGCCGGTCCAGGTGCGCGAACAGGGCGTGGTCGATGGCGAATACCGCGTGGTCAGCCGCCCCCGCCTGCCCGCGGCGCGCTGAACCCGGCCAACCGGCGGCAACCGATTTAAACTGTCGCGTCATCTCCCTGGCGCGACCATGACCGATTTGTTCCCGGCTGCTCCCGTTCCACGCGTGCCCGTGCAGGGCGGCAGGACCTTCCCCGTGCGCAGGATCTACTGCGTGGGCCGCAACTTTGCCGACCACGCACGCGAGATGGGCGCGACCGCACCGGCCTCCAAAGCCGAGCGCGGCAACCCGGTGTTCTTCCTCAAGCCTGCCGATGCGATCGTGACCGGCGACGCGGACCTGCCCTATCCACCCGGCACCCGGGACCTGCACCACGAAGTGGAGTTGGTGGTGGCCATCGGGCACGATGCGCCGGCCGGAGTGCTGCCGCGCGATGCCGCGCTGGCCTTGATCGTGGCCTATGGCGTGGGCCTGGACCTGACCCGGCGCGACCTGCAGGCTGCGGCCAAGGCCAGGGGCCTGCCCTGGGACACGGGCAAGGCGTTCGATCGCTCCGCGCCAGTCAGCACCCTGGTGCCGGCAGCGCAGGTGCAGGGTCTGGACGACCTGATGCTGGCGTTGCAGGTCAATGGCGAGGTGCGCCAGCAGGGCAGCCTGCGCGACCTGATCTGGGACGTGGCCGACATCCTGCACGAGCTGTCATTGCTGTTCGAGCTGCGCGCGGGCGACCTGGTGTTCATGGGCACCCCGGCCGGCGTGGGACCACTGGTGGCTGGCGACGAATTCGTGGCCAGCCTTGGCGACATCGCGGTACTGCGCGGCCGCATCACCCCCTGACCCGAACGCACCGCCGCACAGGCCGTGCACACCCGACCAAGGATCTCCACATGGGCCTGATCACCGAATTCAAGACCTTCATCGCGCGCGGCAACGTCATCGACCTGGCCACCGCCGTGGTGATCGGCGCCGCGTTCGGCAGGATCGTCACCGCACTGGTGGACGGCATTGTGATGCCGCTGCTGGGCTACCTGACCGGCGGGGCCAGCGTCAGCGACTGGCGCTACGTGCTGCGGCCTGTTTCGGTCGACCAGGCGGGCGCCGAGGTGGCCGAGGTGGTGATGGCCTACGGCAGCTTCATCCAGACCGTGATCGACTTCGTGCTGATCGGTTTCGTGATCTTCCTGGTCCTGCGGGCCTACAACCACATGCGCCCGCCACCCGAAACCACGACTGCCGCAACGCCCGAGGACGTGCTGCTGTTGCGCGAGATCCGCGACTCGCTGAAGAGCTGAGGCGCAGGCCGACACCGTGCCTGGGAAACCGAGACTGCTGGAGTCGCGTTTTTCCACCACCCTGGAAACCTGCATGCGCCATGCACTGCTGCTGCTCGCCGTCACGCTTTCCACCGGGGCGCCTGCCGCTTCTGCAGCCGAAACGCGCATTCCCGAAACCGCCTTCGCCACTGCCAGTGAACTGCGCGAGCAGGCCTTGGCCGACGACACGGCGTGGCAGCTGGTCGAATCGCTGACCCCCGAAATCGGCCCGCGGCTGGCCGGCAGCGAGGCCGATGCCCGCGCGGTGCAGTGGGCGCGCGCGAAGTTCGAGGAACTCGGCTTCGACCGAGTGTGGCTGGAGCCGGTCACTTTTCCCGAATGGGAACGACACAGCGAAAGTGCCGCTATCACCGGCACGCATGCACAGCCACTGACGATCACCGCACTGGGTGGCAGCCCCGGTGGAACCGTGGAAGCGGACGTTCCGCTTTTTGTAGGAGCGCCCCATGGGCGCGATGCCCTGCGTAGGAGCGCCCCATGGGCGCGATGCCCTGCGTAGGAGCGCCCCATGGGCGCGATGCCCTTGGTACAGCGCCTGCCATTGCGTGAACTGGCGACCATGCGACCTGGCCGCAGAGCATCGCGGCCATGGGCGTCTATCACCACCCTGGTGCGTGCGGCGAATCAGCCGTTGCCGCGGCCGGCACGCCACTGCGCCAGCAACACCGCGGTGGCCGCCGCCACGTTGAGGCTGTCCACCGCGCCGCTCCCGGGGATCGACAGTCGCAGCTCGCAGCCGCGGGCCAGTTCCGGATCCATGCCTTCGGCCTCGGCGCCCAGCACCAGTACCATCCGCTCCGGCAAGCGCGTTGCGAACAGGTCAGCGCCTCCGCGCACCACCGTGGCAGCCAGCTCGAAGCCTGCCTCGCGCAACACGGTGAGGGCCTGTTCCTGGGAGGGCATGCGCACCAACGGCACGCTCTCGGCGCCACCTTCGGCCACGCGCGCGGCGGCGCCGGACAGGGCCAGCGTGGAGCCCTGGGGCAGGAGCACGCCCGCAACCCCAAAGTGCGCGCAGGAACGCAGGATTGCGCCGAAATTGTGCGGATTGCCCACCCCATCCAGCCAGATCGCCAGTGCCGGCCCACCCGCCAGGCCGGCAAGCCACTGCCCAAGCTCGGCGGGTTCCTCGCGCAGCACATCGGCCACCACGCCTTCATGGTGGGAACTGGACGCCAGCTTGCCCAGGTCGGCGTCCTCCACCACCCGGTAACCGATGCGATTGGTCACGCACCACGCCAGCAGCGACTGCAGCTCCGGGATGCGGTGGTCGGCCAGGTACAACTTGCGTATCGCCTGCGGCCGGCGCGCGAACACCGCACGGATGGCGTTGACACCGTACAGGCGCGATTCGTCCCTGGCGGACGTCGGCGCCCTGGGCGTTGCGTCCTCTGCATGACGTTGCGGACGCTGCTGCTCGGCAGCCGGCGCCCTCTTAGCCACCGGCACCTTGCGCGGCGGCGGCTTGCCGGTCCAGCCATTCCAGGGATCGTTCACGGGCGTGGCTTGTTCCAGAACCCGGCGTTGCGGATGCCCAGTGCTTCGGGGTCGAACTGCGGATCCTTGCCGGCTTTTTTCTGCGCTTCGTAGTCGCGCAACGCGGCCAGCGCCGGTTTCTGCAGGATCAGGATGGCAATGAGGTTGAGCCAGGCCATCATCCCGACCCCGATGTCGCCCAGTGCCCATGCCGCGCCTGCGCTGCGCAGGGTGCCGAAAGTGACCGCCGCGAGAATGCCCACGCGCAGGGCCAGCGTCATCCACGGCCGATGCATCTTGCGGTTGATGTAGGCGATGTTGGTCTCGGCCATGTAGTAGTAAGCGATGATCGTGGTGAAGGCGAAGAACAGCAACGCAACAGCCACGAAGCCTGCGCCGTAACCGGGCAGTACCGACTCCACCGCGTTCTGCGCGAAACCGGGCCCTGCTTCGATGCCCGGCAGCGCCTCGTAGATGGCCACGCCATCGGGCCCGATCACGTTGTACATGCCGGTGGACAGGATCATGAAGGCGGTGGCCGAGCACACCAGCAAGGTATCCACGTACACCGAGAACGCCTGCACGTAGCCCTGCTTGGCGGGATGCGAGACTTCGGCGGCAGCGGCGGCGTGCGGGCCGCTGCCCTGTCCCGCCTCGTTGGAGTAGATGCCGCGCTTGACCCCCCATTCGACCGCCAGGCCCAGCACCGCGCCCACCCCCGCCTCAAGCCCGAAGGCGCTGCGCAGGATCAGCCCGAGCATCGCCGGCAACTGCTCGAAATTGAGGAACAGGATCACCAGCGCAACCAGCATGTAGGCCAGCGCCATGAACGGGACCACGGTGCCGGCGAAGCTGGCGATGCGCTTGACCCCGCCGAAGATGATGAAACCCAGCGCAACCACGATCACCGTGGCGGTGATGCGCGGGTCCAGCCCGAATGCATTGGTCATGCCGCCTGCTATGCCGTTGGCCTGCACGCCTGGCAACAGGAAGCCGGTGGCGACGATGGTCACCAGCGCGAACAGCCAGGCGTACCACTTCTGGCCCATGGCCTTTTCGATGTAATAGGCCGGGCCGCCGCGGTAGCGACCGTGCTCGTCGGTTTCCTTGTAGATCTGGGCCAGGGTGGATTCCACGTACGCGGTCGATGCGCCCAGGAACGCCATCACCCACATCCAGAACACCGCCCCAGGGCCACCGAAGGCGATGGCCGTGGCCACGCCGGCGATGTTGCCTATGCCGATGCGCCCGGACAGCGACATGGCCAGGGCCTGGAACGAAGACACGCCGGCGTCGGACTTCTTGCCTTCCAGCATCAACCGCACCATCTCGCCGAACCCGCGCACCTGCATGAAGCGGGTGCGGATGGAGAAGTACAGGCCCGCACCCAGGCACAGCACGATCAGCGGCGTGCTCCAGATCAGGCTGTTGAGGCTGGCGATCAGTTGATCCACGCGGCGTTCTCCGGGTTGGGCAGCCGTGCCGGCCGGCACGGCATAGCCATCGGCCGATTGTCACCGATCCGGGCCTTCAGGTGGAACAAGGGATCCCGCAGGAGCGCCCCATGGGCGCGATGCCTTTCGCGCATTACCCTCCGTAGGAGCGCCCCATGGGCGCGATGCCTTTCCCGCATTACCCTCCGTAGGAGCGATGCCTTTCGCGCGGTACGCATGGCGCAAGAGCTTCGCGCCCATGGGGAGCTCCTGCGTCAGCCGTATCCGCCCACCGAAGGAGTAGCGTCCTCGAGCTTCTCCAGCTCGTTGGCCACTGTTTCCGGAGAGGAGGTGTGCGGCGCCAGCAGCGCATAGAACGCCGGGATCACGAACAGCGACAGCAGCGTGGAGAACGCCACGCCGAAGATCACCACGATGCCGATGGTGGCGCGGCTGGCCGAGCCCGGACCACCTGCCAGCACCAGCGGCAAGGCGCCCATCATGGTGGCCACCGAGGTCATCAGGATCGGTCGCAGGCGCACGCTGGCCGATTCGGCGATGGCCTCGACCACACTGCGCCCGCCATCGCGCAACTGGTTGGCGAACTCGACGATGAGGATGCCGTTCTTGGCCGCCAGCCCGATCAGCATGACGATCCCGATCTGGCTGAACAGGTTGAGCGAGCCGCCGGTGATCCACAGCCCGATCAGCGCGCCCAGCACTGCCAGCGGCACGGTGAGCATGATCACGAAGGGATGGATGAAGCTTTCGAACTGCGCCGCCAGTACCAGGTACACGATCAGCAGCGCCAGGGCGAAGGTCAGCAGCACCGCGCTGCCGGCCTCCTGGTACTCACGCGACTCACCCTTCCAGTCGATCTGGGCGTAGTCGGGCAGTTCCTCGTCGATCACCTGCCGGGTCCACTCCAGAGCCTCACCCATCGGGTAGCCCTCGGCCAGCCCGCCGCTGATGGTGATCGCGCGCAGCCGGTTGAAACGGTTGAAGCTGGCCGGCTCGGCGATCTCGCTCATGCTGACCAGGTTGCCCAGCGGGATCAGCGCACCATCGCGGCCACGCACGTAGGTGTTGACCAGGTCGGCGGGAGAAGCGCGACTCTCGCGGTTGGCCTGCAGCATCACGTCGTACTCCTCGCCATCGTCGACGAAGGTGGTGACCACGCGCGAACCCATCATGGTCTCCAGGGTGCGCCCGATTTCGGTCACCGAAACGCCCAGGTCGGCGGCGCGCTCGCGGTCGATGTCGACCCGCATCTGCGGCCGGGTTTCCTTGTAATCGGAATCGAGGTCGACCAGGCCGGGGTTTTCCTCCATGCGCACCAGCATCTGGTCACGCCAGGCGGCCAGGTCCTCGTAGTTGGGGCCGCCCAGGACCAGCTGGTAGCGTTGGCCACGGGTGCTGATCAGGCCGCCAGGCACGTTGGCCCGGGCCTGCACGCCCGGCAAGGCCGCCAGTTCGGAGCGCAGGCCGGCGACCACTTCCTCGGTGCTCTGCTCGCGCTGGTCCCAGTCGGCCAGGAACACGATCACATGGCCGGTATGCATGTCGGCCGATCCGCCCCAGCCGCGCGGCACGCGCGAGTTTGCGCGCTCGATCGGTTGGCCCTCGCCGATGTGGTTGGCCAGGATGCCTTCCACCTGCTGCATCTGGCCCACGGTGTAGTCGAAGCCGGCGCCTTCCGGTCCATCCACCGACAGGAAGAAGCGGCCCCGGTCCTCGGCCGGCGACAGTTCGCTAGGCACGCGCCAGAACAAAACCACGACCAGGGCCACGCACAGCCCCATGGTGGCCCCGACCAGCAACAGGATGCGCCGGGACGGCAGGCCTACCAGCTGCGAAACCCTGCGGCCATAGGCGTTGCTGAGCCGGGTCAGTTGCCGGTTGCGCCAGCCATTGAATCCCTTCTCCGCGCCATGGGGGCGCACCAGCTTGGAACACATCATAGGAGTCAGGGTCAGCGCCACGAATGCGGAGATCGCCACGGCGGCGGCCAGCGCCACCGAGAGTTCGCGGAACAACCGCCCGCTGTTGCCTTCCATGAAACCCACCGGCAGGAACACCGCCACCAGCACGGCCGTGGTGGCCAGTACCGCGAACGCCACCTGCGCGGTGCCGCGCCGCGCCGCGACCAAGGGGGGTTCGCCCAGGTCCACGCGGCGCTGCACGTTCTCCAGCACCACGATCGCATCGTCCACCACCAGCCCGATGCACAGCACCAGGGCCAGCAGGGTCAGCAGGTTGATGGTGAAGCCGAAGGCATACAGGGCGATGAACGCCGCCACCAGGCACACCGGCACGGTGACCGAGGGAATCAGTGCGGCGCGCACGCTGCCCAGGAACAGCCAGATGACCAGCACGACCAGGACCATGGCTTCCACCAGCGTCCAATACACCCGCTTGATCGACGCATCGATGAACACGGTGGCGTCGTAGGCCACGAATATGTCGGTGCCTGCGGGCAGGGTGTCCTGGATCCGTTCGGCCTCGGCGCGGGCGGCCTTGACCACGTCCAGGGCGTTGGCCGTGGAGGTGCGCACGATGCCCAGGCCCACGTTGGGCACGAAGTTGCTGCGCAGGTAGGACCTGCGCTCCTGCGGTCCCAGTTCGGCACGGGCCACGTCGCCCAGGCGCACCACGTAGCCGTCATCACCCTGCATCAGCGGGATCTGCTCGAATTGGGCAGGTTCGCGGTAGCTGCGCTCCACGCGCAGGGTGAAGTCGCGCGTGGCCGACTCGATACTGCCGGCTGGCAGTTCCACGTTCTCGCGGCGCAGCGCGCCCTCGATGTCGGCGGCGGTGATGCCGCGCGCGGCCATGGCATCGCGGTCCAGCCAGATGCGCATGGCATAGCGCTGGCCGCCACCCAGCTGCACCCGGGCCACGCCATCGATGGACGACAGGCGGTCGACAATGTAGCGGTCGGCGTAATCGGTGAGCTCCAGCGTGTCCATGGTGTTGGACCGCATGTTGAGCCAGACGATCACGTCGCCGTCGGATTCGGCCTTGTTGATCTCCGGGGGATTGGCTTCGATCGGCATGCGGTCGGCGACCCGGCTGACCGCATCGCGCACGTCATTGGCGGCGGCCTCGATGTCGCGTGCCAGGGTGAACTCGATGGTGATGTCCGAGCGCCCGTTGCGGCTCCGCGATTCGATCGTGTTGATGCCCTCGGTGCCGGCAAGGGCATCCTCGAGGATCTGGGTGACCCGGGTCTCGACCACCGCTGCCGAGGCTCCGGGGTAGCTCACCTGCACCGACACGATCGGTGGGTCGATGTTGGGCATCTCGCGCAGGGTCAGGCGCATGAACGACATCACCCCCAGCACCACCAGCAGCAAACTGACCACGACCGCGAATACCGGCCGCTTGATCGAAAGGTCGGAAAGCTTCACCGCTTCAGCCCTGGCGCGGCGGCGAGCCGGCCGGGATGGTCGAATCCATCGGCTGGTCGGCCCGGTCGCGCAGCGTGGCCCCAGGCGGTGAGTCGACCACCTGCATGCCCGCGCGCAGCTTGCCGGTTCCGTCGATGACGATCCGGTCGCCCACGGCCAGGCCTTCCACTATCTCGACCTTGCCGTCGCGGCGCACGCCCGCTTCGATCGGCGCCTGCTCGACCTTGCTGTCGCCGTTTACGCGGAACACGAACGAGTCGCGGCCCACCTGGACCACGGCGATCTCCGGGATAAGCATGGCTTCGCGTCCCGGCTGGAACAGGTTCACGCCCATCAGCATGCCCGGCCGCAGCAGGCGCCCGGGATTGTCGAAATCGGCGCGCACATTGACCGCGCGCGTGCCCGGATCGATGCGCGCATCGATCGCCGAGACCTCGCCCTGGAACGATTGGCCGGGATAGGCGGCGGTGGTGGCCTGGACATTGCCGCCGGTGCGCACCGAAGCCAGCATTGCCTCGGGGACCTGGAAATCCACGTAAACGCGTGAGATGTCGTCGAGGGTGGCGATCGCGGTGCTGGGCGTGATCAACGCGCCCGGGCTGACCTGGCGCAGGCCCAGCACCCCGTTGAACGGCGCGCGTACCGAACGGTCGCCGATGTCGCTGCGCATCTGCGCCACGCGCGCGCGCGACGAGTCGCGGATGGCGCGCTGGGTGTCCAGCTGCGAGCGTGCGATCAGCTGCTGGCCAGCCAGTTCGTCCTGGCGCTTGAACAACTGCTCGGCTTCGGCCGCGGTGGCCTGGGCTTCGATCAGCGCGGCCTGCTGGGCGTCGCCGCGCAGGGTGATGATCGGCGCGCCGGCGCGCACCTCGTCACCACTTTCGAAGTGGACCTGGGCCACGACCTCGCTGACCTTGGAGGTGAGGGTGACCGATTCGCGCGCCTTGACCGTACCCAGCGCCTGCAGGCTGTCGCTCCAATCCGACAGGGCGACCACGTCGGTGACCACCGGGATGGGACGCGCGCCGCCACCGCCAGCAACGCGCGGGTCGGCCTGGCGCTGTCCACACGCCGTCAGCAGCACCGCCAGCAGCCCCACGCAGAGGGCACCAGAGCCCGATCGAATCAACATGCCAAATCCCTTGCCGACGGTTCTGCGAGTCTAATGAGCGCCGCGTTAACCAATGCGTAGTGGGGGCCTGAGTGGATGCATGACCAATGGCCCTTGCGGGCGGCGCCTGGTCAGTCCGGGGTGCCCGCTTGCAGCAGCGCCAGGACCTGCGCGGCCAACTGCACCGGGTCCGCGCTGCCCGCATCCAGCACCAGCTCGGCATTTTCGGGGACTTCGTAGGGCGAGTCGATGCCGGTGAAATTGGGTATCTGTCCAGCACGCGCCTTGCGGTACAGGCCCTTGGCATCGCGCTGCTCGGCCAGGGCCAGGGGCACGTCGACGAACACTTCGATGAATTCCCCCGGCGCGAACAGGTCCCTGGCCATTCGCCGCTCGGCCCTGAAGGGGGAAATGAAGCTCACCAGCACGATCAGTCCGGCGTCCACCATCAGCCGCGCGACCTCGGCCACCCGGCGCACGTTCTCCACCCGGTCCTCGTCGGTGAAGCCCAGGTCACGGTTGAGCCCGTGGCGCACGTTGTCGCCATCGAGGATGAAGGTGTGATGGCCGAGTGCGTGCAGGCGCTGGTCCACCAGGTTGGCGATGGTCGACTTGCCCGCGCCGGACAGTCCCGTGAACCACACCACCCGCGGTACCTGGCCCTTGATCCGGGCACGCGCTTTGCGGTCCACGTCCAGGTGCTGCCAGTGCACGTTGCCGGCGCGGCGCAGGGCGAAGTCAAGGGTGCCGGCGGCGACCGTGTCGTTGCTGTAGCGGTCGATCAAAATGAAGCCGCCCAGGGTGCGGTTGTCGCGGTACGGCATGAATGCCACTGGCTCGTCCAGCGCCAGGTTGACGTAGGCGACCTCGTTCAATTCCAGCCGCTTGGCCGCCAGGTGTTCCTGGGTATTGACGTCGACGCGGTGCTTGATCTCGCTGATGGTCGCCGACACCGTGCGCGTGCCGATCAGCAGCCAGTACGGCCGGCCCGGCAGCAGCGCCGCATCGTCCATCCACAGCACGTGCGCGGCGAACTGGTCGGACACCTCGGCCGGATCACTGGTCGCGGCGATCACATCCCCGCGCCCGATGTCGATCTCGTCGGCCAGGGTGAGGGTGACCGGTTGGCCGGCAACGGCATGCGGCACCAGGCCATCGGGTCCGTATACCTGGGCGACGCGCGAGCGCCGGCCCGAGGGCAAGGCGACGACCTCGTCGCCCGCGGCCACCCTGCCCGCTGCGAGCGTGCCGGCGAAGCCGCGGAAGTCCTGGTCAGGCCGGCTGACCCACTGCACCGGCAGGCGCATGCCACCCGCGCTGCCGGCCGGCTCCAGCTCGACCGACTCGAGATGTTGCAGCAACGACGGGCCCTGGTACCAGGGCATGGTCGCGGACCGAACGGCCAGGTTGTCGCCGGTCAGCGCGGAAAGCGGGATGCAGGTGACCTGGTCAATGCCAAGCTCGCGGGCCAACGCCAGGTACCCCTCGACGATGCGCGCGAACACCGCCTGGTCGTAATCCACCAGATCCATCTTGTTGACCGCCAGAACCACGTGGCGCAGGCCCAGCAACGACACGATGTAGCTGTGCCGGCGGGTCTGGGTGAGCAGCCCCTTGCGCGCATCGACCAGGACCACGGCCAGGTCGGCGGTGGAGGCACCGGTGGCCATGTTGCGGGTGTACTGCTCATGGCCGGGGCAATCGGCCACGATGAACTTGCGCCGTTCGGTATCGAAGTAACGATAGGCCACGTCGATGGTGATGCCCTGCTCGCGCTCGGCCGCCAGCCCGTCCAGCAGCAGTGCGTAGTCGATCGCCCCGCCCTGGGTGCCATGGCGGCGGCTGTCGGCGGCCAGCGTGGCCATCTGGTCCTCGAACAGGCGCTTGGTCTCGTGCAGCAGGCGCCCGATCAGGGTGCTCTTGCCATCGTCCACGCTGCCGCAGGTGATGAAGCGCAGCAGCGGCTTTTCCTCATGCTGCCTGAGGTAGCCCGCGATCCCGGACATGCCCATCAGAAATACCCCTCCAGCTTCTTCTTCTCCATCGAGGCAGTGGGATCCTGGTCGATCACCCGGCCCTGGCGCTCGGAGGTAGTCGCCACCAGCATCTCCTGGATGATCGCCTCCAGGGTGTCGGCCTGGGATTCGATCGCGCCGGTGAGCGGGTAGCAACCCAGGGTGCGGAAGCGCACCTTGCGCATTTGCGGCACCTCGCCTTCGCGCAACGGCAGGCGCTCGTCGTCGACCATGATCAGGGCGCCGTCGCGCTCCACCACCGGACGTTCGGCGGCCAGGTACAGCGGCACCACCGGGATGTTCTCGCGGTAGATGTACAGCCAGATGTCGAGCTCGGTCCAGTTGGACAGCGGGAACACGCGCACGCTCTCGCCGGT
>Ga0335395_10001278_pt1 | contig 16006 bp, 13 predicted proteins | sample MAT02_FD_205744 | JGI IMG/M metagenome (GOLD analysis project Ga0335395, IMG submission 205744) | Freshwater microbial communities from Lake Fryxell liftoff mats and glacier meltwater in Antarctica - MAT-02 (spades assembly) (version 2) ...
ACCCGCTGTTTCGATTCGTCGAAGCCACCGGGGCGGCCTTGGTAGATGACGCCCTTGGAGTCGCACACGAAAATGTTCTTGCGCAACACGCCCAGGCCGACCATCACGTCCAGACACGCCAGTGCGGCTGCACCCGCGCCCGAGACGGCAAGCTTGACCGTGGCGATGTCTTTGCCGACCAGCTCCAGCCCATTGAGCAACGCAGCAGCTGAAATGATCGCCGTGCCGTGCTGGTCGTCGTGGAATACCGGGATATTCATGCGCTCGCGCAGCTTGCGCTCAATATAGAAGCACTCCGGTGCCTTGATGTCCTCCAGGTTGATGCCGCCCAATGTGGGCTCCATGGCCGCGATGATCTCGACCAGTTTGTCCGGGTCGCGCTCGGCCAGTTCGATATCGAACACGTCGATACCGGCAAACTTTTTGAACAGGCAGCCCTTGCCTTCCATCACCGGCTTGGCGGCCAATGGACCGATGTCACCCAGGCCCAGCACTGCAGTGCCATTGGTGATCACACCGACCAGGTTGCCACGCGAGGTGAATTCCACCGCCAGCGAGGGGTCGGCCTGGATGTCCAGGCAGGGGTAGGCGACGCCGGGTGAGTAGGCCAGCGACAGGTCACGCTGATTTGACAAGGCCTTGGTCGGCGTCACCGAAATTTTGCCGCGGGTCGGGCTGCGGTGGTATTCGCGCGCAGCTTCGCGAAGTGCGTGTTCGGCCGGGGAAAGGTCTTGGTTCATGGAAGGTTCCGCGTATCGTTCGGTTCGGGGGGTGGACAGAGCCAGGCCAATGCATCCAATGGCTGCCTGCTACGCCGTGTTTATACAGGTGTATGGTCGAGAAGGTGTCGCGTGGCGACGCGCGCCCTTTGCGGGTAAGCTGCGCCATACTGGTCGTAGGTCTCGTAGAGACAGGAGCCACCTCGTGAAAAACGATATCCCATCCCCCCTGGAGCTGGCCTTAGCTTTGCAACGCCAGGCCTACCTGGCCCATCCGGTACCGTCTCTGGACGAACGGGTGGCCGACCTGCGCAGCTTGCAGCGCTTCATTCGCGACAACAAAGAGGCGCTGTGCGTTGCGATCAGCGCCGATTACGGCCATCGGTCGGTCCACGAGACGCTGTTGTCCGAGATTTTCCCTGCCATCGACGGCATCGACCATGTCGTCAAACACCTGCGTGGCTGGATCAAGCCGCAACGCCGCGCGATCGACCTGCGCACCTACCTGGGCGCGCGCAACCGCGTGATTCCGCAACCGCTGGGCGTGGTGGGCGTGATCGTGCCGTGGAACTTTCCGGTCAACCTAAGCATGGTTGCACTGACCTCTATCTTTGCCGCCGGTAACCGGGCCATGGTCAAGATGAGCGAGAACTCGCGCAACCTGGCCCGGCTGTTGATCGACAGGATGCCCGCCTATCTCCCGCCCGAGAAGCTGCAGTTCTTCGACGAGGTGGGTGGGGTGGGCATCGCGTTTTCGAAACTCAAGTTCGACCATCTGCTGTTCACTGGTTCCGGCCAGACCGGCCGCGCGGTGATGGCGGCAGCAGCGCAGAACCTGGTTCCGGTCACGCTCGAACTCGGTGGCAAGGCACCGGCCATCCTGTGTGACGACTTTCCGCTCGCGCTGGCGGCCCAGCGCATCCTGTTCGTCAAGTACCTGAACGCGGGGCAGATCTGCACCTCGGTCGACCATCTGTGGATGCCGCAGAACCGCATCGACGACTTCGTGACGGCGGCGCAGCGGATCGTGCCCAAACGCTATCCATCGCTCGCTTCGCCGGACTACACATCGATCATCGATCAGACGGCTTTTGACCGATTGCTCACGGCACTCGACGACGTTCGCGAGCGCGGTGGGCGCATCGTGCAGCTGGTGCCAGGGCCGGCTTACGACACCGCCACGCGCAAGATCGCCCCGTGTATCGTTCTCGATGCGCCTGCTGACAGCATCGTGTGGCAGCGCGAAATTTTTGGCCCTATCCTGCCGATCCGCGGCTACCAGATGCTCGAAGAGGTGGTGAAGACCATCAACGCGGGGCCTCGGCCCTTGGCCATCTATCCGTTCAGCAACGACCCGCAGGTGGTGCAGATGCTGCTCGATCGGGTGATGTCCGGTGGGGTGACGGTGAATGACGCCTTGTTCCATGTCGGCCAGCACGACCTTCCTTTTGGCGGCGTGGGCGAGTCGGGCATGGGCCACTACCACGGCAAGGAAGGCTTCATCACTTTCTCCAAGCTGAGGCCGGTTTTTTACCAGGCGCGTTTTTCGATGCTGAAGTTCATGATGCCGCCCTATGGCAAGTTCGCCAGCAAACTCCTTGCGTTCCTGACCAAGTAGGCACAGCGCAAACCGCCTGCTCCGCCAACCCGATGGCCTGACGGTCGGCCGGGCCTCGGTTTGCGCCGGACGGCCCCTCACGCTCTCAGCCGAACTCTTCGCCTGCGTACTCGGTATCGGGTTGTACCGCACCCGTCAGCAACTGCTGCTGCCAGTGCGCCAGAGCCGCCTGCTGCTGCTGCGATACCGCGACGCCGCAGACCAGGCGCACGCAGTCGGGATTCTCCAGGCCGAAGCGCTGGATCGTCTGTGGCGCAAACCGGTCCTGGGCATGGTCTTCGATCGCCTGCAGCGCGCAGCTGCCCGAATCTGCCACCGCCGAGGCGAGGAACACCGACGGATCGCGTTCCACCCAGTCCAGCACGTTGCCGATCTGCTGCATGCGCAGCTCGCGGCAGGCCTGACTGACGCCGTCGCGACCGCCATCGATCATGGCGAACACGATGTCGGCTCCGCCGTGGCGCAGGTCGTGGGTAACGCCGTATGCGCGTTCGGGATCGTGCTGGTTGCCGATGAAGGTGGTGAGGAGCCGGCAGTCGTTGCCTGCGGCGCGAACTCCGTGGGCGAATGCGGCCCGGCCCTTGAGGCCAGGGCGTACCCGCTCACCCGACAGATGCGCCACGATGCCGGACCGCGTCTGCAGCGCGGCCAGGACACCGGCCAGAAAGGCGGACTGCTCCTGCAACACCTCGTAGCAGGCGAGGTTGGCTGCTGTCGTGTGCCCCTGGGTGATGGCGAACCGCATCTCGGGAAAGTCTCCACAGACCAGGGACACCGGTTCGTCGCCCTGGCCGCCATGGGCCACCAGAAGGTCCAGGCCGGCGGCACAGATCTGGCGCAGATGGTGTGCCCGGTCTTCGGTTGCCGCTGCACCGATCCAGTGCACCTGCACCGCATGGCCGCGTTCTCGGGCGCGCAACGCGCCGCGCAGGCCGGACTCGTTGAAGCTGCCCTTGCCCTGCGGCCCGAACAACGCCACTGCAACGCGCGCGGGTGGTGGCGTCATATCGTGGCCCCCGTCTGCTTGACCGCCGGTGCCCAGGCCAGCACCTGCTGGCGCACGAATTCGGTGAACTCGGCGGGCGATTTGATCGCCAGCACAAAACCCATCTGGCGCAGCTTGGACTGGATATCGGGCATTTGCAGTACCTGGTCGGCCGCCTGCTGGAACCGGCGCGCCACGTCGTCGGGCAGGCCGGCCGGGGCGGAAATGCCGACAAAGTTCTCTGCCACCAAAGACGGGTAACCCAGTTCGACGACGCTCGGTACGTCCGGTGCGGTTGCGGCGCGTTGTTGCGCAGTGACCGCCAGCAGGCGCAACTGGCCACTTTGCTGAAACTGCAGGTTTTGTGGCAGCGCGTCGATGGCCACCTTGAGCTGGCCGCCGAGCAGGTCATTGCGCATCGGACCTGCACCTTTGTAGGGAACGTGCAGCATCTTGATACCCGACTTCTGCGCCAGCATCTCGCCGATGATGTGTCCGACCGATGCGGCACCCCCGCTGCCAAACGGTACGGCTTCCTTCTGCGCCTTGGCCCAGGCGATGAAGCCGGCAAAATCTTTCGCCGGCACCGATGGATGCACCACCAGCACGGTCGGAACGGCACCGATATAGGTCAGGTGGCTGAAACTCTTGATCGGGTCGTAGGACGGTTTTTCCATCAGCGCTGGCGAGATCGACATCGGCGAGGAATTGGACATCAGCATCGTGTAGCCATTGGGCTGGGCAGTGGCCACGGCGGCGGCACCGATGGTTGACGCCGCGCCGGGCTTGTTGTCGATCACAACGGGCTGCCCGAGTTTCTCGGCCAGCGCCGGACCGATCAGCCGCGCGACGATGTCGCTGGAGCCACCGGGCGGGAAGGTCACGACCAGTCTGATCGGCTGGCTGGGCCAGTTTTGAGCCCAGGCCGTGGCGGGAAACAGTGTCGGGGCCGTCAGTGCGGCAATACCGTGCATGAAATCGCGGCGTTGGATGGACATGGCATCTCCAGGGTTTTGTGGACAGGGGTGCGGCAATAGCCGAGCCTTGTGCAGGACGCAATGCAAGCGACATGCCAACCCACCGCTCGCGCCAATGGGTGCCGGGGCCAGCAGCCCGGGAGGCGTCAAAACGCGGGTCGACGATTCCCCGTTCTCATCCGATGCTGCCGCGGCCTCTCACGCGCTCAGCCCAGCAGGTCGTGCAGGCTGCGCGCAATGACCTTGGTGGCGCGGCGCAAGTCCTCGAGTTCGAGCCGCTCGTCGGCGCGCTTGGCATGCGACTCGCGCACGGTGCGCGGCCCGGCACCGTAGATGACGCCAGGGATGCCGGCCTCGCAGAACAGGCGCACGTCGGTGTACAAGGGGGTTCCCAGTGCCGGGATCGGCTCGCCGAATACCTGCTCGCCGTGTTGCTGCAGCGCCGACACCAGCGGCTGGTTGCCCGGCAGCGGGCGCATCGCCTTGGCCAGCAGCATGCGCCGAATGCCTACCGTGACACCGGGAATCGACGCTGCAGACTCTTCGATGATCCGTCGCAGAGCGGCCTCGACCTCGGCCGGGTTTTCCTCCGGGATCATGCGCCGGTCGAGCTTGAAGCTGGCGCGCCCTGGCACCACATTGGTGTTGGTGCCGCCCTCGATCAGGCCGACGTTTAGGTAGGGGTGCTGGATGCCCTCCACCTTTGACGTGATCGACCGGTACAGCGTGTTCTGCGCGTAGAGCTGGTTCAGAATGGTGACTGCGGCCTGGATCGCGTCGACGCCGGAGTCGGGAATCGCCGCATGCGCCATTTTGCCGTGCACCGTGACCTCCATCTGCAGGCAGCCGTTGTGCGCGGTGATGACCTGGTAGCTGAAGCCGGCGGCGATCATCAGGTCGGGATGAATGATTTTGTGCTTGAGCAACCAGGCCGGACCGATCTCGCCGCCAAACTCTTCGTCGTAGGTGAACAGCAGTTCCACACTGCCCTTGGTCGGTCGCGCGACCGCTTCAAGCGCCCGCACCGCGAAGGTGTACGTCGAGAAATCGCATTTGCTGACGGCCGCCGCCCGGCCATAGATGCGGCCGCTGTCGATCTCGCCGCCATAGGGGTCGTGCGTCCAACCTTCCCCGGGCGGCACCACATCGCCATGGGCGTTGAGCAGCACGGTGCGGCCGTCGCCATAGCGGCGGCGTGCCACCAGGTTGGTCACCGACTCCATGCCCACGGCCTGCACCTCGGCCTGAGGCACGGCATGCTTTTCGGTGGCTATGCCCATGTCCTGCAGCAGTAGCGCGGTGCGCTCTGCATGCGGCGCGTTGTTGCCGGGCGGCGTGTCGGTGGGCACCCGGATCAGTTCCTGCAGGAAGCGGACCTGTTCGTCGAAATGCTGGTCGATCCAGGCGTCGAGTTGCTGGTAGGTGTTCATGGGAATGTCGTTTTCAGAGATCGGCCGCGGTTTCGCGCAGCAGGTTCGAGAAGGCATGCACTGCCAGCTCCATGTCATCGCTGGTGGTGGATTCGAGCGGGTTGTGGCTGATGCCCGCGTTCTGGCCGCGCACGAACAGCATCGCCTGCGGCATGACCTGGTGCAGTTTCATCGCGTCGTGGCCGGCCCCGCTGGGCATGCGGTGCAGTGGCACGCCGAGCGCCTGGACTGCGTGTTCCCAACGCGCCTGCCAAACCGTTGCACTTGGCGCGGCTGCAGCGCGCATGGTTTCTTCCAGCGTGTAGCGCAGCTGGCGGCGCTCGCAGATGGCCTGCAGCGCGGCCAGCAGGTCGCGTTCGAGCGCATCGCGCTGGGCGTCGGTCGGCGCGCGCATGTCGAGTGACAACTGACAGCGCCCCGGAACCACGTTGACTGAGCCCGATGGCACGGTCAGCTGTCCGACCGTGGCCACCGAATCGGCGTCCTGCATGGCGCGCTGTTCGACCGCCAGAATCACTTCGGCTGCGCCCGCCGCCGCATCGCTGCGACGGTCCATCGGCGTAGTGCCGGCATGGCAGGCCGTGCCAACGATCTCGACCTGGTAGCGCACGCTGCCATTGATCGAGGTGACCACCGCCAGCGGCAGGTCGAGCTCGCTGAGCACCGGTCCTTGTTCGATATGCACTTCGACGAAGCCCAGGTAGTTCGCCGGGTCCCGCTGCAGCTTGGCGATGTCGGGCACGCGCAATCCGGCATGTTCCATCGCCTGCTGCATCGTGATGCCATCAGCATCTTGCTGCGTCAGCCACTGCGCTCGGAAGTCGCCGATCAATGCGCCCGAGCCCAGAAACGTGGCCTTGTAGCGCTGCCCCTCTTCCTCGGCAAAACCGATCACCTCGATGGCAAACGGCAATCGGATCTGCGCTCGGTGAAGCTCGCGCACGCAGGCCATCGGCACGAAGATGCCCAATCGGCCGTCGTACTTGCCGCCGTTGCGCACCGTGTCGTAGTGGCTGCCGGTCATGAGGCTTCGCGCGCCGGGCTGCAGGGCGTGGTATCTGCCGACGACATTGCCCACGGCATCGATCTCGACCTGATCGAAGCCGCATTCCCGCATCCGGCTTGCGATCTGCGCCGCGCAGGCACGGTGCGCATCGGTCAGGTAGGTGACGGTGAGCTGGCCCTTTTCGGCATAGCCCGGATCGGAGAACTGGCTGAGTTGTTCCTGCCAGTCCCAGACCTGGTTGCCCAGGGCAGGCGTGATGCCGAACTTGTCGTTCAAGCGCAGTTCGACGACACGGTGAATGTTGCGCAGGTTTTCCTGCAGCTCAACCTCGGGATGGTTGTGCAGTCGCCGTTCGAAAGTGGCCAGAATTTCCTGCTTGGACAGGCCGTCGCCGCGCGGCCCGCGCACCGCCAGCACGAACGGGTGGCCAAAGCGCTGCGCATAGGCGGCGTTGAGTTGCGCGATGCGGGCCAGCTCGTCGCGGGTGCATTGCGTCAGTCCGGCCTTGTTCTGCTCGTTCGCCGATTCGGCCGTCAGCGCGTTCTCGCGCATCGCCTTGCCAGCGAGTTCCGGGTGGGCCCGAACCAGCGCCAGTTGCTGTTCCCGGCTGGCTTCACGCAGCACCGTGGACATGCAATGCTTGAAGTGGGCCAGCGACCGAAACGGTCGGCTGGCCAGCGCCTGCTTTGCGATCCACGGTGAATGCTCGTACAGACCATCGACCATGGCCAGCGCCTGTTCGGATGGGGCGTCGTTGAGTTGTTGCAGCGTAAGCGGTGCCAGGGTCATGGGGTTCTCGGTCAGCCAGGGTAGGGGTGGGTGCGCCGCCAGTGGCGCGCAATGTCGAGCCTGCGGCAGATCCAGACCTGCTCGTGCGCTTGCACATGGTCGAGGAAACGCTGCAAGGCCTTGATGCGGGCCGGACGTCCCAGCAGACGGCAGTGCATGCCGATGCTGAGCATCTTGGGGCGATCGGCACCGTTCGGGTCGCCTTCGGCGTACAAGACGTCGAAGGCATCGCGCAAGGTGGTGAAGAAGTCGTCGCCCTGCGCAAAGCCCTGCGCCGAGGCAAAACGCATATCGTTGGTGTCCAGCGTATAGGGCACGATGAGTTGCGGCACGACGCTGCCATCGGTCTTGCGCACCCGCATCCAGAACGGCAGGTCGTCACCGTAGTAGTCGCTGTCGTACTCGAAGCCGCCGTAGTCGGCGACCAGGCGGCGGGTGTTGGGGCTGTCGCGCCCGGTGTACCAGCCCAGCGCCCGTTCGCCCGTGAGCTGTTCGATGATCTCCATGCCGATGCGCATGTGTTCTCGCTCGGTGGCTTCGTCCATGGACTGGTAGCTGATCCAGCGCCATCCGTGGCAGGCGATCTCGTGACCGAGCTGCCGAAAAGCGGCGGTCAGCTCCGGATGGCGTTGCAGTGCCATGCTCACGCCGAAAACGGTCAGCGGCAATTTGCGGTTCTCGAACTCGCGCAGGATGCGCCAGACGCCGGCGCGCGAGCCGTATTCGTACAGGCTCTCCATGCTCAGGTGGCGGGCCGGGAATGCAGCCGGGCTGAACATCTCCGACAGGAACTGCTCGGACGCCGGGTCGCCGTGCAACACCGCGTTCTCTGCGCCTTCCTCGTAGTTGAGCACGAATTGCACCGCGATGCGGGCACCGTCCGGCCAGCGGGCGTGCGGCATGTTGCGGCCGTAACCGATCAGGTCACGCGGGTAGGGGGCGGTGGCGTCATAGACGCGAAGCGATTCGGGCATGGTCGGGTGATTGCCTTTTTGTGCTCTCAGGCCAGCGCCTGACGTATATCGTTGCTGGGATAGGTCCGATCGAAGGTGAGCTGGGCCTCGATATGGCTAAGGTGCTCGCCCATCAGCTGAGCCGCCAATTCGCCGTCGCGACCGGCCAGCGCGCGCACGATCTCGACATGCTCCTCGTTCGAATGGCCGGCGTCGTGGCTGCTCTGGTACATCAGGGTGATCAGGGCGCAGCGCGAGATCAGCTGGCCCAGCAGCTGGGCCAGAACCGGGTTGTCCATCAGTTCGGCCATGCGCACATGGAAGTCGCCGAGCAGTTCGGTCCTTCCGCTGGCATCTTCCTGCGCGATGGCGATTTTTTCCTGCGCGATATGTGCGCGCAGCACCTTAATCTTGGCGGGCGTGACCTGGGCGGCGAACGCCCGCGCCATCTCGCATTCGAGCATGCGGCGCACCGCGAACACCTGACGCGCCTCTTCCACCGAGGGCGCAGCGACAAAGGCACCGCGGGCGGGTTCCAGCGTTACCAGTTGGTGCTGCGAGAGTTGCAGCAGCGCCTGGCGCACCAGGGTGCGCGAGACGCCGAAATGGTCGGCCAGCTTCTGCTCGGCCAGCTTGCTGCCCGGCAGCAGACGGTGTTCGACGATGGCCTTGGTCAAGGATTGCACGATCACCGAGGTGGACGAGGATTCCATGTCGGCATGATAGCGTCGGTCACTAAAACTGTATACACTTTTGTTTTGTACCGTGCAGCGGTCGCTCCGAGAATTCGCTCTGGGACTGCGGCGAAGGTTGCCCCACAGGAGGACTGCGATGGGATTGAGCACACATGTACTGGACACCATGCACGGCGTGCCGGCCGCTGGCATGCAAGTCAGCTTGTTCACCGTGCAATCGGGTACCGCCGCACTTGCCAGGCAGTTCACGCTCAATCGCGATGGCCGCAATCCCGATGGCTTGCTTTATGACGACAAGAGCCTGCAGCGCGGTCTGTACCGACTGGTCTTCGATGTCGCGGGCTACTTCCGCCAGAAGCAGGTGCAGCTACCCGAACCAAATTTTCTCAACCAGGTGAGCCTGGACTTCGGCGTGGCCCAACCCGACCAGCATTACCACGTGCCGTTGCTGGTGAGCCCCTGGAGCTATTCGACCTACCGGGGGTCCTGAGCGTCGCAGCGGCGCCCGCCCGCTGAGCGCCACCGGTGCCTCCGTGCGTCGGTGGCGTGGCTACATCTGCCCTTCGGTCAGCGTGTCGAGTTGAAATTGGCCACTCTTGTCCCAGAGCCAGACGTCAGTGTAGGTCACCCGGCCCAACCGCACCGGTATTGGGTAGGGCGCTGCCCGGCGCACCGTGCGCTCGATTTCTGCCATGACCTCGGGCGCATGGCGGGGTGCGCGTCGCCAATCGATGCGCGTCACCTGGCCTTGGCGGTCGATGTCGACGTCCAGTACGCCGATCGCGTACAGATGGGGTTTGAGAATGCCCTTGTAAATTCGCGCCGCGTTATGGGCATATAAATGGGTCGCCGCGTCGCGGCGATAGGCCAATGCGCTGGTCGCATACGACACGGTTGGCAGCGGTGCGACGGGAGGAGCCGGCACCGCCGGCGGCAGCGTGGTGACTGGTGGCAGCGAAGTGACCGGTGGCGCAGACTGGATCGCGCCAGGCGGTGCGGGAGTCGGCAGTGGTGCCTGAACTGGCGGAGCCGGTGGCCGGGGTGGCACACTGCAGGCGGCCAGCATGGCACCGACGATTGAAACCAGTGCGAGCAGCAACGGGTGGCGGATAGGTTTCACGCAGGGGCTCTCAGCGTTGGAATAGTCGAATTATCAATGCCTGTCGGGCAATCCGGGCCGATGCGTGCACCCGCAAGGCGCAGGCATACTGTGCATCAGTTGGCCCGCCTGCCGCAGGCCATGAACGTGAGGACGCCAACCCATCGTGATGCCAGCCGATATCGCTTTGTCCCGCCTGGCCCAGGAGTCGGCGGTCTGGGTCACCGTGGCATCGACCCAGGGATCGGTGCCGCGTGAGGCCGGAACCTGGATGGCGGTTTTTGCGCATGATTGCATCGGCACGATTGGCGGCGGGCATGTCGAACACGAAGCGATCGCCCATGCGAGGGCCTGCCTGGCGGCAGAGCCGCTGCCGCTGCAACGGCGCTTTGCGCTCGGGCCGAGCCTGGGACAGTGCTGTGGCGGCGTGATGGCGCTGCAGTTCGAGCCGGTCACCGCGGCATCGGTGGCCTTGTTGCGCCAACGCCTGCGCGCCGCAGTCACACCGGTTGCCTTGTTCGGTGCGGGCCATGTGGGCCAGGCGCTGGTGCCGGTGCTGGCTCGCCTGCCGTTTGCGGTGCGCTGGATCGACAGCCGCGACGGTCTGTTCCCCGATGCGCTGCCCGAGCAGGTGCAGACCGAACACTCGGACCCGGTGCATGCGGCGGTGGCCGACCTCGTGCCGCACAGCCGGGTGCTGATCATGAGCTTCAGCCATGCCGAAGATCTCGACATCGTGGCTGCCTGCCTGCAGCGCATGCGTGCGCGCGACGATCTTCCCTATGTCGGCCTGATCGGCAGCCGGACCAAGTGGGCCACCTTTCAACATCGTCTGCAGGCGCGTGGGTTTGGCGCCTCCGAACTGGCGCGCATCACCTCTCCGATCGGCATTGCCGGTGTGCCGGGCAAGGAGCCGGAAGTGATCGCGATCGCGGTGGCGGCCCAGCTATTGCAGTCGCGTACGATCGGTTCTGTGCTTGCGCGCAACGCTGGAATTCACACGCGCAATGCCGGGGTTTGAGGCGTGCGCAAAACTGTATACACTTGGCTCGCCATGTCGCAGCGGAGCCGGACGGCCTGCCTGTCCTTGTTCGCGACCCGTTCCTGTTCACAGCGCCCGCAGTGGTGAACAGTGGGAACAGTCACGGGCATAGTGCCCGATCCTGCCAAAGGCCTGAGCCATGGAAAGTTATTACCTCGATTGGGCCAACCTGTTGTTGCGCTGGGCGCATGTGATCACGGCCATTGCCTGGATCGGCTCGTCGTTCTACTTCGTGTTCCTCGATAGCAGCCTGGTGCCACCCACCGACCGATCGTTGAAGGAAGCCGGCGTCGGTGGCGAATTGTGGGCAGTGCACGGCGGGGGCTTTTACAACCCGCAGAAATACGCCGTCGCGCCCAAGGTCGTGCCCGACCATCTGCACTGGTTCTACTGGGAGGCGTACAGCACCTGGCTGACCGGTTTTGCCTTGCTCACCGTATCCTACCTGTGGAACCCGCGCGTCTATCTGATCGATCCGGCGCGGATGAACTGGTCCAGCGGCGCGGCCATCAGCATTGCGATTGCCTTTCTGGTGGTGTTCTGGATGGTCTACGACGTCATCTGCCAAACCTTTGGTCGGCGCAGGAACGGCGATGCCATCGTCGGCGCGCTGGTCCTGTTGGTGGTGTGTTTCGCGTCCTGGCTGGCGTGTCACTGGTTCGCCGGGCGCGCGGCTTTCCTGCTGGTGGGCGCGATGATTGCCACCGCCATGAGCGCAAATGTGTTTTTCTGGATCATCCCGGGCCAGCGCACCACGGTGAAGGCTTTGCGCGAGGGCCAGCCGGTGGACCCGATCCACGGCCAGCGCGCCAAGCAGCGCAGTGTGCACAACACCTATTTCACGCTGCCGGTGCTTTTCGCGATGCTGAGCAACCATTACAGTTTCACCTACAGCCATGCACAGAACTGGCTGGTGCTGATCCTGATGATGTTCGCCGGTGCCGCGATCCGTCAGTTTTTTGTCATGCGCCATGGCTACAAGCTCGGCCGTAGCAGCCACCCGTGGCCGTATGCGCTGGCGGGCGTGCTGGTGATTCTTGCCACGGTGGTCTGGTTGCGCCCGCCCGCTGTCGCGGTCAGCGCGGCGGTGCCCATCGCGACCCAGGCACCGCCCACCGTGACTCAAGTCCTGGCGGTAATCGAACAACGCTGCGCGATGTGCCACGGGGCGCAGGTTCAGATGAAAAATGTGCGGCTCGATTCGCCGACGCTGCTCCAGCAGCATGCCCAGGCGGTGTACCAGCAGGTCGTGGTGACCAAGGGAATGCCGATGAACAACACCACTGGCATCACCGAGGCCGAGCGCTCACTGATAGGGCGGTGGTTCACCGCAGGTGCCAGGATCGAGTAGGCCACAGGCGACAGGACTTTGGCTGGACCCGCGCGGCGACTGTGGCGCTTCCGGTTTGTCGCGCGTTCAGCGCCTCAGGCTGAAGTCAACTCGTCCAGGCAAGGCCGCTGGGCCTCGCGCAACAATTGCGCCAACGGATGGGTCGCCGCTGTCAGGCCGTTGCGCCGGGCGTCCTGCGCCAGCGCGGTGAAGCCGGGCGTGATTTCCCAGCGTTGCGCCGCCAGACCGAACAGGCGATGCGACTGTTCGGCCAGCGCGGCACCAAAGGCGTTCGAAGGAGGCACCGGAACCTGCAAACCGGCCCGGTCGATGATGCTGAAGGCGACGGTCCAGCCCGTGTCGTGCAGCATGCCGGCCAGGTAGGCATCGAACACCGGTTGGCCCGCCGGGTTGGACAGGATTGCGGTGTGCCGGGCCAGCGCTTCGGAATGGTCCCACATGCGGGGCCCTGCGCGCCCGCTCAAAGGGCCGGGCGTTGCCCGATAAATCGGTTTGAGCAGAACCCGGGCGATCACGGTTTGCAGGCCCTGCAGGCCGATCAGGTTGATGGCCTGTTCGAGGTCGGTCACATCGCCCTGTGCCCGGTAGTAGGGGCTGCTGGCCAGGCGCATGACTTCAGCCGCCAGCACCGCATCCTTGCCGATACGCTCTGCAATGGCCGGTGTCGGCAGGTCGGTCTGGCGCACCAGAGCGATCAGCTGGGGGATCAGCGCTGCGGCGCGCGGCAGCAGGTTGTCGGGAATCTCGGGCTGGGCCAGCATTTTGCCGATGGCATCCAGCGCGCTGCGTTCGACCGGCGCGATCGGCGTATCGATCAGCGCCGCGCAGCCCAGCATCCAGGATAGCGAAGACGGCAAGGCGAGCGGCGCGTCCATTTCCAGCGGTCCGGTCTGCACCGGCTCGATGCGCACGGGATTCGCGGAGTTTGTTTCCCGCTCCACGGCACCTGAGGCGGTCTTGCGGCTGGGCATCAGCCAGGACAGCCAGCTCATCGGACGTGCCGCGAGAGCATCCGGCGGGTAGTTGGTGGAACCGGGCAAACAATCGGCATCGGGTGTGCTTTCGTCTTGGCGCGTTCGCGCGAGCGCTTTCTCCGCCTGATTGTCCCATTGCCGGCAAGCGCACTGCTCAGCTGTGGTGTTGTAGCAACGGACCCGGGACGTAAGGGAAGCCCCCTACCGCAGCAACTCAACGTGGCCCTTGCGCGCGCAGCATCGCTTTGACTTCGGCCAGTTCGGCCCGCAAGCCGCGCATTTCTGCGTGCAGGTCGGCCTCGATGTGGTCGCGCGCGTGGTCCACCGCGCTGACGGTGGCTTCGGTTTCGGCCTCCGTGAAACTTTGCATTGCGCTAACAATGACGCCGATAAACAGGTTGAGCATCGTGAACGTCGCCACGAGGATGAACGGGATGAAGAACATCCAGGCGTACGGAAACACCTCCATCAGCGGTCGCACGATACCCATCGACCAGCTCTCGAGCGTCATGATCTGGAACAGCGTGTACAACGAGCGTCCCAGCGTGCCGAACCAGTCCGGAAACCGATCGCCGAACAACTGGCTCGCAATCACGCCGAACACGTAATACACCAGCAGCAGCACCATCGCGATCGACGACAGCCCGGGCAAGGCCGCGAGCAGTCCGCCGACAACGCGGCGCATCGACGGCACCATGGTCAGTATCCGCAGCACACGCAGCACGCGCAATGCGCGCAGCACTGAAAACGGGCCGCTGGCCGGAATAAGCGCGATGGCGACCACGACAAAGTCAAATACGCTCCACGGATCGCGGAAGAATTTGCCACGCCACGCGACCAAGCGAAGGGCGATTTCCAACACGAACACGGCCAGCATCGCCTGATCCAGGAGCCGCAGCCAGGTGCCGTGACGCGCCATCAGCGCGTCCGACGTTTCCAACCCGAGCACCACCGCGTTGAGAATGATCAGGACCAGCACCGTGTTGCGCACGTCAGCGCGTTCGAGAAAGCGCTGCAGCCGCGTCGGCGCGGGGATGTTCTGTTCGAGATTGTCAAAACTTGCCATCGTGCTGTCGATCCGTTGCAAAACCCGGTTGACCCCCGCGCTTACCGCTGTGAGCGGCCCGGCGTTTTCTCATGAGCGCCGCCAGCCCTGGCTTCGCCAGGCCCCCGAGGGGGTGCGAGGAAACTTGGGAGCGCCCCGTCGTTTCCTCATGCGGCGCGATGCCGATGGCACCGCCGACCGAGATTAAAGCAGAGAAAGACCAACAGTTTCCCCGGTTTTTCTGCAGAAGGGTTGTCGAGGCTGCGGATCGTCGATGTCGGCCATCGGCGCTGATGGCGAGATCGGCGACCGTGGGTACCTGCAGCCCGGTCTGGCTTGACCCGATGACACCGGGTCGATGGCCTTGGGCACAATCAGCCCATGCGACCTATGCCCCCACACCATGCGCCCCCGCGCAACGCTGCCGAGGCGCGCGCTTTCCTGGCCCATCTGTTCGATGTCGCGGTGCGTTGCGCAATGCCAGCCTACGCCGTGCCGACCCGCCTGCCGGTCCCGCCGACGCGGGCCAGCGGGGGTCGCACGCTGGTATTGGGTGCCGGCAAGGCAGGTGCTGCGATGGCGCAGGCGGTGGAGGCGGCGTGGCCGGCAGATTCGCCCTTGTCGGGTCTGGTGGTCACCCGATACGGGCATATGCCGGCGCGTCCACCCGGCTTGGCGCAACGCATCGCGGTGGTCGAGGCGGCCCATCCGGTGCCCGATGCGGCAGGCCAGGACGCAGCCCGGCGCATGCTCGCGCTGGCCGAGGGACTGGGGCCGCACGACCTGGTGCTGTGCCTGATCTCGGGCGGTGGATCGGCCTTGCTGAGCCTGCCGGTCGAAGGCATGGACTTCAGTGCCAAGCAGGGCGTGACCCAGGCCCTGCTGGCCAGCGGTGCCAGTATTTCCGAGATCAACTGCGTGCGCAAGCATCTGTCGCGCGTCAAGGGCGGACGCCTGGCCGCCGCCTGCGCGCCGGCGCGGGTGGTGACGCTGGCTATCAGCGATGTGCCGGGCGACGATCCCAGCGTCATCGCCAGTGGTCCGACCGTGCCCGATGCCAGCACGTGCGCCGACGCGCTGGATGTCTTGCAACGCTACGCGATTGCGATCCCTGCGTCGGTGCGCCAGCATCTGGAGCGGGGTGACTTTGAGACCCCCAAGCCCGGCGATCCGCGGTTTGACCGCAACGCCGTGCTTCTGATTGCCACGCCGCAGCAGAGCCTGGAAGCCGCTGCAAAGGCTGCCCGTGCGGCGGGGCTGCCTGCCTATATCCTGAGCGATGCGATCGAGGGCGAATCGCGCGAGGTCGGCAAAGTGCATGGC
>Ga0335395_10001281_pt1 | contig 15986 bp, 11 predicted proteins | sample MAT02_FD_205744 | JGI IMG/M metagenome (GOLD analysis project Ga0335395, IMG submission 205744) | Freshwater microbial communities from Lake Fryxell liftoff mats and glacier meltwater in Antarctica - MAT-02 (spades assembly) (version 2) ...
CCAGTGCCTGTCGCCGGTTGGGCAGGACGCAAGGTCGTGGGTCCATTCGGTGATCGGCTCCCAATCCCGAAAAGGGATCAGGTTCATCGATTGTGGGTCGATTTGCGACCCTATATCGGGCATGTTAATTTTGGCGGGCGCGTACTTCCGCCGATGATTTTGAGGTTTCATAATGCGGGATGTGGTTGCTCGAGATCATCAAGAAAGTTGTATTTCGTGTCGTCTTTTTTGCGGTCAACCAACTTCGTCAACCCATTGCCGACCGGCTTGGCAGGGCTTGCTGGCGGCGGCATAGTGCCAGTTGCCGTGCGGGCGTCATGGTCTCCAGCGTGCTTGAAGCCTATCAGCCAACGCTTGTTTTTTGCGTCTCGAGTGATCGAATGGCCTCGTTCTTCAAACGCCTTACGGAATGTCTGCGTTGAATTGAAGGCAGCTGAAATCATTTCCTTTTGAATCCACTCATTATAGGTTCTAAACAGCTCATTAATCAAGACTTTGCCTTGCGGATCCTTCACTAACTTCTCGCCAATAAACTCTCCCAAAGCGTCCGTATCTGCACGGTAGTCGTCTGTCGCGGCGGCGACTGTGTTTGGCACGCGCCACCCGTTCCTTTGCACGTCTTTAAGGCCCGCAAAAGCCCAGTTCCAGATGCCGGGCAGTTCGTTGGTTAGTTCTTCCATCAACTCTTCCTGATTCCTGCGCTTGTTTTCGGCTATCGTTACAGTGAAAGGGACAAGCCAAATCCTGCGCCAGATGCCCTCATCCGCGCCTTTAATGTGCGGTTTGTGGTTGCCGAAAAGTGCGAGCTTGTGGGTGGGCTTAAAGGTGATGACTTGGCTATAGATCTCCCTCGCGGAGATGACGTCCCCGCCGGTCAACGCTTTAATCTGCGCTTCATCAAAAGCGAATGTCGTGGGGATTTCAGTCCCGACCGCCAACCGCGCGCCCTTCAACTTAACTGTATAGTAGTCTGCAGTGGCGGAGCCGTTGGGCTGCCGTCCCATGAAACGCTCGGTTTGCATCTGAACTTGATACCCACCCAAAAGCCGGTTCATGAGCGCAAAGAATGTTGACTTACCGTTTTTCCCATGGCCGTATGCGAACAAAAGCCCCTGCGCCATTATCTCGCCAGTGAGGCAGATGCCTATGAATCGCTGTACGAATTTTTGGACCTCCTGATCCGGCAGGATAGTATCTAAAAACGCCTGAAATTTGGGCGTTTCGGCTTCTAAGTCATATTCATAATCGGCCGCTTTGGTAAGCAACAGGCTTGGGTTTGATGCTTGAATTTCGCCAGTTTTCAGGTCCATTACGCCGACCTTAAACGCAAAAAGCGTGGGATGCTGGTCGAAATCGTCGGCCACTGCGCCCAGTCTTTTAGTCGCGAGATCGAGCACGTTATCGATCCTTTTCTTACCGTTTAGCTGCCAGACCCTGTCTTTTACTAAGCCATATAGTTCCTTCGTTTGCTTGTCTTGCGACAGTTCCACGATCTCACCGAGTGCTTTTTTAGCCGGCTTGAACTGATCTACAAGCCATCGCTGCATCTCCGCATGAGTGGATTTCTTCTCATCACGTACCCAGTGAGGTCCTGCGTAGGTCATCCACGCTTTGTTGGTGTGGTCAAATATGCGCGCCGCCTTGAAGGCTTCGGAGAGTAAGTCGGCGTCTCCGGCTTCGTTGTCGTACAACGCTTTCAGGATGTGCCAATCTGGCCGGTAGTCTGCGGGCGTGCAATTCGCGGGGGCATTCAAGACCGGCTCTTGTTGCGCGTCGTTGTTGATGCTTTGGTGTTGAATCCGGGCAGGGATGTTGATGCCAAACTCGCCGGTATTCGCTATGTAAATCGATGCTACGCTCGACAAATGATGCTCAATATTCGTTGATGCTGCGGCGAATCTGTCTCGAATGAGCTTTAAAGCATCGGTTTTTGGCACGCCCTGCCGGTTGAGTAAATAGGCTATTCGAGACGTGAAGTAGTGCCGAAACCCGGGCGTGAAGTCGCATGGATTTGCAGGATGGTTGCGGACTTTGTTGCAGATGAACTCAAAAGCGGTCTCGTGCGAGAACTGCGACCTCGCTGCAGGCGCACCGACCGAGCCTGCATGGGCGCGATTGAAATCAACCTTAGGTTCTATCGCTGCGGACGCGCTAACAGATGGCAACTCCTCCGGGTTGATCGGCGCAGGATCGTCGTTGAAAAAAGCATAAGGGTCGGCTGACAGGAAGCACATCCTATTTGGATTGCCGTTTTTTGTATCCTCATTCTCCTTAGATACGCCCAGTTCGTTGCAAACGTAGGCCGACAGTGCTGCCCAATACGTCCTGTGCCACGTCAATATAGATTTATCCGTCAGCTGAAATTCAGTGTCTACAGCAGCGAACAGCTTAATCCCCAAACCGGACGGGCTTACAAAACCCGCGACTATGAAGCTCATTTCTGCCGCCCGCGCGAGCATGTCTTGCGCCTCCTCAAGCGTTTCGAGCCGGTCAATGTCCACCGACATCAAGCCATTATGCCGCTTAAAATGCTCTGCGGAGTGCATGGGAGAGTATACGCCGGATGCGCAGAACCCCGGCAGTCGGCACTTGTCATCCGACAATCCCGAAGCGCGGTAAGCCTGCACCTGCTCTAAGTAGGTCTCCGCCTGAACGGCAACTATGATAGCCTGAAGCTCGACATCTTTTCGGTAGTTGCGTAGGGCGATTACGGAACTTTTGCTAACCTGCGGCGCGTAAACAGAAACGGGATATTGCACTTATTCGTAGATTAAAGGTTGGCAGTTACGCGTTTTTCAACATTTTCGTTTCAATCTTCCTGAAAATATCCTTCATTTCAACAAGATTGTAGGTAGCGTTCGAGAATTCAGCTAAGATCCCAAAGCCTGCTTTTTCTTTCCGTTCCATAATGCTCTTTTTCAAAAGCACGCTTTTTAAAGCAGTTGGATCCATCGCCATCGCGTGATACGGGTTTAACTGCTTCATCCCTATATCGTTATCTTCTGCCGAATGTTTTAATGAGACGTTAAATACATCACGCTTGACAAGCTCAAACCCGAACGCTCGGTGTAGAGAGTCTTTGTAGCCCTGCGCAGTGATTTTAAATGTGTCCAGCTGGTGCAGGATCGTCGAATGATCCTTCCCCAAAAGCCCCCCCAGATATTGGTACGTGGTGCAGTACAGCGCCCGCGCCACGACACTGAATAAGCCGCGAGCGACAGTCACCATATGCCTGCGGTCCCTTGACTGAAGCGACTCTTTATTTAGATACAAGAGTGCTGCAGAAGTCTGACTTGTATTTGTGTTTTTTGCTATGTCTATTGTGGTTTGTAATATCAAGCTGAATAATTCGTTCTCAAAGTAAGGATCAGGCATGAAATGTGAGCCGTTAGACATCTTGTGAAACTTGGTGCTAAGCCATTTTGCCATCGCAAAATCTTCAGGCGTATTAACCTGTCCGTCTCGTAGGATGGTATGCTCTGCGTTATAAAGCATATACCTGATAGTAGTCGTATTTCTGTTGCCTATGATTTGCGCAATCACATTTATTCGACCCTGCTGCGCTAAGCAGAAGCGCAACCAAAAAGCAAACCAATTCCTAATTTTGACTAAATGAAATTCGCGGCTTTGGTTGCCGATATCTAAGTAGGTATATTTCTGGCACATACAGTATGCAGCAGGGTCTCCGGTGCTCTTGAGCTCTTGCAGAAACATCTTATACATGTACTGACACTTTTCCAAATCTGATATTTTCCATTCCGAACGGCGTTGCTTCTCTTTCGTGATATGTGTAGTAGTCTCCATTATTTCTGTCTATTTGAAGCGGTGTTAAAATAAGTAGGGGTGGCGCGAAACGCACTGTCTATTTGCGCTGCCGTATAGTGCAGCTCGCGCGTTGGGGTGTGGGCGCTACTAAAGGCGACATAGCCGCGAAACGAGCTTCGGCATGCTTCCAGTGCGGGCAGGTAGCTCCAATGTCCAGCCAGAAATCGATCGAAAAACTGCTCTTGTGCCAACACGACGCGGCGTAGGCTATCCGTATGCCGCGAAAGGCTGTCGAGTTGGTGGTGCATTGCGGCCGCGGTTAGAGCGCATGCTTTCTTCTCTGACCTATCGTAGGCCCACCAATTCAGCCCGTAGGCTAAAATGGTGAGAGTTGCGACGTATGTAAAAATGACAAAAGAACTTCGGGTGATAGGATTCATACGTATATATATAGTGGTGAAGTAGGTTTGGTTGGGTTGAGTGAAAGGGGAAGGAGCTACGCCTTGGGGAACGTGAGTGCTAATGTGGTGGTGCTGGACTTAACCGCAGCAGGCAGCATCTCGCCCGTTTGTGGATCGGGGATTTCAGGCAGCTTGTTTTCGCCCGCAGATTTCATGAGCTTCTCCAGCCGCTTGACTTCATTTTTTAGCGAGTCCACGGACTCGACCGCAGGATAAGCCCACCGCCCAGCATCACGAACCGACACAGTAACGCCATTGCGCTTTCGCTCCGCAACAGGGTATTTTTCTGCCTGCGCTATGGCCTCCGACTTGATTTTCTCGCGGTACAACTCCATCGTCTCTATCAAGCCCGACACTTTCACATAGGCATCCAGCGGGTCTGTAACGCCGCCTTCGACCGTATGTTCGTTCAGGATTACAGCCAACCGCTCAAAGTCGGTTTTGGTGTATCCGAACCCAGCCGGCAACCCGAAGTCAAATTGACGCGCGATTACCGCCGGTTGCTCGATCGCCCTGCGTCTCGTTACGAACTTGTATTCGCTCAAAACTTCATGCACCTGCTCTTGTGAAAGCAGCTTCAAAGGGATGCGCTTAACTAAGTTCTCGTGATCTATGTGAATGATGATCGCATTTTCGAAGACCTTACATCCTGCGGCGCGTAAACAGTATGCATAAATTGACATTTGGAGCGTGTATATGTCTTGGTCGCAGTTAAGTAGTCCAAAATGTCCGGCTGACCCAAGTAGCTTCTCGCCAGCGGTGAACGGTTCCGTTTTGAAGACTTCGTTGGTCTTGTAGTCGTAGATCACCATCAAATCATCTTCGTTTTCGTCCCAGCCATGAAGGAGGAGGTCTGCCGTGCCACAGACAGCAAATTCGGGAGTGGTCGCGATGACCTGCTCGCACATTGCTTTTTTGAAAAATCCTGACCTGAACGGCTTGATGCAATCGATAACCTGTTCAAGCCAAGACCCTTTTGCTGCTCGAACTCCGCGATGTAAATGCAGGTTGATATGGTGTTCTATCATTTCGTGGATCTGCGTACCCCGATCGGTCGCCCGCTTCGCTTTGGCCTGCCACTCGGCTTTAAGGTCCGCAGGATTTCTGTTTTTCTTCTTGGCCGAGGCCAAAAGTATCTCGCCTGTTGGGTCAAACGGCGGCTTGAAATACGCTACAACCTTGCTGACGGAGGTGTAGTTCTCTCCGTAAATCGAATATGTGTGCGCGGCTTCATCAAAGACGACTTCGCGGTTATCGGGATAGGTGTTTTTTGCTATGATCTTCATGGCTGGGTTGGTGCTTAACATGATCAGTATGAATGTTCAGTGAATTCGATGTCTTGTGCTTCATCTTTTACAGCGCTCTTTGCCTTCGCTTTGGTTTTTACAGGTGCGGGAGCCGGTGTTGCTGCCGCTACGGGTGTCGTGCCTTCCGCGATCTTTAGCTCAAGCCACTCGACGCATTTTTCGACCCGATTTGCGGCCAGAGAATGAAGCTTTGCAACGATGCTCATAACCTGCGGGTCATCGGCGGGCAGCTCGGAAATGAGTTCTTGAATGTGTGCTATCTGGTCATCGGTTGCCAGTTCAATGCGCGGTGCAGATGGAGTTGGCGGCGTGATGTCTTGGTATTCGGTGTCCTTCGGAGATGCCGGCATTTCGTCTCGGTCATACAAGCCCGCCAATTGCTGCGGGAACGCTAACCGAAAAGCGTCGCAACGAGCGCATTTAGCAAGCATATGTGCAGGCATCTTGCTCCAAACGCTCGATTCGCGCTGCCACTGTTCGCGCAGACTATCCATCTGGTTGCGCTCTTTCCAATAAGCCACCGCCTCAAAACGTGATCCGTCTTTATGCAGCACCGCGACTTTGCAAGCCAACGGCGGCGTTTCCGGCCAGAGCCAGTACTTGTGCTCGCGGCCGTCCGCATCCACATAAATCGGGGCCTCCACGCCTCCGTAGTTGCCCGATCTGTCGGCCAGCGAAGCGAAACCTCCCTGCGTAACGCAGACCGTAACAACGTCCTTCTTCTGCCAGAGCGAAACCTGACCGCTCAACGGGTCCAGACCGCGTTTTTTGCATGCCGCAAGGCCATAACGGATTCCGGCAGCATCCATGCCCTTAAAAAGCGACTGCTGCATGACGCGGATGTCGTTAATGTCGTAACCGAAGTTCTGACTGATGGTCAACAGCTCAGAATCGGTTACATTGGTTAGAGACGTACTCATTTTTTAACTGATTTATTATGGTTCTTGATAACTAATAAGTCCTTCGCAGCAACCCTGACAGTGCTGCCAACCCCGAGGTTCGGCAGCAAGCCTTCCTTCACGTAGCGGTAAATCGACGTTTCAGCGACGCCCATCATGGCCGCAGCTTCGCGAGCACGTAGTAACCTTGCAGGCATCTCGGGTCGCGATAGCTTCGCCCGAAGCTCCATAACCTCAATCTCCAAAGAAGCTATGCGTTCGCCAATCGGCGAAATAAGCGTTTCGAGGAACTTTAAAAGCTCGATCTGATCGTCGAAATTTAGGGGCTTATTATTTGGTGCTTTGGTGCTCATTTCTGGTTGGGCTCAATGGCATGTGCCACATGCGTTTATTCGGAACACAAAGGTGATCAATAAATGATAGAAAAGCAAGCGGATGTTGCAAATAATCAAAGAATCCGATCTTTTGCTTCCGATCAGCGAATAGGTCGCAAAAAATGGCTAAAAAGAACCTAAGAAAGCACCTACGGAGATACTTATGCATTTGCTTAGGTATTTGCTTAGGTATTGGCTTAGGTATACCGTTAGGCGTTTGCTTAGGTATTGGTTTAGGCACTACCTAAGTACACGTGAGTGTCGTCTATGCAAATAAAATCCTGCATTTTGACCCAAATGCCAAACAATCAACTTATTTTGACAACCTAAAATGGCCTAAAAAGACGTAAGTATTGGGATAATCGATACTTACGTCTTTGCATACGCATGCCGTTAGGTATTGACATAGACAGACCGTTAGGTATCAAATTAGAATCCGTTTTTGCGCATTCTCGAGCAAAATGGCGCAAAAATGACGCAAAAGACGCAAAGTTGAAATGCCGCAGAGCCACTTTTGCGTCGCTTGAATTGCTGAAATCGCAAGATTAAGACCCTTAATATTGCCAAATCGGCAATATTAAGCCTGTTTTTTACCTACTCTATACCAAAAGACGCAAATACCACAAATACCACAAAAAATTATATAAAAAGGCAGTAGAACGGTAAAACGAGAAGCCTCTTGTGCTCCATGCATGCAGTGATATATAGTAGTATAGGAAGCCTCTTGTTTTAAATTTTTGCGGCTTTTGCGGTATTTACGGTTTTGAGGCATTTTGCATAGCTTTTCATTGGCTGATTTGCTTAATTGCAGCAAACAGCAAAGGTTGTTCAAGTTTATACTATGTCGCAATTTTGCAGCAACTTTGCGTCATTTTGCGCAACTTTGCGTCATTGCTGTTGACCGGCTCTTAAGGCCGTAAGGTCCGAAAACGTATAGATTTTTTTTAACGCCTTACGGAGGGTGTTCCCGTTTCGGCCGCGATCGGTGCTAACTTGTGGCATGCCAAGTGCGCGAACCGGCTCAATGTCGGCAAAACAGAAAAAAGACGGGTTATTGAAAGCTGCGAAGCTCTTCAAGACCAATAACCACACCATATCGACTTGTATAGAGTCTTCGGGGATGAGCGTTTCGACATTCTACCTGCTCTTGAAGCACAACAAGCCAATGGCAGAGCTTTGGGAAGATGCCAAACAGCAGCGAGCGAAAATCCATCGCGAGAGCATGGTGATCGCTGCGCGTGTAGGGCTTTACAAGCTTTTGACGGGACACAAAGAAACGCTTACTCGAACCATAAAGGACGGAGCCGGCGAGGTCATTAGCTACGTTGAATGGGAGGTCTATACGCCGCCATCCGCGAATGCGGTAATGGGTATCCTGCGACACATCGACCGTGAGACCATCCCTGAAGAGTCGCTAATAACCGTGCAGCATGAGATGGCGACTATAAACGTGCATCACTTAGAAAGCGGCACCCCGCCGGAAGCTGCCGAAACCCCATACCAGCTCCTTGATGACAACAAAGACAGCTGATCGGCCAAGCATCGATTTGAGGTTTAACACCCCGCAGTGGAATACCATCAATTCAGCCGCGCGGGAAACCTTCCTGATCGGCGGCGTTGGGATGGGCAAATCGTACCTGCTCGCGTTCCTGTCATACCGCGCCCTGCGGACGCCGGGTGTGGTGATTTTGATAGCCGCCCCGACCATCAAGACGTTGAAGAACGCTACTTTGAAGCAGGTTCAAAATGGATGGAATGATATGGGGTTTGTCGAGAACGTCCATTACATTATCAACCGTCGGCCGCCACTGCGCTGGGGCATTAAGCCCTTTTCATCACTTTCGAGCCACTCCGTCATGACCACTCGATGGGGCAGCTATGCCGTGCTCGACGGTTTGGACAACTACAACTCGCATCGCGGCTCGGAATTTGACGAAATATTCATAGATGAGCTGCGCGACACCGACCCAGAGGCGCGACTTGTCCTGATCGGCCGACTGCGGGGCAAAGCGTACACGCAGTCTGAACAGATGCATCGCGCGTGGTACGCCACCACGCCTCCCGAAAATCCGACAATGCTCAAAGCGATTCTCGAGCAGAAAAACTCAGACATCAAAGTCGTTTGGGGGACGTCGTATGACAACGCCAGCAACCTGCCCGACGCGTACATCAAGAACTTAAAGCTTAGCTACGATGAGAAGACGTTTGAGCGGGAGGTTTTAGGTAAGCTACTGTTCTTGAACAACAACCCATTTTTCTACTCGTTTGATGAGCACCATCACATCAAGCCCACGCAGGCCGACAGCCGCAGCAAAGTGGTCTTGTCTTTTGACTTCAACGTTAACCCCCTGACGTGTATCGCGGTTCAAGCGGTCGGCAACGAGGTAAGCGTTCTGCGAGAATGGAGGCTCGAAGATTCAGACATCTACAAGATGACGGCCAAAATCGCCCCGTGGATTAGGCAGTTTGCCACGGTCGAAATCACGGGCGACGCAACCGGCCAAAGCCGAAGCGCGATGCAGCGCGACAATATCCATGCATACGAACGTATCCGCAGAGAGTTGGGCCTCGGATTGCCAAGCCTCAAAGTTGCGAAGTCAAACCCTCCGCACGGCAACAGCATAGTAATCTGCAACACCGTCATTCAACGGGTTATTGACCTGCGGATCGACCCAAGTTGCAAACATCTGATTGAAGACATTCGAGCAGTCCGAATCGGGGTCGGCAACAAGATCCAAATAGACAACCCAAAGCAGGGCCACCTTTTAGACTGTTTTCGCTACTACCTACATAACTACTGGGGGCACAAGCTCCCTACATCAAAATACAGGCATGAGATCGATTAACCCCTTAAGATGGTTTCGCCGCGCGGCGCAACCCGAAAAGACGCAGCACGTCTATACAGACACCGCGGGCGTGCGCTATTATACGTATCGAATACCGACGGATGTTGCGATGAGTCGCGCAGTCGCCGCGGAGCACGCACTACGGTTTGCGGAGTTCGGTGTGAACAGGAAGAACTTCAAGGAAAAAATAGAAGACGCTAAAAAATGCCTGCAGACGGGTGATGCTTTTCGGCTGGCTCAAATCATACATGAGCTTGATTTGAGCAGCGAGGCTATCGCTGAACAGGATGCACTTTTAGACGTGTCGGCGTGCTTGGTGCTTCAGGACGGGGAACCGGCTCAATACGACCCGCTTATCGCTGCCGAAAAAACGGCTCGATGGCGCAAATCCTCGGTCGATAGGGATTTTTTTTTGGAGTTGGCGTGGGCATCAAGCAATCAATTCAAGCATCACTCCAGTATCGACATCCTGAATTATTTAAGACAAACAGCGTCAATCCAATCGAATATCGGACCCATGCTGAAGCGGCAAGTGGCTTCATTAAGGAAATCAACCTCGCCACACTTAAGCTCGCCCGGGGTTCAATCGTTGACAAACAAGCCCTCGAGCGGCTCACAACAGGAGACTATCACGCGGAGCTACAAACTGCCGTTGAGCTAATGGCAGAAGAAATCAAGCACCACGAAGAGGCTGCCAGTAAATTCAAGAACTAAGACATGATATACGACTCCATAGGCGAACTCCTTGATGACATTTTCCATGAGATCGAAACGAACGCTAAGCAGCTTTCGCTGGTCGCCGCCAAAGCCGGCGAAGCGGCCCTAAAACGCCGAATATTCAACGATGGTAAGGCAACGGACGGGTCGCAAATCGGCAACTATAGCACCAACGCAGCAAGCTATAACCGATCGGCTTTTGCCGTGAAATCGAAATTTAAACCTGCAGCAGGCCGCGAGACAGTATATATCGAGGATGGCTACGCGGGGCTTCGGCGGCTGAATGGTCGGCAGTCGGCATATGTCGACCTGTCATACACCGGCTCCCTTATGCGGGCTATCGTTACGCGCGTATCTGCGGCAGGGTACGTTGTCGCGATTCAGGACGCCGGCGAGGTTGAGATAGCGGGCTATAATGAGTCGCGATTTTCAAAACAAATATTTGATGTTTCGGCCTCCGACATTGAGGACATGACCATAGCGGTCAACCTTGAAATGGAAGCCATTTTAGCTCCTTACAACACATAACCCATGCGCGTCCTAATCGAGCCTACCATCGTTTTCCCCGCAGAAGCGGAACAGGCGATAAACAAAATCAAGTCCGATTTCAAGGCTGCAGAAATAGCCGCGACCAAGGCAGGCCAAGCCGGTGCGGACGGGATGGCCAAAGCTGCAGCCCCGATCAAGGCGCAGGTCGGGTTGATTTCCGGACTGAAGAAAGAGTTGGGCGCCCTCGGGCATGCGCGGGATGAAGCGTTCGATCCGGCGGAGGTAAAGCGGCTGAACCAAGAAATCGGCGTTACGCAGAAGAAGCTTACCGAGCTAGAGTCGTTGGGCAAATCGCAAAACCCGATCACCTCTTTTTTTGGAGGTGCAGCCGACTTCATCAAGGGCGGGCTAATCGTTGGTGCGATTGACAAGATCGGCGGCGCAATATCAAACGGTGCCTCTGAAATGGTCGACTTGATATTGGAATTTGAAAAGTTCCAAAAGGTTGTATCCCAGTCAACAGGTTTGACGGAAGCCGAGCTTTCAAAACAGACCGCCAGTCTTACGGCAGTTTCCAAAACCTTCGGCAAAGATCAAAAAGAGCTTTTGATCGCCACGAACAGCGTCGCCCAACAGTTCGGGATCTCGCAGGAGGACGCGATAGACTTAATCAGCAAGGGCTTCACGAAAGGCGCGGATGCGAACGATGAGTTCTTGAAAATACTGAAAGAGTACCCAGCGCAGTTCAAAGCTGCAGGACTTAGCGCAGAGCAGTTCATCGCCGCCACCACCGAGGGCGCGCAGTTGGGGATATATGACGATAAAGCAATCGATACCATCAAGGAATTCGGCCTTCGGATTAGGGAAATGACGTCGACCACGCGGGATGCGCTGATTAACGCGTTCGGGCAGCCCTTCACGGATGAACTTTCAAAATCAGTAAAAGCAGGAGAGATTACGTCCGCTCAAGCCCTGCAGCGCGTGTCTGCGGAGATTAACAAAGTCAACCCAAACGCGCAACAGACCGCCCAGTTACTGGCGGACGTTTTCGCGGCACCCGGCGAAGATGCGGGGATAGATTACATCAAGAGCCTCGAAAGCTTAGGACAAGGTTTGGATTCGGTCCGCGGCGCGTCGGCCGAGATGGAGGCGGGGTTATTGGCTACGCTTGAAACGCAGAAACGTATCGCGGAAGCCACGGCAGAACTAAGCCTCGTGACCGAAGGCGCGTTTACCAACATCTCAAACTTTGGCAATCAGCTAAAGGCGTTCGCGCTCGAGGGGTTGGTGGGTATCATCACATTTTTAAAGGACCTCGCCGCGACGCTTATCGCTTTGCCGTCCGTGATTGCCGAGAACAAGGTCGCTTTCGGGTTGCTCCTGACTGCACTGGTTAGCCTGAACGCGCAGCTGATCGTAACCAGTGCGCAAATGTTGATTCAGCAGGCCCGAATAAAGGGGCAAATCATACTTCAGAAGGGATGGGCTTTGGCAACGGGCGCGGTAACGCTGGCGCAAAGAGGCTTAAATATAGCCATGCGTGCCAACCCGATCGGGCTTGTTATCGCGCTGATCGCCGCTTTGGTAGGTACGCTTATTCTTGTATATGACAAGTTTTGGCAGGTACGGGCCGCCACGGACGGTTTTATCGCAGGCCTGAAGACGGTCGGCGACACAATCGGCGGCTACGTGATGGACACTTTTCGCGGGTTGGCGGAAGCGATCGGTGGCATCATCGATGTACTGTCGGGCGACTTCGCGTCTGGATTTGCGCGAATCGGGAAGGGGATCGCGATGGCAACGACAGGTGCGGTCCAAAACGCGGTGAAGGGCTTCGGGCAGGTTGGCGCAGACTCGGCTAAGGCATTCAATGACAGATACGAAAGAGAACTAAAGGAGGGCGCTCCGTCTGCTACGGTGAACGAAACGCCCGGAGCAGCACCCGAACCGGCAGCCCAACGGCCTTTCAACATGATCAACAATACGGTTGCTAAAAAAGCGGCTACGGTCGCGTCGCAAAAGTACGAGGAGCAACTTCGATTCGAGACGGATGCCATCAAAGCCAATATCGACGCGCTGGCGGATTCAACGATCGAGCTTGATAAGCAAAGACGAGACGTATTGAGGACCGAAGGCTATCGGGAGCAGGGATTTAATCCACTGCAGATTGACCTTTTAGAGTTGAGGAACGATACGGAAGAATTGCGGCGGGCCTCCGAAATCCGCCGCAACGACGCAACAAGTGATGTGAAAGAGGCCTCACGCGAACAGTTGACTTTGCTAAAAAAGCAACGCGATGAACGGCAAAAGGAACTTGATAAAGCCGTTTTGGTTGGCGGCAATAGAGCCGACATCGAGAACTTGAAAAAGCTACTTCTGACATACGATGCGGAAGTAGTGAGTATAGAAAAGCAAACCGCACTGGCACGCACTGAAGTCATCACAGCATTTAATCGCAATATTCAAGCAATAGAGCATAACTCTTACGCTAAGCGAACTGCTATGCTAAATGCCTACATCGCGGCGAATCGCGCGGCAATTGTCGCCGGCGATAACGAAATGCGCAATCTTTCGGCTAGTGTCCAAGCCGAAATATTGGCCCGAGACGCCGATTTTAATGCGCAGAAATATTCGGTCGATTTGACGTTCCAGCCCGAAATTCAGTTGCTAAAACAAACCACAGCCGCTGCCGAAACCGAGATAGCAAGCCTCCGCGAACGCCTATCGGACCCGTCGGCCGATCCCCTGAATATCGCTGCGCTCGAGACGGAATTGGCTTTGCAGATTCAAATTCTGAATAAAGCTAACTTGGAGGAGCAGGCACTTGACTTAAAGTATAGGGAAAACACGGCCAAAGTTGAGGCAAAGTTCACGCAGATGTCGATTCAAGAGATGCAGAAGAAGAACGATGCGTTTGTCCGGACGGTAGAAAATTCACTTGGGCAGCTGAATGGCATTGATCTTTTGGGCGACCTACCCGAACAGTACTCGAAGGCCCTTACTCAGTTAGGTACTATTCGCCGCAAATTTGCGGGCAGCGAACAAGATCAACTACTTAAGCAGTTAGAGCTGAATTTAGATATAGAAATGCAGGAAGCGCAATTCCGGCTCGAAGAAATTCAGAGGATTGAGCGCGAGCAGGGCATAAAACTAACGGAAGCCAAATTTGCGGTCAACCGGCAAATCGTCTCGGTCGAAGATCGGCGGTTGGTTCTGGCCGAAGAACGTGCGCAGACCGAAGAAGATTTTGAAAAAGACAAGTTCAACAAGATTTTGGATGCCTCCATAGCGGCATACGACGCTATAGCAAGCACGGTAAGCGCCATCACGGATTTGCAGATCCGTGAGATAGACCGGCTCATTTCGGCTCAACAGGGGGCGGTTTCCGAAGCTGAAAAAATAGCCGAAACCGGCAATTCGCGGCAGTTAGCCCTTGAGCGCGAACGGCTTGATACGCTTCAAAAGGAGCGCGAAAAGTTTGTCCGCCGGCAACAAGCACTTGCGGTTTTGGAGCTGATCGCGAACTCCGCAGTTGCGGTTGCAAAAGCGGCCGCGCAGGGGGGCGTAGCAGCCCCGATCACAATCGCCGCTACGCTTGTTGCGCTCGGAATCGGTCTGGCGCAGGCGCGGGCGCAGGCACAGAGCGCGTCGGCGGGGTTCAAAGTCGGCGGCTACACGGGCGACGCGGCGAACGACCACGTTGCCGGCGTGGTTCACGGGCGCGAATTTGTCATCAACGCCGCGGCGACGGAGCGTTACCGTCCGTTGCTGGAAAGCATGAACAAAGGGGAGCCGCTATCTAAGCCGGTTGCACCAAAAATGCCGGCTTGGGGAACGCAGGAGGTGCTGAAACAGATAAGAGCCGGTGCGCTTGATTACGCGCCAGCCGTGCACAACTGGGCCAGAACCGATTCGCAAGTTGTTCAAAACAACATGAAAATGGACGGACTCGAGAGAGAGATTCGTGGCCTGCGCGAGGACATAGGGCAGGTCGTGGACGCGGTGGATCGCAAACCGGTGGCCGATTTTCGCTACGATGAAAAAGGAGTGCGCAAACGGATGAAGAGCTTTGATCGAATCGAATCGAAGACGCGCCGGCGAGCGAGTTAAGCACTCTTCCGGCGGCGCGTTCGGGCATGCGGCAAATTGGGCAGTAACTTACAGCATGAACATTAACACAGTTACCAAGGAGGCGCAGACCGAAATCGCTGCGCTTTTGCCGGGGATGTCCAAAGAAGACATCCGCGTATTCGCCGAATACTTCGTTAACGCGTGGTATCAGCCAGACATCCAGAACACGAATCAGCTGCCGGAATCGGTTTACGACAGCCTATCTTTTTGGGGCGTGATATGAGGAGGTTTGAATCAGTCATCTGCACCGCGGCCGCTGGCGTAGCTGCGTTATTGGTGCTGGGTGCGTGGTGCTATGGGTTGGTTTGGATTTGTGAATCACTTTTTTGCCGCGTATCGTGAACCTGCAACTCTACATCGATGGAAGCCTCGTGCCGGCTGCCGACATAGTCGACCTAACCGACATTACGATCACGAAGCAAGAACGCACGCCGGACGGCTCAAACGCGAACGGATTCAGCACGGAGTTGACGCTTGTAGGTGCTACCGCTGCGGACGTTCTCAATCGTCTGGTTTACAACAATCCGCCCGAACAATCTTTGCCGTTTCGCCTTGAAGACGATTGTTGCGAGGTGCCGGAGGTGTTGGTTTCGGGCGTCGTGCAGGCGGATGGCTTGAGCTGGTGCGAGGGCTGCGATGAGGTTACCATCACTGTGATCGAGCAGACGGCCCTAAATTGCTTACAAACTTCGTACATTTTTGAGGGCAACATAAGCCAGCAGGCCCACCCGTTTGTTCGGTACTGCATCGAATTGCGCCCGTCGTTCGTGCACGATTTGTTGATCGGGATTGGGTTTATGGTTGTAGTAAATCTCCTGCCCCTGATTATTGCGGTTGGCATATTGATAACCACTATAAACTTGCTTATAACCGTCATAAATCTGATTATTTCTGCGGTGAACACGCTTCCGGGCGTTGACATTGACGAAATTGGGTTAATCGGAGGCGACATCAACGGCTTTGACAACGCCTTTGACCTCGTGGAGCCGATAATCGA
>Ga0335395_10001284_pt1 | contig 15951 bp, 17 predicted proteins | sample MAT02_FD_205744 | JGI IMG/M metagenome (GOLD analysis project Ga0335395, IMG submission 205744) | Freshwater microbial communities from Lake Fryxell liftoff mats and glacier meltwater in Antarctica - MAT-02 (spades assembly) (version 2) ...
CGCTGTCGCAGCCCGATGAGCGCGACCGGCGCTTGGTCGCTGCGCTGCTCGGTTTTGGCCTGATGGGCGCCGGCTGGCTCGGTTGGCTGGCGGGTCATGCGCTCCAGTCTGCGGTGTCGCGCCAGCGGGAGTACCTGGCCGACGCGCGCGCGGTGCAGTGGACGCGCAGCCGCGACGGCTTGGGCGGCGTGCTGCGCAAGGCCATGAGCCAGCGCAGCGACGCGCTGGCCTCGCGTCCTCTGGGCTCGCAGGTGCAACACATGCTGCTGATTTCTGAGCACGAAGACAAGGTGGCCGATTGGCTTGACTCCCACCCCACGCTGGAGCAGCGCGTGCGCCGCATCTACGGTCGCACCATGGGTCCGCTGCCGCTGGCCCGTGATGACGAAGCAGGGCCACCTGCCGAAACTGCGCCCGTGATCGGCGCCCACCATCCCGATCCGGATTGGAAGCTGGTCTGACTGGCTGCACCGCCCCCTCCTTGAGCGACACTCGGGTGCCACTTTGGCCCGAACCCACCCCGTTACCGTGAATTCTCCCGTTCCTCCCGCTTCACCACCTGCCCGGCTGGCGCCCAGCCTCGCCCTTCAGCTGCAACATACCGCGCGCTGTGTGCATGGCGTGGCACAGGGCCGCTCGCTCAGCGAGCTGCTGCCCGCATTGCCAGCAGAGCTCCGCCCTGGTGTGCAGGCGCTCACTTTCCAGGTGTTGCGCCAGCTTGGCGCAGCGCGCGCCCTGGTCGCCCGGCTCGCGCCACGCAAGCCCGATCCTGCGGTGCACGCGCTGCTGTGCAGCGCGGTCGCTTTGCTGTTGCATGAACCCGCCGACGCCGACGCCGCCGCTGCACCCACGGCGTTCGTCCCCTACGCCGCCCACACGGTGGTGAATCAGGCGGTCGATGCCGCCCGCCAGCAGCGCAGCACCCAGCGCCAGGCCGCGTTTGTCAACGCCTGCCTGCGCCGCTTTTTGCGTGAGCGCGTGGTCTTGCAGGCGGCGGTGGCGAGCGGTCTGGAGGCGCGCTGGAACCACCCGCGCTGGTGGATCGAGCGGATGCAGCGCGACCACCCCGACCACTGGCAGGCCATCCTGACAGCCAACAACCAGCCTGGTCCCATGACGCTGCGGGTGAACCGCCGCCTGAGCGACCCCGTGCAATACCAGCAGGCGCTGCAAACCGCTGGCTTTGCTGCGCAGCCGGTCGGCGAAGACGGCCTGACCCTGGTCCAGCCGCAGCCGGTCGATCGCCTACCCGGTTTTGTCGACGGCCTGTGTTCGGTGCAAGACGCCGCGGCCCAGCTGGCCGCACCTTTGCTGCTCGCCGGGCGCGACTGGCCCGCCACTGCCCGCGTGCTCGATGCCTGCGCCGCGCCTGGCGGAAAAACGGCGCATCTGCTGGAACTCGCCGATCTCGACCTGCTCGCGCTCGATGTTGATCCGCGCCGCTGCGAGCGCATCACCGCCACCTTGCAGCGCCTGCATTTGCAAGCCAAGGTGCAGGCGGGTGACGCTGCCCGGCCCGCCGACTGGTGGGACGGCCAGCTGTTCGACGCCATCCTGCTCGACGCACCCTGCACCGCCTCGGGCATCGTGCGCCGCCACCCCGATGTGCGCTGGCTGCGCCGCGAAAGCGATGTAGCGCAGCTTGCCGCCGTCCAACAGCAACTGCTGGAATCCCTGTGGCCGCTGCTCAAACCGGGTGGTCGGCTGGTCTACGCCACCTGCTCGGTTTTCCTCGCCGAGGGCTCGGTGCAGCTTGCTTCGTTTCTAGAACGCCACACCGATGCTGTATCTGAGCCCGCTCCTGGTCATTTGCTGCCCGGAAATGCCGGTGCCCTGGCAGCCGTGCAGGACAATGAACCGTGTGGACACGACGGTTTCTTTTACGCCCGAATTGACAAGCGCTGAGCTGAGCATGCCCGTGCGCCTGGGCACGTTCGGACGGGTGGCGGGGGCGCTGTTCGGCGTGTGCTTGCTGTGGCTGGTGTTGGTCGCCACGCCAGCGGTGGCACGCGAACCGCAAGTCGAGCAGATCACGTTGCAGCGCACTGCCGATGGCCTGTACCTCTCGGCTCGGCTGGAGGTGGCGCCCAGCGCGGCGGTGGAAGACGCTTTGCTGCGCGGCGTGCCGCTGTATTTCGTCTGGCAGACCGAGGTGGTGCGCGACCGCTGGTACTGGAGCGACAAGCGCGTGGTCAGCGCCCAGCGCACCCTGCGATTGGTTTACCAGCCGCTCACCCGACGCTGGCGCGTCAGCGTGTCCAACCTGCCCGACGCGGGACGCGGCGGCGCTGGTTTGCAATATGCGCTGCACCAGAATTTTGACGACTTGGGCAACGCGTTGGCGGGTGTGAGCCGGGTGCTGCGCTGGCGCATCGCCGAGGCGGCTGACCTAGCGTTGGGTGGCGATCAGCGGGTGGAGCTGGCGTTTCGGCTCGATCTGACGCTGCTGCCGCGCCCCTTTCAAATCGGCATGGCCAACCAGCCCGAGTGGCAGGTAAATTTTCAGCGCCAAATCGATGTGCCCAGCGCGATCGAATCCGAAGCGCTGCCAGCGCTTGTGCCAGACGCCACAAGCCTTGAGACCGGTGCCGAGGTGGCGCGCTGACCGCGTGCGCCATGCCGCTGTGAACGCCGCCGAGAAAACCCCCGACCGCCGCAAAACCGCCTCCCTGCGCTGGGCGGTGATCGCCGCGCTGGTGTTCATGACTGGCCTGGGCATGGTGCTGCTGTTCCTGCTCACCCTGGCCACCCGAAACCGCGCGCTGTATGAACAGAATTTCGGCTGGTTGGTGAGCGTCAACCTGGGCGTGGCGGCTCTGCTTGGGGGGGTGATCGTATGGCTGGGTGCGCGGCTGGCGCTGCGCTTCAAGCGCGGCAAATTCGGCAGCCGCTTGCTGGTCAAGCTGGCTGGCATCATCGTGCTGGTGGGACTGCTGCCGGGCTTGCTGATTTACACCGTGTCGTACCAGTTCGTTTCGCGCTCCATCGAGAGCTGGTTTGATGTGCGGGTCGAGTCGGCGCTGACCGCCGGCTTGAACCTTGGGCGCACCACGCTTGACACGCTGAGTGCCGACCTCAGCAACAACACCCGCGTGGCCGCCGAAGCACTGGCCCGCGAGCCCAATGCGTCGGCCGCGCTGGCGATTGAGCGCCTGCGCGAGCAGCTCTCGGCGACCGACATTGTGCTGTGGAGCGCTTCGGCCCAGGCCCTGGCCAGCGCGGGCGAATCGCGTTTTTCCATCAGTCCCGAGCGGCCCAGCCTGGCCCAGTTGCGCCGGGTGCGGGCCGAGCGGGTGGTCACACAGATCGACGGGCTGGAAGAGGCTGGCGCTGCCGAGGCCCAGGCGGCGGTGGACGCTGGGCGCGCGCAAATCCAAGTGATTGCGCTGGTGAGCGCCCGTGGCTTCGGCTTCAATGCCGAGCCGCGCTATTTGCAGGTCACCTCCCGCTTGTCCAAGGCGCTGGTGGCCGACGCGCTGGCGGTGCAGGTAGCCAACCGCGAATACCAAGAGCGTGCGCTGGCACGCGATGGCTTGCAGCGCATGTACATCGGCACCCTCACGCTGGCGCTGTTCTTGGCGGTGTTCGGCGCCGTGCTGCTGGCCGTGCTGCTGGGCAATCAGCTGGTGCGCCCGCTGCTGGTGCTGGCCGAGGGCATGCGCGAGGTGGCTGCGGGCGACCTGTCGCCCAAACGCTCGCTGGCCGCGCGTGACGAGCTGGCTGGCCTCACCCGCACCTTTGCCCGCATGACGCAAGACCTCGCCGACGCCCGCAGCGCGGTGGAGGTCAGCATGGTGCAGGTGGATGCGGCGCGCGGCAACCTGCAGACCATTCTCGACAACCTCACCGCCGGCGTGGTGGTGATGGACCGCTTGAATCGCATCGACAGCGTCAACCCCGGCGCTGCCCGCGTCCTGCGCCTGCCGCTGGCACAGCACACCGGCCAGCCACTCACCGAAGTGCCCGGTCTGGAGCGCTTTGCCCAGGGCGTGGCCGAGCAGTTCGACCGCTTCCTTGCCGACGGCGCGCCGCACGACGGTGGTCACTGGCAGCAGTCGTTCGAGCTCGGCGTGCCCGGCAACACGCCGTTTGGGGACGGCCTCACCGTGATCGCGCGCGGCGCCTTGCTGCCCGACAACGAGCGGTTGCTGGTGTTCGACGACGTGTCCGACATGGTGGCTGCGCAACGCGCCCAAGCCTGGGGCGAAGTGGCGCGGCGCCTGGCGCACGAGATCAAGAACCCGCTCACTCCCATTCAGCTCTCCGCCGAGCGCCTGGCCATGAAGCTGGGTGGCAAGCTGCAGCCACCCGAGCAAGCCGTGCTCGACAAATCGGTGCGCACCATCGTCGACCAGGTCGACGCCATGAAGCGCCTCGTCAACGAATTCCGCGACTATGCGCGCCTGCCCGCCGCCCAGCTCGTGCCCACCGACCTCAATACTTTGGTGAGCGATGTGTTGAGTCTGTACGACGAAGCCAGCGTGCCGGTGCGCACCGAGCTCGCCGCCGACTGCCCGCGTGCCCTGGCCGATCCGCAGCAGGTGCGCCAAATCCTGCACAACCTGGTGCAAAACGCGCAAGACGCCATGGGCGGGCAGAGCGGCGCGTGCGTGGTGCTACGCACCCGGCGCTCCGACAGCGGGCGGTGGGCGCGCCTGTCGGTGATCGACCAAGGCCCCGGTTTTGCCGAACACATCCTCAAGCGCGCCTTCGAGCCCTACGTGACCACCAAGGCCAAAGGTACTGGCTTGGGCTTGGCGGTGGTCAAGAAAATCATGGACGAGCACGGTGGCCGCGTGGATATCAGCAACCAGATGGAGGGCGACAAAGTGGTAGGTGCCCAAGTGTCGTTATCATTCGCAGTTGCAAATTGACAACACTTGAACAACGAAAGAGGGATTTGGGCAAGCCATGGCAACCATTCTGGTCGTAGACGACGAACACGGTATTCGGGACCTGCTCTCGGAAATTCTCAACGACGAAGGTCACACCGTCGAACTGGCCGAAAACGCCGCCCAGGCCCGCTCTGCTCGCGCCATGCTGCGCCCAGACCTCGTGTTGCTAGACATCTGGATGCCCGACACCGACGGCGTGACCTTGCTCAAGGAATGGGCCAGTGCCGGCTTGCTCACCATGCCGGTGATCATGATGAGCGGCCACGCCACCATCGACACCGCGGTGGAAGCTACCCGCATCGGCGCCACCTCGTTTCTGGAAAAACCGATCACCATGGCCAAGCTGCTCAAGGCGGTTGACCAGGGCCTGAATCGCTCGCTGTCCAAGTTCGGCCACAAGGCCGCAGCCTCGACCGTCCCGGACCCACCCTCCACCGACCTTACCGTCGAGGTCGCGATGACCGGCAGCAGCCTGCCTACCCCTGTGATGGACCTCAGCCTGCAGTCGCTCCAATCGTTCAGCCTCGACGGGCCCCTGCGCCAGTCGCGCGATGAGTTCGAAAAGGCCTACTTCGAATACCACCTGGCCAGAGAGTCCGGCTCCATGACCCGCGTGGCCGAAAAAACCGGCCTGGAGCGCACGCATCTCTACCGCAAACTCAAGCAGCTCGGCGTCGACCTGACCCGCAGCAAACGCAGCAGCCACTGAGCGGTGCTCAAGCGCTGGCTCTGCGCCGGCAGCGCCCGGCGAAGCTGCTACAATCTTGCCTCCGATGGCCCGGTAGCTCAGTTGGTAGAGCAGCGGATTGAAAATCCGCGTGTCAGTGGTTCGATTCCACTCCAGGCCACCACAGAAATTGCCTTGTAAGTCAATGACTTACGCAGAAAGCGAGAAAAAGCGACCATCAAAGGAAAGTCGCTTTTTTGCTTTTCTGGCGCAGTTTCTGACAACTCGGTGGGAGAACGGTTGCACTGGTGCGGTGAACCACCGTTGAACACAAACCATCTGTTCAGCGACTTCTGGCGAGACCGACACAGTCGGGCTTTTGATGCGGTTTGATAGGCGCTGTAGCTGCGGCCACGCCCTTGGCCGCAACCGCATCTGGGCAGTGACCTGACGGTATTCCCAAGCGGGAACGCGATTCAGGTTTTGGCTAGCAGGTCTTCAATCAACCGGTGTAGCGCGTCCATGTCGGGCTCGCCCAGGTAACGTTTGACGATGCGGCCCTGTCTGTCCACCAGGTAGGTGGTGGGCGTGAGCTTGACATCGCCCCAGGCCTTGGCGATTTCACCGGTGTTGTCCAAAGCCACTTTGAACGGCAGTTGGCGTGTCTGGGCGAAACTCAGCACCCAGGCTGGCGGGTCGTATTCCATCGCGACCGCCACCGTCTCAAATCCTTGCGTCTGGTACTTGTTGTAAGTGGCCACGAGCGCTGGCATCTCCTTCACGCAGCTCACACAGGTGGTGGCCCAGAAGTTCACCAGCGTGACCTTGCCGCGCAGGTCGGCGGTGGTCGCTTTGCTGCCGTCGAGCAAGACGAAATTTGACTCGGGAGCGGCTTCGCGCGCGCCGCAGCCCGCAAGCGTCAGCGTGGCCGCCACACCCATGGCGCCTAGTGTGGAAAAGAGCACACGGCGGCGAAGCGGCTGGGGAAACGGGAGGGGCGTCACGGTGGATGGCGGGCCTTGGCCCTACAGTGTGCAATGCGGTCTGGGCATCTGTGACCCAGGAACCGCTTAGGAGTTCAGCATGTACCGTCGTCAGTTTAATCAATCACTTGTCAGCGCAATGGCCTTGCTGGTGTTGGCCGCGCACCAGACCGCACGCGCGCTGTCTTTGTCCGATCTCACCGACAAAGACGCCAGCCAGGCGCTGAGAACCGCATTGGAAAGAGGGGCGCTCGCGGCGGTCGGCCTGCTCGGCAAACCCGACGGGTTTCTCGGCAACCCGAGGGTGCGCATTCCACTGCCGGGCTTTCTGGAGGACGCGGCCAAGCTGCTCAAAATGACTGGTCAAGGCAAGCGGGTCGACGATTTGGTCACCAGCATGAACCGCGCGGCCGAGGCGGCGATTCCCATGGGCAAAGACCTGCTGGTGAGCGCTGTCAAAAACATGTCGATGACAGACGCCAAGAACATCCTGAGCGGTGGCGACAACTCGGTGACGCGGTTTTTTGCCGAGAAAACCCGGCAGCCCTTGGGCGAGAAATTCTTGCCGGTGGTGACCCAGGCGACCGCCAAGGTGGGCTTGGCCGACAAATACAACCGGGTGGCGGGCAAGATCGCGAACCTGGGCTTGCTCAAGCCAGAAGAAGCCAACATCCAGCAATACGTCACAGGCAAGTCGCTCGACGGCCTCTACACCATCATTGGCGAGGAAGAACGCAAGATTCGCCAAGACCCGGTGGGCTCGGGCAGCGCTATTTTGAAGAAGGTGTTCGGCGCACTGAAGTGAGCGCAAGCCACTGCCGGAGCAACCAGGGCTATTTCAACTTGGCACGCGCCCCGGTGAGTCTGGCCTCCAGATACTCACCATAAAAGTCCGGTACGGCCACGCCCACCAAGCGCTCGGCCAGTTCTTGCCCTTGCGGTCCGAAAAACAGCACGGTGGGTGCGAAACGCGCTTTCCACACTGTCACCTGTTCGGCCGGTGTGGTGGTGTTGCCAGAGAAGCCTTGCAAATTGCTGCGCCGGTCGCGGATGTCGAGCTGCACGGCTTGCACCTGCCCTGCGCGCAGCATGGGCAGCAGGTGGTGGTTTCGCACCAGGTCGCAATACGGACAGCCGGCGAGTGTGGTCATGAGCACCAGCGGCTCGCCCTTGGCTGCTGCCGCTTGAGCAGCAGCGCGCAAGGAAGTCGGGCTGGGCAGTGCGGTGTGCGGCGTGTCTTGGGCCATCGGTTCTGGTGCGTGGGGCGATCAGACGACACCGCGCTGGCGCAGTTCGGACAAGCGTTCGGCGCTCGCGCCCAGCCAGTCGGCCAACACGCTGTCGGTGTGCTCACCCAGCAGGGGCGGCGGCAGGTCGTTGCGCACCGGGGTTGCGCTGAGTTTGATCGGACTGGCGACCAGATCCACCGCGTCGGCCAGCGGGTGCTGCCAGCGGTGCACCATGCCGCGCTCGCGCACCTGCGGGTCGGCAAACACCTCGGCCAGGTTGTTGATCGGACCGCCCGGTACCTTGGCCGCTTCCAGGGCGGCGAGCCAGTCGGCCTTGCTGCGGGTTTTCATGACCGCCTCGATCAGCGGCACGAGGGTGTCGCGGTGGCGCACCCGGTTCTGGTTGCGGGCGAAGCGATCGTCAAGCGCCCACTCGGGGTGACCTGCAACCTCGCAGAACTTGGCGAACTGGCTGTCGTTGCCCACCGCGAGGATGATGTGTTGCGGCTGGCCGCTGGCATCAGTCGCCACCTCCAGCACCTGGTAGGGGACGATGTTGATGTGGGCGTTGCCGGCGCGTCCCGGCACCTTTCCCTCGTCGCGGCCGCGCACCAGGTAGTTGGCGCCCAAATTGGCCAGCATCGCGACCTGGGTGTCGAGCAAGGCCATGTCGATGTGCTGGCCGCAGCCGGTGCGCTCGGCATGGCGCAGCGCGGCCTGGATCGCCACGGTGGCGTAAAGCCCGGTGAACAGGTCGGCCACCGCCACACCCACTTTCTGCGGGCCGCCACCGGGGAGATCGTCGCGCTCGCCGGTCACGCTCATCAGCCCGCCCATGCCTTGAATCGCGTAGTCGTAACCGGCGCGTTCTTTGTAAGGGCCGGTCTGGCCAAAGCCGGTGATGGAGCAGTAAACAAGGCGGGGATTGAGCTGTTGCAGACTGGCGAAGTCGAGCCCGTAGCGGGCCATGTCGCCCACCTTGTAGTTCTCCACGAACACGTCGGCTTTCAAAGCCAGCTCGCGGATCAGTGCCTGGCCCTTGGGCGTGGCGATGTCGCAGGTGATGGAGCGTTTGTTGCGGTTGGCGCCGAGGTAATAGGCAGCCTCTGCCGTGTCGGCGCCATCGCGATCGCGCAGGAACGGTGGCCCCCAGGTGCGGGTGTCGTCGCCGCCGGGGTGGCCGGCGCTGGGCGGGCGTTCCACCTTCACCACATCGGCGCCCAGATCGGCCAGGGTTTGGGTGCACCAGGGCCCGGCCAGGACACGGGACAAATCGAGTATGCGGATACCATCCAGAGCGTTCATGCAGCGATTGTGCGCGAGCCCGCCACTGCTTCGCTGTCGCCCACATCGTCCCTTTTTTCTGGAGTTGCCGGTGTCCGTTGTCCCGCGTGGCGCTGGCCGCGTTTTTCTGCTGTTGGCGGTGGCGCTGAGCGCTTGCAGCCCCACGTTCAACTGGCGTGATGCGCGGCTTGCGTCCACGCCCTTGCAGGCCCTCATGCCCTGCAAACCCGAGACCGCACAGCGCAGCGTGCCGATGGCGGGCAGCCCGACCGAATTGCACCTGCTGGCTTGCGAGACTGGCGGGATTCAGTTCGCGCTTGCCTGGGCCGAGGTCGCTGCGCCGACTCAGGTACCTCAGGCGCTGGCCGCTTGGCGCAGCGCCAGCCTGCAGGCCATTGGCGTGCGCTCGCTGCCGGGCGACGAAGCGTCCACCGCTTGGGTGGCGACGGTCCCGGGTGCCACGCAAACGCTCGGGGTGCAGGCGAGCGGCCAGAACCCGGCGGGCGGCGCGGTGCAGACGCGTGCGGTGTATTTCGCCCGCGGCACACAGGTGTTTCAGGCGGCGGTGTACGGCGAACGGTTGCCAGCCGAGGCGCTGGAAGCGTTCTTCGGCGGGTTGCGGCTGCCCGCGTCGTGAGCGGTACCTTGGGCGCGGCAGGCCCCGCGTCCCATCCCGACTGGCTGGCTCCGCGCGCGGCTGTCTGGGTGTTCCTGGCGTTTGCGCTGGCCTATTTTCTTGCTGCGCTGGTGCGCGCCATCACCGCCACGCTCTCGCCCACGCTGAGTGCCGAGCTCGCTCTCAGCGCCAGCGATCTTGGGTTACTGGCCGCTGGGTATTTTTTCGGGTTTGCGCTGCTGCAACTGCCCTTGGGCAACTGGCTCGACCGGCACGGCCCGCGCCGGGTGCTTGTGGCGTTTCTCACGATGGCGGTGCTGGGCTGCGTGGCCTTCGCGCTGGCCACCAGCTTCACCGGCTTACTGGCCGCCACCTTGCCGGTGCAATGGCTGCTGCCGCTCACCGGCTGGCGTGGCCTGTTCTGGGGGTTGGCGGTGCTGCTGGTGCTGGCGATGGCGGTGATTTGGCGGTGGGTGCCGGATGGGCATGGGGCCTCGACCACCGAATCGGTCCCTTCAACCCCAGCCATTGGCTACCGCGACATCGCACGCCACCCGTTCTTTCGGCAGATGGCGCCGATCGGCTTTGTGAACTACGGTGGCTTGGTGGCGGTGCAGACGCTGTGGGCCGGGCCGTGGATGGTCCAAGTGGCGGGCAGCAGCACCGAGCAGGCGGCGTTCGGCCTGTTTGCCATCAACCTCTCGATGCTGATCACGTTTTGGCTCTGGGGCGTGGTTGGTCCGCTGCTGGTGCGCCGGGGCCTCTCAGCCGAGCGGCTGATCGCTTGGGGGCTGCCGGTCAGCCTGCTGGTGTTGCTGGCGATCGTGTGGGTGGGTCCGCGTGCGGGCTGGCCCTGGTGGGCGTTCTTTTGTGTGAGCAGCACCCTGGTCTCGTTGTCACAACCGGCGGTGGCGCAGGCTTTGCCGCCCCAGGCTGCGGGTCGCGCGCTCTCAGCCTACAACCTCGTGATTTTTGCAGGCATCTTCTGCGTTCAATGGGCGATCGGGTTGGCGGTGGACGGTCTGAGCGCGCTGGGCTGGGACACCGTGAGCAGCTACCAAGGTGCGGTGGCTCTGCTCGGTTTGAGTTGCCTCGCCGCCTACGGCACTTTTCTGCGCCACTACTGCCGATCGCTGCCGATTCGGCCGCCACCGACAAGGCTAAACTGAGCGCATGAACGGCATTTTCATCATCGCGCACGCGCCCCTGGCTTCCGCCTTGCGCACCTGCGTGCTCCATGTGTTCCCCGACAGCGAAGCGGCCATTGGTGCGCTCGACATCCAGCCCAACGTCCCGCCCGAGGAGTCGCTGGCGCAAGCGCAAGCCCTGCTGCGCCAGGCCGGCTGGCCCAATGCCCTGATCCTCACCGATGTGTTTGGCGCCACCCCCTGCAACGTGGCGCAGAAATTGAGCGATGGCGTGCGCGCTCGGCTCATCACTGGTGTGAATCTGCCGATGCTGCTGCGCACCGTGTCTTACCGCCACGAATCTCTCGAAGCCCTGGTCTCGCGCGCTCTGATCGGCGGCACCCAGGGCGTGATGCAAGTCGCGGTGACCGCGCCTCAGAACCAGGCCAAACGAGCCCTCAATGATCAAGACCACCGTGACCATCAGCAATAAGCTGGGCTTGCATGCACGCGCCTCGGCCAAGCTCACCAAAATCGCTGGCAGTTACCGCTGCGAGGTGTGGATGTCGCGCGGGGAGCGCCGCATCAACGCCAAAAGCATCATGGGCGTGATGATGCTGGCCGCCGGCTTGGGCAGCGAGGTCGAGGTCGAGACCAGCGGCGCCGACGAGCAACAGGCGATGGACGCGATCGTGGCTCTGATCCATGACAAGTTTGGCGAGGGAGAGTGAGATTGCCCCCTTGCGCTCGCCATCCTTCGGATGTCGTTCGCGGCTTCGCCGCTTCGCGGGTCGCTGCCCCCCGAGGGGGCTGTTTCGCCTTGGGGCGGCCTGGCGGCGAAACCTTGCCCCCACGCTCCATCGCTGCGCGGGTCGCTGCCCCCCGAGGGGGCTGTTTCGCCTTGGGGCGGCCTGGCGGCGAAACCTTGCCCCCGCAGGGAGCCGCCTCCCAGCGCGTTGCCAACACGTTGCATGACAAACAGGTAACGACATGACTTTCACCGTGCACGGCCTGGCCGTCTCTCGTGGCATCGCCATCGGGCGGGCGGTGATTGTCGCGTCCAGCCGGTTGGACGTGGCGCATTACTTCGTCAAGCCCGAGCAGGTGGAGGCGGAAATCGAGCGCCTGCGCAGCGCGCGCGATGTGGTGGTGGAGGAAATCGCCAAGGTGCAACAAAGCTTGCACGAGCTCAGCAGCTCGGACGCCCACCCCGAGTTGAGCGCCTTGCTTGATGTGCACCTCATGCTGTTGCAAGACGAGCAACTCACCGGTGGCGTCAAACATTGGATCGTGGAGCGCAAGTACAACGCGGAATGGGCGCTGACCTCACAGCTTGAAGTGATTGCGCGCCAGTTCGACGAGATGGAAGACCCTTACCTGCGCGAGCGCAAGGCCGATCTGGAGCAGGTGGTTGAGCGCATGTTGCGGGTGATGCGCGGTGTGGAATCGGTGGTGGCAGCGCCAGCGGCCAAGCTGGCATCGGAACGGGACGATCCCATGGCCGATGCCGAAGCCAGCGTGTCCTTGGTGTTGGTGGCGCACGACCTGTCGCCCGCCGACATGCTGCAGTTCAAGCAAAGCGTGTTCGTCGGCTTCGTGACCGATGTCGGCGGCAAGACCAGCCACACCGCCATCGTCGCGCGCAGCATGGACATCCCTGCAGTGGTCGGCGCGCGCTCGGCCAGCCAGCTGGTGCGGCAAGACGATTGGGTGATCATCGACGGCGATGCCGGCGTGTTGCTGATCGATCCCTCGCCGATGCTACTGGCCGAATATGTGGTCAAGCAGCGCCAGGCCGGGTTCGAACGCGAGCGCCTGTCGCGACTGAAGAACACACCGGCGGTGACGCTCGATGGCCAGCGCATTGAGCTGCTGGCCAACATCGAGCAGCCAGATGATGTGGTGGGTGCGCTCAAGGTGGGCGCGCTGGGCGTGGGCTTGTTTCGCACCGAGTTTCTGTTCATGGGTCGCAGCGGCAAACTGCCCGATGAGGAGGAGCAATTTCAGGCCTACCGGCGCACGGTCGAAGGCATGCGGGGCTTGCCGGTGACGATTCGCACGGTGGATGTGGGCGCCGACAAGCCACTGGACCGCGGGGCGGGCCGTGGCGGTGACGACCACATCAACCCCGCGATGGGACTGCGCGCGATCCGCTGGAGCCTGGCCGAGCCGGCGGTGTTTCTGGTGCAGCTTCGCGCCATTCTGCGGGCCGCGGCCTTTGGGCCGATCCATCTGCTGATTCCCATGCTGGCCCATGCCAGCGAGATCCGCCAGACGCTGGCGCTGATCGAGCGCGCCCGCGAGCAGCTCGTCGCCAGCGCCACCGAACACGGCCCGGTGCGGCTGGGCGCCATGATCGAAGTCCCGGCGGCTGCGCTCACCGTGCCGCTGTTCCTGCGCCATTTCGATTTTCTGTCCATCGGCACCAACGACCTGATCCAGTACACACTGGCGATCGACCGCGCCGATGAGGAAGTGGCGCATCTCTACAACCCAGTCCATCCAGCGGTGTTGCAGCTGCTGGCCAGCACGATTGCGCAGACCCGCGCGCACGGCAAGGCGGTGACTGTGTGTGGCGAGATGGCGGGCGACGTTGCCATGACACGCCTGCTGCTGGGCTTGGGCCTGCGCAGCTTCTCGATGCACCCGGCGCAGATTTTGGCGGTCAAGCAGCAGATATTGCGGTGCGATACGGTCAAGCTCGCCACTTGGGCCCAGAGCGTGTTGGCTGCTGAAGACCCAGCGGCGCTGATGACCGATTAGGCTGTTTCATCGATCAATGTCCCCTCGTACTTGAAAGCCAAACGCCAGACAAAGGCCAAGGGGTCGTAATCCCCCTGCACTCAACGGGCAAGCAGCCGCCGAACACGACCAGCATCTGTAGCAAGAGCGCCTCTTGATGGAGAGCCTCCTTGCGCGCCTGAAACAAGACCGAACCATTGCTTGCGGGGCTCGCAGGCGCGGTCGGCGTCTCCTGAAACCTCAGCGGCTCACTTGCCCATTGGCAACAGCCGCACGCAGCAGCTCATTGATTCGTGTTTGCCACCCCGGCCCGGTCGCCTTGAAGGCTTGCAACACATCTGCATCCACCCGCATGTTGAGGGTAGGGCGTTTGACTGCCACAGTGGGCCTGCCGCGGCCGCGCTTGAGGGTGCTTTGCTCCCAATAAGCAGCCACAGCGGCGGGGTCGTTGGGGTCGTAGGGATCGGTTGCTGGGTCGTAAGCAATGGCGGTGCTTTGTGCGGCCTCGCGCTTGACCCGCTCCCAGTCGGTTCCCTTGGCTTCAGGTGTTTTTTTGCCAGCGGTCATACAAAGTCCTTTCCTGTTTGGACGCCCGGCGCAACGAGATTGCCCGCACCTCATCGGGATGGCGCAGCACATACACTAGGTTCGCCACCTCCACCAGTGCCACATCCATGAGACGGGCTTCGGTGCCTCTGGGTGACTCCAAGGTCAGCTTGTCGGGGGCGTTGAAAACCAGCTGTGCATCCACCAGTGATAGGCCATGCTCTTCGAGATTGACGGCATCCTTGTTGGGATCAAAAGAGAATCGCATGGCGCTTTAATTGTATGGGCATCAAATGTACCAATCAAGTCACCGTGTACAGCTTGTCCGGCTCACTCGCGCAGTCAAAAGTCGGTCTGGCCTGCATCTGTCAAGTTAGCGAACGAGCTGCGCAGCCCAAGCAAGGTGCAGGCCGCCAGGCTCGTAGTTCTGCAGGCGCGAGTGCGGTGTGTTGGTACAGGTCAGGTAGCCGTTGGCGCTGGTTGATCTGGAAATCACCCATTTGTTGCGGTCGGGCAGGGCGGTCAGAAGATGCAGCACGTAGGGCATTGCTGGTGACTCGCGTATCCCTTCCCGTTCAGGCTTTCCGCGTAGCGATTACAGCCGCGCCCACGATCATCAAGGCAGCCAATCCCACCGACAGGCTGGGCGTCTCGCCGCGCATGGTGAGCAGCACCAGGGTGGAGAGCAGCGGCGTGACAAAACTGAGCACGCCGATCTGGCGCGCGTCGCCGCGCTTGAGCGCTGCGTCCCACAAAAAGAAAGAGCCGCCCAGTGGCCCCAGGCCGAGCAGGGCGATCAGCGCCCAGTCGGTGCTTGAGAGCGTGACGGCGGGTTCCAGCCAGACGTGGCACAACAAAGCCAGCACACCCGAGACCAGCGCGAAGGTGCCAATGGCCGAGGTCGGGAACGGTTTGACGCGCTTGGTCAGCAGCGAGTAGCTGGACCAGATGAAGGCCGCCATCAGCGCCGGGATGTAGCCCCAGGCCCAGAGCGGCGCGTCAGGGTCTGCCGGGCGGCCCCCAAAAATCGCCAGCGCCGCCCCACCAAAGCCCAGCAGGGCGGCGAGCAGGTGGCGCGGGGTGAGCGACATGCCGGGCAGAAACAGCGGCGCCATCACCACAATGCCCAGCGGCCAGAGGTAGTTGACCAAATTGGCTTGCACCGGCGGGGCGTTTTGCAGCGCCATGAACAGCAGGAAGTGGTAGCCAAACAGCCCGTACACACCGACCGCCAGCGTAGTGGGCGGCACGCGCCACTGGCGAAAGTCAAAGCGCGAGAGCGGCAAGGCAATCACGCTGCCTGCCAGCAAACCCAGACCGGTCAAGAGAAACGGCGGCACATGGGCCAGCGACACGCCCAGCGCTGCGAGTGAGGCCCAGAGCGCGATAGCGCCGAGCGCGAGGAGATTGGCGGTATTCACGCCCTCAAGCGAACCCACTCGGGGGTACAGTTGTCCAGTACCGGATGCCGCGCGAGACGCCAAAGCTGCACTCGCTCAGCGTGTCATGCGCGGTGGGCATGTCACATCGTCGCGGGGTTGAGTACGCCGCTGGCTTGTGCGTCGGCGTGGTAGCTACTGCGCACCATGGCGCCCACAGCGGCGTGGGTGAAGCCCATCTCGTATGCTTTTTCTTCAAACATCTTGAAAACGTCGGGATGCACATAGCGGCGCACCGGCAGGTGGTGGCTGCTGGGCGCGAGGTACTGGCCAATGGTCAGCATGTTGATGCCGTTCTCGCGCATGTCGCGCATCACGCTCAGAATTTCCTCGTCGGTCTCGCCCAGGCCCACCATCAGGCCGCTCTTGGTTGGTACATGAGGAAACATCGCTTTGAATTTTTTGAGCAGATTCAAGCTGAAG
>Ga0335395_10001286_pt1 | contig 15945 bp, 14 predicted proteins | sample MAT02_FD_205744 | JGI IMG/M metagenome (GOLD analysis project Ga0335395, IMG submission 205744) | Freshwater microbial communities from Lake Fryxell liftoff mats and glacier meltwater in Antarctica - MAT-02 (spades assembly) (version 2) ...
TCCATCGCCATCCCAATTTATTGGAGTGAAGCAAGAGATATGGAAATTGTCTTCAACCCTAGCGAACTAGAGACACTCGCAAGCCGCTTCAAGATCCTGGCAGAACCCGCTCGACTGCAAATTCTAGCGGCACTATGCCATCAGGAACGCAGCGTGCAAGACATTTGCGATCGCACAGGCTTACAGCAGGGCAATGTCTCCAAGCACTTACGACTGATGAAAGCTGCTGGAGTTGTAGCCTGTCGGCGGGCAGGGATTTGGCGCTATTACCGGGTGATTGATACCGAATTATTGGCACTTTGTACTCCTCAACAAGTTACCAGCCATACGTAATATTACTGCCACGATTAACGATCCGCGCATGGCAGGGCCGTTGATCAAATCATTCTCTGTGATGGAACGGGTAGAAACCTCATGACTCATCAGAACTCAGAACAGCTGCATCCTATCGTTACTCATCTACCCCCGTTTACGGCGGTTTATGGGCCAGTTCAGTCTTGGCGATTTGGGCGATCGCTGGGGATTGACCCAATTGGGCCAGTCTCTACTTGTTCATTCAACTGTGTCTATTGCCAACTAGGCGAAATTGAGCATCAAAGCCTTCATCGCCGCATCTTTATCCCGACTCAGCAAATTCATCAAGAATTGCAGCACTTTGCGCCGTGGGATGTGGATAGTGTCACGTTAAGCGGTAGCGGGGAACCGACGTTAGCACTCAATTTAAGAGAAATTTTAGCAACTGCTAAAACCGTTACAAACAAGCCTACAGCCGTGTTAACTAACGGCAGTTTGCTCCCCGATGCATCGGTTCGAGAGGCGTTAGCGATTGCCGATCAGGTTGCCGTCAAATTCGATGCTGTTAATACAAGCCAGTTTCATCGCGTGAATCGACCGCTGCCAGAGCTTGACCTCATGAACATTTGGGCAGGGATATTACAATTTCGTCGCATGTACTCTGGGCATCTAGCCATTCAAACCATGCTGTTAAGCCCGTGGGATCAGCTAGAGCAAGAGATATACATTGCCCTGATGCAGTCATTGTGTCCGGATGAAATTCAGCTCAACACACCCACTCGTCCAAAACCATTGACCCATAACCTGGAGTCGAGAGGAAATCGTCATCCTGATACTCAATCTAATGACTCTCAATCTGATAACTCTCAATCTGATCTAGTGCGATCCCTCAAACCCTTTTCAGTGGAAGTATTACAGAGATTTGCTGATCGCATCCAAAGCACGCTTGAAATTCCAGTTCGTTATCCGCTCCAGGTTGGTTACTCGTGAAAAGAATGAAGGTTAAATCGATGCCTCAATCATCCCTAAACTCGATTGCATTAACTCCCTCTCAACTCCAGTCACGTCAGAAGCAACTCTTGATCATTGATGTGCGGGGCTGGCTGGAATACATGATGGGGCATATTCCAGGAGCACAACGACTAAACCGCGATCGCATTCTTAAGGAGATTCCCAAAGAGCAGGCGATCGCCATCACCTGTCTCTCCGGTCATCGCAGTGCGATCGCGGCGCAATGGTTCGTGACTCAAGGTTACCGTCAAGTCTACAACCTGCAAGGTGGGCTACTGGCATCGCAAGGTGCAGGCTATCCCGTGCAGCGCGGCAATCGCCCTTAAAGGAGAAAAGCAATGCCTCATACCACCTCAAATGAACCGCTGAATGAATTACTCGATGAAACAATGGCTGGATCAGTTCAGCCCAAACGGTCTCCTACACCACGGCTTTCTCAGAAGGGGTGGGGACTGTTGCTAGGCGGTGCCTTGCTACTGGCAGGGGGAACCTGGGGTATTGTGCAAATCACCCGTTCGACCCACTCGCCAGAAGCTATATCAGCTCCTGCGATCGCCGTTGAAGCCCTGAGCATTCAGGCTCAATTGCTGCTGAAGATTGAAAATCCCGATCGGCTCCAGCTAGAAATTTCCGTGCCAGAAGAGAACTTACGTTTCGTGCGGGTGAGTCAACCGGTTCAGGTACGGGTGGAGGCGGCTAGCCAAACCCTCAATGCCACGATTCAGCAAATTATTCCAGCCGCAGATCCCAACTCTCGGAGTTTTCTGGTCAAAGTTCCGCTCAACAATTCTGGCAGGTTAATCTCTGGGGCGAATGGCAGGTGACGTATGAAGTCTTCCGTGATTTGGGCATTGCCTTCGCGGTGGTGTTGCTGCTGATTTATGCCCTGATGGTGGGTTGGTTTCAGTCCTTTGCCACGCCGCTAGCGACTATAGCAGCGATTCCCTTTTCGCTAATCGGCATTATGCCCGCTCACTGGCTGATGGGATCATTTTTCAAGGAAAACCAAAAGCTTTTGGTACGGAAATGGATCAACTTGCCGCAATCAGCGATGTCGAGGTAATGGGGGGATAACATACCTCATACCTCATACCTCATACCTCATACCCACTAGGATCACGATCTATGCAGAATCATCAACCAGTAAACTCAGGACAGTTCTCTTCTCCCAACCAGCGATGGTTGCTGCCTCTTCTTGCCCTAGGGTTAGTCGGGGTCTCTGGGCTGTCTGGATGGTGGCTCAGAACAGTGGTTCCTGCGCAGACCGCCCCATCGGATCAGGGCATTGCTCAAACCGATCAACCGATTCGGGTTCAGGTATCCACCGTGGCTGAGGAGTCGGTGGTTGGCGATCTCACCTTGACCGGCACAGTTGAGGCAGAAAATTCAGTCATATTGACCAGCCGAGTGATGGGGCAGGTAGAGCAACTAACGGTACGGGAAGGCGATCGGGTCAAAGCGGGCCAATTGATTGCCCAACTGGATGTCAGCGACCTTCAGGCCCAGCGGAACCAGGCGCAGGCTGCGGTAAATGTGGCCCAGGCTGGCTATCAGGTAGCCCAGACCCAGGTGCGGCAGGTCGAAGCCGAATTGGCCGAAGCCGAAGCCGAACTGGCAGACGCTCAGTTAAATCAGCGGCGGATGAGTCGGCTTCAGGCCGATGGTGCCGTTAGCCAGTCGATGCTCGATCAGGCCAATACCCAGGTGGCTATGCTGCAAGCCCGCACCAACCGGATTCAAGCCAGCATCCGACAGGCTGAAATGGGGATTGGGCAGGCTCAGGCTCAGGTGCGACAGGCCCAGGCCGGGGTTGCCCAAATGGAGGCCAATGTAACCCACGGTACGGTGACGGCTCCCTTTGATGGCGTCGTGACGCACAAACAGGTTGAGATCGGAGCCATGGCTGGGGCAGGCCAGCCCCTGGTGACGCTGGAGAGCGTGGATCGCTTGCGGCTCAGCGTCGAAGTGCCCGAAGCCGCGATCGCCCAGGTGCGGGTGGGGCAGCCGGAGCAAGTTCGGCTCGATGCCCTAAACCAAACGATCACAGGCACCGTCAGCCAGGTGATTCCCTCGGCTGACCCAGTATCGCGCAACTTCACTGTTAAGATCTCGCTCCCGGCCAACGCTGAGGTGCTCCCTGGTATGTTTGGGCGGTTAGTAGGGCTTTCTACCACCGAGCGCAAAACCCTCCAAATTCCCCGCAGTGCCCTGGTTGAAAGCACGGGCATCACTGGGGTGTTCACGGTGCAAGATAACCAGGCGATCTTTCATCCCGTGACCTTGGGCAATCCTCAGGGTGACGGGGTCGAGGTGTTTTCTGGCGTGAAGCTGGGCGATCGCATCATCCTCAAACCACCCGCCAACCTCAAGGAAAACACCCCAATCGAAATCACCCCATCCTGATGGGTCGCGGGACCGATCAGCCTGGCTGAGTTTAGGCAGACCCAAGCGCTGCATCGACTATCCACTCTCTACCCCCATTCACCCACCATGCCTTCCGACGCTTTTTCTGCTAACGGAGCAACATCACCCCCGCCGCGCAGCCTGGTCGGGAAAATCACCGCCTATTTCATCAATTCCCAGCTCACCGTGCTGTTGATTGCGGTTCTGGTGATTTTTGGGTTGGGTGCCGTGCTGTTGACGCCTAAAGAAGAAAACCCTCAAATTGTGGTGCCTGCTGCGGACGTGCTGTTGTCCTATCCCGGTGCTCCGGCAGAGGTGGTGCAGCAAACCCTGACCATTCCGCTGGAGGCCAAAATCCGAGAACTGAACGGGGTTGAACATATCTACTCGGCGTCCCAAAATTCCGCCTCCAAAATCACCGTGCAGTTTTTTGTGGGTGAAAACTGGGAAGACTCCCTGTTCCGGCTACAAAACCACCTCTACAGTAATCAGGACTTGTTGCCCCCCGGTGCGACCTATGCGGTCAAGCCGATCATCATTGATGATGTGCCCATTGTCACCCTGACGATAACCGGGCAAGCCTACAGTGACAACCAGCTGCGTCGTATCGGAGAACGATTACTCGAAGACTTGCGCAGTATTCCCAACACGGCCAATCTGACGATGACCGGTGGGCAGCCCCGCACCATCCGGGTAGACTTAAACCCCGATCAGCTGGCCAGTTATCGATTGTCACCCGTGCAAATTGCCCAACGGCTGCAAGGGGAAAATGTGGAAATCCCCGCTGGAGACCTGTCTCTAGGGAACTCGCGGTTGTTCTTACAGGGGGGCAGTTTGTTTCAATCGGCTAGGGATGTCGGTGACATTGTGGTCGGGTTTGGTCAATCGGGCCTGAGGTCAGAGTCGGCCCCGCAGTCGCCCATTTATTTGCGCGATGTGGCTACCGTGGTGGATGAGTTTGGCGATCGCGTCACCGAATCCCACATCAGCTTCCGGCAGGATTGGGATATTGCCGAACCTTATCCTAAACCCAGCAGCACAGCAGCGGGGGACTTTACCACCCAGCCGGCCATTACCATTGGCATTGCCAAAAAGAAAGGCACCAATGCCGTCACCGTGGCCCGTCAAATCTTCCGCCGACTGGATGAATTGAAGCCTCAACTTCCTCCTGGGGTCGAGGTGGCCGTCACCCGCAATGACGGCCAGACTGCCGCGAGAGCCGTTGGCGACCTGTACCAGAGCTTGGGCATTGCCATCGTCGTTGTGGTGGCTTTGCTGGTGGTTTTCCTGGGCTGGCGAGAAGCCTCGATTGTGGCGTTTGTGATTCCCCTCACCCTGGCGGGCACGCTGGCGGTGGGCTGGATATCGGGGCAAACCATTAACCGGATCACCCTATTTGCCCTGATTTTAGCCTTGGGCACCCTGGTTGATGATGCGATCGCCATCACTGAGAATATCCACCGTTACTTTGAAGAAAAACCCGGCATGACCTGGCCCGAAAAACTGGAGGCGGCCACCAATGCCGTCGCAGAATTGGGTAGCCCGGTGATTCTGTCTACAATTACGGTGATTCTGGCATTTCTGCCGATGGCTTTTGTCACCGGCATGATGGGGCCCTACATGGGACCCATTCCGTTCAACGTGCCGGTGGCGATGGTGATTAGCACCACACTGGCGCTGACGGTCACTCCATTTTTGGCGGTACGGTTGATTAAACTCAAACCCCATGCAGCCGTGCCAGCAATTGAGCAAACCCGTATCTACCGGGGCTATCGTCGGCTGATGGAACCCCTGCTCGATTCTGCCCGTCGCCGTCGCTTTGTGCTGCTGGTCGTTACGGGGCTGCTGCTGGCAAGTTTTCTGCTGCCGCTCACCCAGGCAGTAAAGTTTCGCATGTTGCCCAAAGCCAACAAAGATACCTTCCTAGTGCAGTTGGATATGCCCTTAGGGACAGAATTGGTACAGACGAATCAGGCAGTCCGTCAGTTAGAAGCCGTCCTCCGCCAAACCCCAGAAATCACCAACTTTGAAACCTATGTGGGTGTGGGTGCCCCGATTGATTTCAATGGTATGTTGCGCGGTGCCAGTGATCGCGGCAACGAGCACTTCGCCGATATTCGGGTGCATTTGACCAATAAGGATGCCCGCTCTGCCAGTTCAGAAGCGGTTGTTTTAAGGCTGCGCCCTCAACTCACCCGACTGGCCAATGAACACCGAGCCGTAGTGAAGTTAGTGGAGGATCCACCGGGACCTCCTGTGCGTTCCACCATGCTGGCGGAGATTTATGGCCCCGACTATGCCACCCAGCGGAAACTGGCTCGACAGGTGCGGCAAGTCTTTGCCGAAACGAAGGAAGTCGTGGACATTGACGACTCGGTGCGAAATCAGATTCCCCAAATGCGGCTGATGGTTGATCGGGATAAGGTCAACCGGGCAGGGCTGAGTACCCATGACATTGCCCAGACCGTGCAGATGGCGATCGCCGGAGCCAACGTCAGCACACTCAAAGTTCCTGGAGAACTGGCTCCCGTTGCTATTCAAGTGCGCTTTGCCGACTCAAACCGCCAGAGCATGAGTGACCTCACCCGCATCCAAATTCCGACCGCAACAAAAACGCTGGTGCCTCTGTCAGAACTGGTTACCTTTGAACCAACGACAGTGGATGAACCCATCCTGCATAAGGATCAGCGTCCCGTAACCTATGTCATGGGTGAAATGGGCGATCGCTCCTCGGTCTATGCCGTGATTGATCAGATGATTTACTTCTTCCGCCATCCCCTACCCCAAGGCTACTCCATCAATTGGGATGGAGAATGGAAACTCACGCTGGATGTTTTCCGTGACCTGGGCTTGGCCATGCTGGTGGCAGTGCTGTTGATTTATCTGGTTCTGGTGGGGCAGTTCCGCAGTTTCAAGGTGCCGCTAATCATGTTGGGCAGCATTCCCCTCGCACTGATTGGAATTCTGATCGGCTTTTCCCTGAATGGGGTGTACTTCAGCGCTACGGCCATGATTGGGGTGATTGCTCTGGCCGGAATTGTGGTGCGCAATGCGATCGTGCTGCTGGAATTTATCGGCGATCAGTTGCGGGCTGGGGTAGACCTGAAGCTGGCAATCCTCGAAGCGGGTTCCGTGAGGTTTCGACCCATCTTGCTGACCAGTGTTACAACCATGCTCGGTACGCTATCTATTTTAAACGACCCGGTTTGGTCAGGGCTGGCATGGACGTTGCTGGGTGGCATGTTAGCATCTTCAGTTTTGACGCTGGTGGTGATTCCGCTCATGTACTATGGCGATCGCGTCCATCATATTAAACATCATGTAGACGCTTCGGACTCTCCGAGCATCACTCAAGAAGCCCTCAACTAATGGTCGCAGATTCAATCGCCGATCGAGATTGCGAGATTTCGTGTAGCCTCCACTTCCTCACTCCCTCACTCAACCCATGGAACCCATTCGCATTTCCTACTTTTCCGATGTTCTCTGTGTTTGGGCATATATTGCTCAAATTCGGCTAGATGAGTTGAAAACGACCTTCCAAGACAAGATTGCGATCGCCGTCCAGATCTGGTTGTTCGGTTTGGATACGGACCTGAAATGCCGCGATCGCTAAGACGACCACTTGATCAGGTAATCGTTGTATGAATAGGAACTCAACCCGAATTAAAAAAACTGCCATCGGTCAGCATCTTCTGCATTCATTGTGGCGTGATCGCCGGATTGGTGCAGCGATCGCGACGGCTGCGGCATTGCTACTTGGTTTCGCGATCGCGCACGTCATGCCCCGTGGTCCAGCAACAGCGCCCCAAGCCTTGATAGTGATGGTCACGAGTTTTGCTGTTGGCGGCGTGGCAGGTCTGGTGATGCGATCTCGATGGGCAATGCTACTGGCGACCATCGCCTACATGATCGCAATTGAAATCGGACGGCTCCATATCGTCGGTCCGACTGTGGATGCAATCCGTCTGAATGAGCCGTTTGGAATTTTGGCGCTGATCCTAGGGCGCGGATTTCATGGTCTAGTGGGCGTATTGCCGATGCTTCTCGGTGTTCAGTGGGGTATAGCAATTGCCCGATCTCTATCCGGCAACCTCGTTCCGACAATCCATTCTATAAAACTGGGTAGGTGGGCAATTGCTGCAACGATCGGACTGGTTATTCTAGCCGTGCTAATTGCCTTGCCCGCCAGTACACCGCCCATTCTGGGGGCAAATGGAAAACCCCTGGCAGGCAGCATCGCCAGCCTAGAAAAGGTTCGGCTGGGCGGACAGAATCAGTGGATTATGCTGCGTGGTCATAGCATCGATCAGCCCGTACTCCTCTATCTCAGCGGTGGTCCAGGGCAGAGCGATCTAGCCTATTCACGAGTGTTGTTCGACGACCTGAGCCGAAATTTCGTCGTTGTCAGTTGGGATCAGCGAGGAACAGGTAAATCTTACGCAGCGCTCGATCCAACCTCCACCCTAACCCTCGACCAAGCCATCTCCGACACGATCGAACTGACTCAATATCTGCGCGAACGATTTGATGAGAAAAAGATTTATCTGCTGGGTGAGTCGTGGGGCAGCACCCTTGGGGTTTTAGCCATCCAACGCCAGCCAGAATCTTATTACGCCTGGATTGGCAGTGGTCAGATGGTCAGTCAGCGTGAAACCGATCGCCGAATTTATCAGGATATCTTGGCACTGGCAGCCAAAACTGGAGATACCTCACTGGCGAACAAAATGCGAGCCTACGGAGAGCCGCCCTACGCGGACAGCCCCTACGCTAATGCTTTCGTGCTGGGTCAGTACGATCGCCTCTCTCCAACCTACACACCGCCACAGTCCTACATTCAGCGTGGCACCGCTGCCAACATTGAACCTTGGGGCATCTTGGGCAGCGAGTACAATTTAGTGGAGAAGGTGAATGTCTTGCGGGGGTTGATCGATATGTTTGCAGTGATGTACCCACAACTGCAAAACATTGACTTTCGCCAAACCGTCAAGCAGCTTGAAGTACCCGTTTATCTGCTCGATGGCGCAGCCGAACTCAAAGGCCGTCGCGACCTAGCGCTGGAGTGGTTCGAGTTATTGAAAGCCCCCCACAAGCAATGGCTTAGCTTTGAGAACGCCGCGCATTCCGTCGCCTTTGAACAGTTTGAGGCAGTATCTCGAATTATGGTTGAAACCATTTTGCCCAAAACCTATCTAGAGTGATGACTTGGCTGCTTTTCTGTTCAAACTGCACACCTAGCCCAATCCCAGCAGGACTTTTTATGGAAGTTGACACATCAGAGGCTAGACCATATCAGATTCCCTTCATCGCCCTCGTGCTATTTCTTCTGATGACGTTTGGCTTGGCGTGGAGCATTTTTGCGCTTTTTATCCTGCTCCCTGAGCCGCTAACAGCGATCTTTGGGGCATTGAGTGGTCGGCATCCGCTATTCATTTTGGCGGTGTGGGCACCCGCGATCGCCGCTTTGATCATCGTCACATACCAAGCTGGCATTGGGGGCTTGCGGCGTTATCTGACTCGGTTGTTCCTCTGGCGCTGCCCACCTGCTTGGTATGTCTTTTTGTTCGTTGGCATTCCACTACTGTTTTTCGGCGGCTCGGCGTTGAAGGGCAATCTTTTCGCCGATCTGTTCCCATTTCCCTCATTGCAGTCGCTGGTTTTGGCTCTGGTCGTGACTTTGGTTATCGGCCCCATCGAGGAATTCGGCTGGCGGGGGTTGGCATTGCCGTTGCTGCAACGCCGATTCGCACCCATCTGGGCCGGACTAATTTTGGGTGTGATCTGGGGCTTCTGGCACCTACCTGCGTTCCTGTTAAGTGGAACACCACAAAGTGCTTGGTCATTTACTCCGTTTTTGGTTGGCTCTGTTGCGATCAGCGTTATCGTCACTCCGTTATTTAACGCATCGCGTGGTAGCATCCTGCTCCCTCTTCTGGTTCATTTTCAGCTCAACAATCCGCTCTGGTCCGATGCCCAACCCTACGACACCCTCTTTTTTGTGGCTGCCGCCGCTCTGGCCGTTTGGGTCAACCGAAAAACGATGTTCAGTAGAAAATATGCCGTGACAGCAGTCATTCCTTGATCTGACTGCCGTTGAGGAGGAGGCATACGCTCAACTTTCCAAGGATTTTGATTTAGTCAAGGATCTAACCGTGTCCGTCAGCCCTACCCTGATTTTTAACGAGGGACGGCAGAGACTCAATGGGAATGTCGGGTATCGGGTGATCGAAGCAAATATTCGCGAGTTGTTGCATAATCCCCCCGATGAACAATCCTGGTGTTAGCTATTTCAGGTAATAATTTCCGATCAAGAGACCAGCGTTGGGTTTCACTGCCTCATCCGTTCAGTCATTTTGTTGCCCGACATTGTGCAAGTCGCGATGGATCACTTGCTCCACAATCATGGCGGCAAAGCGATCTGTCTGCTTGCTTTGCTGACCCAAAAAAGTAAAGGTCTCACTGAACGGCTTACCGCAAGGAGCACACTTAAATTGATGCCGATTCACCTTCAAGAAGACGGCGCGACCCATCAAGTTTAAGTCCACTGTTTGCTGCATTCCCGCCGTGTTATCGTTTGGTATGTGCCAAAATCCGATATTGTTGTCATGGCTTCAAAGCACCTATTAGAGATCGAACGAGTGATTGCCACTTTATCTAGCAGGGAAAAGCTCTGGCTTCTGGAACGGATTGCCCGCCAGCTTAGAGAACCGGATGAAGTTGAATTATCAAAGATGGCCAGCGATCTAGCAATACAGGCTGAGATTGTAGCAATTGAGCAGGAGTTTGCCTTGACGGAGATGGATGGGTTGCAGAGCGCATGAGTATGGAGCGGTCTGAGCTTTACTTTGTTAATTTGAATCCAGTTCAAGGCAGAGAGCAAGCTGGACAAAGACCTGTACTTGTCCTCTCCATCAATGCGATTAATCGCTTACCCCTTGTCATCACGGTTGTAGTTGGTACGAAGGGCAGCAACATTCCGAAAGATTACTCCACAAATGTGCGGGTGCTGCCAGAAGATAATGGTTTACCGCTTGAAACAGTCTTTTTAGGGTTTCAGGTGCGATCACTGGATGCAAAACGATTTCCTGACGCGCCAGCGGGTAAACTCTCAAACGAAAAAATGATTGAGGTTGAAAATGCCGTCAGGTACTGTTTAGGTCTATAGCACGATCAGGTGGAATCATTCGATTCTGGTGCCCTACATTAAGATTGCTGCGCGATCGCTGTTTGATGCGTCGCGTCTACATTGGATTGCGATCGCTAACAGAAGGATTGTCAGTCGCAACAATTCGATTGTGATGCCTGACATTTGGATTGAAGGGCGATCGCAGATTGCTTTTGCGCCTCCAGATTTTTTCCTTTTGATTACGATTTGTACCGTAATCAATCAACTCAAGCAGCAAATCAAACGGCAGTCATTCATAATAATGAAGAAAAGAAATTATCTCGATTGCTGAGATGGCGGCAGGCGATCGGGTAAGCGCAAGTTGAAAACCAATTTTACACTTGAAAAGGAAAATAAAAATGCACCCGTTGAAGACGAAAACGAGCTAAACCCAAGGCTGTTTCATTCTCCTGAAAGCCTTTTTATGCAAGACTTCTAGTCCTCGCATCTGTAGCTCAGGATGGAGACTATTGGCCCAAAATCCAGATTTCCTGCTAATATCCTTGACTTTTAGCTGGGAGCCGCAGACTGGTTGGAGAGCATCACAATCTAGACACACAAGGGGCTTGATTAGATTAAAAAATTAGCGTGAGAGGTTTCAATGTTTAAAAAGATTTTGGTAGGGCTAGATGTTTATGTTGAAGCACAACATGCCTTTGATGATGCTTTATCGATTTCAAAAGCAACAAATGCATTCCTTACTCTGCTACATGTCTTTTCCTTAGATGAAGTCTACAATTTTTGCCAATTCTTACTCTATGACGCTCTTGAGCATCCAACAACCTCTTTACTAGAACAGGAGCATCTCACTTGTGTAAAAACACTATCACTACAGGCTAAAATCCTGGTTCTACTGTTGTCCCAAGAGTATATCTCCACAAGTAAGATGATCCCTATGAATGGAGATTATCTTACTTGTGTAAAAACACTATCACTACAGGCTAAAATCCTGGTTCTACTGTTGTCCCAAGAGCATCTCTCCACAAGTAAGATAATTCCTGTCAATGACCCACTTTGGCAATGTATTATTTCTAGATCCATAGGACACGAAGTTGATCAGCCAGAAATTCTGCTTGCATGTCTCGATGAAGCTAAAAAAGCAGGTGTCCAAGCAAATATTTTGCCCCACCGTGGTCAGCCAGGGCATGTCCTTTGTGAAGTAGCAAGAAATGAACAGGCTGACCTGATCGCCGTTGGACACCGAGACAAACAATGGGGACAAGAGTTAGGGATGGATAAACTGCGGCTTGGCAGCATCAGCCATTACGTGATCCACCATGCCCCTTGCTCAGTCCTCATTGCCCATCGCCATATTGAAGATGACGTTGCGATGGGAGCCTTGGCAGGGATGAGTCATATTTTGATGGCGGTGGATGATTCAGCAATGAGTCAAGTTGTCTTCCAAGAATCTCTTGATTTAGCAAGAAAAGTGGATGCCGATTTAACGCTGCTGCACGTCACATCACCCTCTGAAAACAATCACCCATTGGAAATATTAAAATCACTTACAGATCAAGCAAGTGCCGTTGGTGTCCCTGTAACGATAGAACAACATCGTGCCGAGAAAAATCAATCGATCGGTCAAGCCATATGCGAGTTTGCGAATGAGAAGCAATTTGACTTGATTCTCGTCGGTCGCCGCAGATTTTCAGAGGTACAGGAACAGATTTTGGGAAGTGTGAGCCACTATATTGCTTACCATGCCCCTTATGCAGTCATCCTTGTTCAACACTCACAATCGTTGTAAATTTGGTACATCTCTTAGAGGATGTTTTAAAAGTGGTCGGCTGTACCTTTAGTCACCGAGAGATCCCCCCTAACCCCCCTTAAAAAGGGGGGAACCGGACTCAAAGTCCCCCTTTTTAAGGGGGATTTAGGGGGATCGAGGTCGTTTTGATACCAGCAATTGAACTTTTCAAACATCCTCTTAGCGCAACGTTCTGTTCCATTGCTACTCAGCCCCCAATTCCTTAACGTGCTATGTTTTCCGTTTTCCGTATCTACCCGTATCACACCTTAAATCAGGGAAGGGCATCACCATGGCCACCATCCATTCTAATAATTCTCACAAAACGCTTGACTCAGATCCTCAGAATGTTCCTCAAGCTTTAGAACCACAAGGTTCGACCAAATTGCCAGACGGCGTTGCACCGCTACCACCTCTGGCTCCAGGCCCAGCCCTTGGGTCTCTTCCCACCTCTGTGCAGTCTCCATCAATTGAAGCAGAGCAGGTAACTGAAGCACCCTCCGAGATCACGATCGCGCCAGCGCTGCGAACAGTTCCAAAGCATCGGCTCAGTCTCAAGATGGCAATTATTGCTTCTGGAATTACAGTCGCTATTGTGGGAAGCGCGATCGCAGGCAACTATTTCAGAACCGAGCAATACAATAAAATTGCTCAAGCTGAAACCTTATTGCGCGAGACTTGTAATACAACAACCCTTTCAGACGCAGAAGCCTTAAACACGGCTGAGGCTGGTTGGAACAAGGCGACCACTCAGCTTCAAGGAATTCCTCCATTTCCCGGCTTTGGTGTTAAGGATGCTCAGGCATTAACCTCAAAATATGCTCTCTGCAAAACCAACATTGATGCGACGAAGTTGTTTCAGGAAGCAGCAACAATGAGTGAAGCGGCCCGCGATGCTGTTCAGCGATTGCCTGTCCTTCCTGAGGAAGAGTGGGCAGATCATGTAGTTAAACTGGAAGCTGCGATCGAGCATTTAGATCTAATTCAAAACAGTTTCGGCAATCCTGTTGACCTGAAAGCATCGTTACCAATTTTTGGCGATGCCCAAAATCGCCTGAAAGAATACCAGCAAATCCTCACAGTGGCTCAAAATCAACGTGATGGTGAGCATACTGCGGTGCAAAACTTCAATGACGCAAAGGGTCTCTATCAGCAGTTTGCAGCGAATCAAGGCACCACAGATGCGACAAAGCGCAAAGATGCTGAAGCCAACCTGCGCGGCGCAATTGATCGACTGAGAAAAATCCCAACGGAAGGAACAACCGTTTCCGCAGAGGCAATCAAGACTAGAAAAACCTACAATGAAGCACTTGATGAGTTTATAAATGAACCCGTAAAGCAAAAGTTACGCAACTTTGCCACCAGTTTCAATCAACTTTCGAGTGCCCTAAAATCAGGCATGTCTACTGCGGAGTTTGCTTCTAGTATTGACAGTATCGGAAACGAGTTAAAGCTACTTCAGCAAGCATCAAATACTAGCCAACATCCCGCGCTCAGATACTTTCAGGAGGCTCTAACGGATTATCAATTTAGTCAAAGACTTTTAATTATGTTGACTATCTGTGAGACATCGAATGAGTGCTTCACTGGCGTGTTGGATAACGATGTGTATTTGCTCCCCACTTCTCATCAGTTCTACAGAAAGTTGAGTGATTTCTACCATGCTAATCAGGAGCTTACCAGGAAAGGTTTGGCAGTTAGACTCACAGGCAAGGAAAAAACGGCCTTCGACGCGATCTGGGAACATGCCGATCGCAATATCGAAAAAGCAGAGCAGTTGATTGAGCAATAGGAAGCCGAAAGGTGAATCAACCTATTTTGAGGTGATGAGATGATGAGATGCCCAGACAATCCCCTTCCCACACACTTTCTCATTCTCAAAACCCAATGGAACCCATCCGCATCTCCTACTTTTCCGATGTTCTCTGCGTCTGGGCATATATTGCTCAAATTCGGCTAGATGAGTTGAAAACGACCTTCCAAGACAAGATTGCGATCGATTATCACTTCGTCCCAGTTTTTGGCAATGCCCATGAAAAGTTAGAGAAGAATTGGCGCGATAAGGGGGGCTTAAAGGGCTATAGCGATCATGTTCAGAACGTTGCCAAAAAGTTTGAGCACATTATCGTTCATCCCGATATTTGGACTGAAACCGTTCCCTCCTCCTCCATGTCCTGTCATCTATTTCTCCATGCGATTCAATTGCTAGAAATCAAGGGAATTGTCGAACCACCCGACAAGGTGTTTGAAAAGGCAATCTGGGCGTTTCGAGAAGCATTTTTTACCAAACTGGCAAATGTGAGCGATCGCACCGTGCAATTCGCTATCGCAGAAAAATTAGGATTGCCGATCGCCGCGATCCAAGCACAAATCGATAGCGGTGAGGCATACGCTCAACTTGCCAAGGATTTTGATTTAGTCAAGGATCTGACGGTGTCCGTCAGCCCTACCCTGATTTTCAACGAGGGACGGCAGAAACTCAATGGGAATGTCGGCTACCGGGTGATCGAAGCAAATATCCGCGAGTTGTTGCATAATCCCCCCGATGAACAATCCTGGTGCTAGGGCGATCCAGATTCTCGATGTCATCCAAAGTCGGGGAGATCTGCTTAGATTAACTAAACTGAATGACAGCATACAAAGAGAAGGCACATCATGGATGCGATCAAAATCGAAATTTTGGGTTCAGGTTGCAAAAAATGCCAACAGCTAGAAGCAAATGCTAGAGAAGCTCTGGTAAAGCTCAATTTAACGATGGCCGTTCCGCAATTTGATGACTTCCCGTCCGCAGCGATGGGAGTTATGCAATCGGGGCAGGTGCAGTTATTAACGTCTCCAGCTGTGACTCAGAAGCGATCGCCCCATTCGTCTCAGGTTAATGCGACCTATATCAAAAACTATCAAACCCAAATGAACCGTTGGTAAGCTAGGTCGCCGATCAAAAAAATATACTTGGGCACAGAAGCACAATACTAAAAAACTTTGAGGGTTTGCGCAGCTTGTATCAACCCAGCTACCGCAGACTCTGCCCAGGCACCTTCACCTCGGCGACCGGTGAGGAGCATCATCCGCAGACTGTAAGCGTGGGCATACCCCTCTGCTTCCAACCAGAGCAGCGGGCTTTCTATCTCGCAGCTAACTTTTTCGTCGCTCATTAGCTCAGCCGCAATCTGGCTGATGCTATCGGCCAGTTGAACGACCAAGCGACAGAAGTCATCTAGTTCGGCGGCGGTTAGCTCCAGCGACCATTCCTCTCCACCCACTAAGCCACAGTAATCGGCAGCATCGGGATCCCACCCAATGCGCCAACCGTCTCCGTTTTTAATTT
>Ga0335395_10001288_pt1 | contig 15940 bp, 12 predicted proteins | sample MAT02_FD_205744 | JGI IMG/M metagenome (GOLD analysis project Ga0335395, IMG submission 205744) | Freshwater microbial communities from Lake Fryxell liftoff mats and glacier meltwater in Antarctica - MAT-02 (spades assembly) (version 2) ...
TGCGCTCCGTCGACCACAATCATCAGGCCCTTGAGCGAAAACAGGTGCGAGCAGGTGCTCTTGCAGAACTCGATATAGCGTCCTGCGGCATCGTCCATGCGGCGCGATTTGCCGAGGTTCGCCGAGTCGGCCCAGACCGGCGCCTCTTCCAGCGTGGCCTCCACCGCCAGCTCCCAGGCGTCCGTCAGCTTGGTGCCCAGGGCACTGAAAAACTTGATGCCGTTGTCGTCAAAAGGGTTGTGGCTGGCGCTGATCACCACACCCAGGCTCGCGCGCTGGGCGCGGGTCAGGTAAGCCACAGCAGGCGTGGGCACCGGGCCCAGCAGCACCACATCGACCCCCGCCGAGTTGAAACCGCTCTCGAGCGCCGACTCCAGCATGTAGCCAGAGATGCGGGTGTCTTTGCCGATCAGCACCGTGGGTCGGGCTTCCGTTCGCTTGAGCACTCGGCCCACCGCGTGCGCCAGGCGCATCACAAAGTCGGGCGTGATGGGCGCCACGCCCACGGTGCCACGAATGCCATCGGTGCCGAAATATTTTCTTGTCATGCCCTGAGTCCTGGTGCGCTGACGCGCTGTGTTTTTTTGTGTTCCGTCTGCGTGTGCATTGGCTTAGCAGCGTCGTTTGCCATGCGGCAGCTTCGCATTTTCGCACCCCCACGACGAGCGCTTCGACCTGGTGGGGATCAAGGCGAACTAAGGTTGGTAGCGGTTTCTCGTTGGCGATCTTCACCAGTCAGTCGGGCACCATTTTCTGCTCATCGTCGTTGAGGCTGAAGGGCGCGTGCCTGTTTTGTGTGGATGTTGCCGCACGCGATGTGGCGGCGGTGATCCCACCCGTTCAGCGCCTCTTGATCGATCTGCGCAGTGGCGGGTTAGACGCTCCGCTCAAGCCTGCACGGCTTGCCAGATCTTCAGGGCGTCCACAGTGGCCGCCACATCGTGTACCCGCACCACCCGCGCGCCGCGCGACACCGCCAGCAAGGCGGCCGCCACGCTCGCCGCGACCCGGTCGGCCGGGTCATCGCGCCCGGTGACGGCACCCAGCGAAGACTTGCGCGACCAGCCCGCCAGCAGCGGAAGACCCAGCCCCAACAGCTCACGCTGGCGCGTCAACAGGCTCAGGTTCTGTTCCACCGTCTTGCCGAAGCCGATGCCGGGATCGAGCACGATGCGGGTCGGGTCCACACCCAGCGCTGTCAACGCGGCAGCACGATCGCGCAGAAAGTCGACCACCGGCGCCAGCACATCACCGACCATCGGCACCACCTGCATGGTTTGCGGATCGCGGTGCATGTGCATCAGGCAAACGCCGCAGCGCGGATGGCTGGCCACCACGTCCTGTGCATCGTCTTGGCGCAACGCCCAGATGTCATTGATGGCGTCGGCGCCCAAGTCGAGCACCGCGCACATCACTTCAGGTTTGTAGGTATCGACCGAAATCGGCACCCCCAGCGAAACCGCACCACGCACCACCGGCAAAACCCGCTCCAACTCATCTGCCAGCGAGAGCGGTGAGCTCCCTGGTCGTGTCGACTCACCACCAATGTCCAGCAGGTCCGCCCCCTCGCGCAGCAGGCGCTCGCAATGGCTCAGCGCCGAGGCGGTGGTGGCGCTTAGCCCACCGTCAGCAAACGAATCTGGCGTCACGTTCACGATGCCCATCACCCGCGGCCGAGAGAGGTCGATATCGAAGCGGGTGGTGGTCCAAATCATGGGTGGGCTAGGTGAATGCGCCAGACAGCACAACGGGGCCCAAGGCCCCGTTCGTGTGTGGATTGGGGCTTGAGGCCCCGTGTGGTGTTTGTGAAGGAAAACCGATCAGGCGGCTGTAGGCGCCGGGTCGGGTGTGATCACCGGAGCGCCACCGCTGCCGCCACCACCAACCGATGGGTTGCGCGGCGTCCAGTCTTTGGGTGGACGCGGTGGCTTGCCAGCCATGATGTCGTCGATTTGCTCGGCATCGATGGTTTCCCACTCCAGCAGTGCCTTGGCCATGGCGTGTATTTTGTCTTTATTTGCTTCAATCAGCTCGCGTGCCAGCTTGTACTGTTGATCGATGATGCGGCGCACTTCGCTGTCTACCTTTTGCATGGTCTGCTCGCTCATGTTGGTGGTTTTGGTCACTGAGCGGCCCAAGAACACCTCGCCTTCGTTTTCGGCATAGACCATCGGTCCGAGCGCATCGGTCATGCCGTATCGCGTCACCATATCGCGGGCGATTGATGTGGCCCGCTCAAAGTCGTTGCTGGCACCGGTGGTCATCTGGTTCATGAACACTTCTTCGGCGATGCGGCCACCAAACAGCATGCTGATCTGGTTCAGCATGTAGTCTTTGTCGTAGCTGTAGCGGTCTTGCGCTGGCAGGCTCATCGTCACACCCAGCGCACGGCCGCGCGGGATGATGGTTACCTTGTGCACCGGATCGCACTTGGGCATCAACTTGCCGATCAGCGCGTGGCCCGACTCATGGTAAGCGGTGTTGCGGCGCTCCTCTTCTGGCATCACCATGCTTTTGCGCTCGGGGCCCATGAAGATCTTGTCTTTGGCCTTCTCGAAGTCCTGCATTTCGACCACACGTGCGTTGCGGCGCGCAGCCATCAGCGCGGCCTCGTTGCACAGGTTGGCCAGATCGGCACCACTCATGCCGGGCGTACCGCGCGCAATGATGGATGCATTGACGTCAGTACCCAGCGGCACCTTGCGCATGTGCACGTTGAGGATCTGCTCACGGCCACGGATGTCGGGCAGCGTCACATACACCTGGCGGTCGAAACGACCTGGGCGCAGCAGAGCAGCGTCCAGGATGTCGGGCCGGTTGGTGGCGGCCACCACGATCACACCTGCGTTGGTGTCGAAGCCGTCCATCTCGACCAACATCTGGTTCAAGGTCTGCTCGCGCTCATCATTACCGCCGCCCAACCCAGCACCACGCTGGCGACCAACCGCATCGATCTCGTCAATGAAGATGATGCAGGGAGCGTTCTTCTTGGCGTTGTCGAACATGTCGCGCACACGGGATGCGCCCACGCCCACAAACATCTCGACAAAGTCAGAACCCGAGATGCTGAAGAAAGGTACCTTAGCCTCGCCGGCAATGCCCTTGGCGAGCAAGGTTTTGCCGGTTCCTGGTGGCCCAACCAATAACAGGCCGCGCGGGATTCGCCCACCCAGTTTCTGGAATTTAGACGGGTCTTTCAGGAAGTCCACCACCTCCTTCACCTCTTCTTTGGCCTCGTCGCAGCCGGCCACGTCGGCAAAGGTCACGGTGTTGCTGTTTTCGTCAAGCAATTTCGCCTTGCTTTTCCCGAAGCTGAAGGCACCGCCCTTGCCACCGCCCTGCATCTGACGCATGAAGTAAACCCAGACGCCGATCAGCAGTAGCATCGGACCCCAGCTCACCAGCAGCGTCATCAGCAGCGAGCCCTCTTCGCGCGGCCGCACATCGAACTTCACATCGTTGCTGATCAAATCCCCGATCAGACCGCGATCCAGATAAGTGGCAGTGACGCGCAAACGGCGGTCGTCTTGGGTAATTGCCAGAATTTCAGTGCCGCCCTGGCCTTCCTGAATGGTGGCGCTCTTGATCTGTTTGGCGTACACCTGCTCAAGAAAATCTGAATAGGCCACGGTGCCCGCACTGGCAGCGGCCCGGCCATCGAACTGCTTGAAGACGGTGAAAAGCACCATGGCGATCACCATCCACACGGCAATTTTCGAAAACCATTGGTTGTTCAAGTGAGACTCCTGAGGGATTTATTGACATACTCGGTCATTTGGATGTCATTCTAAAACTTTCAAGCCTTGATTCTCGAAATCTTCAGCTTGTCAATACCAATCAAGTGGATAGCCACCGGCTTGCGAGCGCCTTGAACACGGCTACGTCTTGGCTGGCACAGGCTTCAGACCCAGCCCGACAAGAAAGGTTTCCGAGGATTTGTCGCGCGATGCCTTGGGCTTGACCGTCTTGACTGTGCGAAAGGTTTGGCGAAACAACGCCACCAACGCGTCATAAGCACCGCCATGAAACAGCTTGACCACCAGCGCGCCGTCGGGCCGCAGGTGTTGCACAGAAAAATCAACTGCAAGCTCCACCAAGTCGGTGATGCGCGCCGCGTCGGCCGAACCGATGCCCGACAGATTGGGCGACATGTCGGACAGCACCACATCGACCGCCGCAATGCCGCGTTCGCTAAGCGCATTCTCCAGCGCCGCGAGCACCCCGGCGTCGCGAAAGTCGCCCAGCACAAAGTGCACCCCCTCCACCGCCTCCATCGGCAGCAAATCGAGCGCGATGATGTGGCCATCCAGCGCGCCCACAGCCGCGCCCTGAGGACTCAAGCGCCGGCGCGCGTACTGGCTCCAAGCGCCTGGCGCCGAGCCCAAGTCGACCACGCAGTGGCCAGGTCGGATCAAGCCCAACATCGCGTCAATCTCTTTGAGTTTGTAGGCGGCGCGCGAGCGATAACCATCCTGTTTGGCCAGCTTGACGTAGGGATCGTTGACGTGCTGGTTGAGCCAGGCCTTGTTGACCTTTTTGCTCTGCGTCTTCACTTTCATGCCCATGGAGGCCTTTCTTCGGTGTCAACGATAATTGTCCCATGCCCCAAATCATCCTCACTCCCGCACAGCGCAAGGTCCATCGGGCCGACGCGCACCATCTCGATCCGGTCGTCCTGGTGGGCGGCGACGGCCTCACGCCAGCCGTGGTCAAAGAGATCGACAGCGCGCTCAGAGCCCACGGCCTGATCAAGGTCCGTGTGTTCAGCGACGACCGCAGCGCCCGCGAAACCATGCTGCAAACACTGACCGAACAGCTAAATGCTGCGCCCATCCAACACATCGGCAAGCTGCTGGTGCTCTGGCGCCCACAGGTGGAGAAAGTCAAACCGGTTGACGAGGACCGCATGCCCGGCCCGCGCGAGGTCAAGGTACTTAAGTTCAGCAAGCGCGGCGGGCAGCGACCCGAGATGAAGCGGGTGCAGGTGCTGGGGAACCAGCGTCTGACCGCAGGCGGCCAGATCAAGCGTGCCAAAGTGCTGAAGAAAAGCATTAAGAAAACCGCTCCCTGATTGGAAATACCCGCCGTTGCTGCCGGCGGCTTGCGGCGCCCCGCTTGAACCTTGCCTACGCCGCCCCATCTGAACCTGCATGACAAACATCCAAACCCCCCTCGCTGCCAACCCCTTGCTCGATTTCAGCGATGTACCGCGCTTCGATGCCATCCAGCCGGAAGCGGTGGGCCCAGCCACGGAGGAGCTGCTGCAAGCCGCCCGCGCCGCACTGGAAGCCGTGACAGCAGCCAACTTCCCCGCCGACTGGCAGGCCATGGTCCGGGAGTTGGACGTGAACACCGAGCGGCTGGGGCGCGCCTGGGGTGCCGTGAGCCACCTCAATGCGGTGGCCGACACGCCTGAGCTGCGCGCTGCCTACAACGCCATCCTGCCCCAAGTCACCGAGTTCTGGACGCGCCTGGGTGCCGACGAGCGGTTGTATGCGAAGTACAAAGCGATGGACCCAGCCAAGCTCTCGCCTGAGCAAACCCAGGCCCACAAAAACGCGATGCGTGGTTTCCGCTTGGGCGGTGCCGACCTGATGGGCGAAGCCAAAGAGCGCTTCGCCGCCATCCAAGAACGTCAGGCCGAGCTGTCACAGAAGTTCAGCGAAAACGCGCTGGATGCCACCGACGCCTTCAGCTTGATCGTGACCACCGACGAGCTGGCTGGCGTGCCCGACGATGTGGTGCAAGCCACGGCGGCAGCCGCGCAGGCCGACGGCCAGACCGGCCACAAGCTCACGCTCAAAATGCCCTGCTATTTGCCGGTGATGCAGTTCGCGCACAGCACTGCCCTGCGCCAGCGCCTGTCCCGCGCTTACGTCACCCGCGCCAGCGATCAGGCCGACGGCGATGGCACGAAGTTCGACAACACCGCGCTGATGAGCGAGCTGCTTGCGCTCAAGCTTGAAGAGGCGAAGCTGCTCGGCTATCGCCACTTTGCCGATGTGTCGCTGGTGCCCAAAATGGCCGAGTCGCCCGAGCAGGTTGTCGAATTCTTGCGCGACCTTGCGCAGCGAGCTCGGCCCCACGCCGAGCAAGACCTGGCCGATCTGCGCGCCTTCGCCGCCATCGAACTCAAGCTGAACGACCCACAATCCTGGGACTGGACCTACATCGGCGAGAAGCTCAAAGAGCAGCGCTACGCCTTCAGTGAGCAAGAAGTCAAACCCTATTTCACCGCACCCAAGGTACTGGCTGGTCTGTTTCAGATCGTCGAGACGCTGTTTGAAGTAGCGATCCGCCGCGACAGCGCACCCGTCTGGCACCCCAGCGTCGAGTTCTACCGGATCGAACGCCACACCGAGCAAGGAGCGCAACTGGTCGGCCAGTTCTACCTCGACCCAGGCGCGCGCAACGGCAAGCGCGGCGGCGCCTGGATGGACGACGTGCGCGCCCGCTGGCTGCGCCCCGATACCGGCGCACTGCAAACGCCGGTGGCGCACCTAGTCTGCAACTTCGCCGAGGGTGTGAACGGCAAGCCCGCGCTGCTGACCCACGACGACGTGATCACTCTCTTCCACGAATTTGGCCATGGGCTGCACCATCTGCTGACACAGGTGAACGAACACGATGTCTCAGGGATCAGCGGCGTGGAGTGGGACGCGGTGGAGCTGCCCAGCCAGTTTATGGAAAACTTCTGCTGGGAGTGGGATGTGCTCAAGCACATGACCGCCCATGTGGACACCGGCGAGCCGCTGCCGCGTGCGCTGTTTGACAAAATGCTGGCAGCCAAAAACTTCCAGAGTGGCCTGCAAACGCTGCGCCAAGTTGAGTTTTCCCTTTTCGACATGCTGCTGCACAGTGAAACCACCACCCTCGACGGTCCAGCCATGCTGGCATTGCATCAGCGGGTGCGCGACGAGGTGGCGGTGATGCAGGCGCCGCCTTACAGCCGATCCATCAACACCTTCAGCCACATTTTTGCCGGTGGTTATTCGGCCGGCTACTACAGCTACAAATGGGCCGAGGTGCTGTCTGCCGACGCTTACGCTGCCTTTGAGGAGGCCGCCGCTGCCAGCGGGCAGAACACGCTGGACGTGGCCACCGGCCGCCGCTACCGTGCGGCAGTGTTGGAGGCTGGCGGCAGCCGACCCGCCATGGAATCGTTCAAGGCCTTCCGCGGCCGCGAGCCCGACATCGCTGCGCTGCTGCGCCACCAGGGCATGGCCTGAACCCAGGCTGGTGACAGCGATGCATTTTTTCAGTGACTTGGCCGATAGGACCTGACATGACCACCTCACCTGCCATCAACCCTTTGTCAACGTCACACCGCGCCAGGGTCTGGGCCATCACCGGACTCGTGCTGGTGTTGGGCTTGGCGGCTGTCTCAGCCAGTGCGCAGGGTGTCTATCGGATCGTAGGGCCCGATGGCCGGGTGACTTTCTCTGATCAACCACCGGCTACCGCCGACGCCCGCGCTGTGGGCTCGACTGGCGCCTCTTCGATGCCAGACAGCGCAGCCCAGTTGCCGTTCCAGCTGCGCCAAGTGGTGGCCCGATATCCCGTCACGCTTTACACAGCCAAGGATTGCGCGCCCTGCAACAGCGGGCGCAACCTGCTCAACGCGCGTGGCATTCCGTACACCGAGAAGCTGATCAACTCGCCAGAAGACGGTGATGCGCTCAAGCGCCTGAGCAGCGAGGCCTCGCTGCCTTTTCTCACCATCGGCGGCCAGCAGATCAAAGGCTATTCGGACACCGAATGGACGCAGTTCCTGGACGCGGCGGGCTACCCCAAAACCTCGGCCCTGCCTGGCAACTACCGGCGACCAGCGCCCGCACCGCTTGTCGCGGCCAAGCCGGTTGCCGTACCGCCTGTGACCAATTCGTCTCCCAGCACCACAATGGCACAACCGCGCCCCGCCGAGGTACCCGTCGCACCGCCAGTGAACAACCCGGCCGGTATCCGCTTCTGAGCAGCGGGCGGCGCACCCACTTTTGTGACTCCGAAGATCCTGCTTAGAAATTCAAAGTCTTCACACCGTCAGCGGTGCCCAGCAGGCACACGCTGGCCTTTTGGTGTGCAAACAGGCCCACAGTGACAACGCCTGGCCACTGGTTCACCTGGCTCTCGAAGGCCAGCGGGTCGGCGATCTGCAAGCCGGTCACGTCCAGAATGTGCTGACCGTTGTCGGTCACCAGTGGCACGCCTTCTTCCAGGCGCACGCGGGCCTGAGCGCCGAGCGCTTCAAACTGCCGCACCAGCCGCGCGCTGGCCATTGGGATGATCTCAACCGGCAGCGGAAAGGTGCCCAACGTTTTCACCAGCTTGGACTCGTCGGCGATGCAGACAAAGCGGCCCGATTGCGCGGCCACGATTTTCTCGCGCGTGAGCGCCGCACCGCCGCCCTTGACCATGAAACCGTGCGCATCAATCTCGTCGGCGCCGTCGATGTAGACCGCAATCTCCCCCACCGCGTTGGCTTCAAACACCGGAATGCCCAGCGCTTTCAAGCGCGCGGTTGACGCCTCGGAGCTGGAGACGGCGCCGGGAATCTGGTCTTTGAGGGTGGCCAGCGCATCAATGAACTTGTTCACCGTCGAGCCAGTGCCCACACCGACAACCTCGCCGGGGATCACATACTTCAGTGCGGCTTGGCCGACCAGGGTCTTGAGTTCGTCTTGGGTCATGGGTGAAAAGCGATTTGCGACAATCAAAAAAACCACCAAGAGCGATTATCCGATGTCCCTTCTGCCCTACGGCTTGGCCCGACCCTTTCTCTTCGGGCTGGACCCAGAAGCCGCGCACGATCTCACCCTGCACAGCATCGCGCGCCTGCAGCACTCGCTGCTGACCTGCCTCTACAGCGAGCGCCGGGTTGACGACCCGTTCACGCTGGCTGGGCTGCGCTTTCCAAACCGGGTGGGCTTGGCTGCCGGACTGGATAAAAACGCGCGCTGCATCGACGGCCTGGCCGCCATGGGCTTTGGATTTGTGGAGGTGGGCACGGTGACGCCCTTGGCACAACCCGGCAACCCCAAACCGCGTATGTTTCGCCTGCCGCAGCGCCAGGCGCTGATCAACCGACTGGGCTTCAACAACGAAGGATTGGCCGCTTTCGTCGCCAACGTGCAGCGCGCACGATTTCGCCAGCAAGTCGGCGCTGCGCCCATGCTGCTGGGCCTGAACATCGGCAAAAACGCCGCCACGCCGATCGAGCGTGCGACCGACGACTACCTTACATGCTTGGATGGTGTGTACCTGCACGCCGATTACGTCACGGTCAACATCTCCAGCCCCAACACGCAGAACCTGCGCAGCCTGCAAAGCGATGCCGCGCTGGACGCCCTGCTGGGTTCGGTGTCCGAGCGGCGCGAGCAACTGGCCCAAAAGACGGGGAAGCGCATCCCCGTGTTCCTGAAAATTGCGCCCGATCTGGACTCAGATCAGGTCGAGGTGATCGCCACCACGCTGTTGCGCTACGGCGCCAACACCGCAGGTGAGCCGAATCAAAACTGGGGCGTGATCGCCACCAACACCACGCTCAGCCGCGACGCAGTGGCTGGTCTGCCCCACGCCAGCGAGGCAGGCGGCCTCTCCGGCGCGCCCGTGCTGGCCATGAGCAACGCTGTGATCTGCCAGCTGCGCGAGCGGCTCGGCCCGCACTTTCCCATCATCGGTGTCGGCGGTGTGATGAGCGCGCAGGACGCTGTGAGCAAGATCACCGCAGGGGCCGATGTTGTGCAGATTTACACAGGCCTGATCTACCAAGGCCCAGCGCTCGTGCGGGCCTCAGCTGAGGCGATCAAGGCGCGCCGCGCTGGGTGATTTCGCGCACAAGCTCGGCAATCGCCAGTGCGCTGGTCAACCCCGGTGACTCGATGCCGAACAGGTTCACCAGTCCCGGCACACCGTGTGACTCGGGTCCCTGAATGAGGAAGTCGGCGGCTGCTTCGTTCGGCCCGCTGATTTTGGGCCGTATCCCCGCGTAGCCCGGCAGCAATGCGCCATCGGGCAGCGCTGGCCAGTAGCGGCGCACCTCGGCATAGAAAGCCTCGGCCCGAGTCGGGTCCACCTGCCAATCGGTCGGGTCGTCGGTCCACTGCACATCGGGGCCAAATTTCGCCTGCCCGCCCAGGTCGATGGTGAGATGCACGCCCAAGCCCGCCAGGTGCTTGTCGGGTTCGGGTGCCGGGTAGATCAGGCGCTGGAATGGCGAGCGCCCCGCCAGGGTGAAGTAGCTGCCCTTGGCGTACCAGGCGCGCGGCACGTGGCGTAGGTCCAAACCTTCGATGCGCTGGGCAAGCCCGCAGGCATCCAGGCCCGCTGCGTTCACCACGGTGCGTGCGAACAGGCGCATGCCGTCGACGGTCAGTACTTCAATACCATCGGCAACCACCGCCATTGACCGCGCCACCGCGTGACAGGCCACCAATCCGCCCGCGTGCTCCAGATCGCCCTGCAGCGAAAGCATCAGCGCGTGGCTGTCGACGATGCCGGACGAGGGCGACCACAGAGCGGCGTCGCATTCCAGCGCCTGCTCCATTGCTTGTGCCTGTGCGCGGTCAAGCAGCACCAGATCGTGAACGCTGTTGGCACGCGCCTTGTCCAAGATGGCTGGCAAGGCCGCCAGCTGGCTCGCCGTGTTGGCCACGATCAGCTTGCCGCAGCGTTGGTGAGCAATGCCACGCTCGGCGCAGTAGGCATACAGCATCGCCTTGCCCTGCACACACAGACGCGCCTTCAGCGACCCGGTCGGGTAGTAAATGCCAGCGTGAATCACTTCGCTGTTGCGCGAACTGATGCCGGTGCCGATAGCGGCCTCGCGCTCCAACACCATTACCTCTCGCCCGGCCAGCGCCAGCGCGCGCGCCACAGCGAGGCCGACCACCCCAGCGCCGATCACCAGCGCGTCAACCCGATCCATCAAGAGAGCCATGGTTGTTGCTATTGAAAGATCGACAGCGCAAAGGAGGTGGTTGCAGAGGAAGGGGGCGCGCAATGTCCAGACTTGGTTATCTTACAAAACTCAGACAAAGCCAGCGCCGGATCGCTGCGTGAACAGCGCGAGGCGCAAACAGCGAATCGGCGCCATTCCAGCTGGGTCCAAGGTCAGCCAACCCAAGCGGCTTCCTGCTGCACCGCTAAAATCCGTGCTGATCCCTACCTTCTTTCGGAAACCCAGCATGTCCCTTTTCTCTGCCGTCGAAATGGCCCCTCGCGACCCCATCCTGGGCCTCAACGAAGAGTTCAACGCCGACCCCCATCCGGACAAAGTCAACCTGGGCGTGGGCGTGTACTTTGATGACAACGGCAAGCTGCCACTTCTGGCCTGCGTGCAGGCGGCGGAGAAGGCGATGATGGAGAAGCCGAGTGCGCGCGGCTACCTGCCGATCGATGGCATTGCGGCCTACGACGCGGCAGTCAAAGGCCTCGTGTTCGGCGCTGACAGCGAACCTGTGACCTCGGGCCGGGTGGCCACGGTGCAGGGAATCGGAGGCACAGGCGGCCTGAAGATCGGTGCCGACTTCCTGAAAAGACTCAATCCGAACGCCAAGGTGTTGATTTCCGACCCAAGCTGGGAAAACCACCGCGCCCTGTTCACCAACGCTGGCTTCGAGGTGGAGAGCTACACCTACTACGACGCGGCGAAACGCGGTGTGAACGTTGAAGGCATGCTCGCCAGCCTCAAAGCCGCCGCGCCGGGCACCATCGTGGTGTTGCACGCTTGCTGCCACAACCCGACCGGTTACGACATTTCGCCCGACGAGTGGGACCAGGTGATTGCGGTGGTGAAGGCGCGGCAACTCACGCCGTTCCTTGACATGGCCTACCAAGGCTTTGGGTATGGCATCACCGAAGACGGCGCGGCAATCGCCAAGTTTGTCGCATCCGGCATGAGCTTTTTTGTCTCGACCTCGTTCTCCAAGAGCTTCAGTTTGTATGGCGAGCGCGTCGGCGCCCTGTCGGTGCTGTGCGAGAGCAAGGAAGAGGCGGCCCGGGTGCTGAGCCAACTCAAGATCGTGATCCGCACCAACTACTCCAACCCGCCGATCCACGGTGGCGCGATCGTGGCGGCGGTGCTGAACAACCCCGAGCTGCGCGTTCAATGGGAGCAGGAGTTGGGCGAGATGCGGGTTCGCATCAAGGCGATGCGCCAGAAACTGGTGGACGGCCTCAAGGCGGCTGGCGTGGAGCAAGACATGGGCTTCATCACCCAGCAGATTGGCATGTTCAGCTACTCCGGCCTGAGCAAAGAGCAGATGCTGCGCTTGCGCAGCGAATTCGGGGTTTACGGCACCGATACCGGGCGCATGTGCGTGGCGGCGCTCAACAGCAAAAACATCGATCACGTCTGCCGTGCGATCGCGCAGGTGATCTGACCATCTGAACCTGAGCCCAGGCCGAAAAACCCCCGCGTGCGGGGGTTTTTTTTGCGCAGACGACGACAAGCGGTGACTCGGTTCGCAAACGTGACAAAAGCAAGGAGAAACCCGGTGACATCCCCGCAACGCAACGGGTCACTAGCTGATATATTGCACTGCAACATAACCGACCGGCACCACATTCATGCTTTACCAGATCTACGAAGCCCAGCGTTCCATGATGGAGCCCTTCATGGGCTTGGCTGAAGTTGCTTCCAAGCTTTACAGCAACCCGGCAATGCCCTTGTCGCAGTTTCCGATGGCACAACGGATGTCTGCAGCCTACGACCTGATTCATCGCCTGGGCAAAGACTACGAAAAGCCGGAATTTGGTGTGCGCACGGTGGATGTGGATGGGGTGGAAGTGGCGATCCACGAGCGGATCGAAATGGACAAGCCCTTTTGCGAGTTGCGCCGCTTCAAACGCTACTCCGACGACACCGCCACCCTGGCCAAGCTGAAAACGCAGCCGGTGGTGTTGCTGGTGGCACCGCTCTCAGGCCACTACGCCACCCTGCTCCGCGACACGGTGCGCACCATGCTCAAAGACCACAAGGTCTACATCACCGACTGGAAAAACGCCCGCTTGGTGCCGCTGTCCGAGGGCGAGTTCCACCTGGACGATTACGTGAACTACGTGCAGGAGTTCATTCGCTACCTGCAGAAAAGTTATGGCAACTGCCATGTGGTGAGCGTGTGCCAGCCCACGGTGCCGGTGATGGCGGCGGTGTCGCTCATGGCCACACGCGGTGAACTTACCCCGCTGACCATGACGATGATGGGCGGCCCGATTGATGCGCGAAAGTCGCCAACGGCGGTGAACGACTTGGCGGTGAAGCGCAGCCACAGCTGGTTTGAAAACAATGTGATCTTCAGCGTGCCCGACAAATTCCCTGGCGCTGGTCGCCGCGTGTACCCTGGCTTTCTGCAACACACCGGCTTCATTGCGATGAATCCAGACCGCCACGCCACCAGCCATTACGACTATTTCCAAGACTTGGTCAAGGGCGATGACTCCAGCGTCGAGAGTCACCGCAAGTTTTACGACGAGTACAACGCGGTGCTCGACATGGATGCAGCTTATTACCTGGAGACCATCGAGACGGTGTTCCAAGAGTTCAAGCTGGTGCATGGCACCTGGGACGTGAAAAACCCCGAGGGCCAGCCTGAGCGGGTGAACCCGGCCGATATTCGCCACACCGCGCTGCTGACGGTAGAGGGAGAGCTTGACGACATTTCGGGCAAGGGCCAATCTGAGGCAGCGCACGACCTGTGCTCGGGTATCGAGAAGCGACACCACATTGAGGTGTTGGGCGCGGGTCACTACGGCATTTTCAGCGGTCGCCGCTGGCGCGAAAAGGTGTATCCAGAGCTTAAAGAATTCATCTTGAGTTACCAGCCGACCGCTGCAGCGAAGCCTTCAAAGGCAGCCCCTGCCAGCGCCTCCATCGCGGCAACATAACCCGGGGCAGTGGCCTCCAAGGCCGCTGCTATTCAGCACGCACCTTCAGCGCAGACGAGGCGATTGGCCGCGAGGCGCGCTGCGGTACCGCCTTGACCGTAGCCGATCACGGCTAACATCATTGGCATGAGTGATCTCGCCCGGCGCATCAATGCCGCCCTGCCCCAGACCCAGTGCACACGCTGCGGATTTCCTGACTGCGCCAGCTACGCGCAAGCCATTGCGGCGGGAGAGGCCAGCATCAACCAATGCCCGCCTGGCGGCACCGAGGGCGTGGTTCGACTGGCGGCGATCACCGGGTTTGCATTCCAGCCCCTGAGCCCTGAGCACGGCATTGAGGGGCCAGTCACTGTGGCGCTGATCGACGAGGACTGGTGCATTGGCTGCACGCTGTGTATCAAAGCCTGCCCGGTGGACGCGATTGTGGGCAGCAACAAACGAATGCACACCGTGATTGAGCCGCATTGCACCGGCTGCGAGCTGTGCCTGCCGGTCTGCCCGGTGGACTGCATTTCTCTGGAGGTGGTGAGCGAAGCGCGAACCGGCTGGGACGCCTGGAGCTCAACGCAGGCCGACAGCGCTCGTGAGCGCTACCAGCAGCGGCAGTTGCGGCTGGCGCGGGAGCAGCAAGAGCACGAGGCGCGCTTGGAGGCCAAGGCGCGCGTGAAACTGACCGATCTTGCCGCGCACAGCCAGCACACCGACCCGGCTGTGCTCGACAAGAAGCGCGCGGTGATCGAGGCGGCACTGGCGCGGGCTCGCGAACGCCGCAACCCGATGCCTGCCAAAAACCAGGACAAAACTCAGGCCGACACCAGCGCCGACTTGTAAACGCCGCAGCCCACATACAAGTCGTCAACCTGTGTCACATAAGACATCTTGGTTTGCACTTTGCCCGACTGCGGGTTGACGATGTCGTATTCGACCCACCCTTGTTCTTGCTCGGCTTGGGCCACGATTGAGTCCAGTAAGGCCTGGCCGTCCACCCCAGCAATGTCCTGCACCCGTGAGCCCACTTTCTCGGGTTTGCCACCGAAAGCGCGGTAAACACCCTGACCATTGAGCGCGAACACATACATATCGCGGTCGTGAAAGCCACTCTGGGGTGCAGTCAGCGATTGCGCAAAGCGCTCTCTGCCGATCGATTGCCGGTGCTCCAGTGCCCGCGCCACCAGCGCCATCGCTTCCTCGGCAGTGCCTTGCTGCAACTTGAAGTTGGACACAGAGCGAGCCAACTCCCCAGCCCGCGAAGCCAGCTGATCGGCCTGCTGCACCGCGCGCTCCACCATCTGGGCATTGCGCTGGGTGATCTCGTCGAGCTGACCCACCGCCGACGAAATCTGAATCAGACCGGTGCTTTGCTCGGTACTGGCGGCCGAGATCAGCGACATGTTGGTCGCCACACCCCGCACACCCGAGACGATCTGCGCCATGTTGTCCCCAGCCAGGCGCATGCGCTTGACGCTCGTATCCACTTGGTCGCTTGATGTTTGAATCAGCGCGCGAATCTCGCGGGCTGCTGTTGCGGAGCGTTGCGCCAGGTTGCGCACCTCGTTGGCCACCACCGCGAAGCCGCGGCCTTGCTCGCCAGCGCGCGCCGCCTCCACCGCCGCGTTGAGCGCGAGGATGTTGGTCTGAAAAGCAAGGCTGTCGATCACGCCGATGATCTCGCCCATCTGCTTGGCGCCCTTGTGGATGGCCGCCACCGAGTCGATCGCGTCGGTCATGGCCTGGCCACCCAGTTCGGCCACATCGCGTACCTTGCTGGCCTGGGTGTCGGAATCGCTTGCGGTTGCGGCGTTTTGATTCACCGTGCTGGAAAGCTCTTGCACGCTGGCCGCCGTCTGCTCCAGGTTGGCCGCCTGCTGCTCGGTGCGATCGGCCAGATCCCGGTTGCCCGCAGCAAGGCCCGAACCGGAATGGGCCACCAGCGCCGAATTGCTGCGAACCTCGGCCACCATGGCCGACAGGTTGGCGTTCATTCGTTTGAGCAGCGAAGCTTGTTCGGCCAACTCGTCGGTACCGCGCACCACCACGCTGGAGCGCAGGTTGCCAC
>Ga0335395_10001289_pt1 | contig 15940 bp, 12 predicted proteins | sample MAT02_FD_205744 | JGI IMG/M metagenome (GOLD analysis project Ga0335395, IMG submission 205744) | Freshwater microbial communities from Lake Fryxell liftoff mats and glacier meltwater in Antarctica - MAT-02 (spades assembly) (version 2) ...
GTCCCTTGCGGATTTGATGCACTCCATCAAATCCTTCACCGCCAAGCAGATCAACAAACTCACCGCAGCCAAGGGCACCGTCTGGCAGCGCGATTATCATGACCGCCTGATCCGCAGTGATGCCGACCTCTGGGAAAAGTTTGAATACATCACCACTAATCCACAGCGCGCGGAATTAACCGCCGCTGGACCTTACCCGTATCTTTTTGCAAAAGGTTGGGAAACAGCGAGCCTAGAAAGTATGCGGCTCTCGTCACCTGCAGGACATGCGCCGCAGAATCACGGGCAGGATGCCCATGATGGCCGGCGAGACGCCGGCCCTCCCCCGATCTCTGGCGAGATCGCATTCGAGCTCTACGACACCTTCGGCTTCCCCATTGATCTCACCGAACTCCTCGCCTCCGAGCGTGGAATCACCGTGGACATGCCCCGATTCGAAAAACTCATGGAGCAACAACAACAACGCTCCCGTGCCGCCCAAAAATCCAACATCGTCCGCGCCCTCGATATTTCCACAGACGCCGTCACCGAATTCGTCGGCTTCGACCATGATGAAATCGAAGCCACGATTCTCGAAACCTACCCACAGCAAGACACCTTTTTCGTCATCACCGACAAGACCGTCTTCTACGCCGAGATGGGCGGCCAAGCCGGCGATATCGGAGTGCTGGACACCGACGATGATCAAATCCAAATCACCGGCACCCAACAAATCGGCAAAGCCCGCGCCCACATCATCCCGAATTCCCAACTCACAATCGGCAACACTCAACTCAAAGTCGGCGACAAAGTCATCCTCCGCATAGATCCCTCCCGCCGCCGCCCCATCGAGGCCCACCACACCGCCACCCACCTGCTCCACTGGGCACTCCACGAGGCCGTCTCCAGCGATGCTTCCCAGCAAGGATCCTCCGTCGATGAGCACCGCCTGCGCTTCGACTTCAACAGCGCCGCCCTCACCCCGGCACAACTCGCGATGATGGAGGAAATGGTCAACGGAGCCATTAAGCAAAACATGGCTGTGTCTTGGACCGAGGTTCCGCACGCCTCCATCAAGGACCGCAAAGACATCATGCAGTTCTTCGGCGATAAATACGGCGAGTTCGTCCGCGTCGTGGAAATCGGCGGCAAACGCAACGCCCTCGATGGCTACTCCATGGAACTTTGCGGCGGCACCCACGTCCGCAACACCAGCGAGATCGGACTATTTAAAATCAAATCCGAGGGCGCAATCGCCTCCGGAGTCCGCCGCATCGAAGCCGTCTGCGGAGAAGCCGCCTGGGCCTACCTGAACGAATCCGTCGAGAAATGGGACGCCGAGCTCACCGCCGCCCGCACCAAGCTCAACGCCGCCAATGAGAAACTCACCGCCCTCGGCGAGGAGCCCATCATCGTCAACGAATTTCCGCACATCATGGCGGCAATGCTCGCCGGCCGCGCTGATATCGGCGAGATCAACGCCACCTTCGCCTATGGCGCCCGCACCTTGGATGAGACGCAAACCGCCGCCATCGAGGCTGAGAAAAGCATCAAAAAAATCCAATCCTCCCAAGCCGCCAAACTCGCAGACGAAGCTTTAGCAGAACTCATCGCGTTAGGAAATCCCATCATCGTCTCCTTCGAGTCCGACGCCTCACTCCTCCAAGAGCTCCAGAACGGCCTCAAGAAAAAGCAATTCTCCGGCCCCGCCCTACTCATCGTGGACGACGGCGAAAAACTCCACCTCGCCACCCACTGCGGCCCCGATGCCCTCGCAAAAGGCCTCAAAGCCGGCGACCTCCTCCGCGACCTCGCCGCCCTCGCCGGCGGCAAAGGCGGCGGCAAGCCCGACCAAGCAAGAGGAGCCGCGCCAGACCGCAGCAAGCTCGAAGAAATCAAAGCCGCCGCCGCTGCAAAATTCTAACCGGTGCCACCTCCTACCCCATCGCCGACACTCTACCTCTTCGCCGGATGCAATGGCGCGGGCAAAACCACCTTCGCCCGCGCCTACCTTCGCCAGCTCGATCCCGTTCCGCGATTCCTCAACGCAGACGAACTCGCTCGCGGCCTGTCTCCATTCAACGTCCAAGCCGTCGCCGTAAAAGCAGGAAAACTCCTCCTTCACGAAATCGACGGGTGCCTTAGAACCGGCAAATCATTCGGCCTCGAAAGCACCCTCAGCGGCACGACCTATACTCGCACTCTTAACCGGGCCAAGTCGCTCGGTTACACCATCGAGATCCATTACCTCTGGCTGCCATCCCCCAAACTCGCCATCCGCCGCATCGCCCAACGCGTCAAAATGGGCGGTCACTTCATTCCTGCCGCCGATGTCCGCAGGCGCTACAAACGCAGCATCACCAATTTCACAAATCTTTACGCCCCTCTCGCGGACGCATGGACTTTCCGCAGAAACAGCACGCAACCCCCGACCTTGCTTTTTGACTCCGCAAACTCCAGTATCCCCGAAGTTAAAAGTTTCCTACGCCAATGAAAGCAGCCAAGACCAATCCTAACGCACTCGCCCCCAAGGAGCAACCCGCATTCATCGCCCGTGGCCAAGCCGCCGCCAAAGCCATGGCCAAGGATCTCCGCGCCGAACACAAACGCTGGAATCTACCCCTGCTCTCGTGGAAAGACGGCAAGGTCGTCGCCACCAAACCATGAGCCTCGATATCAGTTCTCCCTTTGATTCCGAAGGCGGGTACGACACGGAAGAAATTTGGAAGCCACATCCAGAACATCCCGGTTATGAATTCAGTAATTTGGGCCGAGTATATAGTCATATTAGTGGTAAATTTCTGAAAGGTCGCACTAAGGAAGCTTTTTAAAACATTTCCAGAACCTACGAATCGCCCGCGACTTCATCGCGAGGCAGGCCAAGGATTAAGTTCACCCTCCGCTCTCTCGCTTGCCGCCTCGTTGAAGAGAAAATCCAGTGTACCGTCTTTGGAATCCTGACTCAGCCTGCGATCCCACGCGCCGACTACCCTCGCCTCGAGGGTTAAAAGATGATCGGGTTAAATTTAACCCAAAAGGTTAAAAAATATTTATTGTGTCGCTGGCTAAGTTGATTTATTCGTTCCTCCGAGCCGTCGCTCCATGGTCATCCATTTCCGCAACGCCAAACTGGAAAAAACGTTCGCTTCGGAAAAGGAGCTGACCCGGACTTACGGCCCGGACCAAGCGAAGACACTCATGCGCCGTGTGTCGGAATTGGGCGCCGTCCGCTGTCTGGCGGATCTTCGCCTATTTCCTCAAGTGCGTGCCCATGAGCTCACGGGCGACCGCAAGGGCCAGATCTCAATCACCGTTCGCCAACCTTACCGGTTGATCGTCCTTACCGCCAATGAACCTGCTCCCAAACTCCCTGACGGAGGGCTGGATTGGTCCATGGTGACCGAGGTCACGGTGATTGAAGTGGTCAACTATCACGACTAAATTCCCTTATGAAAAGCACCTTTAAACCCGACTACGCCTCGCCACCCGGAGAGACGCTTGCTGAGACCATCGAGGCAATGGGACTCACGCAATCGGAACTCGCCCGGCGCATGGGGCGCCCGATCAAAACGATCAACGAAATCATCCAAGGCAAGGCGGCGCTGACCGCCGCCACCTCCCTGGAACTGGAACGCGTGTTAAATGTACCAGCCTACATTTGGAACGGCATGGAGGCCAACTACCGCGAGCATTTGGCCCGCAAGCGGGCTACCGAGAAACTCGAAGTCGATGAAGAGTGGCTTGGCAGCCTTCCTGTTTCCGCGATGCAAAAGGCTGGCTGGATTCCCAAGACCAAGGATAAGCGCGAGCTGATGGCGGCGGTTCTTTCGTTTTTCGGCTGCGCATCCGTCGCAAGCTGGACCGAAATCTGGATGAACCCCAAGGTGGCCTATCGAAAATCACCGAAGCTGGAAAGCAAGGCGGAAGGTGTTGCCGTCTGGCTGCGCAAGGCTGAGTTGGAAGGGTGGAGTCAGGCCTGCGCACCATTCGATACCGCTCGGTTTGAAGTGGCATTGGGAGGGCTGAGAAAAGCAACCACGCTGCCAGCTAAGGAATGGGTGGGCGCGATCCGCCAGGCGTGCAACGAGTGTGGTGTGGCCTATGTGCTTTTGCCAGGCTTCCCCGGGATTCCGGTAAGCGGAGCTACTCGCCAGCTTAACGCTGACCGGATGCTGATTGTTCAAACCGGGCGCTACAAGGATGACGGGCATTTCTGGTTCACTTTCTTCCATGAAGCGCGGCACGTCCTCCAAGGCAAGCTGCGGAAGGACTGGCTCATGGAGTATGAGGGCAATGAGGACGAGCTGGAATTCGATGCGAATCGCTTCGCAAGGGAGTTCCTCGTTCCATCAGAAAAGATCATCGAAGCAAAGCGCCGCCATGGAGGAAAAATGCCGATTGCCGCTGGAAAAGCTTTGGCCAACGAGCTTGGTATCGCTGGTGGGATCGTGGCGGGACGTTTTCATTTTGATGGTATTTGGAAGCAGTTCACCGGAAATGAAATGAAAGTCCGGTACCAAATCGATGAGTTGCTCTTCTCCGAAGTAACAGTTTGAGTTCCTCTATTTGTGAAATTGTAAAAGGCAAGCGCTCCATCACCGCCGAAACGGCCTATATCCTTGGAACATTTTTCGGGATGGAGCCGCAATTCTGGATCAATCTCCAGAGCCGCTACGATCTCCGTCACGTCCAGATCCATCAGGCCGCCACGATCCTTGCGAGGGTGCGGCCCTTGGTCGCGTGATCTGCCACCGCGCATAAGGATTTGTGATTTTGAATTTTTTAACGCGGTTTCTCGTTTTGAGGATTGCGGTTACTTTGGATTTGTTTAGTTTTTCCGGAAGGGGTGCGGAAAGTCGTTTCCGGGGCTCTTTGGTCGGTTATTTCATTCATCTGGTTGTGCCTAAGTCATTTAAAATTATCATCGCCTGTGGTGGCACGGGCGGTCATTTGTTCCCAGGAATCGCGGTGGCAGAAGCACTGCGGGCGCGGGGTCACGAGGTGATGTTGCTGATTTCTGAAAAGAAGGTGGATGCGGAAGCCTCGGCAAAATATCGGCATTTGAAATTTGAAACGATGCAAGCCGTTGCGAAACCAGCAACGCTATCACCGCGGATGCTGCCGTTTTTACTTAAATTGTGGGGATCGATCAAACACTGCAAAAAGGTAATCCGCGACTTCCAAGCGGACGCAGTGATCGGAATGGGTGGCTTCACCTCACTGCCGCCAGTCTATGCCGGGCACAAGTTGGGGTTGAAGACCTTCATCCACGATTCCAACGCTCGCCCTGGACGTGCCAATGTGCTGACCAGCCGATTTTGCACTCGAATTTTCCTCGGTCTGGAGCCGGCGCGGGCATTTTTTCCGGGTCGGGACATGGTGGTCACGGGCACTCCGGTGCGCCCGGAGATCTTGGATTTACCGAGCCAAGCTGAGGCGGCAGTGTTGTTCGGGCTGGATCCAGACCGCGCTACGATTCTTGTCACGGGCGGCAGCCAGGGCGCGCGGCGGCTGAACGAGTTGAGCGCGGAGGCGGCGGCGCTTCTTCCGGCGGAGACTCAGGTGCTCCACATCGCTGGGGCGACTGACTATGAAAGAGTTGTCGAAATCTCAAAGGGTCGCCAAGGTTACAAGGTGTTAGGATTTTGCGATCAGATGCCATTTGCCTATGCCATGGCGGATGTGGTCGTCGCGCGGTCCGGAGCTTCGAGTTTGACGGAAATTTCTGTCTCGGGCCATCCCTCGATTCTGGTGCCATACCCATTTGCGGCGGACGATCATCAGACGCGCAATGCCGAGGTTTTTTCCGAGGCGGGTGCGGCGATTTTGATTCAGGAGAAAAATCTTGATGCCGCAAAATTGGCGGAATTGGCAACTTCCATCCTGCAAGACTTGCCAACTTACAAACGCATGGCAAAAGCCGCCCGCGCACTCGCCATCCCGGACGCCGCGGAGCGGGTATGCACCGCCATCGAAGCCACTCTCACGCCATCATGACCGACCTCAGTAAACGCCTCACCGACAAGAGCAAGCCACTCCAGATCCACCTCATCGGCGTGGCCGGATCCGGCATGAGTGGGCTGGCGCTTCTGCTCATCGGCATGGGCCACAAGGTCAGCGGCTCCGATAAAGTCACCACCGCAGAGACCGAGCGGATGCAGGGGCTGGGCCTCAATTTTTCCTCTCCACACGGTGCGGCAGCGGTGAAAAAGGCGGACATTGTCGTCTATTCCTCAGCCATCCAGCCAAAGAATCCCGCCTACGCCGCGGCGAAGAAAGCGGGCACTCCGCTACTCCGCCGCGCCGAGTGCCTTGCCGCGATTCTGCATACCAAAAAGGGCATCATCATTTCCGGCACGCATGGGAAGACCACCACTTCCGCGATGACCGCCCACGTCTTGCGCGAGGCGGGCCACAAGCCCAGCCACTACGTCGGTGCGGAAATTCCCATCCTCGGTGCCAACGCAAAATGGTCCGCCGAGGGCGAGCACATGGTAGCGGAAGGCGATGAAAGCGATGGCACACTCGCGCTCTATCATCCCGAACATGCCGTCATTTTAAACATCGAGGCCGAGCATCTGGATTTCTACCGCGATATCGAGCACATCAAGGAAGTCTTCACCACCCTCGCTACTCAGACGACGGGGAAATTGGTCTTCTGCGCCGATGATCCTATCGCCCTTGAAGTCTGCAGCGGCCGCGCGAATGCAGTTTCCTACGGCTGGGACGATGCGGACTACACCGCCACGGAGCTGCGGGATTTGAAAGGCTCCTCCGCCTTTACCGTGAAGAAAAACGGCGAAATTCTAGGCGATGTAGAGCTCGGCATTCCTGGAAATCACAATGTCCTCAATGCGCTCGCCGCCATCGCCCTTGCGGATTCTTGCGGTGCGGAATTCACCCTCGTCGCGCGGGCCTTGGCCACCTTTGCCGGGGCCAAGCGCCGCTTCGAAACCAAGTATCTTTCCGCAAATTACCGCATCATTGACGATTATGGCCACCACCCATCCGAGCTGGCCGCCACCTTGCAAACGGCGCGCTCGCTCAAGTCCAAGCGCGTCATTGTGCTGTTCCAGCCGCACCGCTACACCCGCACCCAGGCCCTCGCGGACGATTTCGGCAAAGCGCTCCAAGCTGCCGATCTGGTCTTCATCACGGATGTTTATGCCGCCTCGGAGAAGCCCATCAAAGGCATCTCCGGCGAGACCTTGGTGGAGGCGATGAAGCGCCACGGCGATATTCCTGTGACCTCCGTGCCGGACCTCGCCACCGCCCATCATGCCATCGGCCAAATGTTGCAGCCGGGCGATTTACTCATCACCCTCGGTGCGGGAAACGTTCATGAAGCCGGAGCCCGCATCGCTGCCGACCTCCAGATTTTGGAAGAAATGCGCGCCCTCATGCCCGCCGGGGAAATTGATGGAAAACTTTACGAGCCGATGTCCCGCCACACCACCATGCTCGTTGGTGGGCCGGCCCAGTATTGGCTGGAGCCGCACAGTTTTTACGGCTTCGCATTCCTCGTAGATTACTGCCGCGAGCGTGGCATCCCGGTGCGGGTGGTGGGCCGTGGCTCAAATCTCTTGGTGCGGGACGGCGGCATCCGTGGCGCGGTGATCCATCCCACCGGCGGAGTTTTTTCAGAAGTCTCGGTGGACGGGAAAGGCCACGTCTCCGCTGGCGCTGGTGTGCGGTTGAAAAAACTCGCCAGCGTGGCGGGCGGCAGTGGCATCGGCGGCTTCGAGTGGATGGAAGGCATCCCGGGCAACGTCGGCGGGGCGCTGCGGATGAATGCCGGGGCCATGGGAATTGAGACTTTCGATCAAGTTGTCCGCGTCACTTTCCTTGACGAAGATGGCGTCATTCGCACTCGCGAACGCGAAGAAATCATTTCCCATTACAGGAATGTACCAGAGTTGCGGCGGAACTTTGCGCTCCAAGCCGTTTTCAAAGGTAAGGCAGATACTCCTGCAAATATCAAAGATCGTTGGGATGCCTCACGAGAAAAACGCAAATCCTCCCAGCCCGTCGCCGCCTCTGCGGGATGCACATTTAAGAACACGCCAAATTTACCCGCTGGCCGCCTCATCGATGTGATGGGCCTCAAAGGCAGCACCTGTGGCCACGCCGCCGTCTCCGAGGTGCACGGCAATTTCTTGGTTAATACCGGAGGTGCATCGGCACTCGAAGTTCTCACGCTCATCGAGTTCATTCAGGAAAAAGCGCGCGACGAACACCAGATCGAGCTCGAGACCGAAATTAAAATCATCGGCGAGGAAGAAGCCGTATTCTAAAAATGATCACTCTCACCGACCATGCTTAGCACCACCAAAATCGCCGTCCTCATGGGTGGCCCCGGCTCCGAGCGCGAGGTCTCCATCGCCTCGGGGAATGCCGTGCTCAAAGCCTTGTTAGAACTCGGGCTCGATGCCGTGCCCGTGAATGTCACAGGCCCGGATTTTCAATTACCCGCTGGCACCGGCCTCGCCTTCAATGTGATCCACGGCACCTTCGGCGAAGATGGTCAACTGCAGGATTTGCTTGAGAACCTAGGCGTGCCATACACCGGTGCCGGGGCACAGAGTAGCCGCATCGCCTTCGATAAAAATCTCGCCAAGGCCGCCTTCATCACCCACGGCGTGCCCACCCCGCGGTCCGAAATTATCGATGTATCGGGCGGCCCGAAGCTCCCATCATTTCCCGCTCCATTCGTCGTCAAGCCACCTCGCGAGGGCTCCAGCGTGGGCGTGCACATCGTCCGCAGCCAAGAGCAAGCGCAGGCCGCCATGGAGGACGCCGCCAAGTATGGCAGCGACATCCTCGTCGAGGAATTCATCGGTGGCAAAGAACTCACCGTCGGCATTCTCGATGGCGTCGCCCTGCCGATCGTCCAGATCACTCCGCCCGAGGGCGTCTATGACATGGCCAGCAAATACCCATGGCTCAGCGGCGCGAAAGGCAGCCATTACGAGTGCCCGGCCAATTTGGATTTGGAAACCACCATGGCCGTGCAAGCCGCCGCCCTCGCCGCTCACCGCGCCCTCGGCGTGGAAATCTACTCGCGGGTGGATGTCCTGTTAGACGAGCAAAATCGACCCTACGTGCTGGAGGCCAATACCATCCCCGGCATGACCGAGACCAGCCTGCTACCCAAGGCCGCCGCCGCCATCGGAATTTCCTTCCCTGAGTTATGTAAAAAAATTGCCGAGCTTTCGCTCCAACTTCGCTCCTGAAAATGGCTAAACGACCGACTTCCAAACCCCGCCGTAGCGCCCGCTCCAAGGCGCTGGAAGTCCGCGTCATGTCGCCAAGGATCGCTTGGTTTAGCCTGCTCTCCATCGTTGGCAAGACTGCCAAATACGCCTGCATCCTCGCAGCCATCGCCGGCATCGGCTGGGGAATCTGGCAGGGCATTGAGCGTGCCTTCTATCAGAATCCTGATTTCAACCTCCAAGTCATCGATCTCAATCCGAACACCGCCATCGATGAAACCCAGCTCGCTGAAATTGTGCAACTCGATCTCACTGGCAGCCTCTTTCAAATCGACGTCGATGAAGTGGTAAAAAAACTCGAAGCCCGCCCAGAAATCACTTCCGCCATCGCAGAACGCCACCTTCCCGGCACCTTGGTGGTGCGCGTCGTGCCGCGCTCACCGCGGGCCTGGATCGCCACTCCAAACTCCGATTTAGCAAAATCCCGCAAACCGGGAATGATGCTCGTGGATTCCGCCGGCATCGCCTACGCTTGCCCGGCCCAGCAGCTCGAGCTGGCCGCCAGCCTGCCCATCATCCTTTTACCACTCGATCCCATGCACCCGATCACCGCTGGCGAAATCATCTCCCACCCGCAGCTCAAGCACTGCATGTTCTTGCTAAACTCTGCGGCTGAAGCCGATGCCGAGGCGGTCCACTGGATCGAATCCATCCGCCAGACCACCGCCTGGTCGCTTGAACTCGTCACTCGGGAAGGCACCATTGCCACCTTCGGCCTTGGTGATCACGAGCGCCAGATCGCTAAATTGCGCGCCTCGCTCGATCATGCCAGCGCTGAAAATCTGGCGGTAAGAACCATCAACCTGATTCCCAAGCACAACATTCCTGTCACTTTGAAAAACGAGCCGCAAGCCCCCAGGGCCATCCCCGTCTCCGAACCCACCCCTGCGAAGCGGCGCGAAGATCGCCACTCCCAGGACCTCAACACCATTCTTAATCGCAATTGATTCTACCTCATGGCACGCGGCACTAAAATTCACGTCGGACTGGAGATCGGCACCAGTAAGACCTGCATGGTCGTCGGAGAAATAAAGGCGGATAGCGCCGTCAAGATCCTCGGCATCGGGGTGACCAAGACAGCAGGCGTTAGAAAAGGTGAAATTTACGATTTCTCCCAAGCCCGCGCTTGTTTGAAGGATGCGCTCGCCAAGGCGGAGGACGCCAGCGATGTGGAAATCGGCAGTGTTTACCTCGCCGTCACCGGGGCGCACATCCAAGGCATCAATCACCGCGGCACCTTCCGCCTACCGGACAATGAGCCCATCGTCACCGCCCAGCACGTCGAGGAAGCCCGCACCATCGCCCGCGAGGTCCCGATCCCACACGATCACGTTTATATCCACCCCATCGTCCGCAATTATCAGCTCGATGGCCTCGAGCATTCGTCCTCGCCCGTCGGCCTCTATGGGAAAACCGTGGAGGCGGATTTCCACATCATCCACGGCATTGGCACCCGCATTCAGAACAGCATCAAGTTGGTGCGGGAAATCCCGATGGAAGTGGATGACATCGTCTTTTCCCCAATCGCCACCGCTCAAATGGCGCTCGAGCGCGAGCAACGTGAGCGCGGCGCACTCGTCATCGATATCGGCGGCGGCACCACCGATTACGCCCTCTACCTCAATGGAGCGATCACTGCCGCAGGCTGCATCCCCGTCGGCGGCGATCACATCACCAACGACATTCACCTCGTCACCGGCCTGGCATTTTCCAAGGCAGAGCGCCTAAAAATCATTGAGGGTGATGCCTCGGCAGATCCCGCCCGCTCCATCGGCACCGCCAAGCTCACCGATGATCGTGGCTTCGCAGAAGTGGAAGTGAGCCGCAGCATTTTGAATGAAATCATCCGCCAGCGGCTTGAAGAAACCCTGAAGCTCGTCCGCGCCAGGCTGCCCGCAGGTGCCGTGGCGTCCATCGGTGCCGGGGTTTTTCTCACAGGCGGCACCAGCCTGATGCGTGGCTTCAATGAACTCGCCTTTGATGTTTTTGGCCGGGATATTTATCGGCCCGAGCCACCCGAGATCAGCGGCGTGCAAGCCAGTTTCAGAGACCCCCAATACGCCACTGCCATCGGCCTTATCCGCTACGCCCAGATTCTCGAAACTGAGCGGGCCAAGCCATCCGGCCTCTTCGGTAAAATTGGCCGCATGTTCTGGCCCCTGAGCAAATAATTTCTTCCTTTGTCCCAACCTCAAATTTTCTAAAATCTCCATGATCCAATACAACCGCGACCCCCAGCAAACCATCCCCACCAGCGCTGTCAAAATCATCGGCCTCGGCGGAGCGGGTGCCAACATGCTAGAGCAAATCGCCTTGGATGGCTTGGACGGTGCCGAGCTGCTCGCGCTCAATACCGATATCCGCACCCTCAACGCCTGCCTGGCCCGCGAGAAAATCCAGCTCGGCGTGAATCTCACCAAAGGCCTCGGTGCCGGAGGCGATCCCGAACTGGGCCACCAAGCCATGCTCGAGTCCGAGGAACAAGTCCGCGAATCGATCAAAGGTCGCCGCATCGTTTTTCTCTGTACTGGCCTCGGTGGTGGCACCGGCTCGGGAGCCGCACCCATCGTCACCCGCATCGCCCGGGAAGAGGGTGCCTTCGTCGTGGTTTTTGCCACCATGCCCTTCGCCTTCGAGGGCCGCCGCCGCCGCGAACAGGCCGAGACCGCGCTAAACGAGCTCGCCGTCCTTTCAAACGCACTCGTCACTTTTGACAATAACCGCATGGGCGAACTCGTCCTCGCCAAGCAAGGCATTCACGAAGCCTTCGCCGCGGCGGATCACATGATCTGCGAGTCGATCAAGGCTGTCATCCGCCTCGTCATCCGTCCCGGCCTCATCAACGTCGGCCTTGATGATCTCATGAGCGCCCTCCGCACCACTCGCTCCCGCTGCCTCTTCGGTTCTGGCATCGCCGCTGGTAAAGACCGCGCCACCAAGGCCCTCCGCAATGCACTGAATAGCCCGCTGCTCGATCAAGGCACCCTCCTCAAGGATGCCCAGACCGTGCTCGTCCATCTCTCCGGCGGAGAAAGTCTCACGCTTTTTGAAATCGAGCTACTCATGCAGCGGTTGCAAAAATTCGTCCCGGAAAATGCTCACGTCCTCTTCGGTGCCGCCATCGATCCCACCATGGGCGATTCCCTCTCCATCACCCTCATCAGCGCCCTGCCAGAAGACTCGCTCGCCATGGCCCCACGCGAGGGACTCACCCGCGCCTCGCAGGAAAATTCGATCCTCGATCCTAGCCAAGGCTTCACGCCGCTTGCGCAGCAAGCCCCCGCCGATCCAGCACCGGAGAGCCAGCCAAGCGAAGCACCAGAGCCAGAGCCAGCCTCCCCGTCCGTTTCATCGCTCTCGAAATTTCGTAAAGCAGCCACTTCCATGGCCGCCGCCAGCCCCTCATTATTCGATGATGAGCGCCCCTTCGCAGAACAGAACTTTGCCTCAACGGTCAAACAGCCAGACTCTCTGAAATCCGATCTCGATCCATTTACCTTTGCCGAGCCCGAGCCCGAGCCCATCCCCAATGAGGCCGAAAATCTAAGCCAGCCGGACATCGCGACCCAAGCTCAGCAACCAGCGCCCGCCACCACCGCGCCAGATGAGCCCGCCATCGAATACTTCGGTGCTGATGAAGAAGACCCCACCCCCATCGAAGATCTTGATCTCCCGGATCCTGCACGCCCCGGCTTCACCCCACTTCCCAAGCGCCGCCCTTCCGTTCCCGGCCGCTGGGGCGGCCCCAACCCCAATGAGGAGGACCAAATCTTACCGAGTAATCTGCAAGGCAAGGATCACTTTGAAAAAGCTCCCGAGCCAGAACTCACCCAGACCGAGCCGGAACTTCCCAAGCTGAAACTCGGCGTCAAGGCCACTGGCCCACAAAACGAGCTCTCGCTGGACTCCTCCCCCCGCGGGCGCTTTGAAGGAGAATCTCCCAACGTCTTCGATGGCGAAGATCTCGACCTCCCGCCCTTTTTACGGAAGAAAAAATAGTCCTCAACTCCCCGTATGCTCCACCATCTGATTCCCGATCATGCCACGTTGCTGGAAGGCAATGGAGGCTTGCCCAAGATCGATATCGAGACCATCTGGAGCACAGCGGAAATCTACCTGCACGGTGCCCACGTTACCCAGTTCCAGAAAAAAGGCGAGGCCCCGCTGCTCTTCTTGAGTGAGTTGAGCAACTTCGCGGCAGGCATGCCCATCCGCGGCGGCATTCCCGTCATCTTCCCGTGGTTCGGGCCACGCGAAGGATCTCCCGTTCATGGTTACGCCCGCACCAGCGAGTGGAAGCTCACCGCCAGCACTCTCTCCGCCCAAGGCGAGGTCACCTTATCTTTCCTGTTGCCGCCGCAAGACCAACTGGAAGTTGAGCTCATCGTCCGCGTCGGCCAAGCACTCACATTGGAAATGAGCGTTACCAACCGTGGCCCAAATGAAGCGACTTTTGAAAATTGCCTACATACCTATTTTCAAATCAGCGCCATCGATTCCATCTCCATCCACGGCCTCGCAGGAACCTCCTATTTCGATAAAGTCACCCCCGGCACTTTCATCGAATCTAACGAAGCCATCACCATCGCCAGCGAGGTGGACCGTGTCTATCTCGCCACTACCGCCACCGTCGAGATCCGCGATCTCAAGCTGGGCCGCCAAATCCGCATCGCCAAATCAGGCTCGGATTCCACCGTCGTTTGGAACCCATGGATCGTCAAAGCCCAAGCCATGCCAGACTTCGGCGATGCCGAATACCTCCAGATGCTCTGCGTCGAATCCGGCAACGTCACCTCCAGCCAAATCACCCTCGCCCCCGGCGAGAAGTCTGTCATGAAGATAGAGATTTCCACCGCGTCCTTATAAGGAGAAGGGGTTTGCAACCCCTTTCTTCGTCCATGGGCAAGGCGAACAAGAATGTCCCTCCACTGCCAAACAACTCGCAGATCTCGTCCGAGTGGCCCTCAGGGAATCCTGCTGGGCCGGCGCCAAGGACTGCCGCACTCAGACCTTCCACGGCCTCCAAAGTGGCCACGCCGCAAAAGTTGCTGGGGGCGTCTCGCCCGATGCTGTCAGATTTAGCCTTTTTTAACCGCAGATCACAAGGGTGCATGACAAAAAAATCAAGGAGCGGCGAAACGCGTTCGCCGTGTGGATGAAATGCCAATGAAAAGACCCTTGGGACACGCCATTGGCTCACCATCCGCGTGGGCGGACGCGTTCCGGCCTCCTTGAATGCCCAGCGTGGCCCGGTTCGTGTCTAGGATCACTTTTTTGTCCTGCACCCAGATCACAACCGTTGCCAAAAGAAATCTTTGCAAAGCGGTTTGGAAAGCTACGATCCCAATGAATGCTTGGTCAATTGGATTGGAATAATAATATGAGAATTAAAAATTATATAATCGTTTTTTCATTTTTTATCTTGTTAACAGTTAGTGGAAGCGCAGCGGATTTCGATAAGAACAAACTTGTGTTGCGGACGTTCGTTGCCAATACACAACTAGCAATAAAAGCGCTTTCAGGAGGTGAGCTGAATTTAAATGAGGAGATGTCCAGCGATTCACAAAAGGCTTATTTTCTAGTTATCCAGACTAAAAATGATACAGGATTTATTGTATGGGGGCAGATAGCTTCCAAGATACCGGGAGTTCATAAAGAATATGTCGTCACCCTACTAAGCGCAAAATCCGGGCGCGGTGAAATATGGACGACGACAATTGTGGATTTAGGCGGACTTGCTAAAGGGCGAAGTGGTAGTGTTGTAGAATCCCGCTGGAAAAAGATGGATTATAAGTAGGTGGTCATCGGTGCCAAAAAGCCAGCAAACTATATGCCGGAGATTGCCTTAGAGACGCTCCAGCGGTGCGTAAATGGGCCTAGGCTTTACGTGGTCAATCAACTTCAAATTTTCACCGAAATTAACGAGGAAACAATCAGATACATCTTGACGAGGCGCTCCAAAAATTTTGCAAATATCAATGCCCTCTTCATCTACTTATAGTCAGACCTTCGCCCGTTTCATAGAGACCATTTACTCTGACCCCATTTACTGTGATTAAAGCGAGAAGTCGGTGAAATAGGGGGATTTCTGGGTCGGGATAGTGTGCTTGGGTTCCACCCTGCCTAGGCTCGGACATCCTGACCTCGCAGGAAACACCATGACCCGAGGTCAAGATGGTTTGAAGGTGGCCCGAAGCATCATTTCTTCCGGGCTAACGGCCCATCGCCATACTAGCCTAGGCCATCGGCCTAGGACTCCGGAGCGGCGATTTATCTGAAGGGCCAACGGTCCGATTGATTGCGGTGCTGGAAATGGACCGGGCCGTTGGCCCTCCATGACGAGGGTGACCAATTTCCTGGTCCGTCCTGTTCATCCTTTCACCTTGCTGCTATCCACTAAGTGACCAGCATCACACCAATGCCATGAGCTATCCCAACCCAGAGCAGGCAGCCGTCCTCGGCCATCTCGATGGCACTCTCTTGGTATTTGCCCTGGCGGGCACCGGAAAAACCCGGCTCATGGCCGACCGCCTAGCCGCCGTGACCGCCAGAGGCATGCCACCCGAGAAAATCCTCGGTGTCACCTTCACCAACCGCGTCTTCTTTATCTGATCACTGCTCACTGCTCACTGCTCACTGCTCACTGCTCACTGCTCACTGCTCACTGCTCACTGCTCACTGCTCACTGA